>Ga0213835_100315_pt1 | contig 52938 bp, 43 predicted proteins | sample SWPATP01_FD_160576 | JGI IMG/M metagenome (GOLD analysis project Ga0213835, IMG submission 160576) | Coastal seawater microbial communities from Marineland, Florida, United States - SWPA TP0 #1 | ecosystem: Environmental > Aquatic > Marine > Coastal | place: USA: Florida | collected 2016-08-05
CCCCCGCCGCCTGTCAACCGCGTCCGCCGCACCGGCGCGGCCCATCGCCCCCCGACCACCCGCCCGAAGACCGCCGGGCACCCCGCCGCCGCGCCCCGGACCGGCCCGCGCAGACCGCCGCGCAGACCCTCCCCTGCCTTCATCTTTCCTCAAATATCCTCGGGGGGAGTTGCCCGCAGGGCAACGGGGGGCAGACAGCCCCCCTGCGACGCCCGCACCGGGCTCCCCCGCCCCCGGATCGCCCCGACCATGCCGCAACCTGCGCTCCCGTCGCAGGCCCAGCGCGCCACCGGGGCGCGACCGCGCGTCCCTTGCACAGGCCGGCAACGGCAGGCACAGACGGGTCGAACCGATGGACCCGACATGCACGCCCCCGCAATCCTGCCCCTGACCCGCGACCTCGTCCTCGTCGGCGGCGGCCATGCCCATGCGCTGGTGCTGCGCCGCTGGGGCATGCGGCCGCTGGCCGGCGCCCGCCTCACGCTGGTCTCGCCCGCCCCGACCGCGCCCTATACCGGCATGCTGCCGGGCCACATCGCCGGCCACTACCCGCGCGAGGCGCTCGAGATCGACCTCGTCCGCCTCGCCCGCCACGCCGGAGCGCGGCTGATCCTCGACCGCGCCGCGGGCCTCGACCTCGCCGCCGGCCGGGTGCTGCTCCAGCGCGGCCGCCCCGTCGCCTGGGACGTGGCGGCGCTCGACATCGGCATCACCTCGGACATGCCGGACCTCCCCGGCTTTGCCGAGCATGCCGTCGCGGCCAAGCCGCTGGATGCCTATGCCACCCGATGGGCCGCCTTCCTGGCCGAGGTCGCGGCCGGCCGCGCGGCCCCGCAGGTCGCCGTCCTCGGCGGCGGGGTCGCGGGGGTGGAGCTCGCACTCGCCATGGCCCACCGGCTGCGCGCAATGGGCCCGCCCCCAGCGGTCACCGTCATCGAGGCCGGCCCCGAGCCCCTCCCCGGCACCGGCGCCGGCGCCCGCGCCGCCCTCCTGCGCCACATGGACCGCCTCGGCGTGACCATCCGCACCGGCCGGCGCGCCACCGCCATCGAAGCCGGCGCCGTCCTCCTCGACGACGGCAGCCGCCTGCCCGCCGCCCTCACCGTCGGCGCCGCCGGCGCGCAGCCGCAGGGCTGGCTCGCCGACACCGGCCTCGCCCTCACCGACGGCGCCGTCACCGTGGACCGCCACCTGCGTTCGGTCACCGACCCGCGCGTCTTCGCCGCAGGCGACTGCGCCCACATGGCCGAAAGCCCGCGCCCCCGGGCCGGCGTCTTCGCCGTCCGCCAGGCGCCGGTGCTGTGGCACAACCTGCGCGCCGCCCTCGGCGCCGGCCGGCCGCGCCCCTACCGGCCCCAGCGCGACTACCTCAAGCTCATCTCGACCGGCGGCAAGGGCGCGGTGGCCGACAAATGGGGCCGCACCCTGGACGGCGGCTGGCTCTGGTGGCTCAAGGACCGGATCGACGCGCGCTTCATGGCCGGGCTCTCGCAGCTCCCGCCGATGCCCGGTCCGCCGCTGCCCCGCCACACCGCCACCGGGCTGCGCGAGGAACTCGCCGGCGGCCGCCCCCTCTGCGCCGGCTGCGGCGCCAAGGTCGGGCCGGGTGCCCTGCGCGCGAGCCTCGCCCGCCTGCCGGCCACGCCCCGCACCGATCTCCTGACGGGCCCCGGCGACGACGCCGCCGTGCTGCGCCACGGCGAGGGCGTGCAGGTGCTGACCACCGACCACCTGCGCGCCCTCACCCCCGATGCGCGCCTGATGGCCCGCATCGCCGCGCTCCATGCGCTGGGCGATGTCTGGGCCATGGGCGCCGCGCCACAGGCCGCGCTCGCCTCCCTCACCCTGCCGCGCATGTCCGAGGCGCTGCAGACCCGCACCCTGACCGAGATCCTCGAGGCCGCGGCCGAGGTCTTCGCCGCCGAAGGCGCCGCGCTGGCCGGCGGCCACACCAGCCTCGGCGACGAACTCACCCTGGGCTTCACCGTCACCGGCCTCGCCGCCCGCCCCATTCCCAAGGGCGGCGCCCGCCCCGGCGACGCGCTCATCCTCACCGGCGCGCTCGGCAGCGGCACGCTGCTTGCGGCCGAAATGGCCCGCGACGCCCGCGGCCCCGACATCGCCCGGCTCTGGGAACGCATGAGCACGCCCCAGGGCCCCGCCGCCCGCCTCCTCGCCCCCCACGCCCGGGCCATGACCGACGTCACCGGCTTCGGCCTCGCCGGCCATCTGCTGGAGATGCTGGAGGCCTCCGGCACCGCCGCCACCCTGGCCCCCGAGGCCATCCCCCTCCTGCCCGGCGCGGCCGAGGCCAGCCGCCGCCACGCCTCCACCCTCGCGCCGGCCAACCGCGCCGCCCTGGCCGGCAAGGTCGCGCTGCCCGACACCCCCCTCGGCGCCCTGCTGCTCGATCCGCAGACCGCAGGCCCCCTGCTCGCCGCCGTCCCCGCACCACAGGCCGCCGGCCTCGTCGCCGCGCTGCGCACCGCCGGCTTTCCCGAAGCCAGCGAGATCGGCCACATCACCTCCGGCCCCGCCGCCATCAGCTTTGCCGCCACACCGGGCTGAGCAGCACCGCGCGCGCCGGCGCCGGCGGGGGTGGGCCGCGCGAGGCCAGAGCCAGCGTGCCCTCGCCGGGGCGGGAGCCGGCGCCGGAGCGCAGCCGCCGCGGGGGGCTCGATGCCCCCCGCGGCGGCTTCCTCACCCGGCCGCCATCCCCCGCACCGCCGCCACCAGCGCCCGGGTCGAGAGGTCGCGCCCGCCCTCCTCCGCCCCCTCCAGCATCGGCACCAGCCCCGCCGCCAGCTCCTTGCCCAGCTCCACCCCCCACTGATCGAAACTGTTGATCCCCAGGATCACCCCCTCCACGAACACCCGGTGCTCATAGAGCGCCAGCACCTGCCCCAGCACCTCCGGCGTCAGCCGCGGATAGAGCAGCACGGTCGAGGGCCGGTTCCCCGGAAACACCCGGTGCCGCGCCTGCCGCTCCAGCTCGGCCCCCGACAGCCCCGCCGCCGCCATCCGCTCCCGCGCCTCGGCCAGCGACCGCCCCCGCATCAAGGCCTCCGCCTGCGCCAGACAGTTCGCCACCAGCAGCCGGTGATGATGCGCCAGCTCCGGTTCATGCCCCCGCGCCGCCAGCAGGAACTCGCAGGGCACCACCCGCGTGCCCTGATGCACCAGCTGCATGAAGGCATGCTGCCCGTTCGTCCCCGGCTCGCCCCAGACCACCGGCCCCGAGTCGCGGGTCAGCTCGCGGCCGTCCATCGCCACCCGCTTGCCGTTCGACTCCATCTCGAGCTGCTGCAGATACGCCGGCAGCCGCGCCAGCCGCTGGTCATAGGGCAGCACCGCCCGGCTGGCATGCCCGCAGACCTGCGCATGCCACACCCCCACCAGCGCCAGCAGCACCGGCAGGTTCCGCTCCAGCGGTGCGGCCCGGAAATGCGCATCCATCGCCGCGCCCCCGGCCAGAAAGGCGCGAAACCGCTCCGGCCCGATCGCGATCATCAGGGACAGCCCGATCGGCCCCCACACCGAATAGCGCCCCCCCACCCAGTCCTCGAAGCCGAACACCCGCTCGGGCGCGATGCCGAAGGCCGCGGTCCGCTCCCCGGCCGAGGACAGCGCCGCGAACTGCGCCGCAGGCTCGGCCACCCCCCGCGCCATCCAGTCCCGCACCGTGGCCGCATTGGTCATCGTCTCGATGGTGGTGAAGGTCTTCGAGGCCACGATCACCAGCGTCCGGCCCGGGTCGAGCCCGCGGAGCACATCCGCCGCATGCGCCCCGTCCACGTTCGAGACGAAATGGCACCGCGGCCCGTCGCAACAGGGCGCCAGCGCCTGCACCGCCATCGCCGGGCCCAGATCCGATCCGCCGATGCCGATGTTGACCACATCCGTGATCGTCCCGCCGGCACCGCGGAACCGGCCCGCGCGCACGTCCTCGGCAAACCCCTCCATCCGCGCCAGCGTCGCGCGCACCCCGGGCATCACGTCGCGCCCGTCCAGCTCCACCGTACCGTCGAGCCCCCGCAGCGCCACATGCAGCACCGCCCGCCCCTCGGTCTCGTTGATCCGCGCGCCGGCGAACATCGCCTCGCGCCGCGCCTCGACACCCGCCTCCGCAGCCAGCCGCAGGAGCAGCCCCAGCCCCTCGTCGCAGAGATTCACCTTGGAAAAGTCGAACAGCAGATCCCCCGCCCGGGCGACGAAACGCTCCATCCGCCCGGGATCGTCAAAGAGCGACAGCATCCGCCGCCCGGCCACACGCTCGCGATACCCCTCAAGGGTCTGCCAGATTTCCATGCCTCTCCCCTCTCGGCCACAACGACTGTCCCTGCACCCCCCGGCCCGGACCGGGCGCGCGCCCCGGTGGCGGCGGGGGTGGGCGGGTGGGCCGACGCCACCGGGGCGCAGCCCGCGCGGGGGGCTCGATGCCCCCCGCGCGGGCTTCCCCGGGCGCCCCGCCCCGCAGTCTCACGCCGCCCAGTGCACCACCGCCTGATCCAGCACCAGCCGCACCGGCGCCTCGGCCGGCTTCAGCCGTGCCGCCCGCTCGACGACCTCGCGCTTTTCCGCCCCGGTGATCAGCAGATGCACCGACAAGGCCGCCTGCAACACCGGCGCCGACAGGCTCACCCGCGGCTCGGGCGCCCCCGGGGCCCGCAGGGCCACCACCGGCGGCGCCTCCTCGGCCAGCGCCTCGGCCAGCCGGTCGGCGCCGGGAAACAGTGACGCCACATGCCCGTCCGTCCCCATCCCCAGGAGCAGCACCGACAGCGGCAGATGCGGGCGCACCGCCGCCACCAGCCCGGGCAGCGCCGCCTCGGGCGTCGGCTCGTCGGCCACCAGCGACACGAACCCCGCCGCCGCCGCCCGCCCCACCAGCAGCCGCTCGCGGATCAGCCGCGCGTTCGAGCGCGGGCTGTCGGGGTCCACCCAGCGCTCGTCGGTCGGCAGCACCGTCACCCGCGCCCAGTCGAGATCGATCCCCGACAGCACGTCGAACACCGGCCCCGGCGTCGTCCCCCCCGGCACGGCAAGGCTCACCCGCTCGTGCCGGCGCAGGAAATCGCCCAGCTCGCCCGCAAGCGTGTCGGCGAGCTTCAGCATCATCATCTCGCGGTCGGGGTATTCGTGAAGGCTCATGGCCTGATCTCCCGCCAGCGCCGCCCGTCGCGGTGCATCAGCATCAACGCATCCTCCGGCCCCGAGGTGCCGGCGTCATAGGTCACCGGGCGGTCGCCCCGCTCCTCCCAGGCCGCGATCACCGGGTCGGTCCAGGCCCAGGCCGCATCCACCTCGTCGCCGCGCATGAACAGCGTCTGGTTGCCCCGGATCACGTCCATGATCAGCCGCTCATAGGCGTCAGGGATGTCGGCGCCCCCCTCGCCCAGCGCCTCGGCGAAACTCATGTCGAGCGGCACGTTCACCAGCCGCATCCCCCCCGGCCCCGGTTCCTTGATCATCACGCGCAGCTTGATCCCCTCGTTGGGCTGCAACCGGATGATCAGCACGTTCTCGGCCCAGCGCTCGGCCTCGCCGAAGATCGAATGCGGCGGCTCGCGAAAGGTCACGGCGATCTCCGAGGACCGTGCGCGCAGCCGCTTGCCGGTGCGCAGATAGAAGGGCGTGCCCTTCCAGCGCCAGTTCGAGATCGAGAGCTTGATCGCGACGTAGCTCTCGGTGCGGCTGTCGGGGTTGCCGACATCCTCGAGATAGCCGGGCGTGCCGTTGGTGGGCGCATACTGGCCGCGGACGATGTCGCCGGGCAGCACCGGGTCGAGGGCGCGGATGACCTTGACCTTCTCGTCGCGCACCGCGTCGGGGTCGAAGCGGTTCGGGGGCTCCATCGCGATCAGGCACAGAAGCTGCATCAGGTGGTTCTGCACCATGTCGCGCATCGCCCCCGAGCCGTCATAGTACCCGCCGCGACCGCCCACCCCCACCGTCTCGGCCACGGTGATCTGCACATGGTCCACGAACTGCGCGTTCCACAAGGGCTCGAACAGGATGTTGGCAAAGCGCACCGCCATCAGGTTCTGCACCGTCTCCTTGCCCAGATAGTGATCGATGCGATAGATCTGGCCCTCGTCGAAATGCGCCGCCAGCGTGGCGTTCAGCGCGCTGGCCGAGCCGCGGTCGTGGCCAAAGGGCTTTTCCACCACGATCCGCGCCGCCGGCCCGGCCACCTTGCGCGCATGCAGCCGCTCGGCCAGCCGCCCGAACAGCCCCGGCGCCACCGAGAAATAGAACGCCTGCACCACGCCCGGGCGCATCCTGTCCGCCAGTTCCAGCCAGCCGGCATCGCCGTCGGCCTCCACCGCCACATAGGCCAGCCGGTCGAGAAACGCCGCCACGCAGCCGGCATCGCGCTTGGCCGCCGCCACATGCTCCTCGATCGCGCCGGCGGCAAAGGCGCGGAACGCCTCGGGCGCCATGTCGCGGCGCGCGGCGGCGATGACGCGGGCTTCGGCCGGCATCTGCCCGTCGCGAAAGCGCCGATAGAGCCCGGGCAGGATCTTGCGCCGCGCCAGATCGCCGGTCCCCCCGAAGACGACCAGATCGAACGGATCCACCGGAATGACGCGCGCAACCATCACCGCTCCCTGTCCGTGGGCCTGTCCGGGCCTCGTTCACCGGGGTGTGAGTCTAGCGATGTCGGGCCCGTCCACAACCCCGCCGCTGCACCCGCGCCGCCACCCCGCGCTGCGCCACGGGGCGGGCGACGGGCGCCCCACCCGCACCGCGACGGCCCGGCGACGGGGACGCCCGCGCTCAGAGGCCCGCCAGCAGCACCGCCGAGACCGGGGCCAGCGCCACCATGCCGGCCCGCCCCTCCATCCGCCATTCGAGGACCGCCGACAGCACCGGCTCGCGCGCCGAGGCAAGCAGGATCACCGCCCCCTCCTGCCCGGCGCGGAACACCGCCCGGTCGATGGTCCGGCGTGCCTCGGCCGGGTCGGTGTCGGGGCCGATCTGGCGGAACACCCGCGCATGCGGCAGATCGAGGCTGCGCGCCACCTGCTCGGCCGCGTTCAGCCCGCGGTCATGGGTGAGCAGGCCATGGCCGTCGGTCACGAGGATCTCGGCCATCTGCTGCGAGAGCATGCGATTGCCCTGAAACCCGCCCTCGGCCAGATCCATCAGCGCCACCGCCTCGGGCAGGGCGGCGAGATAGCCGTCGAACGTCACCTCGAGGTCCGACGGCGTGGCCCCGGCCGGCAGATGCGCCGCCAGCATCACGACCTCGCGGCCGGCGGCACGGTACTCGGCCGCGGCCTCGGCGGCATGGGGCGACAGCGGATCGAGCGCCACCGAGACGGGAAACGGCAGGGCCGCGACGCGGGCACGCTCGGCCGCATCGATGCCGTCGTCCAGCAGCACCAGCGCAAAGAGCGGGCGCGCGTCCTCGGCGGCAAAGGCGGCGGCATGGCGGACGAGCGCCGATGGAGCGGGCGCCCCCTCCTCGACCGCTGCCGCCGTTGCGTCGCCGGGGTCGGGGGCGGGGTCGGGGGCGGGGTCGCCGATGCGCGGCAGGCGACCGGTCCGAACCCCCTCGACGGCCCCGGCAAAGCCGACCGCGGGGCGGTCCGGGGCTGCGGCGGGCGGGGTCCGTGTCGGATCCTCGCGCGCGCCGGCGGCCTCGGCGGCGGCGGGAGGTTCGGCCGCAGGCGCCGCATCGCCGGCGGCACGCCCGGCTGCGGAGGCCGTATCTGCGGCCGTCCCGGTGTCGGCAGGCCCGGCCGGCGGCGCCTCGGGCGGCGTGGGGGGGCGGGAGGCGGCCTCGTCCGGCAGCGGCGCCGGCACGCTGTCCGAGGCGGGCATGGCCGCGGGGACCGTCGCGTCGCGCGGCGGCGCAGTGTCGGCCTGCACGGCGGGCGGCGCGACGGACGGCTCCGGCGGCAGCGCCGGCGCCCGCGCTGCGGCCGACGACACGGCCGACGGCCGGGGGGGCAGCGGATCGGACCGGTCGGCCGGTGCGGACGTCGCCGCCGCGACCGGTGCGTCGGGCGTCGCCGGCACCTCGGGAAGCGCCGCGCCGTTCGGCCCGGCCGTCCCGGGCAGCAGCGACGCATCCGCCGGCGCCTCGGCCGCCACCGCGGTTCCGGGCGCCTCCGGCGCCACCGCGGTTCCGGGCGCCTCTGGCGCCACCACGGCCCCGGGCGCCTCGGGCGCCACCACGGCCCCGGGCGCCTCTGGCGCCACCACGGCCCCGGGCGCCTCGGGCGGCGGCGGGGGCGCGGTGCCGGCAGGGGCGGGCCCGACACTCGGTGCCGCGGGGGCCGTCGCCACCGGGGGCGGGTCCGCCAGCGCCTCGGAGGGGAGCGGCGTCTGCCGGTCCCCGGGCGCCGCCGGGGCGGTGGCCAGCTCGGCCGCGACGCCGGGCAGCGGCGCCGCCTCGGGCACCGCCCCGTGTTCGGGCTCTGCCTCGGCGGCGCGCAGCGGCGAAGGTCCGGGGGGCGCCGCGACGGGCCTGCCCGGTTCGGCGGACGGCAGCGCGGCCTGCGTTTCCGTGTGCGGCTGCGGCAAGGCCGGAAGCTGCGGGACCTCGACCGTCCCCGGCCCCGCAGGGGCGGGCTGCGCTTCGGCAACGGCCTGCGGTGGCGATGCGGGCTGCGCGGGGTCGTCGGCCGGCGCGGGCTCTGCATCGGCGTCACCGGCGATCGCCGGCGGGTCCTGCGGCGACGTGGCCGGCGCGGTCGGGGGCTCGGGGGCCTGCTGGCCGACAGGCTCTGCGAGCGGCCCGGTCGCCGGCGCTCCGGTCGTCGCGGGCGGCGGCACGCCCGGCCCCGGCGGCACGATCATCGCCACCGCCAGCGCCACGGCCGCCACCGCGCCCAGCCCCGCAACGAGCCCCGAGACCACCCCTCTGCCCAACCCCGCCTCCTTGCATCCCGCCCGGACATTGCCCCGAAGGCCACGCCGGATCCCCTCTGCCGACCCACGCACCCGGCACACCCGACCCGGACGGGCGCCCCCGCAGGCGCCTGGCTGCCGCGGGCCCGCGCGCGGGCGGGCGTGTCGCGGGCGGGCGTGTCGTTGCCCTTGACCCCGGGCCCTGCCTCGGCCCATCTATAGCGCCAGCCGCCGCGGGCATCACCCCCGCTTCCGCCGTCCGAAGCCGCAAGGCCGTTCACGAATGCTCCTGCTGATCGACAATTACGACAGCTTCACCTGGAACCTCGTCCATTATCTGGGCGAGTTGGGCGCGGATGTGACCGTCCGGCGGAACGATGCGCTCGACGTGCAGGCGGCGATGGCGCTCAGGCCCGCCGGCATCGTGCTCTCGCCCGGACCCTGCACGCCCACCGAGGCCGGCATCTGCCTCGCCATGGTCACGGCGGCGGTGGAGACGGGCACGCCGCTCATGGGCGTCTGCCTCGGGCATCAGGCCATCGGGCAGGCGCTGGGCGGCCGCGTCGTCCGGGCCGGAGAGATCGTGCACGGCAAGCCCGGGGTGATCCACCACGAGGGGCGCGGCGTCTTCGCGGGCCTGCCCTCGCCGTTTTCGGCCACGCGCTATCACAGCCTGATCGTCGCGCGCGAGGGGCTGCCCGACAGCCTCGAGGTCACCGCCGCGCTGGCGGATGGCACCATCATGGGCCTGCGCCACCGCGATGCCCCGGTCGAGGGGGTGCAGTTCCACCCCGAGAGCATCGCCTCGGAACACGGCCACAGGCTGCTTGCGAATTTCCTCGCCCTGACCCGGGCCCCCGCCCGCGAGCCGGCCTGACCGGCCCCAGCCCCGGAACCGACCCATGCCCCAGGACCCGATGGGCGGCCTCAAGCCCCTGATCGCCGCCGCCGCCGACCGGCCGCTGACCCGCGCCGAGGCCGAGGCGGCCTTTGCGCTGCTGTTCGAGGGCGAGGCGACGCCGGCGCAGATGGGCGGCTTCCTGATGGCGCTGCGCACCCGCGGCGAGACGGTCGAGGAATACGCCGCCGCCGCGACCGTGATGCGCGCCAAATGCCAGAAGGTGCGCGCCCCCGAGGGCGCCATCGACATCGTCGGCACCGGGGGCGACGGCAAGGGCACGCTGAACATCTCCACCGCCGCGGCCTTCGTGGTGGCGGGCGCGGGCGTGCCGGTGGCCAAGCATGGCAACCGCAACCTCAGCTCGAAATCCGGCGCGGCGGATGCGCTGACCATGCTGGGGGTCGAGGTGATGGTCGGCCCCGCGGTGGTGGAACGCGCGCTGGCCGAGGCCGGGATCGGCTTCATGATGGCGCCGATGCACCACCCGGCGATGCGCCATGTGGGCCCGGTGCGGGCCGAGCTGGGCACGCGCACGATCTTCAACATCCTCGGGCCGCTGACCAACCCCGCGGGCGTGACGCGCCAGCTCTCGGGGGCCTTCGCGCCCTGGCTGATCCGGCCGATGGCCGAGACACTGGGCGCGCTGGGCTCCGAGGCGGCCTGGATCGTGCATGGCGGCGACGGCACCGACGAGCTGAGCATCGCCGCCCCGAGCCGCGTTGCGGCGCTGGAGCCCGGACCCGCCGGCCCCACGGTGCGCGAGTTCGAGCTCCACCCCGAGGAGGCGGGCCTGCCCGTCCACCCCTTCGAGGCGCTGCTGGGCGGCACGCCCGAGGAGAACGCCGCGGCCTTGCGGGCGCTGCTGGCGGGGGCGCCGGGGGCCTATCGGGATGCGGTGCTGCTGAATGCCGCCGCCGCGCTGGTGGTGGCGGGGCGCGCGCAGGGGCTGCACGAGGGCGTGGAGCTTGCCCGCGAGAGCGTCGATTCGGGGGCCGCGCGCGACCGTCTCGCGCGCCTCGCCGCGCTGAGCCGGGCCGGCTGAGGCCATGCCGGGCTGGTGGCAGACCGGCCGCCCCCTCGCCGACGCCGGCCCGGGGCCGGACACCGCGGCCCGGCCCTCGGGCGGCGGACCCTCGCCGTGACCGCCCTGCCCCCGCCGCCCGAGGCCTGGGCCGACCTGCCCTTCTTCGCCGAGGCCTGGCCGGGCATCGCCGCCGCGCTGGCCGCCGCGCCCGAGCCCTGGCAGCCCGCGCCGGAGCATCTGTTCCGCGCCCTCGCCCTGACCCCGCCGGAGGCGGTGCGCGTCGTCGTGCTGGGCCAGGACCCCTACCCCACGCCGGGCCGGGCCACCGGCCTCGCCTTCGGCTTCCCCCCCGGCGAGCGTCCGCGCGACTCGCTGGCCAACATCCTGGGCGAGCTGGCCGCCGACACCGGGATCCGCCGCGCCGACGGCGACCTCACCGGCTGGGCGCGGCAGGGGGTGCTGCTCCTCAACACCGTCCTGAGCGTGCCGGTCGGCCGCGCCCATGGCCACCGGGCCCTCGGCTGGCAACGGCTCGCGGCCGAGGTGCTGGAGCGCGTGGCGCGGCGGCCGGCGGTCTTCCTGCTGTGGGGCGGGCCGGCGCGGGACCTCGCCGCGCCCATCCTCGCACGCCACCCGGGCGTCCCGCGTCTGGTCCTGACCAGCTCGCACCCCTCGCCGCTGAGCGCATCCCGGCCGCTCGGGAGCCACCCGGCGTTCCGCGGCTCGCGGCCCTTCGGCCGCATCGACGCCTGGCTGGAGGCGCAGGGGCTCGGCCCGGTCGACTGGTCGGTCTGACCGCGGCGCCTCCCTCGCTTGTCAAGCCTCGCCCCGCGGGTCTATGCAGGCCCGGCCCGGGGCCGGCGCCTGCCGCGCCCCGCAAGAACGGGAGGACACCATGAAGAGACTCGCCGCGCTCGCCTGCGCCACGCTGATCGCGCCCACCGCCGCCCCCACCGCCGCCATGGCCGCCGACTGGCCCACGCGCACCGTCACCATCGTCGTCGGCTTCGGCGCGGGCTCGACGCCCGACCTGCTGGCCCGCGCCATCGCCGAGGGGCTGCAGGAGAAGCTCGGCCAGCCCTTCGTCGTGGACAACCGCCCCGGCGCCGGCGGCAACATCGGCCTCGATGCCGTGGCGCAGGCCGCCGCCGACGGCTATACGATGGGCGTCACCATCCCCGGACCGCTGATCGTGAACCCGATGCGGATGGAGCTGATGTACGACCCCGCCACCGACATCCGCCCCGTCACCATGCTGGGCACCCAGCCCAGCGTGCTGATCGCGAACGCGGATCTGGGGGTCGAGACGCTGGACGAGCTGCTCGGGATGCTGCGGGCCGACCCGGGGGCCTTCAACTATTCCTCCATCGGGGTGGGCTCGATCTCGCATCTGGCGATGGAGATGGTCGCGCTCGCCTCGGGCACCGAGATCGAGCACATCCCCTATACCTCGTCGCCCGAGGCGGTGGCCGCGGTGATCGGCGGCGAGGCGCAGATGGCCACCCTGCCGCCGCTGGCGGTGCTGTCGCATGCGGCCGAGGGGACGGTGCGGATGCTGGCGCAGACCTCCGGCATGCGGATGGACGTGGTGGCCGACATCCCCACCTTTGCCGAGCTGGGGCTCGAGGATGTGCAGGCCGAGGCCTGGAACGCGCTGGTCACCACCGGCGGCGTGCCGGATGCGGTGGTCGACACGCTCGCGGCCGCGCTGGCCGAGCTGCTGGCGGACCCGGCGATGCAGGAACGCATCAGCGGCCTCGGCTTTCAGCCGGTGCAGATGACGCCGGCCGAGTTCGAGGCGCGCATCGCCGAGGAGACGCCGCGCTGGCGGGCCGTGCTGGCGGCGGCCGGCCTCTTGAATGAGTGAGCCGGACGGGGCGCCGCCCCTCTGGCGGCGTCTCGCCCGCCCGGGCGTGCCGGGCGGGCTGATCGCGCTCGGGCTCGGGCTCTGGGTGATGGCCGAGGCGTCGGGCTATGCCATGGGCACGACGCGACGGATGGGGCCGGGGTACCTCCCGGTCCTGCTGGGCGGGCTGATGGCGGCGATGGGGGCGGCGCTGGCCGGGCTGTCGCTGTGGCGGGCCGAACCGCCGGCCGAGGACGACACGCGCCCCGACCTGCGCGCGCTGCTGGCGGTGCTGGCGGGGCTGGCGGCCTTTGCGCTGCTTCTGCCGCGGGCGGGGCTGGTGCCGGCGGTGGCGGCGCTGGTGCTGATCTCGGCGCAGGGGTCGGGCGAGCTGCGGCTTCCGGCGGCGCTCGTGCTGGCGGGCGTGCTGGCGGGGCTCAGCTGGGCGGTCTTCCGCCTCGGGCTCGGCCTGCCGCTGCCGGCCTTCGGCGGCCGGCCCTGAGGCATGGACCTCTTCGGCAATCTCGCGCTCGGCTTCCAGACGGCGCTGTCGCCCTCGGCCCTGCTCTTCTGCCTGATCGGCGTCACGCTGGGCACGCTGATCGGGGTGCTGCCGGGGATCGGCGCGATGGCGGCCATCGCGATGCTGCTGCCGATCACCTATCACGTGCCGCCCACCGAGGCGCTGATCATGCTGGCGGGCATCTACTATGGCGCGCAATACGGCGGCTCCACCGCGTCGATCCTCTTGCGCCTGCCGGGCACGCCGCAGGCGGCGGTGGTGACGCTGGACGGCTATCCGATGGCGCAGCAGGGCCGCGCGGGCGTGGCGCTGTTCATGACCACGGTGGCCTCGTTCGTGGGATCGGTGCTGGGCGTCGTGCTGCTGGCGGGCTTTGCGCCGGTGCTGGCGCGGGCGGCCATGTCGTTCCAGGCGCCCGAGTATTTCGCGCTGATGGTGCTGGGGCTGATGGCGGCGGCGCTGCTGACGCAGGGCTCGGCGCTGCGCGGGCTGATCATGGTGGTGGCGGGGCTGATCCTGGGGACGGTGGGGACCGACCTGCAGACCGGGAGTTTCCGCTTCGTCTTCGGCATCCCCGAGCTGGTGGACGGCATCGGCCTCGTGGCCATGGCGATGGGGCTCTTCGGCGTCTCGGAGGTCATCGCCAACGCGCGGCGCGGCGGCGCCCCGGCCGCCCGCAGCCCGCGCTGGCGCGAGATGATCCCCAGCCGCGCCGACTGGCGCGCGGCGATCCCGGCGATGGGGCGCGGCGCCGGCATCGGCGCGGGCTTCGGCGCGCTGCCCGGCACCGGCTCGTCCATCGCCTCGTTCATCTCCTATGCGGTGGAAAAGCGCGTCGCGCGCGAGCCGTCCCGCTTCGGCAAGGGCGCGATCGAGGGCATCTCGGCGCCCGAGGCCGCCAACAACGCCGCCGCGCAGACCGCCTTCATCCCCACGCTCACGCTGGGCATCCCCGGCGACGCGGTGCTGGCGCTGATGCTGGGGGCGCTGATCATCCACGGCATCATCCCGGGCCCCGGCCTGATCGCGCAGCAGCCGGCGCTGTTCTGGGGGCTGGTCGCGAGCTTCGTGCTGGGCAACCTGATGCTGGTGGTGCTGAACCTGCCGCTGATCGGGCTGTGGGTGTCGATCCTGCGCATCCCCTATCGGCTGCTCTACCCCGCGATCCTCGTGTTCATCTGCATCGGGGTGTTCTCGATCCGCAATTCCATCTTCGATGTCTGGATGGTGCTGGTCTTCGGCGCGGTGGGCTATGGCATGCGGCTGCTCAGGTTCGAGCCGGCGCCGCTTTTGCTGGGCTTCATCCTGGGCCCGCTGCTGGAGCAGTACCTGCGCCGGGCGATGACGGTGTCGCGCGGCGACCCGATGATCTTTCTCGAGCGTCCGATCAGCGCGACGTTTCTGGGCCTCGCGGCGGCGCTGCTGGTCTGGACGCTGTGGTCGGGGATGCGGCCACGGCGGGCGCCGGGCGCGTGACCGCCCGGGCGCCCTGCTCAGTCCAGCGCGGCGAGGCGGGCGGTCTGGCGGGCGACCAGCGCCTCGACCTCGGCCACCGCCGCGGCGCTCAGGGCCGGGCCCGGCCGGCGCAGGGTGGGATGCGCGATCACGCCGCGACGGGCCAGCACGTGCTTGCGTGCCGCCAGCCCCAGCCCCGGCTGCATCTCGTAGCGCACCAGCGGCAGATAGGCGTCGAAGACATCGCGCATCCGCTCGTGCTCGCCGGCGTGGAAGAGCTCCACCACCCGGGCCATCATCTCGGGATAGGCGAAGCCCGTCATCGCCCCGTCGGCGCCGCGGCCCATCTCCTCGGGCAGGAACTGCCCGCCCAGGCCGCACAGGATCGAGATCCGCCGCGCGCCCGCGTCCGAGGCCGCCCGCAGCGTGGTGATCTTCTCCAGCCCCGGCCAGTCCTCGTGCTTCAGCATCACGCAGGTCGGGCAGTCCTCGACGATGCGCAGGATCACCGAGGGCGCGATGGTGACGCCGGTGGCCATCGGGAAATCCTGCAGCACGAAGGGGGTCTCGCCCAGCATCTCGGCCGTGGTGCGAAAATAGCCGAGGATCTGCTCGTCGGTCTTCAGGCTCGAAGGCGCGGCGACCATGACGCCCGCGGCCCCCGCATCCATTGCCGCCCCCGCCAGCGCCTGCATGGCGGCAAAGCCCGGGGCCGAGACCCCCACCACCACCGGCAGCCGCGTGCGCGCCGTCACCCGCGCCACCACGGCGAGCGATTCCTCATGGGTGAGCTTGCCCGCCTCGCCCATCATCCCGAGGAGGGTGAGGCCGGTCGCCCCCTTCTCGACATAGAAATCGGTCATGCGGTCGACGGAGGCGAGGTCGAGCGTGCCGTCGGGCAGAAAGGGCGTGACGGCGATGGTGAACACGCCGCGGGCGGCTTCGGTCAGCATGGGGTCTCCTTCGGTCGGTGGGAAAGGCCGAGCGCGATCCGGCCCAGCGCCATGGCGGCGGCGGTCTGACAGGGCTCGACCACGGGCAGGCCGGTGGCATCCTCCAGCGCGGCGCGGTGGGCGGCCATGCCGGCACAGCCGAGGATCAGCACCTCGGCGCCGTCCGCGTCGCGCAAGGCACGCCCCGTGGCGATCAGCGCCGGCAGGGTGCGGGCGGGGTCGGCGAGCTCCGCCACCCCGAGGCCCAGCGCGCGGTCGCCTGCCAGCCGCCCGAGCACCCCCATGGCGCCAAAGGCGCGCAGGTGGCGGGGGATCGAGCGCGCAAGGATCGCGATGACGCCAAAGCGCTGCCCTAGGGTCAGGGCCGTGGCCACCGCCGCCTCCTGGATGCCGAGGACCGGCAGCGCGGTCTGATCGCGCAGGGCCTGCAGCCCCGGGTCGCCGAAACAGGCGACGACGAAGCCCGCCGCCCCCGGTTCCAGCCGGGCGGCAAGGCGCAGCATCGGCGCCACCGTCAGGTCGGCGTCGCGCTGGCTCTCGATGCCGGGCGGGCCCTCGGCCAGCGTCACGCAGCGGATCGGCGTGCCGAACGCCTCCAGCGGGCGCAGCGCCGCGGCGATGCCGTCGGTGACGGCCTGCGAAGAGTTGGGGTTGATGACCACCAGCGCGCGCGCCATGCGCTCAGGCCCCCGCCCGCGTCGCCTGCTGGATCTCGATCTGATAGCCTTCCGGGTCGTCGAAGACGAAGGCCCGGATGCCGAGGGCCTCGTTCGCGAACAGCTCCGACAGGCCCGGCAGGGCGCGCGACCGGGCCCAGGCATGCCAGCCGTCCACATCCTCCACCCGCAGGCACAGCTGCACGGGCTTCACCGGGTGGGCGCGGTGCATGCCGCGGGCCTCGTCCACCAGCCCGACATGGGCGCCGGGGCAGAGGCGGTAGATCTTGCACCAGCCCTGATCGATCGCCAGCGGCAGGCCGAGGACGTCCCCATAGAACCGCATCGCGCCCGCAAGGTCGCGGTAGTAGAAGAAGGTGACGGCGAGCACCGCCTCGCCCCCGGGTCGCTCCATCCGCCCGCTCCTGTCCTGCGCCGCCCTGCTGTCGCATGCGCGCCCGGGCGCGTCCAGCCTTCAGCCCCGCGGCCCGGCGCGCCCCCCCACCTGCTCCGCGGCCCCTGCGCCGGACGGGCGCAGCCCGCAGGCCGGGCGTGGGATGGGCCGGCCGCTGCCTGGCAGGGCCGTCAGCCTGCCGGCCTGCACCACCGCCTCGCCGCGCCGGATCACCGTCTCGGGCCAGCCGGTCACGGCCACCCCCTCCCACGGGTTGTAGCCGACATTGTCGTGCAGATCGTCCGCGCCATAGACATGGCGCCGCCCGGCATCCCAGATCACCAGATCGGCGTCCGCCCCCACCGCGATCCGCCCCTTGCCCGCGAGCCCGTACAGCTCCGCCGCCGCCGTTGCCGTCAGCCGCACGAAGGCCTCCACCCCCAGCCGCGGCACCATGGCGTCGAACATCAGCGGCAGCCGCGTCTCCAGCCCCGGCAGCCCGTTGGCGATGTCGGGAAAGGCCGGCGCCGGCCCGGCCGCGAGCTTGCCCGAGGCATCGAAGCGATAGGGCGCATGGTCCGAGGACACGAGCGAAAGCGTGCCGTCCGCCAGCCCCTCCCACAGCGCGGCCTGATCGGCCGGCGTCCGCTGCGGCGGCGAGCACATCCACTTCGCCCCCTCCATGCCGGGCCGGTCCAGCACCTCGGCCGTCTGCAACAGATAATGCGGGCAGGTCTCGGCCGCGACCGGCACACCGCGGGCGCGCGCGGTGCGCACCGCCGCCACCCCCTCGGCGGTCGAGATGTGAAAGAGCATCACCGGCGCATCCAGGAACTCGGCAAAGCGACAGATCCGCTCCACCGCCTCCACCTCGGCCAGCCGCGGATGCGCCAGCGCGTGATGCATCGGCCGGGTCAGCCCCGCGGCCATGAGCGCGTCGCGGGCATGGGCCAGCATCGCATCGGTCTCGGCATGCACGCAGACCATCATGCCGAGGTCGCGCGCCGCCGCCATCAGCCGCAGGATGTCGCGATCCTCCAGCCGGATCGCATAGGTGGTGAAGACCTTCAGCGTCCGGTGCCCCGCAGCGGCCAGCGCGGCGAGGTCGTCCTCCAGCCGCGGCACGCCCGGGTCCGAGACGATGACGTGAAACCCATGGTCCGCCATCGCCCCCCGCGCCGCGCGCGCCGCATAGGCCGCCACGGTGTCGGCCAGCCGCTCGCCCCGCGCCTGCGCGGCAAAGGAGATCACGCTCGTCGTCCCGCCCATCAGCGCCGAAGCATGCGCGGTCTCGAAGCTGTCGGCGTTCATCAGCCCCATGCCCGAGCGCTGCTCGATATGGGCGTGCGGGTCGATGCCGCCGGGGGTGACGAGGCGGCCGGCGGCCTCGATCACCGCCCGCGCCGGGCCGGCCGGGCCGATGGCCGCGATGCGCCCGTCCCTGACCGACAGATCGGTGCGGAGCACGCCTGCGGGCGTCACCACCTCGGCGCCGCGGATCGCCAGATCGTCCATCCTCGCCCCCCGTTCGACGCGAGACTTCCACAGCCCCCGGCGCGGCACAAGGCAGAGCCTGCGGCGACGGGTCCCGGGGGCGGGCCTTGGTCGTGCGGAGAAGGCCGTGCTAGGCTCGCGCGGGGCCCGACATGTGCCCCGCGAAGGAGGCAGCCATGCCGTCCAGTCGGCTGCGCCGGGGCCGCGTGCCTCCGGCGCCCGGACCGCAGCGGGTGCGGGCATGAGCGCGGCGCAGATCCTGCCGCGGCCCGCCCTCGAGGCGCTGATCGCCGCGCTGGCCGCCCGGGGGCACCGGGTGATCGGACCCCGGCTGCGCGACGGCATCATCGTCTACGACGACATCGCCGGGATGGCCGACCTCCCCGCCGGCTGGGGCGAGGAACAGGCGGGCGGCCGCTACCGCCTGCACCGGCGCGACGACGACGCGCTCTTCGGCCACACCGTCGCGGCGCAGTCGTGGAAGCGGTTCCTGCACCCGCCCGAGGTGGAGCTGTGGCGCGCGCGCCGCACCGGCGACGGGTTCGAGCCGGTCCCCGCGCCCGAGCCCGGCCCGCCGCTGGCGCTGATCGGGGTGCGGGGCTGTGACCTGGCGGCGATCCGGGTGCAGGACCGGGTGCTCTCGGCCGGCCGCCACCCCGACCCGGTGCATGCCGCCCGCCGCAAGGGGCTCTTCATCGTCGCGGTCAACTGCGGCACGGCGGCCGACACCTGTTTCTGCCCCTCGATGGGCACGGGGCCCCGCGCCGGGCCCGGGTTCGACCTCTGCCTGACCGAGCTGGGCCCCGAGGACGACGGCGCCTTCCTGCTCGAGGTCGGCTCCGCCCCGGGCCAGGAGGTCGCCGCCGCGCTGCCCCTCGGCCCGGCAGAGGCCGGCGCCCTCGCCCGGGCCGAGGCAATCGTCGCCCGCACCGCCACCTCGATCCGGCGCCGGATGCCGGCCGAGGGGGTGCCCGAACTCCTGATGGCCAACCTCGAACACCCGCGCTGGGACGAGACCGCCGCGCGCTGCCTCGCCTGCGGCAACTGCACCATGGTCTGCCCCACCTGCTTCTGCACCGCGGTCGAGGACACCACCGACCTCTCGGGCACCGAGGCCATCCGCACCCGGCACTGGGCCTCCTGCTTCACGCTCGACTTCTCCCATGTCCACGGCGGGCCGGTGCGCGCCTCGGGACGCGCGCGCTATCGCCAGTGGCTGACCCACAAGCTCGCCACCTGGCACGCGCAGTTCGGCGGCTCGGGCTGCACCGGCTGCGGCCGCTGCATCACCTGGTGCCCGACCGGCATCGACCTGACCGAGGAGGTCGCGGCCCTCGCCACCCCCTCCCGCACGGAGGCCTGAGCGATGGAAAGCCTCGCCCGCATCGTCCGCGACCTGCCCCTCTTTGCCGGGCTGAACGAGGACTTCTGCGAGCTGATCACCGGCTGCGTGCGCAACATCCGCTTCGCCCCGGGCGAATACCTGTTCCGCGAGGGGCAGCCGGCCGACGAGATGTATCTGTTGCGCGCCGGCCGCGTCGCGCTGGAGGTCACGGCGCCCGGCCGCGGCGCGGTGACCTTCCAGACGCTGGGCGAGGGCGAGCTGGTGGGCCTGTCCTGGCTGGTGCCGCCCTGGCGCTGGACCTACGACGCGCGCGCGCTGGAGACGGTGCGCGCCATCGGCATCGACGCGGCCTGTCTGCGCGGCAAATGCGAGGCCGACCCGGCCCTGGGCTATGAGATGATGAAGCGCTTCATGCCGGTGCTGGTGGAACGCCTCCACGCCACCCGGTTGCAGATGCTGGACGTCTACGGATGAGGGCCGCCGCCCTCCCCCCCGGGCAGGACCCCTGGGCCCCGATCCCCGCCCGGGTTCTGTCGCGCCGGGCCGAGACGCCCGGCACCTGGACGCTGGAGATCGCGCCCTCGGCCCCGCTCGCGCCCTGGGCGCCGGGGCAGTTCAACATGCTGTGGCTGTTCGGTGCGGGGGAATCCGCCATCAGCCATTCGGGCGACCCCACCGTCGCACATCAGGGCGGGCCGATCCGCCACACCATCCGCGCCGTCGGCGCCGTCACCGAGGGGCTGGTCGCGCTCCGGCCCGGCGCGGTGCTGGGCGTCCGCGGCCCCTTCGGCACCGGCTGGCCGATGGATCAGGCCGAGGGCCGCGACGTGGTCGTCATCGCCGGCGGCCTCGGCCTCGCGCCCCTGCGCCCCGCGATCCTGCACCTCATCGCCCACCGCGCCCGCTTTGGCCGCGTGGCCCTCCTGTGCGGGATGCGCAGCCCCGAGGCGATCCTGTTCCGCCGCGAGCTGGAACGCTGGAGCGCGCGGCTCGACCTCGAGGTGCATGTCACGCTCGACCATGCCGGCCCCCCCTCGCAAGGTCCCGGCTGGCACGGCGAGGTCGGCGTCGTCACCCGGCTGGTGCCGCGCCTGCGGCTCGACCCGGCGCGCACGTTGGCCATGGTCTGCGGGCCGGAGGTGATGATGCGCTTTGCCGCGCAGGCGCTGATCGACGGCGGCCTGCCCTCGGCCGCGATCTGGCTGTCGATGGAGCGGCACATGAAATGCGCCGTCGGCCTCTGCGGCCGCTGCCAGTTCGGCCCCGAGCTGATCTGTCGCGACGGCCCGGTGTTCCGCCACGACCGCCTCGCCCCCTTCCTCGCGCTCGGGGAGGTCTGAGATGGGCAAACCCAAGCTCGCCGTGTGGAAATTCGCCTCCTGCGACGGCTGCCAGCTCTCGCTGCTGGACTGCGAGGACGAGCTGCTGGCGGTCGCCGGCGCCGTCGAGATCGCGCATTTCCTGGAGGCCTCCAGCGCCGTGGTCGCCGGCCCCTATGACCTGTCGCTGGTCGAGGGCTCGATCACCACCCCCGCCGCCGCCCAGGCCATCCGTTCCATCCGCCGCCAGTCGAAGACGCTCGTCACCCTCGGCGCCTGCGCCACGGCCGGCGGCATCCAGGCGCTGCGCAACGCGGCCGATGTCGCCGAGTTCGCCGCCATCGTCTATGCCCGGCCCGAGTACATCTCCACCCTCGCCACCTCCACCGCCATCGCCGATCACGTCCCGGTGGACATGGAGCTGCGCGGCTGCCCCATCTCCAAGGCGCAACTGCTGGAGGTCATCGGCGCCTTCCTGCACCGCCGCCCGGCGCGCATCGCCCGGCATTCGGTCTGCGTGGAGTGCAAGCTGCGCGGCAACGCCTGCGTCATGGTCGCCCATGGCACGCCCTGCCTCGGGCCGGTCACGCAGGCGGGTTGCGGCGCGCTGTGCCCGGCCTACGACCGCGGCTGCTACGGCTGCTTCGGGCCGATGGAGACGCCGAACACCGCCGCGCTCGCGCCAGCGCTGGGCGTGACGGAGGCCGAACGCCGCCGCCTCTATCTCACCTTCAACGCGGGCGCGCCCGCCTTCCGCGAGGCCGCCGATGGCGCGTAGGACGATCAGGGTCGATCACCTCGCGCGGGTCGAGGGCGAGGGCGCCTTCACCGTCACCGTCCGCGACGGCCGGGTCACGCAGGCCGAACTGCGCATCTTCGAGCCGCCGCGCTTCTTCGAGGCGATGCTGCGCGGCCGGCAGGCGACCGAGGCGCCCGACATCACCGCCCGCATCTGCGGCATCTGCCCCGTCGCCTATCAGATGAGCGCGGTGCTCGCGGTCGAGGCGGCCTGCGGCGTCACCGTGGACGGCCCGCTCGCCGACCTGCGCCGCCTGCTCTACTGCGGCGAATGGATCGAGAGCCACGTGCTGCACATCGCGATGCTGCATGCGCCGGATTTCCTCGGCTATCCGTCGGCGGTGCACATGGCGGCCGATCACGCCGACCGGGTGCGCGCGGCGCTGGCGCTGAAAAAGGCCGGCAACGCCATCGTCGCGCTGCTGGGCGGGCGCGAGATCCACCCCGTCAACGTCCGCGTCGGCGGCTTCTACAAGCTGCCCTCGCCCGCGCAGCTTGCCGCCCTCGCCGAGGACCTCCACCGCGCCCGCGAGATCGCCGTCGGGCTGGTCGACTGGGTCGCCGGCTTCGACTTTCCCGACATCGAGCGCGACTATCTCTTCGTCGCCCTGCGCGATCCGGTCCATTACCCGATGATGGACGGCCGCATCGCCACCAGCGAGGGGCAGGAGATGGCGGTGGCGGAGTTCCCCGAGCATTTCCGCGAGGAGCATGTCGAACGCTCCACCGCGCTGCACGGGCTGACCCGCGACGGCCGGCCCTATCTGGTCGGCCCGCTCGCCCGCCATGCGCTGAACCACGCCCGCCTTTCGCCCGGCGCGCGCGAGGCGGCCGTCGCTGCGGGCCTCGGCCCGGTCTGCCGCAACCCCTTTCGCAGCATCGTGGTCCGCGCGGTCGAGACGCTGCACGCCGTCGACACCGCGCTCGACATCCTCGCCCGCTACGCGCCCCCCGAGGCGCCCGCCATCGCCGTCCCCCCCCGCGCGGCCACCGGCCACGGCGCCACCGAGGCCCCGCGCGGGCTGCTGCATCACCGCTATCGCCTCGCCGCCGACGGCCAGATCGAGGAGGCCAGCATCGTGCCCCCCACCTCGCAGAACCAGCCCAGCATCGAGGCCGACCTCACCGAGGTGGTCGGCCGCGCCCTCACGCTCGACGACGACGCGCTGCGGCAGCGCTGCGAGATGACCATCCGCAACTACGACCCCTGCATCAGCTGCGCCACGCATTTCCTGCGGCTGGAGATCGACCGTGGCTGAGCATCCGGGGGCTGAGCGTCCGAGGGCTGAGGGTTCGCGGGCTGGGGGGCCGGGGGCTGGGGGGCCGGGGGCTGGGGAGGCAAGCGGGCGGCTGGTGATCGGCCTCGGCAACCCCGACCGGGGCGACGATGCCGCCGGCCGGGTGGCGGTGCGGGCGCTGGCGGGGCGGCTGCCGCTCGGGGTGGCGCTGCGCGAGGCCGGCGGGATGGCGGCCGAGCTGGTGGGCCTGCTGGCCACCTGCCGCGAGGTCTGGATCGTCGACGCCACCTCCTGCGGGGCGGCGCCGGGCACGCTCTGCCGCTTCGACGCCGGGGCGGGGCCGCTGCCGGCCTCGCTCGTCGGGGTGTCGTCGCACGGGCTGGGGCTGGGCACGGCGGTGGAGCTGGCGCGCGCGCTCGGCTGCCTGCCGGCCCGCTGCATCGTCTGGGGGATCGAGGGCGCCCGCTTCGACCATGGCGCCGCGCTGAGCCCCGAGGTGGCCGGGGCGGTCGGGACGCTGGCGGCGCGCATCCGGCAGGAGGTGGAGGGCGCGAGCCCCCCGCCCATGGCGTGCCCGAGCCCATGACCGGGGCGCGACAGCGTCCGCCGGCTCCGGCTGCCCGGGGCCGAAGGCCGGGCGGTGCGGGGGGCTGGACGGCGGGCGGCGCAGCGGGGCAGAGGGTCGGCGGAGCCCGGGGCGCGGGGCGAGCCTGCGCGGGGCGCCGGGGCGCGTTCGGCGCATGGGGCATGCCGCGAGGGGGGGGACGATGTGCCTGGCCATCGCCGGCGACGTGATCGCCCTGATCGACGACGGCTCGCCGATGCGGCGCGCCGTGGTCGAGGTGCGGGGCAGGCGCCACGAGGTCAGCCTCGCCTGCACCCCCGAGGCCGGCCCCGGCGATGTCGTCCTCATCCACGCCGGCCTTGCCATCGCCACGCTCGACCCCGCCGCCGCCGCCCGCCTGCGGGCCGACCTCGCCGCGCTCGAGGCCCTGACCGGGGCGGGGCAGGCAGGGGGTGGGCACACCGGATCCGGCCGGAACGATTCCGGCCCGGCGGAGTGAGGGGCGCCGGCCTCAGGCCGGGGCGCGCCCCGGGCGAGGCACCGGCCCCCGCCCCTCGGTCAGCATCAGAAGCGCGGGGGTGACGATCAGCGTCAGCAGCGTCGCCACCGTCAGCCCGCCGACGATGGCCGCCGACAGCTCCGTCCACCACTGCGTCGAGGGCGCCCCCAGCACCATGATCCGGCGCAGGAAATCGACGTTGAGGCCGATCACCATGGGCATCAGCCCCAGCGCCGTGGTCAGCGAGGTCAGGAGCACCGGCCGCAGCCGCTGCGCGCCGGTGCGCAGCACCGCCTCCAGCGGCGGCTGGCCTTCGCGGCGCAGCGCGTTGAAGGTGTCGATCAGCACGATGTTGTTGTTCACCACGATGCCCGCGAGCGCGATCATCCCCACGCCGCCCATCACCACGCCAAAGGGCCGGCCGGTGACCAGAAGGCCCAGGAGCACCCCGGCGGTGGAGAAGACGATGGCGCTCATCACGATCGCGGCCTGCGCGAAGCTGTTGAACTGTATGAGCAGGATCAGGAACATCAGCGACACCGCGCCGAGAAAGGCGAAGCCGAGGAAGCCCTGCGCCTCGGCCTGTTCGCGGGCCTCGCCGGCAAAGGACCAGCCGGTGCGGGGCGGCCAGCCCTCGGCCCCCGCGAGCGCCGCGTCGAGGGCGGCGATGCGCTCGGCCGCGAGGAACCCCGGCGCGACATTGGCCTCGACCGTCACCACCCGGGCCTGGTCGATGCGGCGAAGCGTGCCGGTGCGCGGCGCCGGTGCCAGGGTGACGAAGGCCGAGACAGGCACGCTGCCCGCCCGGGTCGGCACGCGCAGGGTCTGGAGGTCCTCCAGCGTGCGGCTGCCCTCGGGAAAGCGGATGCGGATGTCGAGGGTCTCGTCGGTGTCGCCGGGGCGGAAATCGGCCACGGTGATGCCCTGGGTCAGGAGCTGCACCGCCTGACCGAGCAGCGCCACATCGGCGCCCAGCCGCGCCGCCTCGGCCCGGTTCACGGTCAGCCGCCATTCGAGGCCCGGCAGCGCCGCGGTGTCGGTGACATCGGTGAAGCCGCCGAGCCGCGCCATCTCGGCCCGCACCCGCGCCACCGCCGCGGCCTTGTCGGCGGTATCCCCCCCGCGCAGCTCCAGCGCCACCGGCTTGCCGGTGGGCGGGCCCATCGACTGCGTCTCGACATGCAGCGCGAGGCCCGGCAGCGCGGCGCCCATGGCGCGGATCTCCTCGGCGATGGCAGCGGCGGGGCGGCGGCGGTCCCAGTCGATGAGTTCGAGCTGCACGACGCCGATCAGGTCCTCGTCCCGCCCGCCCGAGACCGAGCGGGCATAGACGGTGCGCAGCTCGTCCATCCCGGCCAGCATCGCCTCGAGCCGCCGCACCAGCCCGTCGCGCTCGGCCACCGAGAGATCGTCGCGGGCGCGCAGCTCGACCCGGGCAAAGTCGGGCTCGATCTGGGGAAAGAAGCTGACGCCGGCGCCGTGGCGGGCATAGGCGGTGAAGGCCGCGGCCATCAGCACCACCACCAGCATCAGCGTCAGCCCCGGCCGCAGCACCGCCCAGCGCAGCATGCGCATGTAGAGGCCCGCAAGGCCGCGCAGCGCCATCGGATCGCCCGTCTCGGCCGCCGCCAGCTGCGCCGCCGCCCGCGCCCCCTGCGGCCGCGCCCGCCCGATCAGCCCGCCGATCACCGGCACGAAGACCAGCGCCATCGCGAGCGAGGCGCCGAGCGTGAACAGCACCGTGACGGGGAGGTATTTCATGAACTCCCCCACCACCCCCGACCAGAACAGGAGCGGCAGGAACACCGCCAAGGTCGTCGCCGTGGCCGCGATGACGGGCCAGGCCATCCGCTCGGCCGCCTCGCGGTAGGCCTGCGCGGGGGGGATGCCCGACTGCAACTTGCGGTCGGCAAGCTCGGTGGTCACGATCGCGCCGTCCACCAGCATGCCCACGACGAAGATCAGCGCGAACAGCACCACCACGTTCATCGAGTAACCGATCAGCCAGAGCCCCGCGACGCCGGTCAGGAACGCACCCGGGATCGCCAGCCCCACCAGCAGCGCATTGCGCAGCCCCAGCGCGGCGACGATCACGATCATCACCAGGATCACCGCGGCGATGACGTTGGATTCCAGATCGCCCAGCATCTCGTCGACGTATTTCGACAGGTCCAGCAGGTCGTTCAGCCGCACCGTCGCGGGCCAGTCGGCGGCCTCCTCGGCGATGGCGGCGCGCACCGCCTCGACGGTCCCGAGGATGTTGGCGCCGGCGCGCTTGGTGACCTCGAGCGCCAGCGCCGGCTGGCCGTCGATGCGGGCAAAGCCCGTGGGGTCCTCGAAGCTGCGGCGCACCGTGGCGACATCGGCGAAGGTGACCACCGTCTGGTCGCGCACCAGCACCGGCATCGACATCACGTCGTCGATGTCCTCGATCAGGCCGGGAACGGTCAGCGTCACCCGGCCCGCCCCGGTCTCGATGGTGCCGGCGGCGATGAGCTGGTTGTTGCGCCGGATCAGGCCGATGAGCTCCTCGAAGCCGATGCCGTAGGTCTGGAACACGGTGGGATCGACCAGCACCTCGACGACCTCGCCGCGGGCGCCGCCGATCTCGGCCTCCAGCACGCCGTCGGCGCCCTCGATGCGGTCGCGCAGCGTGCGCGCGAGGAGGTTGAGCGTGCGCTCCGGCACGCTGCCCGACAGCACCACGGTGAGGATGGGAAAGAGCGCGGTGTTGAGCTCGGTCACCACCGGCTCGCGCGCGGCGTCGGGCAGGTTCGGGCGCGCGCTGTCGACGGCACGGCGCACGGCGGCCAGCGCCTCCTCGGCGTCGAAGCCCGCGTCGAACTCCAGCGTCAGGGTGGCACTGCCCTGCGAGGCGCTGGCCGAGATCCGGCGCAGGCCGGGCACGCGCGACAGCTCCGTCTCCAGCGGCATCACCAGCATGCGCTCGCCGTCCTCGGGCGAGATGCCGGTGAGGCCGGTCGAGACGAAGACGACCGGGATCGCGACCTCGGGCGCGGCCTCCTTGGGGATGGAGGTGTAGGCGAGGCTGCCGAGGCCCAGAAGCATCACGAGCAGCAGCACCACGACGCGCGCGCGGGAAAAGGCGGCGCCGATCAGCCGGCTCATGGCGCGGGTCCGGCAAGGCGGGGGTCGGGTTCGGGCCGCACCCGGTCGCCGGCGTTGACGAAGCCCTGCCCCAGCGTGATCAGGCGGATCTCGTCGGGCAGGCCGGTGACCCAGACCCCGTCGGCGCGGGCGCGCACGATCTCGACCGCATGCTCGGTGACGATGTCGCCCGCGCCGACAGCGCGCACCACCAGCCCGCCGTCGGTCCCCAGCGCCAGCACGGCGGGCGACAGGAAATGCGCCGGCACCTCGCCGGTGGGGATGCGGACCTGCGCGCTCAGGCCCGCGGCCAGCGCGCCGTCCGGGTTCGCGACCTCGATCTCGGCGGGAAAGGTGCGGGTCTGCGGATCGGCCTGCGCGCCGACGAAGCGCACCGTGCCGGGGCGGACCTCGCCGGTGATGAAGCGGACCTCGGCGGCGAGGCCCGGGACGATGGCCGCCAGCGACTGCTGCGGCACCCGCACCTCGATCCCCAGCGGGTCGAGGTCGATGATGCGGGCGATGGCAGTGCCCGAGGTGACATGCTCGCCCACGGCGATGTCCAGCGCATCCAGCCGGCCGGCGAAGGGCGCGACCAGCACCGTCTCGGCCAGCGCCCGCTCGGCCGAGGCGAGGCCGGCCTCGGCGGCGGCGAGGATGGCGGCGGCCGAGGCCACACGGTCGGCGGTGGCCACACCCCGCTCCAGCAACACGCGGGCCTGTTCGTCGTCGCGCAGGGCGCGGGCGAGCTCGGCCTCGGCGCGGGCGAGGCCGGCCCGACGCTCGGCATCGGCAAAGCGGGCGATCAGCGCGCCCTCGGCCAGATCGGCGCCGCGGCGCACCGGCGCCTCGGCGATCTGCCCGGCCATCTCGGCGCGGATCAGGGTGTCGCGCTCGGGCCGCGAGAACCCCTCGGCGACGAAATACTGCCCCACCGGGCGCGCGCGCGACAGCACGGTGCCCACCGCCACCGGCGGCGGCTCGGCGCGCACCGGCTCGGGCGGCAGCGCGGCGGGAAAGAGCCAGCCCGAGCCCATCCAGGCCACCAGCGCCAGCGCCAGCGCCGCGGCGATCCATCCCGAGGGGTCGCGCCCCCCACCGCTGCCCTCGGCTCTGCCCATCCTGCCTCCGCGACCGCGTGATCGGCCGCCCTGTCTCAGTCCAGCAGCAGGGCCAGCGCGCCGCCGAGCCCGAGCTCCGGATCGAAGGCGCCCCGCTCCAGAAACAGCACCACCTGCGCGATGGCCTGCATGTTCAGCATCATGAAGGTGTGGCTGACGGGCAGGACGATGTGGTCGGTCATGCCCTCGATCCGGGTGCTCGCAACCGAGACCTTGCCGTCGTCGTCGCCGTCGATCATGGCCGAATAGACCGGGTTGAGCGAGAAGTCCCCCGCGATGACTCCCAGCTCGAAATCCGGGATCGGCAGGGTGTTGGGGGTCGAGCCCGGGTCGGTCCCGAGTTCCAGCCCCGCCGGGCCGTTGATCCAGCGGAAGGGCTCCCACTCGCCGAAGACATCGACCAGTTCCGAGCCGCGGTTGGGCGGCGCCATCATCACGACCCGGCCCAGCCGCTCGGGACGATGCTCGGCCAGCCAGGCGCGCAGCAGGATGCCGCCCATGGAGTGGGTGACGAAATGGGTGCGCGCCTCGCCGCAGCGCGCGGCTGCCCGGCCGACCTCGGCCACCAGCTCGGCGATGGAGGCCTCGGTCGAGGGGTAGCCGTCGTTGACGACGGTGTAGCCGCGGCGCAGCAGCACCTCCTCGATGGCGATGAGCGAGACCTCGCTGCGGGCGAGCCCGTGCAGCAGCACGACGCAGTCGCCCTGCGCGGCGGCCTGCGGGCTGGCGGGACGGGGGGCGGCATCGGTCGGCGCCGAGGCGCAGGCCGGCGCCGCGGCGAGGGCGGCAAGGACTGCAAGGGGAACGAGGCGGGACATGGGCGCACCTTACTCGGCCGTCGTGACACTGGCGAGATGTAACCGACCGGCGCCTCAGGGATGGACAATTCGACGCGAGCGGGCGATAGCGCCGGCATGGCCCCCGCTCCAGTCCCCGCAGACCCCTTGCACCCGACCGTTTCGCCGTCGGGGGCTGCAGCGCCGGCGGCGGGCCGCGGCAGGGCCGTCCGCCTCGCGGTGCGGGCGGTGCTGCTGCACGAGGACCGGCTTCTGCTGGTCAACGCCTGGCCCGGCGGGATCAGCGATCTGTGGTGCGCGCCCGGCGGCGGGGTGGAGCCCGGCCGCTCGTTGCCCGACAACCTGATCCGCGAGGTCCTCGAGGAGACGGGCCTGGCCATCGCCGTGGGCGAGCCCTGTCTCGTCAACGAGTTCCACGACCCGGCCAGCGGCTTTCACCAGTGCGACGTCTATTTCCGCGCGCGCCTGGTCGGGGCGCTGCCGGCCGACGGCATGGCGGGCTGGCGCGATCCCGCCGGGGTGGTGGACCGCCGCCGCTTCGTCACCCGCGACGAGATGGGGACGCTCCGGTTCAAGCCCGACAGCCTGCCCGAGGTCGCCTGGGGCGCGGGCGTGCTCTACGATCCGCTGGAGCCGATCCTGCGCTGAGGGGCGGCGCCCGGCCCCGGGCGCAGAGGGGGGCTTTCCGCCCCCCGTCCCCTGCGGGGACTCCCCCCGAGGATATTTGGGGAAAGATGAAAGGGGGCTGTTGGTGGGGCGGGCCCGGGCGGAGGGGGCTCAGTCCGGCGAGGGCTCCAGCCGGATGCGGCGCAGGAGCGCGCCGGTGGCGCGGTCGTAGACCAGCGCCTCGGCGCCGTCGCCGGCCGTCTCGGCCAGCACCACCACCCAGTCGCGGCCGAAGCTGACGGCCTCGGCCCGGGCACCGGGGGGCAGCGCCAGCCCCTCGGGGAGGGCAAGCGGCACCGGCGCCCCGGGCAGGCGCAGCGCCAGCAGGGCCACGATGGCGAGGATGCCGGCGATCATCACCCCGGCGAGGGAGGCGACCAGCAGCTTGAGAAAGCGCAGCTCGGGGGGGGGAGGCGGCTCCATGGCGGCACCATCCCCGAAGCCCGGGCGAAGGACAAGGGGCCGGCCGCGGGATGGGGTCTGGACGCTCCGTCGCAGGCGGGCGCGACGCAGCGGCGCCGGCGCCGCCTCAGCCGGCGGAGACGGCCGGCAGCGCCTGTGCTGCGGGGGCACGCAGCAGCTCGGCCAGGACCCCGACGGCGATGGCCTGCGGATGCTTGCCGAGGCCCGGCTCGCCGATCGGACAGCGCAGCCGGGCGATGGCCTCGCCGGCGTGCCCGAGCGCCGCGAGCCGGCTGCGGAAGCGGGCCCATTTGCTGGCCGAGCCGATCAGCCCCGCCCCCGCGAAGCCGTGCCGGAGCAGGGCATGGCACAGCGCCAGGTCCAGCGCATGCGAATGGGTCAGCACCAGATGCTCGGCCTCGCGCGGGGCCTCGGGGACCAGCGTGGCGGGATCGGCCGCCACCCGCACCGTCACCCCGTCCGGCACCGCCTCGGGAAAGCGCTCCGGGGCGGTGTCGACCCATGTCACCGCGAGGTCGGGCAGGGGCGCGGCCATCGCGACGATGGCCCGGCCCACATGCCCCGCCCCCCAGACCCAGAGCGGCCGGCCGGGGGGGCGCAGGGGCTCCAGCAGCCAGCCGGCGGTCAGCCTGGGCCCCGCGCGGCCACGCAGGGCGGGCGGGTGCGGGGCGGCCCCGGCCTCGACCGGGCGGGCCGCCCAGCCGTCGCGGACCGTCAGTCGCGGCAGCGACGCGGCGCAGAAGGCCTCGTAGACCAGCGTGACCGACCCGCCGCAGCACTGCCCCAGCGCGGGGCCGAGGGGCACCCGCTCCACCCGGGGCGGTGCCGCCTGCGCGGCCATGGCGCGCGCGCGCGCCGCCGCCGCCCATTCGAGCGCGCCGCCGCCGATGGTGCCCGACTGCCCCCCCTCCCACACCAGCATCGACGCCCCCGCCTCGCGCGGGGAGGAGCCGCGGTGCCCGGCGATCAGCACCCGCACGACGCGGCCATGCGCGGCCACCGCCGCCCCGAGCGCCGCAAGATCGAGGCTCATCGCTGCACCCGCGCGATGGCGGCGAGCACGCGCTCGGGCGTGGCGGGGGCGTCGAGCGCGGGATAGGTGCCACCGTCGCCGCAGGCCGCCACCGCATCCGACAGCGCGAGGAAGACGGCGTTGGCGAGCATCAGCGGCGGCTCGCCCACCGCCTTGGAGCGGTGCACGGTGGGCAGCCGGTTCGCGCCCTGCCAGAGGCGGACGTCGAAGACGCGCGGCCGGTCGGAACAGGCCGGGATCTTGTAGGTCGAGGGCGCGTGCGTGCGCAGCCGGCCTCGGTCGTCCCAGACCAGCTCCTCGGTGGTCAGCCAGCCCGCGCCCTGCACGAAGCCGCCCTCGATCTGGCCGATGTCCAGCGCCGGGTTCAGCGAGCGGCCGCAGTCGTGGAGGATGTGGGCCGCGAGCAGCCGATGCTCGCCGGTCAGCCGGTCGAGCACCACCTCGGCCACCGCCGCGCCATAGGCGAAGTAGTAAAAGGGCCGCCCCCGCCCGGCGATGCGGTCCCAGTGGATCTCGGGCGTGCGGTAGAAGCCGGTGGCCGAGAGGCTGATGCGGTTCATCCAGGCCTGCCGCGCGACCTCGGCAAAGGCGAGGTCGGTGCCGGCGACGCGCACCCGGCCGTCGGCGAAGACCACCTCGGCGGGGTCGGCCTGATGCTCGGCCGCGAGCCAGTCGGCGAGGCGGGCGCGGATGGTCTCGCAGGCGGCCTGCACCGCCATGCCGTTCAGGTCCGAGCCCGACGAGGCCGCGGTGGCAGAGGTGTTGGGCACCTTGGCGGTGTCGGTGGCGGTGATCTTCACCGCCTCGATGCCGACGCCGAAGACGCCGGCCGCGACCTGCGCGACCTTCTGAAACAGGCCCTGCCCCATCTCGGTGCCGCCGTGGTTCATGGCGATGGAGCCGTCCTGATAGACATGCACCAGCGCGCCGGCCTGGTTGAGGTGGGTCAGCGTGAAGGAGATGCCGAACTGCACCGGGGTCAGGGCGATGCCGCGCTTCAGGATCGGGTTTTCGCGATTCCAGGCGGCGATTTCGGCCTTGCGCCGGGTGTAGCGGCTGGATTTCTGCAAGTCCTCGACCAGCTCGTGGAGGACGAAGTCGCCCACCTCCATGCCGTAGAAGGTGGTGCGTGCGGCCGCCGGGGCCGCGGGCGGGGCGTGGAAGTTGCGCCGGCGCAGCTCGGTCGGTTCCATCCCCAGCGCATGGGCGATGTGGTCCATCATGCGCTCGCAGCCCAGCATCCCCTGCGGGCCGCCAAAGCCGCGAAAGGCGGTGTTGGACTGGGTGTGGGTGCGCAGACGGTGGCTTTCCACCCGCATGGCGGGGATGTTGTAGGCGTTGGCCGCGTGCAGCATGGCGCGGTCGCAGACCGGCAGGCTCAGGTCCGCCGACCAGCCGCAGCGGGCGTATTGCCACATCTCGACGCCCAGCAGCCGGCCCTCGCCGTCGACCCCGGCGCGATAGCGGATGCGGAAGTCATGCCGCTTGCCGGTGATGATGAAGTCGTCGTCGCGGTCATAGCGCATCCGGCAGGGGCGCCCCGTCGCCCGCGCCGCCACCGCACAGGCGACCGCCAGCGCGTTGCCCTGGCTCTCCTTGCCGCCGAAGCCGCCGCCCATGCGCCGCACCTCCACCCGCACGGCCGACATCGGCAGGCCCAGCGCCTCGGCGACCTTGTGCTGGATCTCGGTGGGGTGCTGGCTGGAGGCGTGGACGAGCATGTCGCCGCCCTCCTGCGGGAGGACGAGTGCGGCCTGGCCCTCGAGGTAGAAATGCTCCTGCCCGCCGATCTCGATCTGGCCCTCGACGATGCGGGGGGCGGCGGCGATGGCGGCGGCGGCGTCGCCCATGGACCAGACGCGGGGGCCGTCCTCGAAGCGGCTGTTCGCGGCCAGCGCCTCGTCGAGGGTCAGGAGTGCGGGGAGGGGGCGGATCTCGGCCCGGGCGAGCCGGGCGGCCTTGCGCGCGGCGAGATGGGTTTCGGCCGCGACGAGAAAGAGCGCCTGGCCGGCGTGGTGCACGCGGCCCACGGCGACGAGCGGTTCGTCATGGGCGGCGGGGCTGACGTCGGGCATGGGGTCGAGATCGGCCGCCGACCAGACCGCCACCACCCCCGGCGCGGTGCGCACCGCCGCGAGGTCGAGCGCCAGGATCTCGCCATGCGCGACGGGAGAGAGGCCGAAGGCGAGGTGGAGCGTGCCGGCCGGGGCGGGGATGTCGTCGACATAGCGGGCCTGGCCGGTGACATGCAGGCGCGCGGCGTCGTGGGGGAGCGGCTTGTGGACGGTCACGGCGAGACCTCCAGCACGCGGGTCGCGACGCCGTGGTCCTCGTGGAAGCAGCGCCACAGCATGTTGCGCGCGGCCTCCAGCCGGTAGCCGGCCGAGGCGCGCATGTCCGAGATCGGGGCGAAGTCCCGGGCGAAGGCGGGGAGCGCGGCCTCGACGGTGGCGGCGGTCCAGGGCTGCCCGACGAGCGCGGCCTCGACCGCCGCGGCGCGTTTGGGCACGCCGGCCATGCCGCCGAAGGCGATGCGGGCGGCTTGCACTTTTCCGTCATCGACGGCGATGTTGAAGGCGCCGCAGACCGCCGAGATGTCCTGATCGAACCTTTTCGACAGCTTGTAGCAGCGCAGCCGGTCGGGCTGGCGGGGGACGGTGACGGCCTCGACGAACTCGCCCGGGGCGCGGTCCTGCCGGCCGTAGTCGAGGAAGAAGTCCTCGAGCGGGAGCGTGCGGCGGGCATCGCCCCGGCGCAGGTGCAGCGTGGCGCCCAGCGCGATCAGCGGCGGCGGGCTGTCGCCGATGGGCGAGCCGTTGGCGATGTTGCCCCCCAGGGTGGCGGCGGCGCGCACCTGTTCCGAGCCGTAACGGCGGATCAGCTCGGCGAAATCCGGGTGCAGGGGGGCGATGGCGGCGTGCAGCTCGGCCAGCGTCGTGCAGGCGCCGATGCGGAGCTCGCTGTCGGTGAGCTCGATCTGCCGGAGCTCCTCGATGCCGGCGATGAAGGCGAGGGGGGCGAGCTCGCGCAGGCCCTTGGTGACCCAGAGCCCGACATCGGTGGCGCCGGCGACGAGGGTGGCCTCGGGATGGGCGAGATACCATGCGGCGAGGTCGTCGGCGTCGCGCGGGATGTGGACGCCGGGGGGCCGTCTGCCCCCCGGACCCCCCGAGGATATTTCTGGAAAGATGAAGAGGGTATCGTTCATCCACGCGGGCACCGGAGCACTGGCCGCGGCTTCGGCGGCGCGGAGGATGGGGGCGTAGCCGGTGCAGCGGCAGAGGTTGCCGGCGAGGACGTCGTCGTGGTCGCGGCGGCCCCTCGCATGGGCCACGGCGAGGCTGACCACGATGCCCGGCGTGCAGAAGCCGCATTGCGAGCCGTGATGCTCGATCAGGGCCTGTTGCACGGGGTGGAGCGTGCCGTCGGGCGCGGCGATCCCCTCGACCGTGCGGACGGCCTTGCCGGCGAGTTGCGGCAGGAAGAGGATGCAGGCGTTGAGCGCGCGCGGGCCGCGGGCGTCGGTGACCATGACCGTGCAGGCGCCGCAGTCGCCCTCGTTGCAGCCCTCCTTGGTGCCGGTGAGGCCGCGCGCCTCGCGCAGCCAGTCGAGGAGCGTGGTGGTGGGCGGCGCCGTGACCGTGACCGCCGCGCCGTTGAGGGTGAAGGAAACCTCCGTCATCGTCAGACCTGCCGCTTTCTCCCCGGTGTGGCCGATGCGCCGGCGCCCGATGCGGCGGAAGGCGGCGGCGCGGCCCTGTCGCCCCAGATGAAGCTCCCCGCGCGGCCAAGGCAAGGGCCATCCGCCCGCTTGGCGCCGCGGCGGGCAAGGCGTAGGCTCGCGGGCATGACGAATGCCCCCCGATTCATCCATCTGCGGCTTCATACCGAGCACTCGCTCCTGGAAGGGGCGGTGCCGGTGAAGGCGTTGCCCGGGCTCGCCGCGAAGATGGGCATGCCCGCCGTCGCCGTGACCGACAGCAACAACCTCTTCTGCGCGCTCGAGTTCTCGGTCGAGGCGGCAGCGAAGGGGGTGCAGCCGATCCTGGGCTGTCAGATCGATGTGGCCTACGACCCCGTGCAGCCGGGCGAGCGGCCGCGCCTGCCTGCGCCCGTGGTGCTGCTGGTGCAGAACGAGGCGGGGTGGCGGAACCTGCTGAAGCTGAACACCTGTCTCTATCTGGGTGCGGGGCGCGACCGGCCGCAGGTGACGCTGGAGGAGCTGGAGGCGCATGCGGGGGGGCTGATCTGCCTGACGGGCGGGTCGGACGGGCCGGTGGGGCGGCTCATCCGCGCCGGGCAGCGGCCGCGGGCCGAGGCGCTGCTGGGCCGGCTGGCGGCGGCCTTTGGCGACCGGCTCTATGTCGAGGTGCAGCGCCATCCCGGCGAGGGCGGCGGTGTGCCCGAGGCGGAGGCCGCGACCGAGCGCCCCTTTGTCGAGATGGCCCATGCGATGGATCTGCCGCTGGTGGCCACCAACGACGTGCATTTCCCGAAGGCGGAGATGTTCGAGGCGCATGACGCGCTGATGTGCATCGCCGAGGGGGCCTATGTGGATCAGGCCGCGCCGCGGCGGCGGCTGACGCCGCAGCATTGCCTGAAGACGCCCGAGGAGATGGCGGCGCTGTTCGCCGATCTGCCCGAGGCGCTGGAGACCACCGTCGAGATCGCCCGCCGCTGTGCCCATGTCGCGAAGAAGCACGCGCCGATCCTGCCCCGCTTTGCCGAGGACGAGGTGGAGGAGCTGCGCCGGCAGGCGCGCGAGGGGCTGGCGGCGCGGCTGGCGGTGACGCCGCCCTCGGCGCCAGCGGAGGTCTATGCCGAGCGGCTCGATTATGAGCTGGGCGTGATCGAACGGATGGGCTTTCCGGGCTATTTCCTGATCGTGGCCGATTTCATCAAATGGGCCAAGGCCCGCGGCATCCCAGTGGGGCCCGGGCGGGGCTCGGGGGCGGGCTCGCTGGTGGCCTGGGTGCTGACGATCACCGACCTCGACCCGCTGCGGTACGGGCTGCTCTTCGAGCGGTTTCTGAACCCCGAGCGGGTGTCGATGCCCGACTTCGACATCGATTTCTGCATGGACCGCCGCGAGGAGGTCATCGCCTATGTGCAAGAGCGCTATGGCCGTGACCGGGTGGGGCAGATCATCACCTTCGGCGCGCTGCTGTCCAAGGCCGCCGTGCGCGATGTGGGCCGGGTGTTGCAGATGCCCTATGGGCAGGTGGACCGGCTGTCGAAGATGATCCCGGTGGAGGGGGTCAAGCCGGTCTCGATCGAGAAGGCGCTGGCGGACGAGCCGCGGCTGCGCGAGGCGGCGCGGGCCGAGGAGGTGGTGGGGCGTTGCCTCGACTATGCGCGCCAGATCGAGGGGCTGCTCAGGAACGCCTCGACCCATGCGGCGGGGGTGGTGATCGGCGACCGGCCGCTGGACGAGCTGGTGCCGGTCTACAAGGACCCGCGGTCCGAGATGCCGGCCACCCAGTTCAACATGAAATGGGTCGAGGCGGCGGGGCTCGTGAAGTTCGACTTCCTCGGGCTGAAGACGCTGACGGTGTTGCAGACGGCGGTGGGGCTGATCGCCAAGCGGGGGGTGGAGGTGGATCTCTCGACGCTGCCGCTGGACGATGCGAAGACCTATGAGCTTTATGCCTCGGCGCGGACGGTGGCGGTGTTCCAGGTGGAAAGCGCAGGCATGATGGACGCGCTCAGGCGCATGAAGCCCACCTGCATCGAGGACATCGTGGCGCTGGTGGCGCTCTATCGTCCGGGGCCGATGGAGAACATCCCGGCCTATTGCGAGGTGAAGAACGGGCTGCGAGAGCGCGCCTCGATCCATCCGCTGATCGACCATATCCTGGAGGAGACGCAGGGCATCATCGTCTATCAGGAACAGGTGATGCAGATCGCGCAGGAGATGGCGGGGTATTCGCTGGGGGGCGCGGATCTGCTCCGCCGGGCCATGGGCAAGAAGAAGCCCGAGGAGATGGCGCGCGAGCGGCCCAAGTTCATCGCGGGGGCGCGCGCGAAGGGGGTGGAGGAGGCCAAGGCGGCCGAGGTCTTCGACCTGTTGGAGAAATTCGCCAACTACGGCTTCAACAAGAGCCACGCCGCGGCCTATGCGGTGGTGAGCTATCAGACGGCGTGGATGAAGGCCAACCACCCGGCCGAGTTCATGGCCGCAGTGATGACCTGCGACCTGCATCTGACCGACAAGCTTGCCGTCTACAAGCGCGAGGTGGACCGGCTGGGGATCGGCGTGCTGCCACCTTGCGTGAACGCGAGCGGGGCGGTGTTCGATGTGGCCGACGGCCGGCTCGTCTATGCGCTGGGGGCGCTGAAGAATGTCGGGCTGGGGGCGATGGAGGCGATCGTGGCGGCGCGGGGGGCAAAGCCCTTTGCGACGCTGTACGACTTCGCCCGGCGGGTGGATCTGAAGCGGCTGGGCAAGCGGTCGCTGGAGATGCTGGCGCGGGCGGGCGCCTTCGATGCGCTGGACCGCAACCGCCGGCGGGTGTTCGAGGGGCTGGATGCGCTGGTGGCCTATTCGGCGGCGGTGCAGGAGGCGCGGGCCTCCAACCAGGTGTCGCTGTTCGGCGAGGCGGGCGAGGACATCCCCGAGCCGCGGCTGCCGGAGGTGCCGGACTGGCTGCCGACCGAGCGGCTGGCCGCCGAGCATCTGGCGGTTGGGTTCTACCTCTCGGGTCATCCGCTGGACGATTACCTGGGCGCGCTGAAGCGGGCCGATGTGCTGACGCAGGTGCAGCTGGCGGCGCGGGCGGCGGGCGGGCCGCTGGTGGCGCGGGTCGCGGGCGCGGTGGCGGGCCGGCAGGAGCGCAAGTCGGCCCGCGGCAGCCGCTATGCCTTCGTGCAGCTGTCGGACCCCACGGGGCTCTATGAGGTGACGGTGTTTTCCGAGACGCTGGAGGCCGGGCGGCAGCATCTGGAGCCCGGGGCGAATGTGGTGCTGACGGTCGAGGCGAGCCTCGAGGGCGAGACGCTGAAGCTGCTCGCGCGCGATGTGCGGCCGGTGGATGCGGTGGTGGCGGGGGCGGGGCCGGCGGGGCTGCGCATCCATGTGGCCGAGACCGGGGCGGTGGAGGCGGTGGCGCGGCTGCTTGCGCAGCTCGGCGCGGTGAAGGGCGCGGCGCGGGGGCCGGTGAGCTTCTGCATCACCGACGCGGCCAGCGGCGCGGAGGTGGATGTGACGGTGGGGCGCGACCTGCCGGTGACGCCGCAGGTGAAGGGGGCGCTGAAGAGCCTGGCCGGCGTGCTGGCGGTCGAGGAGGTCTGAGGCCGCCTTGCCCGGGGGCGCGCCAGGCCGCGGCGGTGCAGGGGGGCCTTCCGCCCCCCGTCGCCTTTGGCGACTCCCCCCGAGGATATTTGGGGAAAGATGAAGGAGGGACGCGGGCGGGCTGTCCGGGCCCCCGAACATCCACACCTCGCTGTGGGTTTGAGCTCGATCTGGCGGTGCAGGAGCCAATGAAACAAGGGCTTTCCGCGTGTGGGAGGCTGGATTTCGGCGAAAGACGCGTTGTGGCACGACATTGCGCATATGGGTTGACATACATTGCGCAGGCGGCCTTGACGTTGCGACATCTACACGAAGATCACGAGATCCGGCGGCCGCCAGTATCTTCAGCTCGTCGAGGGCTACCGCAACGAGGAGGGAAAGGTCCGCCACCGGGTCGTCGCGAACCTCGGGCGGCTTGAGGACCTGACAGCCGCCGGGCTCGATCCGCTGATCAACGGCCTGAACCGGGCCATCGGGCGGAGCGACAACACGGCTTTTTCCGTCGAGATCGAAAGCTCCAGGGCCTACGGCAACGTCTTTGCCCTGCATGAGCTGTGGAATGACCTTGGCTTCGACCGCGCCCTTGGACGCGCGATGCGCTCGGGACGGCGCAGGATCGATGCCAGCGCCCTCGTTCGTGCCATGGTCTTCAACCGCCTGTGCGATCCGACCAGCAAGTTGGGCTGCCTGCGCTGGCTCGACACCGTGGCCATCCCCGAGATGCCGACCGGGATCGAGCACCACCACCTCCTGCGGGCGATGGATGCGCTGATGGACAATGTTGATCGCGTGGAGGCCGAATTGGCCCGCCAGATCCGGCCCCTGGTCGATCGGGACCTGACGATCGTCTTCTACGACCTGACCACCGTGCGCATTCATGGTGAAGGAGAGGTCGAGGATGACCTCCGCGCATACGGCATGAACAAGGAGGTCGGCGGCATCGCCCGACAGTTCGTGCTCGGTGTGGTGCAGACGGCCGAGGGCCTGCCGCTCATGCACACCGTCCATCCCGGCAACGTCGCCGAGACGAAGACCCTGCAGGCCATGCTGGCAACCGTCTTGCAGCGCTTTCCCATCGAGCGCGTCATTCTGGTGGCCGACCGAGGCCTCCTGAGCCTCGACAACATCGGCGCATTGACCGATCTGGCCAAGGAGGGCGGGCGCACGCTGGAGTTCATCCTCGCCGTCCCCGCCCGCCGCTACGCCGAGCTGGTGGACACTTTCCGCGCCCTCACCTTCGACGACGCGGGCCTCGCCGAGGCCAGCTTCGCCGGCCACCGCCTGATCGTCTCCCATGATCCATGCCGTGCCGAGGAGCAGACCGCGCGCCGCCGCGCCCGCATCGCCGAACTCGAGGCCATGGCCGAGAAGATGGTCGCCAAGCTCGACGCTCAAGACGCCGGGAAAACCGCCAGGGGCCGGCGCGCCTCCGACCGCGGCGCCTGCAGCCGCCTCGGACGGGCTGTCTCCGAGGCCGAGATGAGCCGCTTCATCAAGCCCGACGTCACCGCCGACCGCTTCTCCTGGTCGGTGGACGAGGCGGCCGTCGCCGAGGCCCAGCTCTTCGACGGCAAGCTCGCGCTGATCACCAACGCCCCAGACCTGACGCCCGCCGACGCCGTGATGCGCTACCGGGCATTGGCGGACATCGAGCGCGGCTTCCGCGTCCTGAAAGCCGACATCGAGATCGCGCCGGTCCACCACCGCCTGCCGGATCGCATCCGCGCCCATGCGCTGATCTGCTTTCTGGCCCTCGTCCTCTACCGCGTGATGCGCATGCGGCTGAAGTCAAAGGGCCATAGCGCAAGCCCTCGGACCGCGCTCGATCTGCTGGAACGCATTCAACAACACGTGGCCCGCATTGGCCCGGCAACCAAGACCACCCTCACCCGACAGCAACCGGAACAACTCGACCTCTTCGAAGCCCTGAGCCTGAAAACACCCTTCTGAAACGGCCTCGTTATGGCAAAACCGAGCCGCCGGCCTGAGCGATATCAATCACTTGTGCTTCCAGCTGTTGAACTTGGGCGGCTTGGCCGGGGGGGACGAATGCGGGAGGGTGGCGGGCGTGTGGGGGCTCGTCGGCTTGACAACCGAGCGGCGATATGATAGCCACCGAAACACTCCAGAGTTGCGCCCGCGGTCCATACGGCCCGCGGGCGTCTTGCGTTTGCGCCCCTGCCCGTGGGCGGCGGCGTCCCCCCAAACACAGGAGACCGCCATGAGCGAGCCCTGGCAGGGCGCGGCCCGGCCGCGTGCGCCGCAGCCCGAGCATTTCACCCGTGCCGCCTGGCGGCTGGGCTGCGAGGAGGCCGCGATCCGCGCGGTGTGGGAGGTCGAGGCCGCGGGGCGGCATTTCCTCGGCGATGGCAGCGTGATCCGCCGTTTCGAGCCGCATCATTTTCCGCGGCCGCAGTGGGGGGCCATCGGCTTTGCCCCGCGGGCGGGCGAGGCGCCGTGGCGGGCCAGCCTGCGGCTGTCGTCGGAGACGATGTTCCGGGCGGCTGCCGGGATCGACCGCGAGGCGGCCTGTCGCGCGACCTCCTGGGGGGCGCCGCAGATCATGGGCTTCAACCATGCCGACGCGGGCTTCGACAGTGCCGTGGCGATGGTGGCGCATATGGCCGAGGGGGCGCCGCAGCAGCTGGGTGCCTTCGTGCAGCTGATCGAGGGCTGGGGGCTGGCCTCGGCCCTGCGGGCGCATGACTGGGAGGGGTTTGCCCGGCGCTACAACGGCTCGGGCCAGGTCGGGGCCTATGCCCGGCGGATCGAGGCGGCGTGGCGGCGGCATGCGGGGCGGGCCTCGCCGGTGGTGCTGCGGGTGGGGGCGCGGGGGCCGGCGGTGGCCGAGCTGCAGCGCGCGCTGGGGGTGGCCGATGACGGGGCCTTCGGGCCCGAGACGCTGGATGCGGTGCGGGCGTTTCAGCGCGCGGAGGGGCTGGCCGTCGACGGGGTGGTGGGCGCGCGCACCTGGGCGGCGCTGGAGAGCGGCGCGCGCCCGGTCGCGCCGCCGCCGCAGGAGACCCCGCGTGAGGCCCGGCTGGACCGGATGGCGGCCTGGAGCACGGGGGCGGGGGCGATGGCCGCCGCCATCGCCGGCGTGGCCGAGGTGTTGCCCGAGACGGCTGTCACCCTGCTGGCGGCGGGGGCGGTGGCGCTGGCGCTGATCGCGGGGCTGGCCTGGGCGGTCCGCCATGCCCGCGCGGGGCGGATGGCATGAGCCGGGCCGCCCTCGCCGTGGCGCTGGCGGTTGCGCTGTTCGCCACCGGCTGGTGGCAGGGGGCGGCCACCGCCCGCGCCGCCGCCGAGGCCCGGGCCGCCGCCCTGCTCGCCGAGCGCGACCGCGCTGCCGCCCGCATCGCCGGGCTGACCGAGGCGCTGGCGCGCGAGCGCGCCGCCCGCGCCGCCCTGTCCCGTCACCTGGAGGATGCCGCCGATGCGGATGACGATGCCGACCGTGTGTCTCTGCCTGCTCGCAGCCTGCGGCGGCTCGACGCCCGCTGACCTGGCGCCGCCGCCCGAGGCGCTGACGGCCGCTTGCGCCGGACCCGTCGCCCTGCCCCACCGCGACGCCACCCAGGCCGAGGTGGAGCGCTGGTGGGGCCGCGACCGCAGCGCGTTGCGCGCCTGCGCCGAACGACACGCGCTGCTGGCCGACTGGGCGGCGGGGCAGCTTGCCGCCGGGCGCTGAGGCCGGCTTGACCGCGCCCCGGGCCGGCCGCATCCTGCGCCGAAACGGAGCGGGCATGCGGATCATCGGCGGCAGCCACCGGGGTCTCGCCCTGGCCGAGGTCGGGGCGGGCGACCCTGCGGCGCATCTGCGCCCGACCTCGGACCGGGTGCGCGAGAGCCTCTTCAACCTGGTGCAGCACCGGCCCGAGGGCGACCCGGTGCCTGGCGCGCGCGTGCTGGACCTCTTTGCCGGGACCGGGGCGCTGGGGCTGGAGGCGCTGTCGCGCGGGGCGGCCCAGGTGACCTTTGTCGACGACGGCGCCGCCGCGCGCGCGCTCCTGCGCCGCAACATCGAGCGGATGCGGGCGATGGGCAGCACCCGGGTCTGGCGCCGCGATGCCACCCGGCTGGGCGAGAACCGCGGCGCGGGCTTCACGCTCGTCTTCCTCGACCCGCCCTATGGCCGCGGGCTGGGCGAGGCCGCCCTCGCCTCGGCCGTGGCGGGGGGCTGGCTCGCCCCCGGCGCAACGGTCGTCTGGGAGGAGAGCGCGGCGCAGCCGGCGCCTCCCGGCTTCGTCCCCCTCGATGCCCGCCGCTACGGCGAGACCTGGATCACGCTGCTGCGCCGCGAGGGCTGAGGTCAGACCGCGAACATCGGGAAGGTCACCCCAAGCGCCCAGGCCAGCACGAGGCCGAGGCCGAGGCCGCCCGCCGCGGGCAGCCCCGTGCGCCGGCCGACCCATCCCGCCATCATCCCGAACAGCAGGAAGAACAGCACGATGATCGGCAGGATGATGACGAGGAAGAAGAGCCGCTGGAAATCCAGCGCCACCGCAGCAGCGAGCGAGGTCAGAAACGCCCCCCGCGCCGCCAGCACCCGCCAGACCGGCGCCCTCCCCCCCTCGGTCAGCACCGCATCGCCCAGCATGTAGGCCACCGCGCCCAGCGCGAGCCCTCCGATCACCGCCGCCCGCCCCGGATGCGGAAAGAACGACGCCACATAGCGGTCGAGTGCGCCCCCGAACACCGCGATCCCGAACACCGCCACCGCCAGCGCGATCCACCACACCCGCGGCGGAAACTGCCCCGCCAGCGCCCCCCAGCGGCCCAGCAGCAACAGCGTCAGCGCGCCATAGAGCGCGAAATGCACCGCGAGGTAGTCCGCCACCAGCACCGGCAGCACCCGCGTCTCGATCGGCCACAGGATCAGGGGCACCAGCACCGCCGGGATCAGCACCGCCGCCCAGAACCGCCCCCGAGGCAGGCGGGGCGGCAGGCGGGGTGCCCCCGCCCCTCCCGCCGGCAGGAAGCGCGCCAGCGGCCAGCCGAGGCCCACCACCCCCGCAAGCAGGAGCACGATCCAGCCGCCGCGCAGCGCGACCTCGCCGCCGCTCTCGCGCCCGAAGGCGGCATCCAGCCAGGCCCGCGCCTCGCGCAGCGCGGTCGCGGAATAGAGCACGCCCACATGCTCGACCGACGGCGCCATGACCGCGCGCCGGGCGCTGCCATCGGCCGGATCGCCCACGGTCTCGCCCTCGCCGGCGGTCGGGTCGGCGAGGTGCAGCGCGCGCACCGCCTCCTCGCGCAGCCGCGCCTCCCATTCCCCCGCGATCACCAGCAGGTTCGGCGGCTCGGTCTCCGTCACCGCGCGCGAGAACATCGACACCGCCACCACGGCGCCGGTCCGGGCATCCGCCAGCGCCGTCCGCACGATGATGTCCGAGGCCATCGAGTGACCGAGGAACGCCAGCCGCCCGTCGGCCCGCGGATGCGCCAGCGCCGCCTCGGCCACCCGCGCGGTCTCGGCCATCAGGAACTGCGTGGTGCCCTGCACCGTGGTCACATCGCCGCGCATCGGTACCGGGTTGCGGCCGTGCCCCTCGAAGTCGAAGCTCGCCACGGTGTAGCCCGCCTGCGCCAGCGTCAGCGCAAAGGGCTCCATCAGCTGCCGCGAGCCGGCAAAGCCGTGGGCGATCACCACCACCGGGGCGGGGTCCCCCCCCTCGCGCAGCCAGAGCGTCGCCGGCGTGCCCCCCGGCACCTCCAGCGGCGCGATCACCAGACCCGCCCGGTCCCGCTCCAGCTGCCAGACCGCGATCGCGATCGCCACCGCGGCCAGAACCGCCACCGCCCAGCGCAATGCCGCCATGCCACCCCCCCGTTTGTCGGGATACTGACAGGACGGGGCTGCGGATCACCTCCGCAGCCCCGATTCCCGTCGCGATCCTGCTAGCCGCGGGTCACTCCGCCGCCCAGCCGGACACCGCCTTGACCTCGAGGAAATCCTCGATCCCCCAGACGCCGCCCTCGCGCCCGTTGCCCGACTGCTTCATGCCGCCAAAGGGCGAGCCGCGGCCGCGGCTCTTGCCGTTCATCTCGACCATGCCGGCGCGCAGCCGCCGCGCGAGGCGGTTGCGCCGCGCGCCGTCCTGGCTCTGGACATAGTTGGTCAGCCCATAGACGGTATCGTTGGCGATGCGCACCGCCTCCTCCTCGGTCTCGAAGGGGATGATCGACAGCACCGGGCCGAAGATCTCCTCCCGGGCGATGGTCATGTCGTTGGTGACGTCGGCAAAGACGGTCGGGCGGACGAAATAGCCGCGGTTCAGCCCCTCGGGCCGGCCGAGGCCGCCGGCGACGAGGCGCGCGCCCTCGTCCATCCCCTTCTGGATCAGGGCCTGGATCTTGTCGAACTGCGCCGCACTCACCACCGGGCCGATGTGGCGGCCGGCCTCGCTCGCGGCGCCCACCCGGGTCGCCTCGGCGACCTCGCGGGCGGTCTCGACGGCGGCGTCATAGACCTCGCGCTGGACCAGCATGCGGGTGGGCGCGTTGCAGCTCTGCCCCGAGTTGTTGAAGCAGTGCAGCGCGCCCCGCTTCACCGCCTTCTCGTCGGCATCGGCAAAGATCAGGTTCGCGCCCTTGCCGCCCAGTTCCAGATGCACGCGCTTGAGCGTGTCGGCGGCGTTCTTCGAGATCAGGATGCCCGCGCGGGTGGAGCCGGTGAAGCTGACCATGTCCACATCCGGGTGGGTGGACAGCTGCGTGCCCACGCCCGGCCCGTCGCCGTTCACGAGGTTGAAGACGCCCGGCGGCACCCCCGCCTCGTGCAGGATCTCGGCATAGAGGAGCGAGGACAGCGGCGCGATCTCGGAGGGTTTCAGCACCATGGTGCAGCCCGCCAGCAGCGCCGCGGCGGTCTTCAGCGTGACCTGGTTCATCGGCCAGTTCCACGGCGTGATGAGGGCACAGACCCCCACGGCCTCGCGCAGGATCCGGTCCTCTGGCGCATGGGGACCGAGCGGCTCGTCGAAGCGGATGTGCTCGAAGGCGCGGATGAAGTTCTCGATATGCCAGCTGCCGGCGGTCACCTGGCTCGAGCGCGCCATGTCGATCGGCGCGCCCATCTCGAGGCTGATCGCCTGCGCCATCTCCTCGGCGCGCGCGGTGTAGACCTCGAGGATGCGCTTCACCAGCGCGAGCCGCTCGGCCGGGTCGGACTGGGCAAAGCCCTCGAAGGCGGCCTTTGCCGCGGCCACGGCGGCGTCGGTGTCGGCCTGCCCGCCGAGGCTGATGACGGCGCAGGGCTCTTCGGTCGAGGGGTCGATCACCTCGCAGTCCTGCCCCTCGCGGGGCGCCACCCACGCGCCGCCGATGTAGAAGTCGCGTTTCTCGATCATGGGGTTCCCTCCTGGCTGCGCGGACAGTGGCACCGCCCGAGCGGACCCGCAAGGGGCCCGCCGCCCAGGCCCGGGGGCGACAACGGCGCCCGCCTCGGGCAGACTGGGCCCATGACCGACCCCACCCCGACGAGGGCCGCGCCGCCCCGCATGGCCCTGCTGCTGGCCGCCGTCCTGGCGGCGACGTTCCTGCCCGGCGCCCGGGCCGAGGCCTGCCGCCTCGCCCTCGCGATGGGCTTCGACGTCTCGCGCTCGGTCGACGCCGCGGCCCATGAGATCCAGATCCGCGGCATCCTCGGCGCCCTGTTCGACCCGGGCATCCGCGACGCCCTGCTCGACCCCGCAGGCCCCGTGGCGCTCGCCGCCTATGAGTGGAGCGGCCGGCGCGAGCAGCGCATGATCGTCGGCTGGACCCTGGTCGAGACCCCCGACGACATCGACCGCGTCGCCCGCGCCATCGCCGCCCATGGCCGCAGCTTCGCCGGGCTCACGGCGGTGGGCAGCGCGCTGGCCTACGGCCACCGCCTGCTCGCTCGCGCGCCCGCCTGCGACGCGCAGATCCTCGACATCGCCGGCGACGGCCAGACCAACGACGGCCCCGACCCCGCCCGCGTCTATGCCCGCCGTGACTTCGGCGCGATCACGGTGAACGGTCTTGCCATCGGTGGGCACGAGAGCGGTATCCTCGCCTACTACGAGCGCGAGGTCATCCGCGGCCCCGGCGCCTTTGCCGAATACGCCCCCACCCACCGCGACTTTGCCGAGGCCTTCCGCCGCAAGCTCCTGCGCGAACTCGCCCCGCCCCTCATCGGCCATCTCGCCCCGCCCCCGCGCGCCCCGGGAGCGGGGCGCAAGGGTGGGTGGGTGGGCGCCCCGCTGCCGGGGCGCGCGGGGGCGGCCCCGTACCCTCAGGCCGCCAGCTCGCCCGCCAGCGCCCGCCGGATCAGCGCCACAGTCTCCTCCACGCCATAAAGCGCGACGAACCCGCCAAAGCGCGGCCCCTCCGAGGCGCCCAGCAGCACCTCGTAAAGCGCCTTGAACCACGCCCGCAGCGGCTCGAACCCGTGCTCGCGCCCGACCGCGAACACAAGGCTCTGGAGCGCCTCGGCATCCTGCCCGCCGTCCCAGGCCGCAAGCCGTGCCGCAAGGTCCTCCATCGCCGCCCGCTCGCGCGCCTCCGGCAGCCGGTACACCCGCCCCGGCGCGACGAAGTCGCGGAAATACCGCACCGCCCCCTCCGCCGCCGCGTCGAGGTCGGGGTGCGTCTCCGGCGCCGCCCCGGGCGCATAGCGGCGGATGAACCCCCACAGCGTGGCCTTGTCCGGCACCGCCACCACGCTCGCGAGATTGAGCAGCGTGGCAAAGCTCACCACCATCCCGCTTTCGGGCGGCCGGCCGGCATGGATGTGCCACACCGGATTGGCCAGCCGCGCCGCCGCCTCCTGCCCGGGAAAGGCGCGCAACTGCTGGTGGTACTCGTCCACCGCCCGGGGGATCACGTCCCACCACAGCCGCTTGGCCGTCTTCGGCTTCTGGAACATGAAGTACGACAGGCTCTCCGCCGAGGCATAGGTCAGCCATTCGTCGATCGTCAGCCCGTTGCCCTTCGACTTCGAGATCTTCTCGCCCTTCTCGTCGAGGAACAGCTCATAGGTGAAATGCTCGGGTTTGCGCCCGCCCAGGATCTCGCAGATCGCGTCATAGATCGGCGTGTTGGTCGAATGATCCTTGCCGTACATCTCGAAATCGACGTCCAGCGCCGCCCAGCGCGCACCGAAGTCGGGCTTCCACTGCAGCTTCACGTTGCCGCCCGTCACCGGCAGGGTCCACTCGCGCCCCTCCTCGTCGTCGAAGGTGACGGTGCCCTCGCGCGCGTCCACATGCCGGATCGGGACATAGAGCACCCGCCCCGTCTCGGGATGGATCGGCAGGAACACCGAATAGGTCTTCTGCCGCTCCTCGCGCAGGCTCGCGAGCATCACCTCCATCAGCGCGTCATACCGCTCGGCCGCGCGCAGCAGCACCGCATCGAACTGCCCCGTGCGGTAGAAGTCGGTGGCCGAGATGAACTCGTACTCGAAGCCGAAGGTGTCCAGGAACCGCCGCAGCATGGCGTTGTTGTGGTGCCCGAAGCTCTCGAACTCGCCAAAGGGGTCCGGCACCGCCGTCAGCGGCCGCTGCAGGTGTTCGCGCAGCATCTCCGGATTCGGGACATTGTCGGGCACCTTGCGCATCCCGTCCATGTCGTCCGAAAAGCAGATCAGCCGCGTGGGGATGTCACTGATCGCCTCGAAGGCGCGGCGGATCATGGTGGTGCGCGCGACCTCGCCGAAGGTGCCGATATGCGGCAGGCCCGAGGGACCATAGCCGGTCTCGAACAGCACATGGCCCTTGGCGGGCGGCGCCGTCTCGTAGCGTTTCGCGAGCCGGCGCGCCTCCTCGAAGGGCCACGCCTTGGAGGTCAGGGCAATGTCGCGCAGGCTCGTCATGGCATCCTCTGGAACGCAGGGCCGCGGGCCCGGGGCTCACGGCGGTGTCGACCGTCCGTGATCCGGACGGACCCCGCTTCCTATTGTCCGGCAGGGCAAGCGTCAATAATCTGATGCCGGCCAGACATGGAGCCAGACCGATGCCGAAACCGCTGCCGCCGCTGTCGCCGCAGGACTGCCTCGTGGCGATCATGATCGCCGTCTCGGCCTCGGACGAGGAGATCCGCACCGCCGAACTCATCACCATCCAGAGCCAGGTCAACCACCTGCCGGTGTTCGCCCGCTACGATGCCGACCGGATGCGGACCGTCGCCTCGGTGGTGTTCGACCTCTTCGAGGAGGAGGACGGGCTCGGCGCGCTCTTCGGCCTCGTGCGGGCGAACCTGCCCGGCCACCTCTTCGAGACCGCCTATGCGCTCGCCTGCGACGTCGCCGCCGCCGACGGCAAGCTCGCCCAGCCCGAGCTGCGCCTCCTCGAGGAGATCCGCCACGAGCTCGACATCGACCGCCTCGCCGCCGCCGCCATCGAGCGCGGCGCCCGCGCCCGCCACATGCGCGTCTGACCGCCCCCCGTCACCCGGTCCCGCCCCCCGCGACCGGAGCGCATCGGCAGCCCCCACCCCCTTGGCCCTCGCGCCCGGGCTGTCCGCACCTGCCCGAGCGGCCAACCCCACACACCACGACCGGCGCGCCTTCGTCCCTCGCCGCCCGGCCCCCAGCGCCGCCCTGCCCCCAGCGCCGCCCTGCCCCCTTCATCTTTCCTCAAATATCCTCGGGGGGAACGCCCCGCAGGGGCGTGGGGGGCAGACAGCCCCCCTGCACCGCCGGCCACCGGCGCACCCCTTCCTCAGTCGGGCAACGCCGCCACCAGCGCCGTGAAATCCTCGCCCCGGGCCTCGAAATCGGCGTACTGGTCGAAGCTCGCCGCCGCCGGGGCCAGCAGCACCACATCGCCCGGCTCGGCCTCGGCGGCCGCCTGCGCCACCGCCACCGCCATGGTGCCGCACAGCGCATGCGGCGTGCCGCCGAGCTGCAGCGCGAACGCCTCTGCCGAATGGCCGATCAGATAGGCCTTGGCGACATGCCCCAGATGCGGCAGGCAGGCGGCGATGCCCCCCTCCTTGCCCAAGCCCCCCGCGATCCAGCGCACCCGCGGAAAGGCCGCCAGCGCATGCGCCGCGCTCTCGGCGTTGGTGGCCTTCGAGTCGTTGACATAGGCCACGCCGCGCTTCTCGGCGACGAGCTGGCTGCGGTGCGGCAGGCCGGCAAAGCTCGCCAGCGCGGCCTCGATGGCGCGCGGCGCAAGGCCCAGCGCCCGGGTCGCGGCCCAGGCGGCGCAGGCGTTCTGGTGGTTGTGCGCGCCCGCGAGCCCGGGCAGCGCGCGCAGGTCGGCCGCCGCGACCTGCCGGCCCTTGCGCCATTCGGCCAGAAAGCCGCGCCGGGCGAACACCGCCCAGCCCGGGCCCTCCAGCTTCGCCACCGCCGAGATGCGGATCACCCGGTCGTCCTCGGGCGCCTCGGCGAGCTGGCCGGCGAGGAACCGCCCCTCGGCCTCGTCCACCCCGATCACGGCCCGGTCGGGCCCGCCCTCGGCAAAGAGCCGGCGCTTGGCCGCGAAATAGCCGCCCATGCCGCCGTGACGGTCCAGATGGTCCGGCGTGAGGTTCAGGAACACCGCGATGTCGGGGGTGAGCGCGCGCGCGAGTTCGGTCTGATAGGACGACAGTTCCAGCACGATCACCCCGCCATCGTCCGGTGGCTCGAGGTCCAGCACGCCGCGGCCGATGTTTCCGCCCAGCTGCGCCGGTCGGCCGGCGGTGCACAGGATGTGGTGGATCAGCGCCGCGGTGGTGGACTTGCCGTTGGAGCCGGTGACGGCCACCACCCGCGGCGGGCTGTCGAAGGCGGCCCATTCGGGCCGCCCGAGCGCGCGAAAGAAGAGGCCGACGTCATTGTCCACCGGCACGCCCGCGGCCAGTGCGGCGGCGATGTGCGGGTTCGGCGCGGGGTAGAGATGCGGGATGCCGGGGCTGACCACCAGCCGCGCCACCCCCTCGAAGGCGCCGCGCCGCGACAGGTCGTGAAGGGTCAGCCCCTCGGCCTCGGCCCGGGCACGCGCGCTCGCGCCGTCGTCCCAGGCCAGCACCTCGGCCCCGCCCGCCGCCAGCGCCCGCGCCGCGGCAAGCCCCGAGCGGGCGAGGCCGAGCACCGCCACCTTTCGCCCCTGGAAGCCCGGAACCGGGATCATGCCGCCCTCGCGTCGTGCCGTCTGCAGCTGCGGGACCGGGGGCCAGCCCCCGGACCCCCGGGATATTTGAGGAAAGATGAAGGCACGGGGGGCGGGGCCTAGCGGACCTTGAGCGTGGCGAGACCGATCACCGCCAGCACGAGGCTGATGATCCAGAAGCGGATGACGATCTGGGGTTCGGCCCAGCCCTTCTTCTCGAAGTGGTGGTGGATCGGGGCCATGAGGAAGACGCGCTTGCCGGTGGCCTTGAAATAGACGACCTGGATGATGACCGACAGCGCCTCGACCACGAAGAGGCCGCCGACGATGCCGAGCACGATCTCGTGCTTGGTCGCGACCGCGATGGCGCCCAGCGCGCCGCCGAGCGCGAGGCTGCCGGTGTCGCCCATGAACACCGCCGCAGGGGGCGCGTTGTACCACAGGAAGCCGAGGCCGCCGCCGATCAGGGCCGCCGTGAAGATCAGCAGCTCGCCGACCCCGGGCACGAAATGGACATCGAGATAGGCGGTGAAGTCGACCCGCCCCACGGCATAGGCGATCGCGCCCAGCGTGCCGGCGGCGATCATCACCGGCATTATGGCGAGCCCGTCGAGCCCGTCGGTCAGGTTCACCGCATTGGCCGCGCCGGCGATCACGAACATGCCGAAGGGGATGAAGAACCAGCCGAGGTGGACGAGGACCTCCTTGAAGACCGGCACGGCGAGTTGCCCGGTCAGCGCCGGCGGGTGCAGCCACATCGCCACCCCGCTCGCGATCGCGCCGATGGCGAAGCCGATCAGGAGCCGCACGCGGCCCGGCACGCCCTTGTGGTTGCCTCTGGAGACCTTGGCGAAATCATCGGCGAAGCCGAGGAGGCCGAAGGCCACCGTCACCAGCAGCACCAGCCACACGAAGGGGTTGTCGAGCCGCGCCCAGAGCAGGGTCGACACGGTCAGCGCGCCGAGGATGAGCACGCCGCCCATGGTGGGGGTGCCGGCCTTGGTCAGCAGGTGGCTGGCCGGGCCGTCGTCGCGAATCGGCTGGCCGTTCTTCTGGCGCCGGCGCAAGAGGTTGATGAGCGGCCGGCCGAAGAGGAAGCCGAACACCAGCGCCGTGACGAAGGCGCCGCCGGCGCGGAAGGTGATGTAGCGAAAGAGGTTGAGCAGCCCGCCGCCGTCGCCCAGTTCGCTCAGCCAGAAGAGCATGCCCCCGTCCCCCGCTCTCAACCCGTCTTTCAAGTGTGGCGCGCGGCCTGCCCCAGTTTCGCGAGCGCGTCAACGACGATCGCGACGCGGCTGCCCTTCGAGCCCTTGACGAGCACGATGTCGCCGGGGCCGGCCAGGTCGGCGGCGGCCGCCGCCAGCGCCTCGGCCGTGGGCGCGTGCCGGCCGCGGCGGGCGGGCGGCAGGGCGGCCCAGAGATGGGCCATGCGCGGGCCGGCGCAATGGACCGTGGCGATGGCGGCCATGGCCGGGTGCGCGGCGAGGCCGGCGTGCAGGGCGGCCTCGTCGGGGCCGAGTTCCAGCATGTCGCCGAGGATGGCGATGCGGCGCCCGCCGGGGCCCGGGGCGGCCTCAGCCAGCATCTCGAGCGCGGCGCCCAGCGAGGCGGGGTTGGCGTTGTAGGCGTCGTCGATGAGTTCGAAGCCGAGGCCCTCGACCGGGTCGAGCCGGACGGTGCGGCGCGCGCCGCGCCCCCCCGGCGGGGTCCAGCGCGCGAGGTCGAGGGCGGCGAGGGCGAGGTCGGCGCCCGCGGCCGTCGCGGCCGCCAGCGCGCCGAGCGCGTTGCCGGCGAAGTGACGCCCGGCGCCGGGAAGCTTCAGGATCAGGGGCTTGCCGGCGGCGATGGCCTCGGCGACGGTGGCCTCGGCGGTGCTGCGCACCTCGCCCGCGTCGAAGGCGGTGCCGGGGCCGAAGGGCCGGCTCTCGCCGCCCACCCGGGCCGCGCGGGCCTCGGCGCGGGCGCGCAGGAGGGGGGAGGTGCCCAGCCCCTCGGGCCAGACGGCGGTGCCGCCGGGCTCCAGCCCCTCGAAGATGTCGGCCTTTTCCTCGGCGATGGCCTCGAGCGAGCCCAGCGCCTCGAGATGGGCCGGCGCGATGGTGGTGACGAGCGCGACATGGGGACGGGCGAGGCGGGCGAGCGGGGCGATCTCGCCCCGCGCGTTCATGCCGATCTCGAGGATGGCGAAGTCGGTCGCCGCCGGCATGCGCGCGAGCGTCAGGGGCACGCCCCAGTGGTTGTTGAAGCTCGCCTCGGCGGCGTGGACGGCGCCCTGGCGGGCCAGCATGACCCGCAGCATCTCCTTGGTCGAGGTCTTGCCGACCGAGCCGGTGACGGCGATGACCCGGCCCCGCAGCCGCGCCCGGCCCGCCGCGCCCAGCGCGGTGAGGCCCGCGAGCACGTCGGGGACGATCAGGAGGGGGGCGTCGGGGTGGACGTCCTCGGGGATGCGGGACACCATTGCCGCCGCGGCGCCGCGGGCGAGGGCGTCGGCGACGAAACCGTGGCCGTCGCGGGCCGCCGTGAGGGCGACGAAGAGGTCGCCGGGGACCAGGGTGC
>Ga0213835_100316_pt1 | contig 52860 bp, 48 predicted proteins | sample SWPATP01_FD_160576 | JGI IMG/M metagenome (GOLD analysis project Ga0213835, IMG submission 160576) | Coastal seawater microbial communities from Marineland, Florida, United States - SWPA TP0 #1 | ecosystem: Environmental > Aquatic > Marine > Coastal | place: USA: Florida | collected 2016-08-05
CGGTAGTTTGTTGAACGAAGTATAAGCGCTGCTGTCCAATGGGCCGGAGGGTTGCCCATCATGTCTGCTCGTCTGCCTTGTCCTCCTGCACCAGGACCGTTGGAAGCGTTTGCGGTGCAATTCGATTCCCGGTTCCGTACGCTCGCGCAGCGGCACGGCTTTCGCACTTATCTGGCCGGGCTCTTGATGCCGCGCGACCGGTCGAAGACGCTGACCGCGCTGGTCGGCGCCGAACCGCTGGTCCAGGCGCAAGCAGCCGAGGTGCAGCGGCTGCAATTTTTTCTGTCCGAAGCAAGTTGGAACGCGGAGGCGGTCACCGCACAGCGACTTGCGCTGCTGATGCAGGCCGAGAACAGTGCACCATCGGCCAGCGGTGTGCTGGTGATTGACGATACGGGCGATCGCAAGGATGGCCACGCGACCGATCACGTGTCGCGCCAATACCTGGGCTCCGTCGGCAAGACAGATAACGGCATTGTCGCGGTGACTTCGCTGTGGGCCGATGAGCGGCATTACTATCCCTTGCATGTCGAGCCCTATACGCCGGCCGTGCGTCTGGCCCAGGGCAAGCGGGATGCGGCATTCCGTACCAAGCCGCATATCGCCTTGGAATTGGTCGAAAAGGCCCGGGCGGCGGGTATTCAATTCGAGGCGATCGTGGCGGACTGCTGGTATGGAGAGAACAAGGAACTCGAAATGGCGTTGCGCGAGCGCGGGCTCCCGCATGTACTGGCCCGGCGCGGCAATGCCACAGGTGGCTGGGCGCTCGCCGATGCCGCTTTCACGTTCAGAGAAACGGCGCAAAACGTGCCGAAAAGCGCCTGGCAGGCTTTCCAGCGGCGCTTCCGCGACGGTCATGTCGAAGTCTGGTGGGCCGCCGAACTGACCGTGGCCGGCTACGGCCCTGGCAAGCAGGGGCGCGCCGTCTGTGCCACGACCGACCGGAACACGCTGCCCGAGATTTCAACCTGGTATCTGACCACCAATCTGGTGCCTGAACAGGCTCCGTTATCAGAAATCGTACGCCTCTACGGCCTGCGCAACTGGGTCGAACAAAGCTATAAACAAATGAAGGACGAACTGGGCTGGGCCGATTTCATGGTTCGTAAGGACCACGCCATTCGCCGCCACTGGGAGCTCGTGTGCTGCGCATTTGTCTTTTGCTGGTGGTATGCGGATTGCCGCTGGCGCGTCAGCGACGAGATGCGGCATCCGGACAGAATCACGCCGCCGCCGACGCGGCGGGAAAAAAATCGGCGTCATCAAAACGACGCCGTGCTGGACCCGGTCGCTGCGCGCGGTGCGGGCCTGGCTGGCCCCGGCGCACTGGCTGGCGCGTTGCTGGGGCGCGTTCTCCGCAGTGCCCCCGCCCCCTGAACTTACGGCTCTGATCGAGGCCGTGGTTGCCAGCCAGGGAATCAACCTCTACCTTCGTATTTAACAAACTACCGTTAGTCTGGAAGACCGGAGGACCGCATGCGCTCCACTTGCCTCGGGCTCGCCATGACGCTGGCGGCGGCAGTCGCCGCCTGGCAACCCACCCTTGAAATCTCCGCCGCAGGCGCCCGGAAAGGCCCATGGCGGCAGAACGCGTCGCGCTACGATTACGTTGACGACGCCACGCTTGCCTTTGCGCCGGGCGGTGGCCAGTTCGTCGCCTGGGCCGACCAGAAGAGCCGCGATGTCTGGCTGCGCGTCGCTGCGCGCGACGGCCGCCTCGGGCCGCCGCTGAATGTGGCGCGCAGTCCGGCTACGTTTTCCTGGGCACCGCGGCTGGCCGTCGATCCGCGCCGCCCGCGCCAGGTCTACCTGCTGTGGCAGGAGATCGTTTTCTCGGGCGGCACGCACGGCGGCGATATCCTGTTCGCCAGGTCGACCGACGGCGGCGCCAGCTTCGGCGCGCCGCGGCCGGTCGCGGGTGGGCCGGGGACCGGGCGGCAGCCATACGGTAATTTTACGTATTTCAAATACATCGATCATCGCGAATAATCATGCGCGCCACGCCGGCCGGCCAGTCCGGCCCCCGTGGAGCGCCGTTCCGGCATGCTGCCCGACCTCGGCAGCACAGCAAAACCGCCGGTCCGCAACACGCGACCGGCACATAATAGAAAGAGGAGCACCCGTGTCATTTCTGATTGTTCTCGCCGCCCTGGCGTTTCTGATGTTCGCCGCCTACCGCGGCTACAGCGTCATCCTGTTCGCCCCGATCGCCGCCCTCGGCGCGGTGCTGCTGACCGATCCGGCGGCCGTCGCGCCCGTGTTTTCCGGTATTTTCATGGAAAAAATGGTCGGCTTCGTCAAGCTCTACTTCCCAGTCTTCATGCTGGGCGCCGTCTTCGGCAAGCTGATCGAACTGTCCGGTTTCAGCGAATCGATCGTGGCCGCCGCCATGCGCTACATCGGCCGCTCGCGCGCCAATGCGGTGATCGTCGCCGTCAGCGCCTTGCTCACCTACGGCGGCGTGTCGCTGTTCGTGGTGGTGTTCGCGGTCTATCCGTTCGCCGCTGAACTCTACCGCCAAAGTAATATCCCGAAGCGCCTGATGCCGGGCGCACTGGCGCTGGGCGCCTTCTCGTTCACGATGGATTCGCTGCCGGGTACGCCGCAGATCCAGAACATCATCCCGACCACCTTCTTCGAGACCACCTCCTGGGCCGCGCCGATGCTGGGCACGATCGGTTCGGTCTTCATGATCGTGGTCGGCCTGTCCTACCTCGAATGGCGCCGCCGCGCCGCGATGGCGACCGGCGAAGGCTATGGCAGCACCCTGGTCAACGAACCGGACCGCGTGGAAAGCGCCGCGCTGCCGAATCCCTTGCTGGCGCTGCTGCCGCTGATCCTGGTGGGCGTCGCCAACTTCCTGCTCACGCGGATGATCCCGGAATGGTACGGCACCTCGTTCACGGTCTCGCCCGACATCCTGCCTGGCCTGAAGGCCCCGGTGACCACGCCGATCAAGACCGTGGTCGCGATCTGGGCGGTGCAGGGCGCGCTGCTGCTCGGTATCCTGTTCGTCGTCGCCACCGCCTTCGGCCGCATCAAGGACCGCTTCGCGGCCGGCTCGAAAGCGGCCGTCGGCGGCGCGCTGCTGGCGGCGATGAATACCGCGTCCGAATATGGCTTCGGCGGCGTGATCGCCGCGCTGCCGGGTTTTGTCGTCGTCGGCAACGCCCTGAAAAGCATCCCCGACCCGCTGGTCAACGCCGCCGTGTCGGTCAGCTCGCTGGCCGGCATCACCGGTTCCGCGTCGGGCGGCATGAGCATCGCGCTGGCCGCCATGTCCGATTTGTTCATCCAGGGCGCGCATGCGGCCCAGATCCCGCTGGAAGTGCTGCACCGCGTGGTCGCCATGGCCAGCGGCGGCATGGATACCTTGCCGCACAATGGCGCCGTCATCACGCTGCTGGCAGTGACGGGCCTGACGCACAAGCAATCGTACCGCGAGATCTTCGCGGTCACCGTCATCAAGACGCTGGCCGTATTCTTCGTGATCGCGGTGTACTACATGACCGGGCTGGTGTAAGCCGGCGCGATTCTTGAGGCATGCTCAAAGGTCGGTTCAAGCGGGGTTTCCCGTGGCGGCCAAGGGCCAGCCGATCTTTGCCGCGCGCCGTAGACTGGCTTTGACGACCGCGCGGTGAAAGGGCGCGATTGCGAACAGGTAAGCGTGCCCCAGCAGGTTATGACAGTGCACCACGGTGGAGAGCGTTAGTTTGCCGTCGGTGCATAAAAGCGAGATGCGGAAATCGAGGTGCTTGTCGTCCTCGCCCACGACGATCTCGGTGTCGTTGCTGCTGTAGATCTTGAATATGCCGACCCGTTCGGCGCGCGCCTGGTTTTCCAGCGTCGCCAGCTGCCTGGTGGTTTTCAGGCCGAAGCCGGCAACGATAAGATCGCGCAGACGGGTGAGTGCTCCGATCCAGGCCGGCTGGTGCGCGAAAATAAAGCGGGCCAGGGCTTCGGGGTCGCGCGTCGCCCCAGAGGGCAAGGCAATCGCGAACGCGTCGGCCAGGTGAACCGATGGATAAACCTGGGAGACGCCGGAATGTGCCGGAACCGCTACCGGCATGACGGACAGTGAGCCAATTGACATGAGTGCATCCCTGGACGATGAACGACTTAATTACTTGTTAATTAATCCAAGTATGCGCCGACTCGGCGCTCCGATCAACCGGCCCCGCGATTACTTGGGACGATGCAGGGCGCAGAGTTTATTCCCGTCCGGATCGCGCACATAAGCCAGGTGCAGTGCGCCCATGCTGCTTTCGCGCAGGCCCGGCGGGTCTTCGCTGGTGGTGCCGCCATGGGCGATTGCCACGTCATGGAATTGTTTTACCTGCTCGGCCGACGTGCATTTGAAACCGATCGTGCCGCCATTCGCGTAGGTCGCCGCTTCGCCATTGATCGGTTCGGAAACGCAGAAGCTGTTGCCCTCGTGACGATAAAAGAGCCGCGTATGGCCGCTTGGCCCGACATTGCGAAACGGCTCGCCGACGCCCAGCGTCGCCAATACCGCGTCATAAAATGTTTTCGAGCGTTCGATATCGTTGGTACCGATCATTACGTGGCTGAACATGCTGTATCTCCGTGTGTGTGGTTGAATCCTGCGCTTGCCATCTTACCGCGAGTTTGCATCGCCGGTTCGATCGGTGGCGCCTCGGCGCAGGGTGGGCAGGATCGCCCACCCTGCGGGCATCAACGCACGCCGGCTACCGCCAGTGCCGTCATGTTGACGATCCGGCGCACCGTCGCACTTGGACTGAGGATATGTACCGCCTTCGCCGCGCCCAGCAGGATCGGGCCGACCGTCACGCCCTTGCCGGACGAGACTTTCAGGATGTTAAAGGTGATGTTGGCGGCGTCCAGCGAAGGCATCACCAGCAGGTTGGCGCTGCCGGCGAAGCCGCCTTCGGGCTGGTACAGGCGGCGGATGTCTTCTGACAAGGCGGCGTCGCCGTGCACTTCGCCGGTCAGCGCCAGGCCCGGGTCGGACTTGGCCAGCATCTCGCCCGCCTCGCGCATCTTGCGCGCCGAGGGCCGTTCGGACGAACCGAAGATCGAATGCGAGAGCAGCGCGACTTTCGGTTCCAGACCGAACTGGCGCATCTCGGCGGCCGCCAGGCGCGTGATGGCCGCCAGCTCTTCGGCGGACGGGCTGTCGTTGACATAGGTGTCGGTGATGAACAGGGTCAGCTTGTCGAGCACCAGGGCATTCATCGCCGCCAGCACGCCGGCGCCGGGCGCCATGCCGATCACATTCCTCACGTGATTCAGGTGGCTGTCGTAGCTGCCGCGCATGCCGCAGATCAGGGCGTCGACGCTGCCGGCGGCCAGCATGCGCGTGCCCTGCAGCGTGGTGTCGCCCTCGGATTCGACGATCTCGTAATCGACGCCCTCGCGCAGGCGCAGGCCGTTTTGCCTGATTGCCGCGGCAATGTCCTCCGCGCGGCCGATCAGGACCGGCTGCGCCAGCGCGCTGTCGACCACGGTCTGTACGGCGCGCAGCACGCGCGCGTCGTCGGCTTCGGCATAGGCCACGCGGCGCGGGTTGGCCTTGGCCTGGGCGAACACCGGCTTCATGAAGAAACCCGTTTGGTAGATCATTTCGGCCAGGCGCTCGCGGTAGGCCGCCATGTCGGTGATCGGACGCGCGGCGACGCCGGATACTTCGGCGGCCCTGGCGACGGCCGGTGCGATGGCCGCCATCAGGCGCGGGTCGAACGGCTTCGGGATGATGTAGTCGGGGCCGAAGCGCAGGTCTTCGCCGGCATAGGCCGCGGCCACGGCGTCGTTGGCCTCGGCTTCGGCCAGGTCCGCGATCGCCGAGACGCAGGCCAGCTTCATCGCCTCTGTGATGCGGGTGGCGCCGCAATCGAGGGCGCCGCGGAAGATGTAGGGGAAGCAGAGCACGTTGTTGACCTGGTTCGGGTAGTCCGACCGGCCGGTGGCGACGATGCAGTCGGGCCGCGCGGCTTTTGCCACTTCAGGTCGGATTTCCGGCTCCGGATTGGCCAGCGCCAGGATCACCGGCCGCGCCGCCATGGTCTTGACCATCTCGGCCGAGAGCACGCCGGCGGTCGAGCAGCCGAGGAAGACGTCGGCATCCTTGACGATGTCGGCCAGGGTGCGCGCGTCGGTCTGCTGCGCGTAGCGCGCCTTGTTCTCTTCCATGCGGGCGTCGCGCCCGGTCCAGATCACGCCTTTCGAGTCGGCCACGTAGATGTGCTCGCGCTTGACGCCCAGGCTCACCATCATGTCGAGGCAGGCAATCGCCGCCGCGCCGGCGCCGCTGGCGGCCAGCTTGACGCTGCCGATGTCCTTGCCGACCACTCTCAGGGCGTTCAGCAGGGCGGCGCTGGAAATGATGGCGGTGCCGTGCTGGTCGTCGTGGAAGACCGGGATGTTCATCCGTTCGCGCAGCTTTTTCTCGATATAGAAGCACTCGGGCGCCTTGATGTCTTCCAGGTTGATGCCGCCGACGGTGGGCTCGAGCATGGCGATTGCGTCGACCAGCTTGTCGGGATCGAGTTCGTCGAGCTCGAGGTCGAACACGTCGACCCCGGCGAATTTCTTGAACAGGCAGCCTTTGCCTTCCATCACCGGTTTCGAGGCCAGCGGCCCGATATTGCCCAGGCCAAGGACGGCGGTGCCGTTGGTGATGACCGCCACCAGGTTCCCGCGCGAGGTGTACTCGGCGGCCATGGCGGGATTCGCCGCGATTTCTTCGCAGGCATAGGCCACGCCGGGCGAATAGGCCAGCGACAGGTCGCGCTGGTTCGACAGCGGCTTGGTGGCGACAACTTCGATCTTGCCCCGCGTCGGACTGCGGTGATACTCGAGTGCGTCGGCGCGCAACTGGGTATCGCGCGACTCGTCCTGGTTGCTTTCGATGCTCATGTCGTCTCCTTTAGAGGACCTGGGCCGGCGCAAACGGATCGCTCTCATGCGGCGCGCATGCGCGGCCCCGGGGTCGATGGGTGTGTGGACTCATCATACGTGATCGGTGCGATTCCTGCCCCCGGCGGGCCAGCCGGCTTCGCGCCGTCAATGCGCCATCTGGCGTTCCAGGAACTGCTCGAACGCATCGCGCGGCACCGCGGGAGAATGGAAGTATCCCTGGATGTAGTCGCAGCCGAGGGCGGCCAGGAGGTCGCGCTGGGCCGCGGTCTCGACGCCTTCGGCGATCGCCTCGATACCGAGCCGGTGCGCGAGGTCGACGATCGCCTCGGTCAGCGCGCGGTCGCTGCCGTCCTCGGTCAGGTGGTCGATGAAGGACTTGTCGATCTTCAGGTAGTCGACGTCGAAGTGCTTCAGGTAGGACAGCGAGGAAAAGCCGGTGCCGAAATCGTCGATCGAGACGCGCGCGCCGGCGCCGTGCAGGGCGCCCAGGCAGGCGATCACGTGCTCGGGGTCGGTCACCAGCGTGCCCTCGGTGATTTCGATCGTGATGCTGTTCGGCGCCAGTCGCGCATTGACCACCCGGTTCAGCCAGGCCTGGGTGGCGCGTTCCTCGAACTGGATCGGCGACACGTTGACCGACAGTTCGATCTGCAGGCCATACAGGCGCTGCCAGCGTTCGATGGCGGCGATCGCCTCCATCAGCACCCATTCGCCGATCTCGTGGATCAGGCCTGACTCCTCGGCCAGCGGAATGAAGCGCGCCGGGCTGATCATGCCGTGTTCGGGATGCAGCCAGCGTACCAGGGCTTCGGCCTTGCGTATGTGGCCGCTCGCGGTCTCGACGATCGGCTGGTAATACACCTGCAGCTGCTTGCGCGCGAGCGCCGCGCGCAGGTCGTTGGTCAGGGCCAGCGTGTCGCGCGCATGCTGTTGCAGGGCCGGTGTGAAGTACTGGAAGCGCCCGCGTCCCGCGCCCTTGGCCAGGTACACCGCCTGTTCGGCGTTGCGCACCAGTTCGGCGGCGTCCTGGCCGTCGTCCGGGTACACGCTGATGCCGACGCTGGCCGAGACGTAGGCCAGCGCGTCGGCTCCAACCGCGATCGGTTCGGCAATCGCGGCGATGACGGCGGCGGCGATCGTGTCCAGGTGGCGCTGGCCGTCGAATTCGCCCGCCACGAGGGCGAACATGTTTCCGCCCAGGCGCGCCACGGTCGCGTCCTCGGCCAGGCAGAGCGCCAGGCGCCGGCTCAGTTCGACCAGCGCGCTGTCGCCGATGGCGTGGCCGTAGCTGTCGTTGATGTCCTTGAAGCGGTCCAGGTCGAGCAGCAGCACGCCCAGCCGCTGGCCGGCGCCCTGCGCTTTTTTCAGGTCCTGCGCCAGGCGGTCGAGGAACAGGCGCCGGTTCGGCAGGCCGGTGAGGGCGTCGAAATTGCTCTGGCGCCAGATCAGCTCATCCTTCTGCTTTTGCTCGCCGATGTCGTGGAATTGCACCACGTGCCGGTGCACGCGCCCGTCCGGATAGCGGATCACGCGGATGTCGACGCATTTGGCCGTGAAGCTGCCGTCCCCGTTGCGGCCCAGGATCTCGCCCTGCCACTGGTCGTTGGCGAGCAGGACTTGCCACAGGCTTTCGTAGAAACCGCTGTCATGCATCCGCGAATCGAACAGCGCCGGCCGGGTGCCGCAGACCTCGCGCAGCTCGGTGCCGGTCTGGCGCGTGAAGGCCGGGTTGGCGTCGACGATGCGGTTTTCTTCGTCGGTGACGACGATCGCTTCCGGGTTGGTCTGGTAGATCAGGGTCGCCATGCGCATCGATTCCTCGAGGTCGCGCCGCTGCGTCACGTCCTGCACCGTGCCGCGCAGTTTGACCGGGCGTCCGCCTTCGAACACGGCGCTGCAGATCGAGCGCACCCACTTGCGCTTGCCGGCGCCGCTGACCATCTCGAGTTCGATCGTGAACGGCTTGCCCTGTTTCGCGGCGGCGTCGAGGGTGCGCCCGATCAGGACCTGCTCCTCGTCGCCGTAGCAGGCGGTGCAGGTGGCCGGCGTGACCGGCAGGCCGGCCGGGATCTCGTAGATCCGCGCCAGCTCGTCGGTCCAGTGGAAGGCATCGGTGACGAGGTCGATTTCCCAGGCGCCGATCTGGGCCAGGGCGCTCATCTCCGTGAGCAGGCGCTCCTGCTCGCGGATCGTGTGCTCCTGCTGGCGCCGTTCGGTGATGTCGCGCGCTACCCCGAGCACGCCCAGCACCGTGCCGTCGGGCCGGGTTACCGGGCTCTTGATGGTTTCGAAGACGTGCTGTTCCCAGGCGCCGGGCGGCCCACTTTCCTCGAAGATGACCGGGCCGCCGCTGCGCAGGGCGGCGGCATCGTCGCGCGCGAAGCGCTCCGCGACGCCGGGCGCGAACAGCTCGGCGTCGCGCTTGCCGAGGATGTCCTCGCGCGGCCGTCCGAAGACGCGCGCCGTCTGCGCGTTGCAGGCCCGGTAGACGCCTTCGCGGTCCTTCAGCCAGACCAGGTCGGGGCCGCGCTCGACCAGGGTGCTGAGCTGGGCCTGTTCGCGTTCCAGTTCGCCGGTGCGGATGCGCACCGCGCGCCGCACCGTGGCCAGCCAGGCGCTCAGCAGCAGCACCAGGGCGCCCAGCGCGACCAGCACCTGGATCAGGCGTTCGGCGTAGTGCGGCGGCGCCAAAGGGCGTCCCGTCCATTTTTCGCGCAGCGCGTCGCGCTCGGCCGCGGTCACGCGCGCCATGCCGCGTTCGACCAGGGCCAGCGTGGCCGTGTCGCCCTTGCGCACGGCGCGCCGCAGCTGGCCGCGCGTGACTTCGAAGGCCTTGACATAGGTGCGGTGCAGGCCGAGCCGGTACAAATGGTATTCGGCCGAATTCTCGTCCAGGCACAGCAGCTTGAGTTCCTTGCGCGCGGCGGCCAGCAGCAGCGCCTCGTGGGTGGCGAACACGCGCAGGCTGGCGACCCCGGCGCGCTGGAGCTGCTCGGCGCAGGCGTCGCCTTCCTGGACGCCGACCTCGAAGCCCTTCAGGCTGCGCAGGTCGTGGATGCCGCCCAGCGCGGCGTCGGCATAGATGCCGGTCGAGACGATGCCGAACGAGGGCGAAAAGTCGAAGCGCGGCACCCGCGCCGGCGTCAGGAAAATCGGATCGATGACGTCGACCTTGCCGCTGTCGAGCAGCGGCATCACCTGCGCCCAGTTGGCGCCGACGATCTCGACCGGAATGCCGGTCCTGGTTTGCCACAGGCGCCACAGGTCGACCGTATAGCCTTCGAGCTTGCCTTCGGCGTTGCGGTAGGCGTAGGGCGGATAATTCTGGTCCATGGCCACGCGCAGGGTCGCCGCCGGTTCGACGAGCGAAGGCAGGACCAGACAGGCGAGCAGCAACAGACGCGGGACAGCCTTCGGCATCGCATTTTCCCCAAGCCGCAGTTGGCGCGACGCGACCCGGAACTGGCTTCGGCGTGGCACGCGCCCTGCGATTATTTTCACCGACGATACCATGAAGCGCACGCGGACCGCCGCGTGGCTGGGCGGTCGGGTTCGCTTCGCGCTTATGCGCGATAAATTGTAAAAAGACAAGATATGCGCGATGATTGATTTTTCTTGCCTGAAAGTAGATGCATGGAACCCGTTATCGAGCTGAGGAAGGTGAGCAAGCGCTTCGGCGGGCGCACCGTGCTGCGCGAACTCGACCTGTGCGTGCCGCCCCGCAGCGTCTTCGGTTTTCTCGGGAATAACGGCGCCGGCAAGTCGACCACGATCCGCCTGATCACCGGCTTGCTGCAGGCCGACGGCGGCCAGGTGCTGGTCGGCGGGCGCGACCTGCGCAGCCACCGGATCGAGATCCTGCGCGAGATCGGCTGCATCGTCGAGGCGCCGGCCCTGTATCCGAACCTGACGGCGCCCGAGTTCCTGCGCATCGGCTGCGCCATCAAGCGGCTCCCCAGGCGCGAGATCGGGCGCGTCCTGGAGCTGGTCAAGCTGGCCGACGCCGGCAAGACCCGCATCGCCCATTTCTCGCTCGGCATGAAGCAGCGCCTGGCCCTGGCCCATGCACTGCTCGGGCAACCGCGCCTGCTGGTGCTCGACGAGCCGACCAATGGGCTCGACCCGCACGGCATCCTCGACATGCGCACGCTGTTGCGCGCATTGCCGGAAGCGGGCGACTGCACGGTGTTCGTCAGCAGCCACCAGCTCGACGAGGTCGAAAAGATGGCGACCCATGTGGCGCTGCTGCGGGACGGCGTGCTGGCCTCGCAAGGCCGGGTCGACGCGCTGACCGCGCTCCAGGCCGGCGTGCTCGACATGGAAATCGGCGACGCCGGCCACGCCGCCGCGGTGCTGGCGGCGCACGACTACGAGGTGCGCCTGCTGGGCCAGCGCCGGCTCGAGGTGTACCGGGTCGAGCGCACCCAGCTCGACGTCGTGCACGCGGCCCTGGTCCACGCCGGCGTGCGCCTGTTCCAGTCCACCTACCGCCAGCCGACGCTCGAACAGTGGTTCCTGCGCGCGACCGCCGGCGCCACCCCGGAGACCCCATGTTCCTGATCCTGCTGCGCCTCGAGCTGTTCAAGCTGCGCCGTTCGCTGCCGCTGCTGCTGATGCTGGCCTGCCCCTTCCTGGTCGTCGCGCTCGGCACCGGCGTGCTGCTCAAGTCGGGCAATGCCGCGTTCGCGCGGCCGGGCTTCTGGGCCGGCTACTGGCAGACCCACCTGGCCTTGTGGAGTTATTTCATGCTGCCGCTGTACATCGCCCTGGTCACGGCGCTGCTGAACGGGAACGAGCACCGCAACGGCGCCTGGCGCCTGCTGCTCACGCTGCCGGTCACGCCGCGCCAGCTGTTCCTGGCCAAGGCGGCGCTGGCCTGGGGCTGCGTGATCGGCGCCAATCTGGCGCTGGGCGTGCTGGCGAGCGGCGCGGCCTTCCTGGTGGCGGCGCTGCGGCCGGTGCCGGCCGGGATGTTCGCGTTTGCGCTGGCGCCGGCACTGGCGAAGGTCGCGCTGACCTGCCTGCCGGTGGTCCTGATCCAGCACGCGCTGAGTTGGCGTTACGCGAACTTCGTGCTGCCGCTGGCGGTCGGCATCGGCGCGACCATGGGCATCGTCCAGCTTGGCAGTTCCGAGTACTGGGTATTTTTCCCGTGGAGTTACAGCCTGATGGCGGGCAACGGCTCGGCGCAGGAGACGCGCCAACTGGCGCTGGTGCTGGCGGCCGGCGTGGCGTTGGTGCTGCTCGGCTGGACCACCTGGCGCGCGGGCAAGGGCCAGGTCGCCGTCTAAGAACCTATCCCAGTAGGGAGGAGGAAGTTGATGACGATGCATGGCAAGCGGGGGCAAGGCGCGAGGAGGCCGCATGGCGAGCCATGCAACGACGAGCAACCCAGCAGCCGCTTGTCAGGCGCGTCAGCAACGACTCATTCCCTACTGGGATAGGTTCTTAGGCCTGGCCGGCGTCCCCGGCCTCTGCCCGCAGTGCGCCCATGACCAGCTCCGCCATCGCGTCGGCCTTTGGGCGCAGCAGGCCGCGCAGGCCTTCCACGGTGCCGAGCCGGTCGCGCACCGCCTCGTCCTGGCTCGCCTTGAGCTTGCCTTCGAGGCGCTCGATCGGGATTTCGATGCCGACAATCGCGCGCAGCATCTTGTCGATATAGTCGGCCGGGGCATCCTGGATGCGCCACGGCGCCGGCTGGCTCGCTTCGTGGGGTGCGCTCAAGCGTTCGAGGACGTCCATCAGCCAGGCCGGGTCGTCGACCGCGCGCGCGACGCCGTGGGCGTGGACGACCGCGTAGTCCCAGGTCGGCACGACCTTGCCGTGTTCGGCCTTGCCCGGGTACCAGTTCGGCGTGATATAGATTTGCGGACCCTGGAACATCACCAGCGAAGGCGTATCCGCGTGCAGCAAGCGCCATACCGGGTTGGCGCGCGCCACGTGGCCGACCAGCGTGCCGTGCGGGCCGCGCCCGGCGTCGAGCAGGAAGGGGATGTGGTTCGCAACCAGTCCCTGCGCACCCTGGACGACCCAGGCGCCAAGCGCGTGCTCGCCGATCAGCGCGTGCATCGCGTCGCGCTCGTCGAGCCGGTGATCCTGCCTGATGTACATGCAAACTCCTCACAGTGCGTTAAAGGCGTGCCGCACCAGCATGGCGCACAGCACGAACATCGTCAAGCCGATCAAGCCGTCGAGCACCTGCCAGGCGCGTGGGGAATGCATCCGCGCGCGCTGATCGCGCATTTGCTGTACGCCGGATCGCTGGTCGCGCTGGTGGCCGATACGCCGCTCGATGTGCCCCTGTATCGGCAGCATGCGCGGGCGGCGTCGGGCTTGCTCGATGAACTCGGTGCGGCCGTGCTGGCGGCGGCGGACGTGGCCTTGTTGGCGCCCTAGCTTGCGTCGGGTTCGCGTGGGCCGGTCGTATCCCTAGTACAAGCGCCCCACCAGGCGCCCATGCAGCACATCGCGCTCCAGCCCCGGATCGGCCAGGTAGGCAATCTTCCCCGCCACCACGGTGGCCACCGGCTCCCCATCCCGGAACAGGATCCGGTTCGCCCCCAGCGCCGGCACCTTCTCGCCCGCCAGCAGGGTGCCGCACAGGTTGAGCGGATCGACCCCGGAGATGCACACCAGGGACCCGTCGAGCGGGCGCCGGCGCACTTCGCGCAGCAAGGGAATCGCTTCCGGCAGCGCGAACTGCTCGCCCGAAAAGCCCGCCACGAAGCGCCCGCCACGGATTTCGCCGCGCGCTTCCAGGCGGTGATACACCGGCAGCAGCTCGCGCCAGGACGGCATCCAGGCCGCCTCGCGTTCGAGCAGGCGCCAGAACATGACGCCGTAGCGGCGCAGCAGCGTCATGGCGACATGCTCGAGCGTCTCCGGATCGCGCTGGCGCCGGCGCGGCGCGGTCGCAGGGATCTCCGCCACCGGCTCGGCGCGCCGCACCAGGGCCCAGCGTCCCGCTTCCTCCATGGTCGGGCCGGCGCCGCGGCGGCGTTTCTTGTCGTTGCTGGCGCGCTTGGCGGCCGGCAGCAGCATCGCGCGCAGGCCGGCGAAACTGTCGGCGTTCACGAAACCCGTGGCCACCAGTTCGCCCAGTGCCGTCTCGAGTTCGACCGGCATCATGCGCGCGTCGTGCTGCAGTTCGTCGAAGAACATGGCGCCGTCGCGCCGCAGCGCTTCGAGCACCTTGGCCGCGCGCGGCGATATGTCGGGCGGGCCGGCCGGCTGCGGCAGCGCGTGCCAGCGCGCCACCTGGCGGCGCGGCAGCAGCACGATCGGCGTGCCGCGCACCGGTCCGCCGGCGGCCGCGCGCGGCGCGTCGATGCGGGTCCAGACCAGTTTGCCCGCGCGGCACAAGTCGTCGAGCCAGAGCATCGAATAGTCGCGCATGCGCAGGCCCAGCAGGTCGGCCTCCCAGGCGCCGGCCGCGGCCTCGTAGCCCTCCAACAGGTTCAGGAGCAGGGGCAGCGCCTCCTGTCCCTGCCACTGCGTGTCTTGCGTCAGGTGCTGCCAGTCGAACAGGAAGCGCATGTAGTCGCGCAGTTCGACCGGTTCGATCTCGCGCCGCAGGCGCTTGATGGTGTAGCGGTGGATGCGCGCCAGCAGGTGGCGCTCGCACCATTCTTCGTCCGGCGCGCCCGGCGTGAAGCGCCCGCGCATGACATAACCTTGCGCTTCGAGGGAGCCGAGCGCGATCGCCGCCGTAGTTTCCGGCAGCGCCAGCGCGGCCGCGATGGCGGACAAAGGCTGGGGGCCGAATCCGGTCAGGCGAGCGCGCACGATCTCGACCAGCGCGTCGTCGCGGGTCCAGGCCTCGCCGTCGTTGCCGCGGTGGCTGTCCGGAATCGTCAAGGCCGGCGTGGCGAGCGCGCCCGGATAGGCGGCCAGCACGCAGTCGAGCCGTTCGAGCGCGACCCAGGCGTTCAGGCCGTCGCCGCGCACGCGGGTCGCGCGCCCGGCTTCCGCCAGTTCTTCCAGCCACAGCGGCCAGTTGTCGCGCGCACGCGCTTCGTCCTGCGTGACCAGGGCCAGCGCCAGCAGCGCCTCCTGCACTTCGTCGCTATTCCGGGCCGCGGGCCAGGCTTCCTCGGCCACGCCGGCAATGGCGTCGAGGTCGAGCGCGCCCATGTCGTCGCCGCTCGCCGGGTCGCTCCAGCGGCGGTTGATGACGGCCTGGGTGCGCCGTTCTTCCAGCGGTGCGTCGTCGAGAAAGGCGTAGGGACGGGCGTTGAGGATTTCGGCGGCCAGGGGCGAGGGCGCGGGCAGGTCGCGCGCGACCAGGCCGATGGCGCCGCTTTCGATGCGGCGCAGCAGCGCGAGCCAGCCTTCGCTGTCCATCGCCTCGTGCAGGCAGTCGTCCAGGGTTTGTTCGACCAGCGGGTGGTCCGGCAGTTCGCGCTCGCCGACGATGTTTTCGAGGCAGGCCGCGCCATCCGGGAAGATCGCGGCCAGCAGGTCGTCGCTCTTCATGCGCTGCAGCTGGGGCGCGACCTTGCGCCCGCCGGCAAAGCGCGGCAAGGCCAGCGCGGTGGTCGCGTTCCAGCGCCAGCGCACGGTAAACAGCGGCGCGTCGAGCAGGGCCTGGACCAGGATCGGTTCGGCGCTGTTGGACTTGAGGTAGCGCCAGACCTCGTCGAGCGGGAAGCTGTGGCTGGTCGAGAGCGAGAGGATGATCGCGTCTTCGGTGGCCGCCGCCTGCAGTTCGAAGTTGAAGCTGCGGCAGAAGCGCTTGCGCAGCGCCAGGCCCCAGGCGCGGTTGATGCGGCTGCCGAAGGGGCTGTGCAGCACCAGCTGCATGCCGCCGGATTCGTCGAAAAAGCGCTCCATCACCAACGTGTCGTGGGTCGGCAGCGCACCCAGGGCGGCGCGCGAGCGGGCCAGGTAGTCGACGATCTGGCGCGCCGCGTCCTCGTGCAGGCCGAGGTGTTCGAGCAGCCAGTCGACGGCCAGGTCGAGCGCGGCCTGGCCGCCGGCGGCGGCCAGTTGCGCTTCGACCTCGGCGCGCAGGCGCGCCACGCCGAATGACAATTCGTCGCTGCGTCCGGGCGCCTCGCCATGCCAGAACGGGATATTCGGGGCCGCGCCGCCGGCATCCTCGACCCGCACCTTGCCGGCGTCGATCTTCATGATGCGGTAGGAGGTGTTCCCGAGCTGGAAAACGTCGCCGGCCAGGCTTTCGACGGCGAAGTCCTCATTGACCGTGCCGACCGACAGGCCGGCCGGTTCGAGCAGCACCGTGTAGTCGGCGTTTTCCGGAATCGTGCCGCCCGAGGTCACGGCGGCCAGCTTGCCGCCGCGCCGTCCGCGCAGCGATTGGGTCGCCGCGTCGCGGTGGATGTAGGCGCCGCGCACGCCGTTGCGGGTGGTGTAGCCCTCGGCCAGCATGCGCAGCAGGGCGTCGAAGCGCCCGCGTTCCAGGTCGGCGTAGGGCGCGGCGCCGCGCACCAGCGCGAACAAGGCATCCTCGCCCCATTCCTGGCACGCCACTTCGGCCACGATCTGCTGGGCCAGCACGTCGAGCGGCGCGCGCGGAATGCGCAGCAGATCGAGCTCGCCGCGCCGCACGCAGTCGAGCAAGGCCGTGCATTCGACCAGGTCGTCGCGCGAGGTCGGGAACAGGCGGCCCTTGGGCGTGCCGCCGACTTGGTGCCCGGAGCGGCCGACGCGCTGCAGGAAGGCGGCGATATTGCGCGGCGAGCCGACCTGGCAGACCAGGTCGACGTCGCCGATATCGATCCCCAGTTCGAGCGAAGCGGTGGCGACCAGCACTTGCAGTTCGCCCCGTTTCAGGCGCTGCTCGGCCGCGAGCCGCGATTCCTTGGCCAGGCTGCCGTGATGCGCGGCCACCTGCTCGTTGCCCAGGCGCTCGCCCAGGTGGCGCGCCAGGCGTTCGGCCATGCGCCGGGTGTTGACGAAAATGAGCGTGGTCCGGTGCAGCACCACCAGCTCCATCATGCGGTCGTAGACGCGCTCCCAGACCTCGTTCGGCATCACCGCCTCGAGCGGCACCGGCGGCAGTTCCAGCGCCAGGTCGCGCGCGCGGATGTGGCCGACGTCGACCACGGCGCAGTCGCCGCCGGCGCGCCCGACCAGGAAATCGGCCACCAGCGACAGCGGCTTCTGGGTGGCCGACAGCCCGATGCGCACCGTGCGCCGGCCGCACAGCGCGTCGAGGCGTTCCAGGCTGAGCGCCAGATGGCTGCCACGCTTGCTGCCGGCGACGGCGTGGATCTCGTCGACGATCACGGTGCGCACGCTCGAGAGCATGGCGCGCCCGCTGTCCGAACCGAGCAGCACATACAGCGACTCCGGGGTCGAGACCAGGATGTGCGGGGCGCGCTTCTTCATCGCGTTGCGCTCGGCACTGGTGGTGTCGCCGGTGCGCACCGCCGTCCGGATGCCGTGCGGCGGCAGGCCCATGGCGGCCAGTTGGGCACCGATGCCGTCGAGCGGCGCCTGCAAATTGACGCGGATATCGTTCGACAGCGCCTTCAACGGCGAGACGTACAGCACCTGCGTCGCGTCCGCCAGCGGCCCTGCGCCGCTGTCGCGCACCAGCCGGTCGATCGCGGCCAGGAAAGCGGTCAGGGTCTTGCCCGAGCCGGTCGGGGCTGCGACCAGGGTCGGTCGCCCGGCCTGGATCAGCGGCCAGGCGCGCAGTTGGGCCTCGGTCGCACCGGGGAAGCTGGCGCCGAACCAGGCCGCCACGGCGGGGTGGAAGTCATGCTGCAGGCTGGTAAAAGGGGCGCGGTCGTTCATGCGCAGCCAGATGGGGGCGATTGCGCCGATGGCAAGCCGGCGCGGCGCGGCGCGGCCCGGCGACTCACGGCGCCCCGCCCAAGAACTTGTCGACGTCAAAATTGCCTTGCTGTTTCAAATGGTGCTTGGCGGCGCCGCTGATGGCCTTGGATAAAACGAATTGCCTGATTTTCGACCTGATTAGTTGATCGACCACGGACTTGATCGCCGGACCACCCAGGCCGGCCATGACACCGTCGATGAACACGCCCGAGGCGGCGCGCATCGCGTGGCTCAGCCGGTCTTGCTTGACCGCCTGCTGGATGTCGACCGTGTCCCCGTCCCCGACACCGAGGAATTCGACGTCTTCGGAGGCCTCGCAGATCAGCAAGGTATGGGGGGACGCCGCCGCCGAAAAATCGATCGGCAGGCGGCTCAGCACTTCCTCCTTGAACGAGGTCTCGCCACTCAGATTGAAGTCCTTGGCGCCGTAAAAGGGAAAGTAGCCGATCGGCGCCTCCCTGGTCCGGAACGCGATCCCCAGGTTGAACTGGCGGTCCTGCGCGGACGCTTGCCTGAAGAAGGGATGCGCCTTGCCTTTGATGACTTTGAACCAGATTTCCGTGTCACCGGACTTGTAGGTCTTGAGTGTCATGTGCGAACCTCGTTGTCAAAAGTGGTGGGATAGCGCCGCCCGAGGGGCGCGAACCGGCCATGACAAAAGCGCTGGCCTCGCTTAGAACCTATCCCAGTAGGGAGGAGGAAGTTGATGACGATGCATGGCAAGCGGGGGCAAGGCGCGAGGAGGCCGCATGGCGAGCCATGCAACGACGAGCAACGCAGCAGCCGCTTGTCAGGCGCGTCAGCAACGACTCATTCCCTACTGGGATAGGTTCTTAGTGTACGAGGGTCGCGCGCCGCTCGCAATCGCGCTTCGCTTGCCCGGACCGGGCGCCGGTGGGGCAGGCCGCAGGCGGGCGGCGCGAGGATTCGCTGCATGATTGCAACAACGCCTGCCAAGTTCCCGCTGCGCCTCCGCCCAAGCGGAATACTTGCTCTACAATAGTGCTGTTGTGCGGCGCGGCAATGCAAGCGTGCGCACCGACCTGTTCCAGGAAACGAACCACGATGCTTCATCCGCAGAACACATGGCGCCGCCGGGCGCTCGGCGCCGCCGGCCTCGCGCTGGCGCTGGGCGCGTCCGCGTGCGCGCTGGCCGCGCCATCGGCCAGCGTGTATATCGAAGACCTGACCTCGCCCGAGCTGCGCGAGCGTATCGCCCGCGGCGCCACCACGGTCCTGGTGCCGATCGGCGGCACCGAGCAAAGCGGGCCGCATATCGCGCTCGGCAAGCACAATGTGCGCGCGCTGGTGCTGGCCGGCCGCATCGCCCAGGGCCTGGGCAACACGGTGGTCGCGCCGGTGATCGCCTACGTGCCCGAGGGGCCGGTCGCGCCCCCAGGCGGGCATATGCGCTTTGCCGGCACGATCTCGGTGCCGGAAGCGGCCTTCGAAGCGATGCTCGAGGGCGCGGCGCGCAGCTTCTGCCAGCACGGCCTGCGCGACGTGTTCTTCCTGGGCGACCATGGCGGTTACCAGAAAAACCTCGAGAAAGCGGCGGCCCGCGTCAACCGCGACCCCGCGTGCCGCGTTCACGCCTTGCCCGACTATTACCGGACGACCCAGACCACGTACATCGCGGAGCTCAAGCGCCGCGCCTTCCGCGACCAGGAGATCGGCGTGCATGCCGGGCTGGCCGATACGGCGCTGACGCTGGCGATCGATCCGCGCCTGGTGCGTGTCGAGTTGCTGGGCACTGGCGCCGGCAAGGCGGCCGGTGTCGACGGCGATCCGCGCCGCGCCACCAGCGCGCTGGGCCAGCTCGGCGTCGACCGCATCGTCGAGGCCTCCGTCGCCGCCATCAGCAAGGCGCTGCGGGCGCGCCCATCCCCGAACCGAAACAAGCAACCATAAAACCCTTCATCGTGCGATACAAGAAAACAGCCGGCGCCCTCGTGGCCTTGTCCATCCTGGCCGGCGCTGCCGTCATCCTCCTGCGCGACAAGCCGGCCCCGGTGCCGGGGCCGGCGCCGCTGGCGGTGGTGCAGGGCATGCCCGCGGTGCTCGACCCGCTCAACCTGTACAGCGAGATCGGCCCGAGCCACCTGAGCGCCGCGGTGCGCGGCGACCTCGAACGCATCTACGTGCCGAACCTGCGCTCGAACGACGTGAGCGTGATCGATCCGGCGCTGATGAAGGTCGTCGACCGCTTCAAGGTCGGCATCAGTCCCCAGCACGTGATCCCGAGCTGGGACCTGCGCACGCTGTGGGTGGCGAACAACGCCGAGCGCCAGGACACCGGCAGCCTGACGCCGATCGATCCGATTACCGGCAAGCCGGGGACCGCGGTCCCGGTCGACGACCCGTACAACATGTACTTCACGCCCGACGGCAAGTCGGCCATCGTGGTGGCCGAGGCGCGCCGCCGCCTCGACTTCCGCGATCCGCACACGATGGCGATGCAGTACGCGATCGAGGTGCCCAAGTGCGGCGGCATCAACCACGCCGAGTTCTCGATCGATGGCCGCTTCGCGCTGTTCACCTGCGAGTTCGACGGCGCCGTCGCCAAGATCGACCTGGCCGGGCGCAAGGTGCTGGGCTACCTCAAGCTGACGATGCCGAAGACGCGCGTGCGCGAAGGCTTCGATCCGCGCAATCCCGGGGCCTCGGAGATCTGCACGGCCAGGAAGGGCATGCCGCAGGACGTGCGCATTTCACCGGACGGCAAGCGCTTCTACGTGGCCGACATGATGGCCGACGGTGTCCACATCGTCGACGGCGCATCGTTTACCCAGGTCGGCTTCATTCCCTCCGGCCCGGGCACGCACGGCCTGTATCCCAGCCGCGACGGCAAATTCCTGTACATCACCAACCGCGGCACGCACCGCATCCACGGCAAGCGCAAGGGACCGGGCAGCGTCGACGTGATGGCGTTCGCGTCGGAGAAGATCGTCTCGCACTGGATGATCCCGAACGGCGGCAGTCCCGACATGGGCAATGTCAGCGCCGACGGCAAGTGGCTGTGGCTGGCCGGGCGCTACGACGATGTCGTCTACCGCATCGACACCGGCAATGGCGACGTGCGCCAGGTGAAGGTCGGCGGCGAGCCGCACGGGCTGACCGTCTGGCCGCAGCCGGGCCGCTACTCGCTCGGACACACGGGCAACCTGCGCTAGCGCGGCGGCACGGGCGGATTTGCTACACTGCCGCCTTTGTCCGCTGGAAGATTCACGATGCCACACACGCTCGAACTGCGCAGCCGGGCGCTGGAATGCCTGCTGGAGCCCGACCCGCGCACCAAGGCCGCGGGCGTCGCCGCGATGGCACAGGCCTGGGCTGCTGGCGAACTAGGCCTTGACGGCGCCGCGTCGATCGCCCAGCCGGGCGGCATTCCCGGTCGCCCGGCCCGTCCCGAACTGGTGCCGCCGCGCGCGGTCGGGCGCCGCTCGATGGCCACCACCCTCGGCCGCGCCATGCTGGTGCATGCGCTGGCCCACATCGAATTCAATGCCGTCAACCTGGCGCTCGACGCGCTCTGGCGCTTTCCCGCCATGCCCGACGCCTATTACACCGACTGGCTGCGGGTCGCGCGCGAAGAGGCGCTGCACTTCACGCTGCTGGCCGACCACCTGGCCACGCTGGGCCATGCCTACGGCGACTTCAGCGCCCACGACAGCCTGTGGGAGATGGTCGACAACACCAAGGGCGACGTGCTGGCGCGGATGGCGCTGGTGCCGCGCACGCTCGAGGCGCGCGGCCTCGACGCGATTCCGCCGCTGCGCGCGAAAATCGCCCAGGCCGGGGACATGGCCGCCGCCGCCATCCTCGACATCATCCTGCGCGACGAAGTCGGACACGTCGAGATCGGCAACCGCTGGTACGGTTTCCTGTGCCAGGCGCGCGGCCTCGAGCTGCACGCCACCTACGACGAACTCGTGACCCGCTACCGAGCGCCGGTGCTGAAGGGCCCGTTCAACCTGGAAGCGCGCCGCCGCGCCGGTTTCACCGAGGCCGAAATGGCCCGCTTCGCCGGCGCATAGCGGCAGAGCTGAACAGAGCTGGGGTCAGGTCTGACATTCGGACACGGTCTCAGCGCTACATCGCGACCTTTGCCGGTTGTATGGTTGAGTTCGTGTCCAAATGTCAGACTTGACCCCAGCCGTTGTTCGAAAATTTCGATGATAGGCCGGCAAACTACTCGCTGTTTGTTCCCCGGCGGGGCGCGCATAATTTAACACATGCAGAACAGGGCCACGACGCGGCACGACCGGCGTCGATCATCGAATCCTTCGAATGGCCGACCATCACAGGAGCGCATCATGTTGAAAGTACGTAAAAGCGAAGACCGCGGCGTGGCCAATTTCGGCTGGCTCGATTCGAAGCACACCTTTTCGTTCGGCCATTACCAGGATCCGGCCCACATGGGCGTCGGACCGCTGCGGGTGATCAACGAGGACCGGGTTTCCGCCGGCCGCGGCTTCGATTCGCACGGTCACCGCGACATGGAAATCATCTCGTATGTGCTCGAAGGCGCGCTGGAACACAAGGACAGCATGGGCAACGGCTCGGTGCTGCGGTACGGCGACGTACAGCGCATGAGCGCCGGGCAGGGCGTGGTGCACAGCGAATTCAATCATTCGCGGACCGAACCGGTGCACTTCCTGCAGATCTGGATCCAGCCGAACGAGGCCGGCGCCCCGGCCGGCTACGAAGAGAAGCACTTCGACGTCGCCTCGAAGACCGGCCGCCTGCGCGTGGTGGCCTCGCCCGACGGCCGCGAAGGCTCGGTGTCGATCCGACAGGACGCGTCGATCTACGCCGCGGTGCTGGGCGCCGGCGACGACCTGGCCTTCCCTTTGCCACCCGGGCGCATCGGTTATGTCCACGTGGCGCGCGGCGCGGTGACTGTCAACGGGGTGGACCTGAAGGCGGGCGACGCGCTGCGCATCGACGACGAGCCCGAGGTCACGCTGAACGGTGCGGCGGACGCTGAACTGCTGCTGTTCGACCTGCCGCGCTAACATCGGCGGCGGCCCGGCGCGGGCCGCCGTCGCGCCGTGGCGATCCGATTCGAGATAGCCCTTGCGCAGCTTTTCCTCGACCAGCTTGTCCGCCTCGCGGGCGGTGCGCTCGGGGCTGTCGAACTGCTTGACCAGCGTCTGGCCGGCGTCGCCGACACGGCCGAAAGCGACCGTCAGTTCCGCCCCATGTACGGCCGGACAGCGGCCACGCCGCTGGCATGGGGCGCGGCAAGTGCTTCAGGCAAGTATCAGCATCTCCGCGATCAGCGCGCCGTCGCGCAGGCGTTCCTTCCACCAGTCGAGTGCGGCGCCGCTCTCGCCGGTGCGCCAGGCCAGGTACAAGGTCTCGTCGGGTTTCGGTTCCTCGACCGCGCGCGCGACCAGGCGCCCGGCGGCGAGGTCCTCGCGCACCCAGGTCGTCGGCAGGAAGCCGAAGCCCAGGCCCGCCCGCTGGAAGGCATACTTGGTGTGCATGTCGGGCACCGCGAGCGTGTTCTGGCCGAACAGCAGGCCGACCGTGCGCGCCTGCAGCTGGCGCACCGAATCCGATACCGCGACCGCGCGGTGCGCCGCCAGGTCGGTCTTCGACAAGGGCGCCGTGCCGGCGGCGAGCGGGTGGCCGGGAGCCACCACGAAAACAAAGGCGACCTGCGCGATCGGCAGCGCGCTGTAGCCGCCGCCCGACGGCCCGCCGCCGGCGGCCACCAGCAGGTCGGCGCGCCGGTCCAGCAGCGCCTCCCAGGTGCCCGACAATTCTTCCTTCATCAGGCGCAGGCGGGTCTGGTCGGCAACCGCGCAAAAGGCGTCGATCGTGCCGGTCAAGGCGCCCGGGCACAGCATCGAATCGATGGCGATCGTGAATTCGGTTTCCCAGCCGGAGGCGACGCGCCGCACGCGGCGTTCGAGGTCGCCCGCCGCTTTCAACAGGTAGCGCCCTTCCTTGAGCAACTCGGCGCCGGCCTGGGTCAGTTCGACGCGCGGACCGAAGCGCTCGAACAGCTGCACGCCGAGGTCTTCCTCGAGTTTCGCGACGGTGTAGGAAATCGTCGAGGGCACCCGGAACAGCTCTTTCGCGGCCGCGGCGAACGAGCCGCGGCGGGCGATGGTATCGACGGTGAGCAGGGCGTCCAGGCTGAGTTTGAGCATGCGCCATGATAACCCGGCGGGTGCCTTCCTGATGACGCGGGCTCGCTGCCGCTTCGGTCAACGCCGGTGAGGCCGGCCCTGCCAGCCGTTTAAAAGTAGAAGTTCACCAGCGCGCCGACATGGTCGCCGCGCACCGTGCCGCCCACGTCGCGGGCGGTGAAATTGTCGTTCACGTAGCGCAGCTTGAAGCCGACCTGCGGCGAGTACTGGTACTCGATCTCGGCCACCGGGCTGGTGCTGTCCTTGAATTTGTAGTCGCCGATGTCGGCCGCGCCGCTGGTGCGCAGGGCGGTGCCGGTGACGTAGCGCAGGCCGCCGCCGACGCGCACCTTGTCGTTGACGTGGTAGTAGCCGAGCAGCTCGAGCGGTACCCGTTCGAAGCGGACGTCGCCATCGCTGCCGGTGGCGTTGTCGACATGGTAGCCGACCGTGCCCTGCAGCGACCATTGCGCGCTCAAGCGGTAATCGAGACCGAGGTAGAGGGTGACGCTGCCGCCGCCGTCGATGTCGACCTGGTCGCCGTCGGTGAAATTCACGGTGACGATTTTTTCGCCGCCATAGGTCAGGCCGGCGCCCGCCACGAAGCGCAGCGGCCGGCTGGCGAGGTCCTGGACCTGGACGAAGGTTTGTGCCTGGGCGGCGCCGAGCGAGGCGAGCGCGAGGCTGCAAGCGAGTGCAAATGTTTTCATGTCGTTGGCGTGGTTGAACGTTCGGGGCGGCGCGCCGCTGCGCGCCTCACAGGCCGACATGATAAAGAGGCAATTGCCTTACTGTAACTCGACACCGACATTTGTTGTTGTATTAAAACATTTGTCGGTGCCGCGAAGGCGGCTTAGAACACGCGGTGAATCCAGCCGTGCTTGTCTTCGGCGCGGCCGTTCTGGATGTCGAGCAGTGCCGACTTCAGGCGCGTGGTGACGGGACCGGCTTCGCCGTTGCCGATCACCGCTTCGAAGCCCTTGCCCTTGGCCTTGCCGATCGGGGTGACGACGGCGGCGGTGCCGCAGGCGAACGCTTCGGTCAGGCGGCCGCTGGCGGCGTCGAGCTTCCACTGGTCGATCGAGTACGGCTCTTCGCGCACCGTGATGCCATGGTCGCGCGCCAGCACGATCAGCGAGTCGCGCGTGATGCCCGGCAGGATGGTGCCGGTCAGCGGCGGGGTCTGGATCGAGCCGTCTTCGAACACGAAGAAGATGTTCATGCCGCCCAGTTCTTCGACCCAGCGCTTCTCGACCGCGTCCAGGAACACGACCTGGTCGCAGCCTTCGCGCGTCGCTTCGGCTTGCGCGGCCAGGCTGGCGGCGTAGTTGCCGCCGCATTTGGCTTCGCCGGTGCCGCCGGGTGCGGCGCGGATATAGTTTTCGGAGACCCACAGCGTGATGCCGGCGGCGCCGCCCTTGAAGTAGTTACCGGCAGGGGAGGCGAACACGCAGAACAGGTATTCGCTGGCCGGACGCACGCCGAGCGCCGCTTCGGTCGCGATCATGAAGGGGCGCAGGTAGAGGGCCGAGCCTTCCGCGCGCGGGATCCAGTCGCGGTCTTCGCTGACGATGGCATGCACCGCTTCCAGGAACAGCGCATCCGGCAGCGGCGCCATCGCCAGGCGGGTCGCGGAATTGGTGAAGCGGCGTGCGTTGGCGTCCGGGCGGAACAGCGCCGCGCCGCCGTCCGGCTGCGGATAGGCCTTCAGGCCTTCGAAGATTTCCTGCGCATAGTGCAGCACCATCGTCGACGGGTCGAGCGGCAGCATGCCGCGCGCCTCGACCTTGCCGTCGTGCCAGCCGCGCCCTTCGGTATAGCGGATCGTGACCATGTGGTCGGTGAACGCGCGGCCGAAGCCCGGATTGGCCAGCAGCGCGCTGCGGTCGGCCGGTGGAAGAGGCATCAGGCTTTTCTGAATCGACAGGGTCGATGGACCAACTTTGTTCATACAGTCTCCGTAAATCTCTGGCCGGGGTCGCGCCAGGGCAAAAACAGCAATTATCGATGAATTTGAGAGAAACGGTGGGGTCTTTGCACCGCCACGGGAAAAATTCGCCTGTCAATCTCCTTTTAATTTGTTGTAACTGAGTGGGGAAAGCAAAAAATAACTGGGCGGCACTTTTGCCGCAGGGTAAAATTGGCTGTAATTACACATTTCCTGACGGCATTTTTAATTTCGATTCATAAAGAGCACAGGTCCAATGAAAAACTTCACCCGCGAGCTGAACGAAATTGACGACCTGGCGGTCGATGCCGGATGGATCGCCGGGCCTTTTGCCTCGCCCGCGGGCGTCGCCGAGGCCGCCCAGCGTTTCGAACTGGTCGACGTCACCGACCTGCGCGAGGCGCCGGCACTGGTCGCCGCCTGGCGCGAAATGCTCAGCCGCGGGGCCAGTCCCGAGAAACTCTACCAGACGCCGGAATTCTTCCGCTATATGGTCGAATCCCAGCCGGGCGTCGCCGGCGCCCAGGTGCTGTATGCGGTCCGCCGCCGCGCCGATGGCGCCTATGTCGGCATCGTCCCGGTGCGCCCGGGCGAACAGGACGTGAGCTTCGGGGTCGGCCCGCTGCGCTTCGCCACCCGCACGCTGGCCACGCTCCAGGTGCTGGGCAGCGTGCCGCTGCTCGACCGCAACGAGCCGGGCCTTGCCGGCTTCGTGCATGACAGCCTGCTGCGCCTGCACCCTGCCTGCCGGGTGCTCGCGATGCAGGCCGTGCCTGCGGCCCAGGTGGCGGCGCTCGACGACTTGCCCGGCCTGTCGGCCCATGTCCACAACGGCGTGCGCGCCTGTCACACGGTGCCGCTGCCGGACAGCTTCGACGCCTACCTGCAAAAATTCAGTTCCAAGAAGCGCTACAACCTGTCGCGCCAGGTGCGCCTGCTCGGCACCCAGGCCGGCGAGCTGCAATTGTGCCGCATCGAGTCGCCGCAGCAGGTGCCCCACCTGATCGAGGCGATGCGCGCGATGATGCCAGCCCACGTGGCCCGGCCCGGCGTCCAGCTTCGCTTCGAGCGCATGGCCGCGCAGGGACTGCTGCATTCCTACGTACTGCGCTGCGGCGCCGAGGACGTGGCGGTCATCGTCGCCACGCGCTCGTTCGACGTCTGGCATGTCCACAATATCGCGGCGCTGGCCAAATACCAGGCGCTCTCGGCCGGTACCAGCGCGGTCCACCTGGCCTTGCAGGACCTGATCACGCATTTCTCGTTCGCCGACGCCGATTTCGGTTACGGCTCGCCGAACCAGGAATTCCGCGCCACGCACGTGCTGAAGAATCGCTGCACCGTGCTGGTCTGCCAGGCGCGCAGCCCGACGGCCGCGCTGCTGGCGGTACACGGACTGTGGCAGCGCGCGGCCGATGCCTTGATCGTCCGGGTCAAGCAGGCCCGGGCCCGCATGAAGCAGCGCGCCCTGGCCGCACGCAAGGCGCCCGCACCGGCCGCCTGATGGCGCGCCCGGTCGATACCGGCCCGGCGCTGCCGCGCATGGGTCCCGGCCTGGTACTGCGCATGCTGTCCAAGCGCGCGCGGCCGGTTCCACCCGGTGTCGCCGCGCCGCTCCTGTCGACCTTCTCGCTCGCCGGCCTGGACCGGCGCCACGTGGCCCGCTACGGCGTCGCGCTCGGTTTCGCGCCGGGGACGCTCGCGCTGACCTACTGGTACCTGCCGGTCCAGCGCGCCCACATGGCGACCTTGCTCTCGGATGCCTTCCACTACCGCCTGGCCGGCATCGTCCACGTCGAGAACGTGCTGACGGCGCACGCCGCGCCGCCCGACGGTGTCGCGCTGGCGCTGGCTACCCGCATCGACATCCTGGCGCCCACCGCGTCCGGCGCCGTCTACTGCGAACTCGAGACCGTGGGCAGCGCGAACGGCGAACGCATCTTCACCTGCACCAGCAAATACCTCGCCCGGCGCGGCCAGCCGGGCGCCGCGCCGCGCGCCGCGAAACCGGCGCTCGAGCGGGGCGCCGTCATCGACAGCTGGACCCTGGCGCCATCTGACGGCCGCGCCTACGCGCGTATTTCGGGCGACTGGAATCCGATCCACCTGACGCGCTGGAGCGCGCGCCTGATGGGCCTCCCGGCCCCCATCATCCACGGCATGCACACGCTTGCCAGGACCTGCGCCGCGCTCGAACGGCGCGCGGGCCGGCCCGTGGTCTCGATCTCGGTACGCTTCAAGGCGCCGCTGCCGCTCGGTGCGACGGCCGTGCTGACGCAGGGGCCGCAGCCCAACGGCTATGTCGTGTTCCGGGGCGCGGTGGCGGCCGCCGACGGCACGTTTACACTCGCCTGAAAACCGGCGCGCGCAAAGCGCCGTACAATGGCCGGGCAGCCCAGCGCTGCTTAGCCGCCAGTATTTCGCCAACCAACGAGAACGCCATGAACGACCACCAAGGACGCCCCGTCCACGAGCTGACCATGACGGTCCTGATGACCCCCGACATGGCCAATTTTTCCGGCAATGTCCACGGCGGCACGATCCTGAAATTCCTCGACAGCGTGGCCTATGCCTGCGCCAGCCGCTACTCGGGCGCCTATGTCGTCACGCTCTCGGTCGACCAGGTGATGTTCCTGCAGCCGATCCACGTCGGCGAACTGGTCACCTTCCTGGCCTCGGTCAACTACACCGGCACCAGCTCGATGGAAGTGGGGATCCGCGTGGTCACCGAAAACATCCAGCAGCGCACCCAGCGCCACGCCAACAGCTGTTATTTCACGATGGTGGCGGTGGACGCGCACCGCAAGCCGCAGGCGGTGCCGCCCTTGCTGCTCGAGAGCGAAGAGCAGAAGCGCCGCTTCGAAAAGGCGGAAGAGCGCAAGCGCTCGCGCCAGGCCCTGCACGGGAAGAAGAACTAGACGTTAGCGCGGCGCGGCCGGCGCCACGCTGCGCAGGTAAGCGAGCAAGTCGCCCACCTGCCTGGTGTCGCTCATGCCCCAGAAGCGCATCTTGGTGCCGGGGACCAGGTCGCCTGGCGCGTCGATGAAGGCGGTCAAGGTCTTGTCGTTCCAGACGATGCCCGATTTGACCATCGCCGCCGAATAGCGAAAGTCCGGCGTACTGCCGGCGCGCCGGCCGAACAGCGCGTTCAGGTGCGGCCCGAAACCGGCGCGCGCCGACGGTCCGACCGCATGGCAGGAGCCGCAGCGCGAGGCGAACAGGCGCTGGCCGTTGGCGAGGTCGGCGCCGGCCGCGGCTAGGGGCGCGCAGGCGGCCAGGAGCAGGGCGAGCTTGTACATGTCGCCAGTATAGACCTCGCGCCGCGCTTCAGGCGGCCAGTGCGGCAACCGGCTCGACGACGCGTGCCGCATGCCGGTTCACCGCCGAGAGCACGGCCTTGAACGAGGCGGTGACGATATTGCTGTCGATGCCGGCGCCGAACAGCGTCGGTCCGTTCCCCACGCGCAGCTCGACATAGCAGGCCGCGCGCGCGTTCGCGCCCGAGCCGATCGCGTGTTCGTGGTAATCCATCAGGCGGATATCGATCCCGAGCGCGTTGACGAAGGCGTCGATCGGGCCGTTGCCGGCACCGCGCAGGGCGCGCTGCACCTGGTGCTCGAAAGCCGTCACTTCCAGCCGCACCGGTTCGCCGGCCGCGGTGTTTTCCGTCATGCGGTGCGACGCATAGCGGTAGGGCTGCTCCTGCTCCAGGTATTCGCGCTGGAACAGGGTATGGATGTCGGCGGCGGCGATTTCGCGCCCGCTGCTGTCGGCCAGCTGCTGCACCACGCGCGAGAATTCGATCTGCAGGCGGCGCGGCAGCTGCAAGCCGAATTCCTGTTCCAGCAAATAGGCCATGCCGCCCTTGCCGGACTGGCTGTTCACGCGGATCACGGCGTCATAGCTGCGGCCCAGATCGGCCGGGTCGATCGGCAGGTAGGGCACTTCCCAGATCGCGTCCGCCTGCTGGCGCGAGAAGCCCTTCTTGATCGCGTCCTGGTGCGAGCCGGAAAAGGCGGTAAACACCAGGTCGCCCGCATACGGATGGCGTGGGTGGACCGGCAGCGCATTGCACTCCTCGACCAGCTGGCGCACGCTGTCGATGTCGGAAAAATCCAGGCCCGGGTGCACGCCTTGGGTGTACAAGTTCAGCGCCAGCGTCACCAGGTCGACATTGCCGGTGCGCTCGCCGTTCCCGAACAAACAGCCTTCGACGCGGTCGGCGCCGGCCAGCACCGCCAGCTCGGCGGCGGCAACGGCCGTGCCGCGGTCGTTGTGCGGATGGACGCTGATGACCAGGCTGTCGCGCCGTTCAAGGTGGCGGCACATCCATTCGATCTGGTCGGCATACACGTTGGGCGTGCTCGCTTCCACCGTCGAAGGCAGGTTGACGATCATCGGCTTGGCCGGGGTCGGCTGCCATTCGGCGCTGACCGCGTCGACGATGCGCTTCGAGAAATCCAGTTCCGTGGTCGAGAACGACTCGGGCGAATACTCCAGCCCCCACTGCGTCTGCGGATAGCCGGCCACGAGCTCCTTGATCAGGCGCGTGCCCTTGACGGCGATGTCGACGATCTCGTCCTGGGTCATGCCGAACACGACGCGGCGAAACACGGGCGCGACCGAGTTATAGATGTGGACGATGGCGCGCTTGGCGCCGGCCGCCGACTCCACCGTCCGGCGGATCAGTTCTTCGCGCGCCTGGGTCAGCACGATGATGGTGACGTCGTCCGGGATGCGGTGTTCCTCGACCAGCATGCGCACGAAATCGAAGTCGGTTTGCGAGGCCGAGGGGAAGCCGACCTCGATTTCCTTGATGCCGATCTTGACCAGCATCTCGAAGAAACGCAGCTTTTTCTCAGGGCTCATCGGCTCGATCAGCGCCTGGTTACCGTCGCGCAGGTCGGTGCTCATCCAGATCGGCGGATGGGTGATGGTCTTGCCCGGCCATGTGCGATCGGCGATGGCGACGGCGGGGAAAGGACGGTATTTGGCGGATGGATTGGTCAACATGGTCGTACTCCTGCTCGGGGTGTCGGGTGCCGGGATCGGCGCGGGTGTGGCGGCGGGCTGCCGGACGGGCCACAAGTCGCTAGGCCCGGCAACCGATCGCTAGGCTTGGCAGTAGACGAACAGGGGCGGCGGCGCGGGTGGCCGGCGGCGCGGTGACAACGGAGGTGGAGTGCGGGGAAGCGAACATCGGTGCGAATCCTGTAACTACTTTTTTAAACACCGGCAGGGCCGGAACGCGGGGAAATCAGGCGCGTAGTAGTAGCGCCAGCGATAGGACGCTGGCGTTTGGCAGGACGGTCGACAGATGCGGTTGGAAGTTCATTGACTTGACTCTAAGCCCGATGCGGCCGGCCTGTCAAGCACGATTTTGTGCAATGCATCACGGCTGCTGCGGCTGGGTCAGGAAGATCCAGGCCACCGTGATGACGACCGTGCCGGTGGCGGTGATGCAGGTCCAGGTGAAGAACCAGGCCGACAGGATGGTCGCCTGCAAGGCGCGCTCCACCAGGCAGCCGAGGGCGAAATCGAGCACCGTGAGGAAGGACCAGCGGCGCATGTAGACCGGCAGGTATTTGCTCATGCGCCGGTTGTGCTGGGTCGCGGCGTGGCGCTCGATCGGCGTGCTGGCGCTGCCGACGTCGTGGAACAGCCAGTCGAAGAAGATGAAGCGGTAGAGCAGGGTGCGAAAGCGCAGTTCAGCGCTGTCGGCGCGGTGGGGTTCGCTGGACATGCCGGCATCCTCGGGGAGCGTATCGCTTCAGTATGCCGCAAGCCGGGCGGGGTCCGGCGCGCGCCTTCACCGTGCCGGCGATGGCGCCGCAAGCATACCGTTCTCATCCTTGTTATCATCGGTCTTTCGCCTCCGTACAAAGTAAAACCATGAACAAGATCGTCGTCGCCATCGCCGCCCTGGCCGCAACCGGCCTGTCCAGCGCCCAGGAAGTCGTCCGGATCGGCCACGCGGCCGCCGTCACCGGGCCGGTCGCCTACTTCGGCAAGGACACCGAAAACGGCGCGCGCATGGCGATCGAAGCACTCAATGCGCGCGGTGTGCGGATCAAGGGCAAACCGGTGCGCTTCGAACTGGTGGCCGAGGACGACGGCGGCGACCCCAAGCAGGCAACCAGCGTGGCCCAGAAACTGGTCGACGCGCGCGTCAACGGCGTGGTCGGCCACGAAACCTCGGGCACGACGATTCCGGCGTCGAAGATCTACCACCAGGCCGGCATCCCGCAAATTTCTCCCTCGAGCACCAGCCCGAAATACACGCAGCAAGGTTTCAATACGGCGTTTCGCGTCGTCGCCAACGACATCCAGCTGGGCCAGGCGCTGGGCCATTACGCGGTCAAGAACATGGGCGCCAAACGGGTGGCCGTGATCGACGACCGCACCGCCTACGGCCAGGGACTGGCCACCGAATTCGCCAAGGGCTTGCAGCAGCAGGGCGCGCAGGTGGTGGCCAAGGAATTCACGAACGACAAGGCGACCGATTTCAACGCGATCCTGACCAAGATCCGCGCCACCAAGCCCGACCTCGTCTTCTTCGGCGGCATGAGCGCGGTGGCCGGTCCAATGCTGCGCCAGATGAAGCAGCTCGGCCTGAACACGAAGATGATGGGCGGCGACGGCATCTGCTCGGACGAAATCCACAAGCTGTCGGGCGGGGCGATGGCGGACGGCCAGGTGTTCTGCGCCGAGGCGGGCGGGGTCGACGCCGCCGGCCGCGTCGAGCTCGACAAGTTCCGCGCGAACTATAAAAAGCGCTTCGGCATCGACGTCCAGATCAACGCCCCGTATGCCTACGACGCCGTGATGACGCTGGCCGACGCCATGCTCAAGGCCGGCTCGAGCGCGCCGGCCGCCTACCTGCCGACCCTGGCCAGGATCCGCTACCAGGGCGTGACCGGTCCCATCGCGTTCGACGCGCGCGGCGACATCCGCGACGGCACCATCACCTTGTACACCTTCAAGGGCGGCAAGCGCTCGGTGCTGGCCGTGACCAAATAATCACTTGTCCAGCGCGTCCAGCAGGGCCAGCCCGATGCTGGCCTGCTCGGATTGCTGCATGTCGGTATTGTTCAGCAGCACCACGGCGCGTCCGGACGCCGGCGCATACGCGAGCAGGGTCTTGTAGCCGCCGCTGACGCCGGTTTCCCAGGCGAGCGCGGCGCCGCGCACCTGTTTCACGCGCCCGCCAAGCGCATATTCTTCCGCCGCATACTGGACCGTCAGCAGTTCCCTGCGCGAAGCGGGCGCGAGCAGGGACTCGCCGTAGACGGCGTCGGCAAGCTTCACCAGGTCGCTGGCCGTGCTGTAGATGGTGCCGCTGGCGGCCACCATCGGCGGCGAGGGCGTGACCTTGCGCGCCGCCCTGGCCGCGTCGTAGGCAAGCGCCAGGCGCGGCGCCGTGCTGTCGCGGTCGACGAAGCCGGTGTCGCGCAGGCCCACCGGTTCGAACACCAGGCGGGTGACGACGTCGCTGAACGCTTCGCCCGTCGCACGCTCGACGATGCCGCCCACCAGCAGCCAGTTGGTCACCGAGTAATCGAAGTTCGAACCGGGTGCGAAGCCGAGCGGGCCGCTGCCGAATTTCAGGGCGCCTTCGAGCGGCGAGATGGCCAGCAGCGCGGCACTGCGGTCGCGCTTCATCGCCAGGCCGAGGCCGTTTTCGATGCCGCTCGTGTTCGACAACAAGGCGCGCAGGCTCACTGCCCGGCTGGCGGCGGGCAATTCGGGCAGCCAGGTCGTGACCGGCTTGTCGAGGTCGAGCTTGCCCTGTTCCACCAGGCGCAGCACGGCGACCGTCGTGATCCATTTCGAGACCGAGCCGACCATGAAGCGGGTGGCGGGCGTTATCGGCGCCGGCGACTCGAACTGGGCGCTGCCGTAGGCGGCGACGAGCGGAGCAGCGGCGCGATGCGCGCGCACCAGCACGACGCCGTTGTAGTCGGGTGCGATCCGCTGGGCGAGCAGGGTGGCATCGGGCGCCGCCGGCGGCGCGCCGGCGCATGCGGACAAGAGCGTGGCCAGGCTGAGCGTCAGGCAGCGCCTGCGGATCGATAGCAAAGGCATGGAATTTCCCGAAAATTTTGAATACCGGCAAGCTTAGCGCAAATGTTCCCGCGTCAGGCCGGATTGCACTGTTGTGGCAGCTTCCAGATCTTTTTGACGGCGACGCCACGCGATCCGCCGAAGCGGGCCACAAGGGGACTACACTTGGCGACACCGGCATGCGCTTCGCATTGGGCGGGCAGGCGCCGGACAAGAGCCGAGGATGCCGCAGATGCCGGGTAAGAAGGGCAGCATGAACGCAGCGCAGGATTCGGCGGTCGATCCGGCCCAGCTGCACAGCCTGTGGAAGCTGGTCGACAGCCTGGACGCCTGCTTCTACGTGAAGGACCTGGATGGACGCTATCTGTTCGTCAACCAGGCCCTGGCGGCCGCCTACGGCACCGAGTCCGCGCGGATGGTGGGACAGACCGATGCCCAGTTCGTCGACCTGGGGGCGTCGAGCATCGAGGCGACCGATCGCCAGGCCCTGGACTCGGGCGAAAAAGTCGATACCGACGAGCTGATCTGCCTGCTGAACGGCGATTGCCGTATGTTTCGCAGCGTCAAGTTGCCGCTGTTCGACGAAGCGCGCCAGGTCGTCGGCCTGTGCGGCATCTCGACCGACATCACCGAGCAGCGCCGTGCCGTCGAGGAACTCATCGAGCGCAACGGCTTGCTCACCACCATCCTCGCCAACGTCGACGCCGCCATCTACCTGAAAGACCAGCAGGGCCGCTACCTGTACGCCAACGGCCCGGTGCTGGCCCTGTACGGGCGCACGCTCGGCGAACTGATCGGACGCACCGACCGCGAGCTGATGCCGCCCGAGCTTGCCGCACGCGTGGCCGAATACGATGCCGAGGTGCTGGCCGGGTCGAGCGACGATGTGCGCGAGGAAACCATCATCGGCGCCGACGGTTGCAAACACCATTTCAGGTCGCGCAAGGTGGCGCTCCAGCTGCCCGGCCAGCCGGCCTGCCTGATCGGCTTTTCCACCGAGATCACCGAGCTGCGCGGCCTGCGTACCCGGCTCGAAAAGGAGCGCATCACCGATTCGCTCACGGGCCTGGCAAACCGCGTGATGTTCGAGGCCGCGCTGGAAGAGCAGCTCGTGATGGCGACCCTGGCCGGCACGCGGCTGGCGGTCGTGATCATCGACCTCGACCAGTTCAAGTTCATCAACAATAACTTTGGCCAGGCCGTCGGCGACCAGCTGATCCAGCTGGTGGGCCAGCGCCTGCAGCAGTGCAATGTCGCGCTCGGTGGCCTGGCGCGCCTGTCGGGCGACGAATTCGCCTTCACCCTGCCGCAGACGGCCAGCGTGGAGGAGGTGGCGCGCCAGGTCGAGCAGATCCGGGCCTTCCTGGCCCAGCCCTATCCGGTGCTGCGCCAGCCGCTGCACCTGACCTTCAGCGCCGGGATCGGCCTGTCGCGCGGCAGCCTGCATGTGGCCTCCGAACTGATCGGGCGGGCCGAGGCCGCGATGTATTCGGCCAAGGACAACGGGCGCGACCAGTACCGCTTTTATTCGCCCGAACTGGGCTCGACCGTGGCGCGCCGGGTGGAACTCGAGCGCGATTTGCGCGCGGCCATGGGGACGAGCGAGTTTGCGCTGCACTACCAGCCGAAAATGCGGCGCGACGGCAGCATCGCCGGCTTCGAAGCCCTGATCCGCTGGTACCGCCCCGGCGTCGGCCTGGTCGCGCCCGACAATTTCATCCCGCTGGCCGAGCAGCTCGGCCTGCTGCTGAACCTGGGGCACTGGGTGATCGAGCAGGCCTGCCGCCAGATCGCCGCCTGGCGCGAGGCCGGGTTCGGCACCGTACCGGTCGCCGTCAACCTCTCGACCAGCCAGTTGACCAGCGCGGCGCTGCCCGACTATGTGTTCGCGCTGATGCGCGAGCACGGCATCGAGCCCGGCTGCCTGGAAATGGAGCTGACCGAATCGATGATGATGTCCGATCCCGACCTGGCGATCGCCATCCTGCACCGCCTGCGCGGCGGCGGCGTGGCCTTGTCGATCGACGATTTCGGCACCGGCTTCTCGTCGATGTCCTACCTGCGCCAGTTACCGGTCAATTACCTGAAGCTCGACCGTTCCTTCGTGCAAAACGTCGCCCACGACGAAAAGGACGCCGACCTGTGCGCCGGCATCATGGCGCTGGCGCACAAGCTCGACATGCACGTGGTCGCCGAAGGCGTCGAGACGCCCGAGCAGCACCGCATGCTCGAAGCCTGCGATTGCGATCTGTTCCAGGGGTTCTTGTTCAGCCGCCCGATGTCGGCGAACGCCGCGACCGAGTTCTTGCGTAGCGGAACGTGAGCGGGCCGCCGGGGGCGGGCCGCTGTCGCCGAACGGTGGGCACGCGTGCCCACCCTGCGAGCTTCGCGTCACGGCTGGACGCTTATTGCTCCTTGCCCATCACATCCTGGTCCAGGCTGTGGCCCAGTGTGCCTTGCGCGCTCTGTCCGCCTTGACCGCTCTGGCGGCTGGCGCCGCTCTGGTTGCCAGGATTGCTCTGGCTAGCCTGGCGCTTTTCTCCAGGCCTGGCGCGGCTGCCATGCCCGAGTGCCGGCGTGGTGTCGCCATCGTCGGCATCGGCCGACTGCCGGTTGCCTGCGCGGTTGCCGCTGTCGCCGGGAGACGGCATGCCGATCCCGCCGTCGCGCGTGCCGGTATTGAGGTTGCCTGTCGTGCCGGTGATGCCGGCGCTACTGGTGCCCACGCCCGTCAGCTCGTCGTAATAGCGGCCTTTGATGCCCTTGATCCTGTGCTCGCCCATTGCTGCCTCCCGCTGGTGGTGATTGATTCCCTGATGCTAACCCCAGGCCGCTGGCGGACAATAGGCGCATGGGAGAGGGGCGTGTAGGAGATATCGGACGCCGTCTCAAGCTTACCAGGCGCCCGGGGCTTTACCCGACCGGCACGCCGTTGCATACTGCTTGCCTTTGTGTCAGCTTTTTTTCGCCGCCCCCACATCCTGAAAGACTTGGCCATGACCACTTTCCTGCTCGTCGCCCTTGCGCTCGTCGCCGTCGCCGTGCTGCTGGCGGCGAGCCGCTCGGGCTTGTTCCGGGTCGAGCGCAGCGTCCATATCGCGGCCCCGCCGGAACGCATCCTGCCGCTGATCAGCGACCTGCGCAAATTCAACACCTGGAATCCCTTTTCGAAGGAGCAGGCGCTCCAGCTGACCTACACCGGCCCGGCCAGCGGCAGCGGCGCCGGCTACGCCTTCGCCGGCTCCGGCGCGGCAGGGCGCGGCACCCTGACGGTGACCGCCGCCAGCGCCGACGCGGTGTCGATGCGCTTGTGCATGACGGCGCCGGTGCGCTGCGAGAACCATCTCGATTTCACCTTGACGAGCGCCGCCGGCGGCACCGACGTGCGCTGGGCCATGCACGGACGCAGCCCCTTCATCGCAAAACTGATGGGCGTGGTCGTGAACACCGACCGCATGATCGGGCGCGAGCTCGAGGTCGGCCTGGCCGCGCTGCGCGAACGCTGTGCCATGGCCGAGGCGGCCTGAATTCAACCCAAGCGAAAGGCAGCACGATGCACAAGCAAATCTTCGTCAACCTGCCGGTGCGCGACCTGGCACGCAGCCGCGCCTTCTTCGACAGCCTCGGCTTCGAATTCAACCCCCAGTTCAGCAACCCGGACGGGGCTTGCATGATCCTCGGCGAAAACATCTTCGCCATGCTGCTGGTCGAGCGCTTTTTCCAGACCTTCACCAGCAAACCGCTGTCCGACGCCCGCGAGACGACCGAAGTGCTGACCTGCCTGTCGTGCGAGAGCCGCGAGGAAGTCGATGCGCTGGTCGCCAAGGCGCTGGCCGCGGGCGGGCGCGCGCCGAATCCGAAGCAGGACCATGGCTTCATGTACGGCCACGGTTTCGAGGACCTGGACGGCCATATCTGGGAACTGGCCTACATGGACCTGAGCGCGCTGCCGCCCCAGCCCGCAGCGTAAAGCTGCGCCGGGCCGGCCCGGATGGTGGGCGGCTTGTCGCGCCCGGTCAGCGGCGCGGCGTCGGCCGGCGGCAGCGGTAGTGCCGGCGCCAAGGCCGGTAGCGGCAACTAAGATGTAACAAGCGCGGCGCCGCTGAGCGGCGCTGCGCCTTTATGCCAGATAGACATGTCCTTATAGGAATTCGTTCCTTCGCGCTGTCATTCACATCGCCTATACTTTTCGGTCCGTTCATTCACGCCCCTGGAGTCTCATGGCCACCCGACGCACCCTGCTAGCCTGCGCCATCGCGCTTTCCGCCCAATTCGCCGTGGCCGCCGGCGCCCACGCCGACCAGCTGGCCGACATCAAGAAAAAGGGCGAAATCGTCTTCGGCGAGCTCGGCACGGACGAGCCGAACAGCTTCATCGACCCGAAAACCCGCGAACTGGTGGGCTACGAGATCGACCTGGCCAAGGCGGTCGCCAGGAAAATCGGCGTCAAGCCTGTGTTCAAGCAGATGTCGGTGGCCGCGCGCATTCCCGAGCTGCAGCAGGGCCATGTCGACGTGCTGGCCGCCACGCTGACCCACAACAAGGAACGCGAAACCCAGGTCGATTTCGCGCTGACCCATTTCGTGACCGGTTCGAAGGTCATGGTGCGCGCCGCCAGTGGCATTACCGCCTTGCCGCAACTGGCCGGCAAGAAGGTCGTCACGGTCCGCGGCGGCACCCAGGAAACGAATATCCGCGCCGCGGTGCCGACGGCCACCGTCGTCACCTTCGAGAATACCCAGCAAGCCTTCCAGGCGCTCCAGCAGGGCAAGGGCATCGCCTATGTCAACGATGAGTCCTCGCTGCTGGCCGACTACGGCAAGCTGGGGCCGGCGGCCAGGAACTTCACCATCCTCCCGGCCAGCATCGGCATCGAATCGATCGCGCTCGGCCTGCGCAAGGGCGAACCGGCGCTGAAGGCCGTGGTCGACGCCAGTCTGCGCGAGCTCGAAGCGAGCGGCGCCGCCGCTGCATTGTTCAACAAGTGGTATGGCCCGGGCACGCGCCCGAACATCGCCAAGCGGGCCTTCACCATCCATACCGACAAGCTCTGAGTCGTTCACCTTGACGTCCTTCGATTCAAGCCTGCTCCAGTCCGGGCAATACCACGACTGGCTGGTGCAGGGTTTTATCCTGTCGCTGCAGTTGTTGGCCGTCAGCTTCGCGCTTGCGCTGCCGCTGGGCGTGGCGCTGGCCCTGATGCGCAGCGCGAGCGGCGCCGTGCTGCGCGGCGCCGGCGCGGCGCTGGTCGAGGGCATCCGCAACGTGCCGCTGCTGGCGCACCTGCTGTTCTGGTATTTCGCCTTTCCCGAACTGCTGCCCGAGCCGCTCAAGCTGGCCCTCTACGGCAGCAATCCCGAATTCATCTGCGCCACCATCGCGCTGTCGCTGTACGCCGGCGTGCACATGGCCGAAGACATCCGCAGCGGCATCCGCGCCGTCCCGGCCGCCCAGATGGAAGCGGCGCGCTCGCTCGGCCTGGGCCGCATCGCCGCCCTGCGCCTGGTGCTGCTGCCGCAGGCGATCCGCATCGCCGTGCCGCCGCTGCTGTCGCAAACCGTCAACCTGTGGAAGGACACCAGCGTCGCCACCGTGATCGGCGCGGCCGAGATGATGTACCAGGCCGCGCGCGTCGAGACCGCGACCTTTCGCAGCGTCGAAGCGTTTACGTTCGCGACCCTGGCTTACCTGACGGTGTCGCTGGCCATTTCACTGGCGGCGCAGCTGTACGCGCGCCGTTTCCCGGTACGGACGTGAGATGATTGAACTGATCCAGGATTACTGGCTGTACTTCCTCGTCGGCCAATACCCGAACGGGCCGCTGGGCGGCCTGTCGCTGACGGTGCTGTTATCCGGTGCGGCGCTGGTGCTGGCCATGCCGCTCGGCCTGGTGCTGGGCGTGGCGCGCGTGAGTCCCTGGCGCGCACTCGCCTGGCCGGTGGCCGCGCTGGTGCAGCTGGTACGCGCCGTGCCGCTGTTGCTGGTCGTGTTCTGGGCTTACTTCTTCCTGCCGGCCGTGACCGGCGTGAAGACGGGCCAGGCCACCACCATGTTGATGACGCTGGTCCTGTTCGACGCCGTCTACCTGGCCGAGATCGTCCAGGCGGGCATCAAGTCGCTGCCGAAGGGCCAGTTCGAGGGCGCGCGTTCGCTCGGCCTGTCGTACGGCCAGGCGCTGCGCCTGGTAATCCTGCCGCAGGCGCTGCGCCATGTCGCGCCCTCGCTGGTGAGCCAGCTGGTGGCCACCATCAAGGCCACCTCGCTCGGCTACATCATCGGCCTGTCCGAAGTGTCCTTCATCGCCACCCAGGTCAATACCCTGGTGTTCACCAAGGCGGTCGAGGTCTACATCGTGCTGGCGCTGACCTATTTTGTCTTGTGCTTCGGCCTCTCGCGCCTGGCCTTCCTGCTCGAGCGCCGCTTCAACCGGCGCCCGGCCCATTCGCAATAAAGCACGCCCATGATCCAGCTTGAACTAGTCAACAAGTGGTACGGTCCGTATCACGCGCTCGTCGATGTCAGCGAGCGCGTCGCCAGCAACGAAGTCGTCGTGGTCTGCGGCCCGTCCGGGTCGGGCAAGTCGACGCTGATCCGCACCCTGAACCGTTTGGAAGGCATCGACGGCGGACGGATTACGATCGACGGCAGCGATATCCATGCGCGCGCTGGCGACGTCAACGCGCTGCGCGCCGGGATCGGCTTCGTATTCCAGCACTTCAACCTGTTTCCGCACTTGACGGCCCTGGAGAACTGCATGCTGGCGCCCGTCAACCTGAAGCGCGCGAGCAAGGCCGACGCCCGCGCCCACGCGCTCGACCTGCTGGACGACGTGGGCCTGGCGCACAAGGCCGGCGCCTATCCGCACGAACTGTCGGGCGGCCAGCAGCAGCGCGTGGCGATCGCGCGCGCCCTGGCGATGCGTCCGCCGGTGATGCTGTTCGACGAGCCCACCAGCGCGCTCGACCCAGAGATGGTGGGCGAAGTGCTGGGCGTGATGCGCAAACTCGCCGGCCAGGGCATGACCATGGTCGTGGTGACCCACGAAATGGGCTTTGCGCGCGACGTCGCCGACCGCGTGCTGTTCATGAGCGAGGGCCGCATCCTCGAGCAGGGCAAGCCGGACGATTTCTTCACCCATCCCACCCATCCGCGCGCCCGCCAGTTCCTGCAAGACCGCGGCGGGCGCTGATCAGGCCTTGGTGAGCGTGGCCGCGGCGTTCCTGGTGGCGATCGCGCCCATGTCGAGGTCGATCCAGGTCGGCACGTGGTCGCTCGGTTTTTCGCGCCCGCGGATGTCGTGGTCGACCCCGGCCGCGCGCAGGGCCGGCGCCAGCGATGGACTGAGCAGCAGATGGTCGATGCGCAGGCCGGCGTTGCGCCCGTACGCGTTACGGAAATAGTCGAAGAAGGTGTAGATCACTTCGTCCGGATGCAGCGCGCGCAGCGAGTCGAGCCAGCCCTGGCGCATCAGGCGCTCGAAGACTGCGCGCGTCTCCGGCCGGAACAGGGCGTCGGTCAGCCAGCGCTCGGGTTTGTAGACATCGAGCCCGGTCGGAATGACGTTGTAGTCGCCGGCCAGCACCACCGGCGCACCGGTGTCGAGCAGTTGCGCCGCGCGCGTGATCAGGCGCTCCATCCATGCCAGCTTGTAGTCGAACTTGGGTCCGGGCGCGGGATTACCGTTCGGCAGATACAGGCAGGCAACCACCAGCTCGCCCACCACGGCTTCCAGGTAGCGGCTTTGTTCGTCGCTATCGTCGCCCGGCAGGCCGCGCGTGACTTCCACCGGATCGGTGCCGCGCGCCAGGATGGCGACCCCGTTCCAGCTTTTTTGCCCATGCCAGATCGCGCCATAGCCGGCGGCGTTGATCTCGGCCAGGGGAAAGCGTTCCTGCGGCGCTTTCAATTCCTGCAGGCAGGCCACATCCGGTTTTTTTTCTTCGAGGTATTCCAGCAGGGCCGGGAGGCGGCTGCCGATGCCGTTGATGTTGAAAGTGGCGATGCGCATTTTCTCTCCGATGTGATGACTTGTTGTCAGTTGTATCGCAGCCCAGCGGTAACGGGCGCACGCCAGACTGTCAATGTTGCCGAACAAACATGTATCTTGAGCACCACAGAACTGTCGAGCAGTGCGCAGGCAAGTTTGTAAAATGGATATTATTATTAAATCTTACTTAACTCCGGAGACACACATGTTCGCTTCCTTCCTGCGCACGATCGCCCGCCCAGCCGCCGTCTCCCTGTTGCTGGCTGCGTCGGCCTCCGCATCGGCAGGAAGCTGGGTCGTCGAGCCGCTCGAAGTCGAAGGCGTGCTGGTCGAAGCCGTGGGCCCGGCCGACCGTTGCCTGTCGAAATTCGGCGGCACGATCAGTGGCCATGGTTCCAGCGCCATGATGGGCGGCAAGGTTGTGTTCATCGCCACCGACTGCATCACCCCGGTCGGCCCGCTGTTCAACTTCAGCAACGGCAAGTTCATCGTCATGACGACCTCGGGCGACCAGATCTTCGCCAACTACAGCGGCCAGTTCGTGCCGACCGGCGCCGGCGCCAACTACGTGTTCTCGGGCGCGAGCTTCCAGATCACCGGCGGCACCGGCAAGTTCGCGAAAGTTACCGGCGGCGGCATCTTGAGCGGCGGCGAAGACATGATGACCGGCACCGGCACCATCAAGCTGACCGGCAAGGCACTGTATTTCAAGTACTGATCCGCTGATCTCCGGACGGACGGCGCCGGCGATGGCGCCGTTTTTTTTTGCCTACAGGCCGGGTCGAGTCCTACATGACTGTCTCCGGTGCGCCGATGGTCGGCATGCGCGCGAACGCTAAGATGGAAGCATACCAATCAACGAGGAGAACACCATGTCGAACCAAGACGAGCAAAAGAACCCGAAGGGCCGTACCTGGGACCAGGTCGCCAAACACGGCACCAGCAGCGCCGGCAGCATGGGCGCCGGCGCCACCGGGGACACGGGCAAGCTGTCGGGTACGGGTAGCGAACAATCGGCGGGCCGCACCGACGACTTGCTCGACGACGGCTCGGCGCCGGAAGGCGGCCAGGGCTTCACCGGCAGCGGCGGCCAGATCCAGACCGGCCTCGAAGGCATCGGCAACCTGACCGGCGGCGCGCAAGGCAACCGCCAGTCGGGGCAAACCGGCGGCCAGAACCAGCAGGGCGCGCGCGTGAGCGACGAAGGACGCGACGACGATCCGGCCTCGCGCGGCCAGCAAAAGCGCTAGGCTGCTGCGCGCGGACAGCCGGTCAGCAGGCGTGGCTGTCCACGCTTGCCTGCGCCACCTCGCGCAGGGCCAGGCGCGCGAGTTCGCGAATGCCGTCGTAGGATTTGGCGGCGGCGATGAAGCGGCCGTTGTGGCAGAAGCTGGCATCCGGCACACCGGTGACCAGGGCCAGGTCGGCGTCGCGCAGGCCGGCCCAGGCGGCCGGCAGGTCGGCGCGCGCATCGAAACTCTCGGCATTGAGCGGCACCGCATGGATCATGTAGCGCTGCTCGGCGATGCTGTGGCTGATCACGAACAGCACCTTCGGCATTTCCTTGCGCACGACCGTGGTCCAGGGCAGGGCGCCATTCTTCAGGAACAGCAGCTTGCCGTCTTCGAGCACCTCGGCGCCGCGCACCTGTTCCAGCGCCAGCAGAGCGCCGACCCGGTATTTGACCGAGTTGACCATGATGTCGGTCAGCATGGCCATCGCCTTGCGAAACTGCGCAAGCCGGTAAGCATCGCTCGCCTCGCCGTAGCCCAGGCGCTGCTCGTCCATCCAGTTCGGGTTATAGCCTGACACCACCGCCGACAAACCATAGCCGCCGGGCGCGTTCTTGGCCGCGCCGACATCCGACAAGTCGAGGTATTGCACGATGTCGGCATCGATCGCATACGCCATTTGCTGGGCCGATTCCGCACTCAAGGTCTGGCCCGTGTGTTCCAGGGCCAGCGCGGCGACGCAGCGCGCGCCGTAGTCACGCCACACCAGGCCGGCGCTGGCATACGGCACGCCGCTCTGGCGCGCGGTGGCGAAACCCTTCTGGTGATGGTCGAAGCGGCCGCTGGCCGGATCGTGGATGCCGCCGACGTCGACCGCGAAGTCGGCCGCCTCGATCGTCGCCGCGTCGCGCGTGCGTACCAGCTCGCTGTCCGGGAACAGGATGAACAGGACGGCCACCGCCCATGCATCATCCGCGTGAAACTTGCCGCTATGCGTTACCACTACCATACACACTCCATCCTGAAAAACCGCTGCTTGCGAGCCCGGGGCGGCGTGCCGGCCGCGGGCGGTGAACCCGGATGATACCGGTTCAGGCGCCGCGGCGTGCGTTTCAGGGCAGGCGGGCCCTCAGGCCAGCAGCTCGGCGGCGGCCGCCAGCAGCTCGCGCGGGCTGAAAGGCTTGACCATGTAGCGGTCGGCGCCCGCCGCCAGGCCGGCATCGATATTCGCCCGCTGGGCATGGGCCGACAGCAGCAGGATGCGGATGGCGCGGGTGGCGGGATCGCTTTTCAGCGTGCGGCACAGTTCCAGGCCGCTTTCCTTGCCCAGCGAGACGTCGAGCACGATCAGGCGCGGCGCATCGGCGCGCACGAAGCTCAGCGCTTCGGCCACGGTGGCGGCGGTGTCGACGCGGCCCAGCGTGCTCAAGCTCAGGCGGATCAGGAAGCGCAGCTCGGGCTGGTCGTCCACCACCAGGATCGCGTCAGCCATCGACGCCTCCGGCGGCCGGCAGGCGGATCGTCAGCGCGGTGCCGGCGCCCGGACTGGACACCAGTTCGACGACGCCCCGGTGCAACTCGACGGTCTCCTTGAAGATCGCCATGCCCAGGCCGGTGCCGTCGGGCGCGAGGTCGATGGCGCCGCGATAGAACGGTTCGAACAGGCGCGCCTGCTGCTCCGGCGTCATGCCGCTGCCCTGGTCGACGATGTGTAGCAGCACCCCTGGCGTGGCGCCATCATCAAAGGCGACGGCGCGCACCAGCACCGGCGTGGCGGGGCTGGAGTAGCGCAGGGCGTTGTCGAGGGCATGGCCAAGCGCGCTCGCCAGACGCTCCGGATCGGCCGCGACCAGGGGCAGGCCGGCGGCTATGTCGAGCATGACGCGTGCGTTCCCGCCGGTCGCGGCAATGCCCTCCAGCGCTTGCGCCAGCAGGACGTCGACCTGGGTGGGGGCGATGCGCAGGGTGGCCGCGCCGCCGGCGTCGAGCCGGGCCAGTTCGAATACCTGGTTCATCAACGTGGCCATGCGGCCGGCCTGGGCGTGGATGATCCCGGCCAGTTCCTTGCATTCGGCGGCGTCGAACTCGCGCTTGAGCAGCAGTTCGGAAAAGCCGATGATGCTGGCCAGCGGCGTGCGCAGCGCGTGCGCGGCCTGGCTCAAGGGCTGGTGGCGGCGCGCACGCAAGGGCGCGCCGTCGTCAACGAAGGGTAGCGGTTCGCTCATGGGTCGAGGGCGGGCGCAGATGCGCTTCAGGTGCGGGTCGGCTGCGCCAGCGCGCGTTCGAGCGCGGCGCGCAGCCGCGCGAAGGGCACCGGCTTGGGGAATACGGGAATATCGGCGGGCAGGGCCAGCGCGGCAATCGCCGGGGCGTCCAGGCCGCTGACGACGATGATCGTCATCTCGGCGCAGGCCGGGTCGGCGCGCAGGGTGCGGATCATGCGGGCGCCGTCCATGCCCGGCATGCTCAGGTCGCTGACCAGGATGTCGGGACGCCGCTCGCCGATGCGCAGCAGCGCCTCGAAGCCGTCGTGGGCCAGGCTCAGTGTCAGCGGCAGGTTCCAGCCGGCGATCTCCAGCTCGTACAGGCGCAGCAGAACGGCGTCGTCGTCGAGCAGCAGCAGCCTTTTCAGCGCCGGCGCCTCGGCCGCGCCGGTAACGGCGCGCCGTTCGTCGACCAGCTTGTGCACCGAGGCCATGGTGATACGGCGGTGTCCGCCGGCCGTCTTCCAGGCCTGCAGGGCACCGTTCTCCACCCAGAGCTGGACCGTGCGGTGCGAGACCCCGAGCAGGCGGGCGGCGTCCTTGGTCGAACAGAAGTCGGCGGCGTTGTAGGCGAGGTCGGTTGCTGGCATGGTCAAGGAGCAGGTGCGTCGAGAACCCGGCACAAGGCCTCGAGATCAACAGGTTTCACGAAATGGTGGTCGAAGCCGGCGCCGCGTGCGAGCACTTTGTCGTGCGCCTGGCCATAGCCGGTCAGGGCAACGTAGCGCGTGGGCCTGGCGCCGGCCAGCGCGCGCAGGCGCCGCACCAGTTCATAGCCGTCGATGTCGGGCAGGCCGATGTCGAGGATGAAGACCTCGGGCCAGTCGGCTGCGGCAAGCGCGAGCGCGGCCCCGGGGGCGTGGCTGGTCGAGACGGCGTGGCCGAGGGCGCGCAGGACGTCGGCCAGCGACTGCGCCGCGTCGATATTGTCGTCGACCACCAGAACCCGCCGCCCCGGCGCCGGCGCGCCCGGCGTCTCGTCGTGTTCCGCGACGTCCGCAGCGCGCGCCTGTCCCTTGGTCGCGGCGATGTCGAACACCAGGCGGAAGATGCTGCCGCGCCCGAGTCCCGCGCTGTGCGCTTCGACCCGGCCGCCATGCAGCTGCACCAGGCTGTTCACCAGCGCCAGGCCCAGGCCCAGGCCGCCCTGGGAGCGGTCGGGCGTGCGCTCGGCCTGCGAGAACAGGTCGAACAGGTGAGGCAGCATCGCGCTGTCGATGCCGATTCCGTTGTCGCTCACTTCGAGCGTGACGAGGCCGTCCCGGGCAGCTACGCTCAAGCCGATGCGCCCACCCTGGGGCGTGTACTTGGCGGCGTTATTGAGCAGGTTGGCCAGCACCTGCACCAGGCGCGTGCGGTCGCCCAGGATGCGCACGGCGGGGCCGCTGGACGTGAGTTCGAAATGGTGGCCGCGCGCGTCGATCAGGGGCCGCGCCTGTTCGATGGCGCCGCTGACGACCGCGCCGATGTCGACCGGTTCGCGCTCCAGCGCGACCAGGCCGCGCGTGACGCGCGAGACGTCGAGCAGGTCGTCCACCAGTTCGGTCATGTGGCGCACCTGGCGGATGATCACTTCGCTCGAACGCCTGATGCGCTGGTCGTCGGCGCCGGCCATCGTCAACAGTTGGGCGGCGTTGCTGATCGGCGCCAGCGGATTGCGCAGCTCGTGCGCCAGCATCGCCAGGAAATCGTCCTTGCGGCGGGCGGCGGCGCGCAGTTCGTCGGCGCCGGCCTTCTGGTCGTGGATGTCGGTGAGGGTGCCGATCCAGTGGGTGACGCGGCCCTCGTCGTCGAACGAGGGCAGGGCACGGTTCAACACCCAGCGGTAGCCGTCGGCATGGTGGGCCAGGCGGTGCTCGGCCTCGAACAGCACATTGCCGGAGAAGCTATGCTTCCAGCGCGCCTGGATCGGAGCCCAGTCGTCCGGGTGCACCACCTGGCGCCAGCCGCGCCCGGCCAGCGCGGACTCGGTGACGCCGGTGAACTCGTGCCAGCGCTCGTTCACATAATGCTCGGTGCCGTCGATATTGCTCGACCAGACCATCTGCGGAATGACGTTGGCGATGCCGCGAAATTTCTGTTCGCTTTCGCTCAGGGCGCGCGCCGTGGCCAGGCGCGCGGTGATGTCGACCGCGACCCCGGCGAAGCGGCGCCGGCCCGTCGCCGGATCGGCAAAGACCTTGCCGCGCGCGTTGACCCAGACGTCCTGCCCGGAGCGCTGCGGGATGCGGTATTCGATGTCGTACAGGCTGTCCTGCCGGATCGCGGTCTCGATCGCGGCGACCACGCGCGGCCGGTCGGCCGGATGGATCATGTCCGTGAACCGTTCCAGCTCGGTGCCCGTGCGCGCCAGCGCCGCGTCGACCTGGAACAGGCGCGCGAAGCGCTCGTCGACGAAGGTCGCGCCGTCGTCCAGGTCGTACGACCAGGTGCCGATGTTCCCGGACGCCTCGAGCGACAGCGCCAGGCGTTCCTCGGCCTCCTTGTGGCGCGCCAGCGCCTGGACTTTCTCGGTCACGTCGACGCAGGTGCAGATCAAGCCGCGTACCTGGCCCGTCTCGTCGCGCACGGGGCTGTACGAGAAGGTGAACCAGGCCGGTTCTGGGTAGCCGTTGCGCGCGAGCGTGGTGGCGTAGTTCTCGAAAAAGAAGGATTCGCCGTCGAGGACGCGCCGAATGTAGGGAGCCAGCGTGTCCCAGACTTCGTGCCAGACCCGCTGGTAGGGCGCGCCGAGGCTGTCGCCTTTCTGGCCCAGCATCGGCTCGTAGGCGTCGTTGAAGAACAGGGTCAGGCCTTCGCCCCAGGCGAGAAAGGTCGGGAAGGAGGACGCGAGCACGATGCCCAGGCTGGTGCGCAAGGTCGCGTCCCAGGCCTCGATCGGGCCGATCGGGTGGCGCGACCAGTCCAGCTGGCCGATACGCCTGCCCGTGCTGCCGCCGTTGTCCAGGAACCCATACCGGTTCTCTTGTTTGCTCACGTGGGTTCCAGCCTGAAAAACCATGCATTCTACACAAGCTGGCGCGCGCCCGCCGGCACGTTGGCGCCGCAGTCAGTCCCAGCCCTGGTCCGACTCCTTCTCATAACTTTTCAGGTCGCGCGCGAACATTTCGTTGAGTTCGTCGCGCGCGCGCTTGGCCATCGACACATACTGTTCGCGGTCTTTATAGAAGGGGTAGACGGCGTCCACGCTGGCCTTGTTATGCTCGCGGAACTTGAGCGTCGCTTCGCGCGCGCGGTAGGCGCCGTAGCCCAGCTGGCACAGCACGCGCCGCCCCAGCTGCAAGGCCGATTCGAAGGTCTCGCGCTCGATCACGCTGACCCCGCGGTCCATCAGCTCGTACATGTGGGTGACGTTGCGTGCCCGCGCCAGGATCGGCAGGTCGGGAAAATGCTCGCGCACGGCGTCGGCCAGCGCCAGGCTGTCCTCGGTGTGGTCGATCGCCAGCACCAGCGCACGCGCCTTGGCGGCGCCCGCCGCATGCAGCAGGTCGACGCGGGTGGCGTCGCCGTAGAACACCTTGAAGCCGAAGCGGCGCAGCAGTTCGATCTGGTCGGGATCGTGATCGAGCACGGTCAGCTTGATCCGGTTGGCGTTGAGCAGGCGCCCGACGATCTGGCCGAAGCGCCCGAAGCCGGCGATGATGACATGGCCCTCGTTGTCCTCGATGGCGTCCGGCTCGCGCTGGTTCTGGCCGTGGTAGCGCGGCTCGAGCAGCTTGTCGTGCACCAGCAGCAGGAGCGGCGTCGTCACCATCGACAAGGCCACCACCGCCACCAGGATCGACCCGACCTCCGGCGTGAACACGCGCGCCGCGCCCGCCGCGCCGAACACGACGAAGGCGAACTCGCCGCCTTGCGACATCAGGAAGGCGAACAGCCAGCGCTGGCCGCGCGCGATGCCGAAGCGGGAGGACAGTGCGAACAGCACCGCCAGCTTCAAGGCCAGGAAGGCCAGCATCAGGCCCAGGATCAGCCAGGGCCGGGCCAGGAAGACGCCGAAGTCGACCGACATGCCGACCGCGATGAAGAACAGGCCTAGCAGCAGGCCCTTGAACGGTTCGAGGTCGGTTTCCAGCGCATGGCGGTATTCGGAGTCGGCCAGCAGCACGCCGGCCATGAAGGCGCCCAGCGCCATCGACATGCCGACGCTTTGCATCAGCAGTGAAATGGCGATCACCAGCAGCAGCGCGAAGGCGGTGAAGATTTCGCGCATCCCGGACTTGGCGATGATGCGCAGCGCCGGGCGCACCAGGTAGCGGCCCGCCACGATCAGGCCGACGATCACGCCGGCCAGGCGCGCCGCGCCGAACCAGCCGCCGCCCGCGCCGCTGTCGGCCGCCGCCACGCCGAGCAGCGGTACCAGGGCGATCATGGGAATGGCGGCGATGTCCTGGAACAGCAGGATCGCAAAGCCGGCCTGGCCGGCGGGCGTGCCCATCAGGTTGCGTTCGCCCAGGGTCGCCAGCGCGATCGCGGTCGAGGACAGCGACAGGCCGAGCGCCGCCACCAGCGCCACCGGCCAGGCGACACCGGCCAGGAGCGCGGCGCCGAACAGCGCGCCGGCCACGCCCAGCACCTGGGCCGCGCCCCAACCGAAGATCGGCCGGCGCATCGACCACAGGCGCGCCGGTTCGAGTTCGAGGCCGATCACGAACAGCAGCAGCACCACGCCGAATTCGGAGAAGTGGAGGATGGTTTCGACTTCGCGAATCAGTTTCAGGCCCCAGGGGCCGATCGCCATCCCGGCCAGCAGGTAGCCGAGCACGGCGCCCAGGCCGAGGCGCTTGGCCAGGGGCACGGCCAGCACCGCCGCCCCCAGGTAGACCAGGGCATTCGTCAGCAGGTTGTGTTCCATGGCCGTCAGTCTTTCGGTGGGGTGAGCAGGAAGGCTTCCAGGCGCGCGCGGAAGGCGGCGACGTGGGCATCGATGGCCGCGTCGTCGGCGCTGTTGGCGCCATGCAGCACGTGCGGCGGCCACCACCGCATCCCGCACAGCCGCGCGGTCTGCTCGAAGGGCGGCAGGTAGGCCTCGAAGGGACGGCCATGGCGCTCGCCTTCCTGGTAGGCGTCTTCCGGACTGCCGGTGGTCACGGCCAGCCAGTAGCCCTTGCCGTGCAGCGCGCTGGCGCCCGGCCCGTAGGCCCAGCCGGGCTCGAACACGCTATCGACCCATTCCTTCAGCAGAGAGGGCATGCTGTACCAGCGAATCGGATGCAGGAAGACGACCAGTTCGGCCTGTTCCACCAGCGCCTGCTCGCGCGCCACGTCGATGTAGAAATCGGGGTAGGTCTCGTACAGGTCGTGCACCAGCACGCCCTCGAGCGAACGCGCGGCGGCGGCGAGCTTGCGGTTGATGCGCGAGCGGTGTGGCGCCGGGTGGGCGTACAGGACCAGGATGCGGGGAATGGGCATGGGAAGGCGCGCTGTGGTGTTGTACAAATTGTACAGGCAGCGCGTGGCCCGTGCCGCCGCTCCCTCCCTAGGCGCGCGGCAGCGGTGCGTCGCGCGGCAGCAGCTCTTGCGCCACCAGGTCGTCCCAGAACGCGGGCGGGATGTCGAGCGCCATCAGCAGCGTGTTGCGGCGCAGGTGTTCGGGGCTGCTGGCGCCGGGAATCGTCGCCGCCACCACCGGGTGGGCCGCACCGAACTGCAGCGCGGCCGCCGCCAGGTCCACCCCGTGGCGCGCCGCGACCTGGCGCAGGCGCTCGCGCTGCGCGTGCTTCTCGAGGCCGGCCGGCAGGTAATCGTAATGCTCGCCGCCGGCCAGGAAGCCGGAATTGAACGGCCCGCCCAGCACCACGCTCGCGCCGCGGGTGGCGCACAGCGGGAAGAACTCGGCCAGCGGCGTGGTTTCCATCAGCGTGTAGCGACCGGCCAGCAGGAAGATGTCGGGGTCGGAGGCCTGCAGGGCGCGCAGGCAAGGCTCGACCGTGTTCACGCCCATGCCCCAGCCCTTGATCAGGCCTTCCTCGCGCAGCTTGACCAGGCCCTCGAAGGCGCCGTTCCTGCCGGCGGCGATAGCGAAGTGATGCTCGAATTCGGGCCGCGAAAACTGGTCGGGCGAGAGGTCGTGGAAGTAGACGATGTCGATATGGCCGAGCGCGAGGCGCTGCAGGCTGTCTTCGACCGCGCGGCGCGCGGCGTCCGCGCTGTAGTCGATCACGCGCCGAAAGGGCAGCGCCGAGACGAAGGGCGCGGCGATCTCGCCCACCGGATCGGGCCGCAGCAAGCGCCCGACCTTGGTCGAGAGCGTGTACTCGGCGCGCGCGCGGCGCCGCAGCGCCTGGCCAAAGCGGTGTTCGGACAGGCCGGCGCCATAATGCGGCGCGGTGTCGAAATAGCGGATGCCGGCGTCCCATGCGGCGTTGACGGTCGCCAGTCCCGCTTCTTCGCTGGTGGTGTGGAACATGTCGCCCAGCCCGGTGCCGCCCAGGCCCAGGCGCGTGATCGGTCGGTAGCGCTGGTTCACGATGCTTCCTTGTCGGTTCATGGAAGAGGATCCATGATGCCCGCGCCGGCAAGGGGAGCGGCGCACGCTTGGCCGCCGCAAGGCAGGGACGAAAAAAAACCGGGATGCGGCTGCATCCCGGTCTGCTGCGTCTCAGGCGAAGCGAATCAGAAGCGGTAGGAAACGCCCGCGACGATGCGCGTGGTGTCGCTGGCCGGCTTTTGCACTTCGAAGCGCGCGTGGACGATCGGGCTGAAGCTGTAGCCCAGGCCCAGGCCGTACAGCACGCCCGAATCGTGTGCCTTGCCCGAGTAGGAGCCGATGTCGGTGTCCGTTTCGATGCGGTTGTAGCCGAGGCGGCTGTAGATATCGAAACCGTTCGACAGCGGCAGGGTGCCCAGGACCGAGACGTCGATCTGGTCGATCGTCAAGTCGCCACGGAAGGCGCCGACGTTGTAGTCGTTATCGGCCAGGCGGTGGTAGCCGGCTTCGACGGCGATGTTCTCGTTGAACTTGTAGCCGAAGAAGGCGCCATAGCCGCCTTCGCGATCGAAACCGTCGATCTTGGTCGAGCCGACATCGATACCGGCGTAGGCCGATGGCGGTTCGACGGCGAAGGCGGCGGAGGAAGCGGCGACGAGGGCAACAGCGGCTGCGATTTTTTTGAACATGTTCGTGGTCTCTTTTGAAGAGTGAATAAAAGAGGCCGACATCTGGGCGTCGGCCGGGCGCGGATTATCCCACCCTTCCGGGAATCGCACCGATTTAGTGCAAAAACCTGGGGTCAGGTCTGACATTCGGACACGGCCTCTGCACTGCGCCGCCGCTGGTGCCGCGGATTCCCTCATGCACGCTTGAGCTCGTGTCCGAATGTCAGACCTGACCCCAGGGTTTGTTGTGCTGCGCCGCCGCTGGTGCCGCGGATTCCCTCATGCACGCTTGAGCTCGTGTCCGAATGTCAGACCTGAGGTAGTCCGGATATTCTGGACAAGTTATTTAGGCACAGCGAAATGCTGCTTCAACGGCGACAGGCGTTTGGTAGCCCAAGGTTTGATGTAACCGCTGTCG
>Ga0213835_100318_pt1 | contig 52690 bp, 49 predicted proteins | sample SWPATP01_FD_160576 | JGI IMG/M metagenome (GOLD analysis project Ga0213835, IMG submission 160576) | Coastal seawater microbial communities from Marineland, Florida, United States - SWPA TP0 #1 | ecosystem: Environmental > Aquatic > Marine > Coastal | place: USA: Florida | collected 2016-08-05
TGGGAGCCCGTCGCCGAGGAGCCTGTCGCCGAGGAGCCCGTCGCCGAGGAGCCGGTTGCCGAGGAGCCGGTTGCCGAGGAGCCGGTTGCCGAGGAGCCGGTTGCCGAGGAGCCCGTCGCCGAGGAGCCCGTCGCCGAGGAGCCCGTCGCCGAGGAGCCGCCGCTTCCCGAAGTCGCGCGGGCGATCGAAGCGGGCCGACCCCCGATGGCGCCGGAAACGCTGGCTCCCCTGTCCGAACCGCTGGCGATCGAGGAGCTGGGAGACGAGGACGAGGGGGGTGGCATCCGCTCGCCGCAGGAACAGGTGCGCATTCGCGCCGACCTGCTCGACCGCCTGGTCAACTACGCCGGCGAGGTGGCGATCTACCGCGCCCGCCTGGAGCAGCAGCTGGGCGGCTTCCGCGGCAACCTCATCGAGCTGGAGGCCACCAACAACCGCCTGCGCGAGCAGCTGCGCAAGCTGGAGATCGAGACCGAGGCACAGATCATCGCCCGCTACCAGCGCGAGAGCGACGACACCGACCGCGACTTCGATCCGCTGGAGCTCGACCGCTTCTCCACCCTGCAGCAGCTCACCCGGGCGTTGTCGGAGTCCGCGGCCGACCTGACCAACCTGCAGGCCTCGCTGGAAGAACAGACCCGGCAGTACGAGACCCTGCTGCTGCAGCAGTCGCGCGTGAGTTCCGACCTGCAGGAAGGCCTCATGCGCACGCGCATGGTGCCCTTCGAGTCGCTGGTCCCGCGCCTGCGCCGCGTGCTGCGCCAGGCCGGCACCGACACCGGCAAGCAGGTCCAGCTCAAGGTCGAGGGTGCCCAGGGCGAGATGGACCGCAACGTGCTCGAGCGCATGACCGCGCCCCTGGAGCACATGCTGCGCAACGCCGTTGCCCATGGCCTGGAAACGCCGGCCGATCGCGTGAAGGCCGGGAAGCCGGCCGAGGGCGCGGTGCGCGTCGCCATCAGCCGCGAGGGGTCGGAAGTCGTGATCACCGTCTCCGACGATGGCCGCGGCCTGGACTTCGGTGCCATCCGCGAGAAGGCGATCCAGCGCGGCCTGCTCAAGCCCGAGGTCAAGGCGACCGACGAGATGCTCGCCGCCTTCATCCTGGAAACCGGCTTCTCGACCGCGGGCGAGGTCAGCCGCCTCGCCGGGCGGGGCGTCGGCATGGACGTGGTGCACAACGAGATCCGCCAGCTGGGCGGCGCGCTGAGCATCCGCTCCCAGCCCGGCAAGGGCAGCGACTTCCAGATCCGCCTGCCCTTCACCCTGGCGGTGACCCAGGCGGTGTTCGTGAAGATCGGCGAGACCAGCTACGCGGTGCCCATCGCCTCGGTTCAGGGCGTGGGCCGCATCGCGCGCAGCGAGCTGGAGGCGCAGCAGGCCTCGGAGAACCCGAGTTTCCGCTACGCCGGCGAGGACTACGGCATCCACGACCTCGGGCGGCTGCTTGGGCTGGCGTCGGCCAAGGCCGGCGAGAGCCTGCAGATGCCGCTGCTGCTCGCCCGCTCGGGCGACCTGCGCGTGGCGATCTGCGTCGACCAGGTGCTGGGCAGTCGCGAGATCGTGGTCAAGCCCACCGGCCCGCAGGTCAGCTCGATCCAGGGCATCTTCGGCGCCACCGTCATGGGCGATGGCAGCGTGGTGATCATCCTCGACGTCGCGCCGCTGGTGCGTCGCCGTGCGGCCGAGGCGGCGCGGATGGTCGAGGAGGTGGTCCACGAGGAGGTGGCGGTCCGCCGCATTCCGCTGGTGATGGTCGTCGACGACTCCATCACCATGCGCAAGGTGTCCGGACGCGTGCTGGAGCGCAACAACTACGAGGTCGTCACCGCGAAGGACGGCGTGGATGCGATCGAGAAGATGGCCGAGCGCGTCCCCGACCTGATGCTGCTGGACATCGAGATGCCGCGGATGGACGGCTACGAGCTGGCCACGCACATGCGCAACGACGCGCGGCTGGCGGGTGTCCCGATCATCATGATCACCTCGCGCACCGGCGAGAAGCACCGTCAGCGCGCCTTCGAGATCGGCGTCAACCGCTACCTCGGCAAGCCCTACCAGGAAGCCGAGCTGATCCGGAACGTCAAGGACCTGCTGGCCATGGAATCCGCCGATGAGTGAGTCGCCGCCCCGCGTCGCCATCCTGGGCCGCAGCGGCCCGGCGCGCGACCACCTGCATCGCGCGTTGACCGAGCTGGGCGGGGAGATCGCCCTGGAGGGCGACCCCGCCGATCTGGCGCCCGAGCGCGTGATCGAATCCCGCGCCACGGTGGTGGTGGTCAGTCTGGACGCGGCGATGGAGGACCAGCTCGACGCCTGGGACCCCGTGTTCGCCGCCGACGGCATCAACGTCGTCTTCGACGAGGCCGAGACCACCGGGCGCCTGGACGGTTGGGACCTCGCCCGCTGGGCGCGGCACCTGGCCACCAAGGTCCTGGGCCACGGCGACACGCTGCCGCCGCCGCCCGAGGACGCCAGTCGCCTGGGCGACCGGGGCGAGTGGATCCCGACCCCGGGCGCGGGTCCGACACCGGCCGAGCAGATGGACGCCGAGCGCTTCGAGGACTACGCCGCCGATGCGCCGGAGCTCGCCGCCCACGTGCCGGTGGCCGATGGCCCCGGCGTGGCGGACGCCCCGACCGCGCCGGCGGCCGAGGTGGCGATGCCGGAACCCTCCCGGGCCGACGACGACGGCGACCAGTCGCTGTACGACGAGCTGCAGGAACTGGCCGACGCGCCGCACTCGGAGAGCGAACTCTCCTTCGACATCGACGACGGATTCCAGTCCGGCGGCGAGGCGACCGATGCATCGGCCGCGGCGCCGGTCGACACCTCGGGCCTGGAACTCGAGCCGCTCGACCTCGACGCCGACGAGGAGGCCCTCGGGCTGGACGAGGACGTGGCGCGCCTGGCCGCGGAATTCGACACCGGCAGCGGCGTCGCGTCGGCCGGGGAGCACGATAGCGGCGTCGAGGTCGCGTCTGTTCCCGACGATGCGCAGTCGTCCGATGACGACGGGTCCCCTGTTCCTGGTCCGACTGCGGAGACATCGCCCGCCAGCCCCGACACAGCGGCGGAGTCCGCCCCGCCGGCGTGGAGCGGTGGCTTCGGCAACCTGGAGCTGGCGCCGCAGGACGATGCGCCGGTCGAGGCTGCGCCGGCGGCCAGGCCTGCGGCCGCGGGCCTGAGCATTGACGACCTGGCGTCGGCATTCCAGCTGGAGGCGTCCGACGAGGAGCTGGCCGAGCAGGCCGTGATCGTCCTGCTCTCGGGCATGGGCGGTCCCGATGCGCTTCGCCAGTTCCTCTCCAGCCTGCCGCCGGATTTCCCCGTGCCCGTGGTGGTGTGGCAGCAGCTCAACGCCGGCACGCACGACCGCCTGGCCGCACAGCTGGCCAAGACCGGTCGGGTCGACACCTACATCGCCGCGGTGGGCCAGGTGCCCGAGGCGGGGCGGGTTGCCGTGCTGCCGCCGGGCGTGGGGCTCGACGCGTCGAAGGGCCTGGTGTTCACCGCCTCGGAGGCGTCTCCGCAGGGCCTGTTCGAAGGGGTCGCGGCCCTGGGTGGGCGGGCCTGCGTGATCGCGCTCAGCGGCGCGGAATCCAGCTGGGTGGAGGGGCGCGAGGCCTTCATCGAGGGCGGAGGGCTGCTGTTGGCGCAGTCCCCGCAGACCTGCTTCGAGGGCCAGGTCTGCGCCAGCCTGATCCAGGACGGCTGTGCTTCGGCCGACCCGTCCGCCCTGGCGTCGCTGGCGCTGGACCGTTTCAACGAGGATTGATGCAGCCATGAGCGAGAACCCCCAGGAAATCCGAGGCGTGCTGATCGCCGTGGCCGGCGGCCGCCTGCTGCTGCCCAACGCCTCGGTCTCGGAGGTGATCACCTTCGCCGAACCCGAACAGGTGCCCGACGCGGCGCCCTGGCTGCTGGGACGGGTGCGCTGGCACGGCTGGCGCATTCCGGTGGTGTCGTTCTCGCGCATGGCGACCCTGCCCGGGCACCAGGACGAGGGCGCCCAGCTGGGCGCCAAGGTCGTGGTCATCAAGGCCCTGGGCGGCAACCCGCGCATGCCCTACTTCGCGATGCTCACCCAGGGCTTCCCACGCCTGGTGACCGTCTCGCGCGAGCGCCTGATCCCCGATACCGGCAGCGACCTGCCGCTGGGTGTGCTGCAGCGGGTGATGCTCAACGAGGACGCGGCACTGGTTCCCGACCTCGACACGATCGAGATGCTGGTCGGCAAGGCGGTCCAGCGCGCGGCCTGAGCCGCGCTCAGCCCAGGTCGCCCCGCAGGACCTGAAGCGCCGCGAGGACCGCCGGACCGGCGGTCTCGGTGCGCAGCACCCTGGGGCCCAGGCGCACCCCGACGTAGCCGGCCGCCCCCAGGGCGGCCAGGTCGCGCTCGGACAGGCCGCCCTCGGGCCCGATGACCACCTCGATGCGGTCGCCGGGCGGCAGCCCGCCCAGGCCGATGGACGCCTCGGGGTCCAGCACCAGGCCCAGCCGGTCGCGGTCGCGGGTCGCAGCATGCGTGGCCAGATCCAGTGGCGCATGCAGGGACGGCAGGCGTGCCCGGCCGCATTGCTCGCAGGCCGCGGCAACCACGCCACGCCAATGCGCAAGGCGCCGCTCGACCCTGTCTCCGCCCAGTCGGACCTCCGTGCGTTCGGTGAGCACCGGCACGATCGCCGCCACCCCGAGTTCGGTGGCCTTCTGCAGCACCCAGTCCATCTTCTCGCCTCGGGCCAGCGCCTGTACGAGCACGACGTCCAGCGTCGACTCCGTGAGTGCCGCCACGGCCTCGTGGACCTCGGCGGTGGCCCCTTTCCTGGAGGCCGTGACCAGGCGGGCGTGGTAGTCCACGCCGTCCCCGTTGAACAGCACGCAGGGGTCGCCGACCTGCCTGCGCAACACCTTGACCAGATGAGCGCTGGTCTGCTCGTCCAGCGTCACCACTGCCCCCACCGCCAGCGGGGCGTCGACGTGGGTCCGTATCACGCGCATGGGTCGTCCCCGTGGATCGCCGCTTCGATGGCGCCGGCGGTCACCTCGGCCAGGCGTTGAAGCGCCGGCTCGTCGATGCAGTAGGGTGGCATCCAGTACAGCACGTCGCCCAGCGGCCGCAGCACCACGCCCTCGCCGATGGCGTGGCGGTAGGCGCGCAGTCCCGCGCGACGGTCGGTCGGCAGCGGGGTGCGGCGCTGGCGGTCGGCGACCAGTTCGATGGCCAGGATCATGCCGGTCTGGCGGACCTCGCCGACGTTGGGGTGAGCCGCCAGCGGCCGCGCCAGCTCCGCCATCCGGGCCGCAGTCGCCCGGTTGCGCGCCAGCACGGGTTCCTCGCGGAAGATCGACAGCGTCGCCCGTGCCGCCGCGCAGGCCAGCGGGTTGCCGGTGTAGGAATGGGAGTGCAGGAAGGCGCGCTCGCGCGAGTCGTCCAGGAAGCTGTCGTAGACCGTGTCGCGGGTCAGCACGGCCGCCAGCGGCAGGAAGCCCCCGGTGAGGCCCTTGGACAGGCACAGGAAATCCGGCTGGATGCCGCCCTGCTCGCAGGCGAACAGGGTGCCGGTGCGGCCGAAGCCCACCGCGATCTCGTCGGCGATCAACAGCACGCCATGGCGGTCGCACAGCGCGCGCGCGCGCGCCAGGTAGGCGGGGTGGTGCATGCGCATGCCGCCGGCGCACTGCACCAGCGGCTCCAGGATCAACGCACACACCGTCGACCCGTGTTCCTCCAGCAGCGCCTGCAGCGCGTCCGCGGCACGGTGTGCGCAGGCTTCCGCGTCGCCATCGGGTCCGGCCGCCCAGGCGTCGGGCGAGGGCGCGAACAGCGGTTCCAGCAGCAGCGGCGCGTAGACCTTGCGGTACAGCGGGATGTCGCCCATCGACAGCGCGCCGATGGTTTCGCCGTGGTAGCCGTTGCGCAGGGCGATGAACCGGGTCCGCTGCCCGTCGCCGCGGTTGCGGAAGTGGTGGAAGGCCATCTTCAGCGCCACCTCCACACCCGCGGAACCGTTGTCGGCGTAGAAGACCTTGCCCAGCGGTTCGCGGCCGGCCTCGGTGGGGGCGATCGCCAGCAGCTCCTCGGCCAGCCGCAGCCCGGGCTCGTGGCTGAATCCGGCGAGGATGACGTGCTCGAGGGTGCGCGCCTGCTCGCCGATGGCCGCCGCGATCCGGGGCTCGGCGTGGCCGAAGAGGTTGACCCACCAGCTGCTGACCGCGTCGAGGTAGCGGCGGCCGTCCACGCCGTGCAGCCACACGCCGCTGCCGCCGCGCACCGGCACCAGCGGCAGGGTGTCGGGGTGCTCGCGCATCTGCGTGCAGGGGTGCCAGACCACGGCCAGGTCGCGTTGGCGCCAGGCCTGCGGATCGTCGGCGGGAAGCTCTGCTAGCATCGGCGGGGTCGCTCCTTCATGCATCCGCACATGGTAACCGTCCGCAGCCCACGCGCCGTCCGCGGCCTGACCCTGATCGAGATCCTCGTGGTCGTCGTCATCCTCGGCATCCTCGCCGCGGTGGTGGTGCCGCGCTTCATGGACCGGCCCGACGAGGCGCGGGCGGTGCGGGCGAAGCAGGACGTGGCCCAGATCGTCACCGCCCTGAACCTCTACCGGCTCGACAACCACGCCTACCCGAGCACCCAGCAGGGCCTGCGCGCACTGGTGGAGGCCCCGCCGGGCGCGCGGAACTGGCGCCGCGGAGGCTACCTCGACCGGGTGCCGGTCGACCCCTGGGGCCGGGAGTACCTCTACCTCAACCCGGGCCGGCACGGCGAGGTCGACGTGTGGTCGCAGGGCGCCGACGGCCGTCCGGGCGGCGAGGGCGTGAACGCCGAGATCGGGAACTGGACCGACTGACGCCATGCGTGCACGCGGCCTGAGCCTGGTCGAGGTGCTGGTCGTGCTGGCGATCCTCGCGGCGATGGCCGGGGCGCTGGTGCTGGCCTTTCCCGACCTCGGCGGCCGCCGCGCCGACAACGAGGCGCAGCGGCTGCTCGGACTCTTCGACCTCGCCTGCGACCGCGCCGCCTTCACCGGTCGCGACGTGGGCATCGCGCTGGGTGCCTCCGCCTACGCCTTCGGACAGTTCCGCGACGAGGGTTTCGAGCCGTTCCCGGGCCGTGGCGGCGAGGCGCTGCGGCCCCGTCGCCTGGCCCCGCCGCTGTCGCTGCGCCTTCGGGTGGACGGTCGGCCGGTCGCCCTGGCCGCCGAGCCGCCGGAGCTCCCGCAGCTGGCCTGCCTGGCCTCCGGCGAGCGCGTGGCCTTCGAACTGGAGCTGCTGGAGGCGGGTCGACCGGGCTGGCGGCTGTCCGCGGCCAGCATCGGGCCGGCCACGCTGGAGGCGGTCGATGGTCGCTGAGCGCCGGGCCGGCTTCTCGTTGCTGGAAGTGCTGGTCGCGCTGGCGGTGCTGTCGCTGGCGCTGGCGGCACTGGTGCGCACCGCCGGCCAGGAGGCGCGCCTGCTGGTCGAGGCGCGCGAGCGCAGCCAGGCCCAGTGGATCGCCGCCAACCTCATCGCCGAGGCGCGCCTGGCGACGGCCCTGCCCGCGACCGGCCGCAGCGAAGGGCGGCTGGCGTTTGGCGGCCGCGAGTGGTCCTGGCGCATGGACGTCAGCGCCACCGGCGTGGGCACCCTGCGCCGGCTCGACGTCGAGGTGGTGCCCGAAGGTGACGGCCTGGGGTCGGTCCGTCTGACCGGGTTCGCGGGTCGGTGAGGGCCTGTCCGCCCCGAGCGCGGCAACGCGGCCTGAGCCTGCTCGAGGTCGTGGTGGCGGTGGCGGTGTTCGCCGTGGTCGGGGCCATGGCCTGGGGAGGGCTGGACCGGCTGCTGCGCGCCCGGGCGGTCATTGACGAACAGTCGGCTGCGCTGCAGGCCCTGCAGCAGGCGGTCGGGCAGTTCGAGCGCGACCTGCGCCAGGCGATCGCCCGGCCGGTGCGAGACGGCACCGGTGCCACCCAGCCGGCGCTGCGCCTGCGCGGCGACTCGCTGGCCCTGACCCGCGCGGTCGGCGAGGGCGGCTGGACCCGGGCCGCGCCCAACCTCGAGCGCGTGGAGTGGCGCTGCGACCAGGGGCGGCTGGAGCGCCTGCGCTGGCCGGTGCTCGATCGCGCCCCCGGGAGCACGCCCGAACCGGTGACGCTGCTGGAGGGCCTGCGGGAATGCACCTGGCGGGCGGTGGGCGAGGACGGCGACTCGGCGGCCTGGCCGCTCGATGCCGCGGCGCAGGAGGGCCGGCTGCCGCTGGCGCTGGAGTGGCGCTTCACGCTGGCCAACGGCGAGAGCTACCGGCGGCTGGTGGAACTGCCGGCCGGACTCCGGGAGGCGCCATGAGCCGCCAGCGCGGCGCGGCACTGCTGGTCGCCCTGCTGGTGGTGGCGCTGTCGGTGCTGCTGGTGGCGGGCCTGCTGGACCAGGGCGAGCGCCAGCGCGCGCGCCTGGGCGATGCGCTGCGGGCCGAACAGGGCTGGCAGCTGGCGGCGGGCCTGGAGGCCTGGGCGGCGGATGCGCTGGCGGGTGGCGGGGCGCTGGCCATCGATACCCTGGACGACCCCTGGCTGCAGCCGATGCCACCGATCGACGTGCCCGGCGGCCGCCTCGGTGGTCGCCTGCACGACCTCGGGGGCTGCTTCGACCTCAACCGCCTCGCTCCGGGCGGGGTCGCCGACCTGGAGGCGGTCGCGGCCTTCCAGCGGGTGCTCACCGGCCTGGGCCTGGACCCGCAGATCGCCGTGGAGGCCGCGGACTGGGTCGACGCCGACCTCGAGCCCCTGCCCGGCGGCGCCGAGGACGCCGCCTACGCGGGTGCCCGGCCGCCGCACCGCACCGCCAACCGGCCGATGGCGCACGCCAGCGAACTGCGCAGCCTGCGGCGGGTCGACCAGGCCGCCTGGTCGCAACTGCGCGAGGTGGTCTGCGCGCTGCCCGAGCCGCACCCGGTCAACCTCAACACCGCCGCGCCCGTGGTCTGGCTGGCGCTCGACCCGCGCATCGACACGGCGACCGCGCAGCGGCTGGCGCGTGGGCCGGGGCGCGCCTTCGGGTCCCGGGAGGCCCTCATCCAGGCCCTGCAGCGCGAGGGCCTGGACGACGTCCGGCTGGAGGGCTTCGGACTCTCGACCCGGTACTTCGTCGCCGACGCCGAGATCGAGTCCGACGGGGTGCGCTACCGCTTCAGCAGCCTGCTCGACAACGACCGCGCAGGCGGCGAGGTGCGCGTCCACGCGCGGGTGCGCGGCGGCTGGTAGGCGCCGCGCCGGGCGCTGCTATGATCGCCGGGATGCTGCCCCGTGTCCTGCGAATCACCCCCGACGACCGACTCGAACGGCTTCGCGCCGGCGACGACGCCCGCGCGCCGCTGTGGGTGGTTGCGCCGGCCGAGGCGGTGCTGTTGACCGAGGTCGAACGCCTGCCCGGGCCGGCGTCGCGCCTGTCGCGGCTGGTGCCCTGGCAGGTCGAGGACCGGCTGGCCGTGCCGGTGGAGACCCAGCACGTGGCCTTCGCCCCGCTGGGCCCGGATCGGCTGGCGGTGGCGGTGGTCGACCGCGAGCGCATGCGGCGGTGGCTTTCGCTGCTGCGCGAGGCCGGCCACGACGCCGCGGTGCTGGTGCCCGAACCGCTGCTGCTGCCCTGGGACGGCACGCGCGCCGCCGTCGCCGATGCCGGCGACGGGCGCCGGGTCGCGCGGCTGGGCCCGTGCAGCGGGTTCTGTGGTGCGCCGGACGAAATCCAGGCCGTCCTGGGCGGTCGCGAAGCCGTCGAACTGGGGGGGCTGCCGCTGCCGGCGTCGGTGCAGCTGCCGGAGCCGGCGCTGAACCTGCTGCAGGGCGAGTTCATGCCCGCGCACCTGCAGGCCGGCCTGGGCCGGGCCTGGGGCCGGGTGGCGGCGACGGGCGTGCTGCTGGGCGGCCTGGTGGCCGGACACCTGGCGCTGGAGGCGCGCGGCCTGTCCGGCCAGGTGCAGGCCCAGCGCACGGAGATGGCCGAGCTCTACCGGCAGCTGCAACCCGGGGACGGTCCGGTCGCCAGTCCGGAGGCCTTCCTGGCCTCGGCGCTGCGCAGCGCCGGCCAGGCACGCGCCCCGGTCTTCGACCACCTGCAGGCGCTGGGCCTGGCGCTGCGCGCGGAGGGCTGCTGCGAGCTGCAGGCGCTGGACTACCGCGGTGATGTGCTCGAGGCGGTGGTGGTGGCCCCGGACGTCGCCGCCCTGGATGGCCTGCGCGGCCGCGTCGTCGCCGCTGGCGGTCCGGCCGACCTGGCGGCCGCGACACCGGGCAGCCGCGGCGTGGAAGGCCGGCTGCGCATCGGTGGGGGTGCCCGGTGAGGGCCTGGTGGCAGTCGCGCCCGGCCCGCGAGCGCGGCGTGCTGCTGGCCGGCTCGGTGGTGGCCGTGGCGGTGCTGTACTGGGCGCTGGTGTTCGACCCGCTGCTGGCGGCCCGCGACGGTCATCGCGCCGAACTGGCGCGGCAGACGGCCGAGCTGGAGTGGATGCGACCGGCGGTGGCCGAAGCGCTGCGCCGCGGCGTCGAGCAGGCGCCGGCCGTCGACGGCCGTTCGTTGCTGGCGCGCGTGGATGCCGGGGTCCGCGAGGCCGGGCTGGGTCCGCAGCTGGTGGCGGTCGAGCCGCAGGGCCAGGGCCGGGTGCTGGTGCGGCTGTCGGGTGCCGACTTCGACCGCGTCGCAGGCTGGCTGGAAGGGCAGGCCGGCGCCGGCCTGGGCGTGGACGGGCTGTCGGTGCAGCGCGCGGCCGGTGGCCGGGTCGACGCCAGCGTCTCGCTGCAGGACGGCCGCTGATGCGCTGGGTCCGCCGCGGGGCGGTCGGGGTCCTGGCGCTGCTGGTGCTCGCCGGGCTGGTGCTGTGGTTCATGCCCGCCCGGGTCCTGGTCGAGCGCCTGGAGCCGGTGCGCAGCGGGCAGCTGGTCGTCCAGGACACGCGTGGCACCGTCTGGCACGGCTCGGCGTCGGGCGTGGCCTGGCAGGGCGCGCCGTGGGGCCGGATCGACTGGAAGCTCTCGCCGTGGCGGGCGCTGCTCGGCCGGCTGGACCTGCAGGTGGACATCGCCGGCCCGGCGCTGACCGGGCGCGGGCGCTTCCGCGACGCCGAGGGTGGCTGGCGGCTCAGCGACGCGGTGGCCGAAACCGATGCGGCGCCGATCCAGGGCCTGTTCCTCGCCGCGGGCCTGCAACCCACCGGGCGCCTGGTGTTCTCGATCGACGAGATCCGCATCCGCAACCGCCTGCCGGTACAGGTGCGCGGGGAGGTCCGCTGGCTGGACGCCGCGCTCTCGGGTGCGGCCAGCGGTCGCATCGGCGAGGTCGCGCTGGCCGTGGACACGCCCGTCGAGGGGCAGGTGCGCGGCGTGCTCTCCGATGCCGGCGGTCCGCTGGCGGTCGAGGGCGGGCTGGAGGTGTCGTGGCTGGGCTATGGCGTGGATGCGCGCCTGCAGCCGCGGGTGGACGGGCTGGGTCCGGTGCTCGACCGGATCGCGCAGCCCGACGGGAACGGCGCCTGGCGCCTGCTCGCCGAGGGTGGCTGGCTGGCGCGGCGCACGCGGGAGACGCAATGAGCACGCCGAAGCTGCCGACGATCCATTCGATCACCGAGCGCGAGGAGGGCCGCAACCGCATCGAGGAGCTGGACCTGGAGTTCAGCAACGGCGAGCGGCGGCGCTATACCCGCATGAAGCCGCGTGGACACGGCGCGGTGATCATCGCCGCCATGCCCGATCCGGAGACCGTGCTGCTGGTGCGCGAGTACGCCTGCGGGGTGAACCGCTACGAACTGGGACTGCCCAAGGGCCGGATCGATGCCGGCGAGGGCATCCTCGAGGCGGGCAACCGCGAACTCAAGGAGGAGGCCGGCTTCGGCGGGCGCCGGCTGACCCTGCTGCGCCCGCTGACCCTGGCGCCGACCTACATGGCCCACCAGACCCACCTGGTGCTGGCCGAGGACCTCTACGCCGAACGGCTGCCGGGCGACGAGCCCGAGGAGATGGAGGTCGTGCCCTGGCGATTGGACCGCCTGCACGAGCTGATGCTGCAGGAGGACTGCTCGGAGGGACGCTCGCTGGCGTCGCTGTTCATCGTGCGCGAGTACCTGGCGCACCGCGAGCGCTTCGAGGGTGCCGGCGATGGCTGACCCGACCCCGCCGGTGCAGCGCCTGGTGCAGATCATGGCGCGCCTGCGCGACCCCGACGGCGGCTGCCCCTGGGACCTCGAGCAGGACTTCGCCAGCATCGCCCCGTACACCATCGAGGAGGCCTACGAGGTCGCCGACGCGATCGAGCGTGGCGACTTCGACGACCTGCGCGGTGAACTCGGCGACCTGCTGCTGCAGGTGGTCTTCCACGCGCGGATGGCCGAGGAGGCCGGTCATTTCGGGTTCGACGAGGTCGCCGAGGCGATCTGCGAGAAGATGGTGCGCCGTCATCCGCACGTCTTCGGCGACGCCCGGGTCGCCGACGCGCAGGCCCAGACCGCGTCCTGGGAGGCGCTCAAGCGCGCCGAGCGGGCCGCCGCCGGCGACGCCGACGACAGCGCCCTGGCCGGCATCGCCCGCGGGCTTCCGGAATGGCAGCGGGCCCAGAAGCTGCTCGGGCGCGCCGCCCAGGCCGGCTTCCGCTGGCCCGACACCGGCCCGGTGATCGACAAGCTGCACGAGGAGATCGAGGAGGTCCGGGTCGAGGTCGCCTCCGGCGGCGGGCGCGAGCGGCTGGAGGACGAGATCGGGGACGTGCTGTTCGTGTGCATGAACCTCGCCCGTCACCTCGACGTCGATCCCGGTGTCGCCCTGCGCCGGGCGAACGCGAAGTTCGAGCGTCGCTTCCGCCGGATGGAAGCGCTGGCACGCGCCGCGGGTGGCGAGCTCCGGGAGCTGGAACTGCAGGCCATGGAGGCCCTGTGGTCGACGGCGAAGTCCGAGGAGCCCGGGCGCGGCTGAGCGGGGGTGGTGACCCGGCGCCGGCACTGCGGCATGCTGGGACGAGGGAGGTCGACCATGTCCACGCAGTTCAGAAGCTTCCGCGAGTTCTATCCCTACTACCTGTCCGAGCACGCCAACCCGACCTGCCGCCGGCTGCACTTCATCGGCAGCGCCCTGGTGCTGGTGGTGCTGGGCCTGGTGCTGGCCGGCGTGCTGGGCCCCTGGTGGCTGCTGTCGCTGCCGGTGATCGGCTACGGCTTCGCCTGGGCCGGGCACTTCTTCTTCGAGCACAACCGCCCGGCCACCTTCCGCAACCCGTGGTACTCGCTGGCCGGCGACTGGGTGATGTTCAAGGACATGCTCATCGGCCGGGTCCGCTTCTAGCCCGGCGTCTTCACCCGGCCATGGCCCGGGAACCGGCACTGTCGCCCCAGGTCCAAACCGGCAACCGATCCGAGGATGTGCGTCATGCGACGACGACAGGCACTGGGTCGCCTGGCCGTGCTGGCCACGACACCGCTGTGGCTTTCGGCCTGCGGCTCCCCGGCGGCGGCCGGCAACGGCGGCGGCAGCGCGCCGGCAACCCCGGCGCACCCGTTCCCGGCCGGCGTCTTCGACAGCGAGGGCAGCATCATGCGACTGGAGAAACCGCGCGAGCAGTGGCGCCAGCTGCTGCCTCCGGAGCGCTTCCGCATCCTGTTCCAGGAGGGCACCGAGCCGCCGGGCTCCAGCCCGCTGGACGGCGAGTACGGCGACGGCACCTACGTGTGCGCGGCCTGCCACCTGCCGCTGTTCGACGCCGCCCAGAAATACGACAGCGGGACCGGCTGGCCGAGCTTCTTCGACCACCTGCCCGGGGTGATGGGCACCAGGCGCGACTTCCGCCTGATCTGGCCGCGCACCGAGTACCACTGCATCCGCTGCGGCGGCCACCAGGGCCACGTCTTCAACGACGGCCCGCCGCCGACCGGCCGGCGCTGGTGCAACAACGGCCTGGCGCTGGTCTTCGTGCCCCGGGGCGAAGCGCTGCCGGAGCTGCGCAGGTGAGCCGGCTGCTGCGCGGACTGGCCCTGCTGGCCTGTCTGGCCGTCGCCGGCTGCGCACAGGCCGAGGACCCGCTGCAGGCCCACGAGGGCGAGGTGGCCCTGGCGACCTTCGCCGGGGGCTGCTTCTGGTGCATGGAGCCGCCCTTCGACCGCATCGACGGCGTGCTGGTGACCACCTCGGGCTACGCCGGCGGGCCCGAGCGCGACCCGACCTATGAACAGGTGGCCGGTGGCCGGACCGGGCACGCCGAGGTCGTGCAGGTGGCCTACGACCCGGCCCGGGTCGACTACGCCACGCTGCTGGCGGTGTTCTGGCGCAACATCGACCCGTTCGCGGTCGACCGCCAGTTCTGCGACCGCGGCCGGCAGTACCGCAGCGCGATCTTCCCCCACGACGCGGACCAGCAGGCCCAGGCCGAAGCCTCGCTCCAGGCGATGGCCGAGCGCTTCGGGCAGCCGGTCGCGACCCGCATCGAGGACTTCGGCGCGGGATTCTTCCGCGCCGAGGAATACCATCAGGACTACTACCGCAGGAACCCGCTGCGCTACCGCTACTACCGCAACGCCTGCGGCCGGGATGCCCGCCTGCGCGAGGTCTGGGGCGAGGAGGCCGGCGGCTAGCTCAGGCCTCGCGCAGGCTGCGTGCCGGTGGCGTGCGCAGGATCCGCCGGGTGCCCCACCAGCCCGCCAGCATCGCCAGTGCCGCGCCCAGGGCGCCACCGACCAGCAGCCGCAACCAGGGCACGTCCAGCCGCATCTCGAAGGCGAAGTGGGCGACCAGCGCGCCGGTGACGACGGCGCCCAGGATCGCCAGCAGGGCCGCCAGGCCACCCACCAGCGCGAACTCCGCCAGCACCGCCGAACGCAGCTGCGACCGCCGTGCGCCCAGGGTGCGCAGCACCGCGCTCTCGAAGCGGCGCTCGCCGGCGGAGGCCTGCAGGGCGGCCACCAGCACCAGCAGGCCGGCGGCCAGGCTGAAGCCCATCACCACCTGCACCGCCTGGGCGACCCGGTCGATGACCTCGCGCACGCGCTCGATGATCGCGTCCACGTCCAGCAGCGAGACGTTCGGGAAGGCGCGGGCGACGCCGCCCATGCGCGGGGCGGCGCCGGCCGGCAGGTGGAACGAGGACACCAGGTTGTGCGGCATGTCGCCGGCGGCGGCCTCGTTGAGCAGCAGGAAGAAGTTGACCCTGAAGCTGCGCCAGTCCGCGACCCGGATGCTGGTGATCTCCGCCTCGACCCGGCGCTCGCCGATGCCGATGGTCAGCCGGTCGCCCAGCCCGACGCCGAAGCGCTCCGCCCAGCCCTGTTCGACCGACACCTGCGGTTCGGCGCTGCCCGGCGACCAGAAGCGGCCCTCGACGAGGGTGTTCGCGGGCGGGAAGTCCTCGCGCCAGCTGAGGTTGATCGGGCGGTCGGCGCCGTCGTTGTCGAGCGGGTCGTAACCGCGCGCGCGGGGGGGTTCGCCGTTGATGGCGACCAGCCGGGCGGTCGCGAACGGCGCCAGTTCCGCCTCTCGCACGCCGATCTCCGACAGCGCCGCCAGCACGTCCTCGCGCTGGGCCGGCTGGACGTTGAGCAGGAAGTAGTTGGGCGTGTTCTCCGGCAGTTCGCTGCGCCACTGCTGCAGCAGGCCGGGGCCCACCGCGGCGAGCACCAGCAGCGAGGTCAGCGACAGCGACAGTCCGACCAGCTGGACCACCCCGAGGCCGCGGCGGCGCACCAGCGAGGCCAGGCCCAGCCGCCAATGCCCGCGCAGCCTCGGCTGCACCAGCTTCAGCGACACGATCAGCCCCCAGCCCGCCAGCGCCGCCAGCCCGGCGAGGCCGGCCAGGCCGGCCAGCACCACCAGCGACAGGGTCAGCTCGCGCGTCGCCAGCAGGATCAGGCCGATCGAGGCGGCCAACGCGGCCAGGTAGACCAGGGCCGAGACCGGCGGCAGGACCGCGAAGCTGCGGTTGAGCACCCGCATCGGCGGCACGTTGCGCAGGCGCAGCAGCGGCGGCAGGCCGAAACCCAGCAGCAGCAGCAGGCCGATGCCGGCCCCGGCCAGCGCCGGCGTGGCCTGCGGCAGCGGCAGCCGGTCGGGGACCAGCGCTCCCAGCGCCTCGACCAGCAGCCCCTGGGCGGCGAGCCCCAGGCCGATGCCGGCCACGCAGGCGGGGATCGCCAGCAGCAGCAGCTGCAGCGCCATTGCCGAGAGCACGCTGGACTGCTTCGCGCCCAGGCAGCGCAGCACCGCGACCTGATCGATGCGCCGGATCGCGAAGCGGTTGGCCGCCAGCGCCGTGGCGACGCCGGCCAGCAGCACCGCCAGCAGCGCCGCCAGGGCCAGGAAGCGCTCGGCGCGCTCGAAGGCGGTGGACACCGCCTGCTGGGCGTCCTCGATGCTGACGAAGTTGAAGCGTCGGCCGTCGGTGCGCAGCTGCGGACGCAGCCATTCGCGCATGCCGTCGACCGCCGCCGGCGGGCCGGCGAACATCAGCCGGTGTGCGGCGCGGCTGCCCGGGCCCAGCAGCCCGGCATCCTCCACGTCGGCGATGTTGACCATCAGCCGCGGCGCGAGCTGGAACAGGTCGCCGCTGGCATCGGGTTCGGCAACCAGGCGGCGGCTGACGGTCAGCTGGCCGTCGCCGAAGTCGATGCGGTCGCCGGGGCCGATGCCCAGGGCGTCGAGCAGGCGGGCGTCGGCGTAGGCCTCGCCCAGCGCCGGGGCCGGCGAGGCCCCGGCCCGGTCGCCGGCCAGGTCGGCGCTGGTGAGCAACTCGCCGCGCAGCGGGTAACCCTCGTCGACCGCCTTGATGTCGGCCAGCTGGCTGGCGTCACCGGCAAAGACCACGCTGGGGAAGATCACCAGCCGTGCGGTCTGCAGGCCGCGCTCGTCGGCCGCGGTGATCCAGTCCTCCGGGGTGGCCTGGCGACCGGCGACGCCGAAGTCGCCGCCGATGATCTCCGCGGCGTTGGCGACCAGCGCGTTGGAAACCCGGTTGACCAGGGTGCCCACGGCGGTCATCACCGCCACGCCCAGCACCAGTGCCGCGGCCACGGTCAGCAGGTCGCCGCCGCGCAGGTCGCGCTTGAGCGAGCGCCAGGCGTAGGCGGCGATGTTCATGCCGCTTCCCCGTGCAGGCGGCCGCCGTCGATCCGGTAGCGGCGCGCGCAGCGCTGCGCCAGCGACAGGTCGTGGGTCACCAGCACCAGCGTGGTGCCGTGCTCGCGGTTGAGGTCGAAGAGCAGGTCGACGATGTGGCGGCCGGTGGCCTGGTCGAGGTTGCCGGTGGGCTCGTCGGCGAACAGGATCCGCGGCCGGGTGACGAAGGCGCGCGCGAGGGCGACGCGCTGCTGCTCGCCGCCGGACATCTGTCGCGGGTAGTGGCGGCGGCGGGCGGTGAGTCCCACCTGTTCGAGCACCTCCGCGACCCGGGTCCGGTCGACCTGGCCGGACAGCTCCAGCGGCAGGGACACGTTCTCCTCGGCGGTCAGGGCCGGCAGCAGGTGGAAGCTCTGGAACACGAAGCCCACGTGTTCGGCGCGCAGCGCGGCGCGGGCCTCCTCGTCGAGGCCGTCGAGCGAGGTGCCGGCCAGTTCGACGTGCCCGCTGCTGGCGACGTCCAGGCCGGCGAGCAGCCCCAGCAGGGTGGTCTTGCCCGAACCCGAGGCACCGACGATGGCGACCGTCTCGCCGTGGTTCACCGACAGTTCCGCGCCGTCGAGTATCGTCAGTGCTCCTTCCGGACCGCTGACGGTCCGGGTGACCCCGGAGGCCCTGATGACCGGCGTGTCGTCGCGAAATTCCCGCATCCTGTCCATCCTTTTCCTGTGCCTGGTGCTGCTGTGGGTGCCGTCGCTGGCGTCGGCGCGTGCGCTGCTGGTGGTCGGTGACAGCCTGTCGGCGGCCTACAACATGCCCGAGGAGGCCGGGTGGGTGGCATTGCTGGAGGATCGCCTGCGCTCGGAGATGGCGACACCCCCGAAGGTCATCAATGCCGCGATCAGTGGTGAGACCACCGCCGGCGGCCTCAGCCGCCTGCCGCCGCTGCTGGCTGAACACGAACCGGAGCTGGTGGTGATCGCGCTGGGCGGCAACGACGGCCTGCGCGGCCTGCCGCCGACGCAGATCCGGGACAACCTCTCGCGCATGATCGCACTCAGCGGTGAAGCCGGTGCCAAGGTGGTGCTGGTGGGCATCGACATCCCGCCCAACTACGGGGCCGCCTACCGGCAGCGTTTCCGGGCCGTGTTCGAGGAGCTGGCCGAGGCGAACGGCCTGCCGCTGCTGCCCTTCTTCCTGGAGGGCGTCGCGCTGGAGGAGGGGATGATGCAGGCCGACGGCATCCACCCCACCGTCGAGGCCCAGCCGCGGCTGCTGGAGAACCTCTGGCCGCTGCTCGCCGCCGCGCTCGACGTCGACTGAAAGCCCCCGGCGACAAGGGTTCACGCTCTTCTCACCGCCTCGCGGGCAGCCTTCACAAAGCTGAAGACCCCCGGAGGTATCCCATGCGTTCCAGAGAAGAGCCCGCTGGCCTGGTCCTGCTGGTGGAGGACAACCGCAACATCGCCGAGATGGTCACCGAGTACCTCGAACGCCGCGGCTTCGGCGTCGACTACGCCGCCGACGGCCTCGACGGCTACCGCCTTGCCGTGGACAACAGCTACGACGTGGTCATCCTCGACCTGATGCTGCCGCGGCTGGACGGGGTGGAGGTCTGCCGCCGGCTGCGCCAGGACGCGAAGAAGTCCACGCCGGTGCTGATGCTCACCGCGCGCGACACGCTCGACGACAAGGTCATCGGCCTGGACGCCGGCGCCGACGACTACCTGGTCAAGCCCTTCGCGATCCAGGAACTCGAGGCCCGCATCCGCGCCCTGATCCGCCGCGAGCGCCGCCAGGTCAGCGCCGAGGTGCTCAAGGTCGCCGACCTGGTGCTCGACACCGCCAGCCTGCGGGTCACGCGCGGCGGCCAGGAGATCCAGCTCTCCCCGATCGGGCTGCGCCTGCTGGGCATCCTGATGCGCGAGTCGCCGCGGGTGGTCAGCCGCCGCGACATCGAGCGCGAGATCTGGGGCGACGCACTGCCCGATTCCGACACGCTGCGCAGCCACCTGTACAACCTGCGAAAGGCCATCGACCGGCCCTTCGACAAGCAGCTGCTGCACACCGTGCAGAGCGCGGGCTACCGGGTGGCCGACCTCGACGCGCCGCCGGCGGGCTGAGCCCGCGATGACCGACCCGGGTGGACTGCGGCGCAAGATCTGGATCGCCTTCATCCTGCAGGTGGCGGCGATCAGCTTCGCCACCGTGCTGGGCGTCTACGGCGCCTCGGCGGTGCTCAAGCACACGCTGATCCAGCGTGCGCTCACCGACGAGGCGGCGCACTACTGGGCCCGGGTCGCGGTCGATCCCGACGCCGCGGTCCCCGACACCTACAACATGCAGGGCTACCTGATGCCGCAGCGCGGCGGCAGCGAGCCGCTGCCCGAGTCGCTGCGCGACCTGGGCCCCGGCTACCACAGCCTGCCGCGGGCGCTCGACGGCTCCCTGGTCTTCGTCGACGACGGCCCCACGGGCCGCCTGTTCCTGGTCTTCAAGCAGACCCAGGTCGACGCCCTGGCCTTCTACTTCGGCATGGTCCCGCTGGTCGTGGTGCTGGTGGTCATCTACGTCATCGCCTGGTTCACCTACCGCGTGTCCCGACGGGCCGTGTCGCCGGTGATCTGGCTGGCCAACGAGGTCCAGCGCTGGGACCCCAAGCGGCCGGAGCTGGCCTCGCTGGATCCGGACAACCTGCCGGTGGACGTGGAGGGCGAGACACTGGTGCTGGCGCGCTCGCTGCACGACTTCGCCTCCCGGCTGGAGTCCTTCGTCGAACGCGAACGCAACTTCACCCGCGACGCCAGCCACGAGCTGCGCACCCCGATCACCGTCATCCGCATGGCCACCGACCTGCTGCTGGCCGACGGCGGCCTGGACACCTATGCCGAGCGCTCGGTGCATCGCATCCAGAAGGCCATCCGCGAGATGGAGGTGCTCATCGAGGCTTTCCTGATCCTGGCCCGCGAAGGCGACATCGGCCTGCCCGACGAGGACTTCGAGGTGTCCGACGTGGTCCATGACGAGATGGAGAAGGTACGGCCGCTGCTGGCCGGGAAGCCGGTGGAGCTGGTGCTCGACGAGCAGGCCCGCTTCGGCCTGCACGCGCCCTCGCGCGTGGTCAGCGTGCTGCTGGGCAACCTGCTGCGCAACGCCTGCAACCACACCGCCCAGGGACGCATCACCATCCACGTCCTGCCCGGCGAGGTCGTCATCGAGGACACCGGCGAGGGCATGGACGCCCACGAGCTTGAACGGGTGTTCGAACCCTTCTACCGCGCTGGCGACAACACCACCGGCGGCCAGGGCATCGGCCTGTCGATCGTACGACGGCTGTCCGAACGCTTCGGCTGGCCGGTGCGTCTGGAGAGCGAGAAGGGCATCGGGACCCGGGCGCATGTGCGTTTCCCGCAGGCCCGCCTGATCGACGGCTGAACCGCCAGGACCCCCGGGCGACGGAATTGACCGTCCCCGGGCGTTGTTGCACACGGTATCCCCCATTGCACGAGACCCCATCGATGTCCAACAACCGAACCGGCCGGGGCCGGCGCTGGCTCATCATCGCGGCTGTCGTCGCCGTCGCCCTCATGGCGTTCGCCTGGCTGCGCAGCGGCGAGGACGGCTCGCAGGGCGAATGGCGCACCGCCACCGCCGAGCGCGGCCAGGTGCTGGTGACCATCGCCGCCACCGGCACCCTTCGGGCCACCTCGACCGTCGAGATCGGCTCCCAGATCTCCGGCCAGGTGCTGGCGGTGGAGGCGGACTTCAACGACGAGGTCGAGCGCGGCCAGGTGATCGCGCGGCTGGATCCCGCGCCGCTGCAGACGCGGCTCACCCAGGCCCGCGCCGACCTGGCCAGCGCCCGCGCCGGCCTGACCGAGGCGCAGGCCTCGCTGGTCAACGCCCGGGCCGACCACGACCGCAAGCGCGACCTCGCCGAGCGCCAGCTCGTCGCCCGCAGCGAGCTGGACCTGGCGGTGGCCGCCCGCGACCAGGCCCAGGCACGGGTGGGCTCCGCCCGGGCGGTGGTCGAGCAGCGGCAGGCCGCGGTCGGGGCGGTTGAACTGGACCTGGACTTCACCCTGATCCGGTCGCCGGTGGACGGCGTGGTGCTGCGTCGCGAGGTCGAGCCCGGCCAGACCGTGGCGGCCAGCCTGCAGACGCCGCTGCTGTTCGAGATCGCCGAGGACCTCACGCGGATGCAGATCGAGCTGACCGTCGACGAGAGCGACGTCGGGCAGATCCGCAACGGGCAGCCGGTGGCCTTCACCGTCGACGCCTTCCCCGACCGGCGCTTCCGCGGTCAGGTCCGGCAGGTTCGGCTGTCGGCCACCGAGCTCAACAATGTCATCACCTACCCGGTCGTGGTTACCGTCGACAACGGCGACCTGTCCCTGCTGCCGGGCATGACCGCCAACGCCGAGATCGAGGTCAGCCGCCGCGACGGCGTGCTGCGCGTGCCCAACGCGGCGCTGCGCTTCCGCCCGGCCGGGGCGGCGGACGAGGGCGGGCCGCGCTTCGGGCTGCGCCCGGGCGAGCTCGAGGCCCTGGTCGAGACGCTGGAGCCCGACGCCACCCAGCGGGCGGTGTTCGAACGCGAGGCGGCGGCCGTGCGCGAGCGCACCGCGCAGGCCCGGCGGCAGTTCCAGCAGGGCGGTGGCGGCGGCGGTGGTCCGCCGCCCGGCGCGGCCGGTGGCGGTGCGATGCCCTCGCCGGAGGCGATCTCGCGCATGGTCGAAGGGCGCCTGCGCGAAGCCTACGCGGAATTCAGGGCCAGCCTCGACGAGGAGCGCCGCGACCGCTTCGACCGGGGGCTTTCGGAGCTGCTGTCCGCCCGCCCGGGCACGATCCACCGCCTCGCCGGTGGCCGACCCGAGCCGGTGGCGGTGCGGCTGGGGATCTCCGACGCCGGCTTCACCGAGGTCGTCTCCGGCGGCCTGGCCGAAGGCGACCGGGTGATCACCGGGCAGGAGCGGCCGCGGTGAGCAGCCGGCGGCCCCCGGTGATCGGGATCCAGGGCCTGCGCAAGGTCTACGCCGAAGGCACGCCGGCGGAAGTCGTCGCCCTGCGCGGCGTGGACCTGCAGGTGGCGGCCGGCGAGTTCCTGGCCATCATGGGACCGTCGGGTTCGGGCAAGTCGACGATGATGAACCTGCTGGGCTGCCTGGACACGCCGACGGCCGGCAGCTACCGCTGCGATGGCGTCGACGTCGCGACGCTGGATGCGTCCGGGCGGGCGCAGCTGCGGCTGGAGAAGATCGGTTTCGTGTTCCAGGGCTTCCACCTGCTGACCCGCCAGACCGCGCTGGAGAACGTCATGCTGCCGCTGGGCTATGCCGGCATCCCCGTCGCCGACCGCCGCGAGCGGGCGTTGGCCGCGCTGGGCGAGGTCGGGCTGTCCGACCGCGCCCGGCACCGTCCCAGCGAGCTCTCCGGCGGCCAGCAGCAGCGCGTGGCGATCGCGCGCGCGCTGATCAACCGGCCGCCGATCCTGCTGGCCGACGAGCCGACCGGCGCCCTGGATTCCCGCACCGGCGAGGAGATCCTGGCGCTGTTCAAGGGCCTGCGCGACGACGGCCACACCGTCGTGCTGATCACCCACGACCGGCACGTGGCCGAACACGCCGACCGCATCGTGGTGATGCACGATGGCGAACTGCATCCCGACGGCTGGACCCCCGAGGAGGTCGCCGCATGAAGCCCACCGACATCCTGTGGACGGCCCTGGGTGCGCTGCGCGGCAACTGGCTGCGCAGCGTGCTCACGGCCCTGGGCGTGATCATCGGCATCGCCGCGGTGATCGTGATGGTCTCGGTCGGGCAGGGCACCCAGGCCGAACTCGACCGGGTCATCCAGAACCTGGGCTCGAACCGGATCGACATCGGCTCGAACTTCTCCCGCCGCGGCGGGGTGCGCGGCGGCGCGGGCAGCGTGTTCTCGCTGCGCAGCGACGACGTCGACCGGCTCCGGGAGTCGATCCCGGAGATCGAGTTCATCAGCGGGGTGGTGCAGGGCAACGCGCAGCTGATCAACGCCGAACAGAACTGGCAGACGCGCTGGCAGGGCGTGGAGGACGATTTCTTCCGCATCAACGACTGGCGGCTGGCCGAGGGCGAGTGGATCGACGAGGCCGCCCACGCCGGCGCCCGCACCCAGGCGATGATCGGGCAGACCGTGCGCGAGCAGCTCTTCGGCGACCTGGACCCGGTTGGGGCGACCATCCGCGTGGGGCGGGTGCCGTTCACGGTGTCGGGCGTGCTGGCGCCCAAGGGCCAGAGCAACTGGGGCCAGGACCAGGACGACGTGGTCTTCGTCCCGCTGGAAACCGCGCGGCGGCGCCTGCTCGGCCAGGTGAACCTGCCGCCGGGCACGGTCATGCAGATCGTGGTCGGAGTCGGGCGCGCCGACGACATGGAATACGCCGAGGCCCGGATCACCGAGGTGCTGCGGGAGGGTCGGCGCACCGCGCCGGGTGCCGACGACGACTTCACCGTCCGCAACCTCAGCCAGATCGTCAGCACCCGCACCCAGACCACGCGGCTGATGTCGCTGCTGCTGGGTGCGGTGGCCACCATCTCGCTGATCGTCGGCGGCATCGGCATCATGAACATCATGCTGGTCTCGGTGACCGAGCGGATCCGCGAGATCGGCCTGCGCATGGCCGTGGGGGCCGGTCCGCGCGCGATCCAGCAGCAGTTCCTGGCCGAGGCGATGCTGATCTCGCTGGGCGGCGGCCTGATCGGCATCGTACTGGGCATCGGTGGCTCGATCGCGATGGGCCACTTCACGACCCTGCCGGTGCAGCTCAACCTGCAGGTGATCGGCCTGGCGACCGCCTTTTCGGTGGCGACCGGCCTGTTCTTCGGTTTCTATCCGGCGCGCAAGGCCGCCCGGCTGGATCCGATCGAGGCGCTCCGGCACCAGGGTTGATCGCCGGAGTGTGACCTCCGTGCTCCAGTATCGGCTGCCGCGGCCGTTAAGCGGGTTGAACGATCCCGCCGTGTCCGGCGGGTCGACGGAGGCTGCAGTGCGTCCACGAGCCCGGCTGGAATACCTCGCTGTCCTGATGGTCCCGCTCCTCGCGCTGCTTGCCGCGGGGCAGCCGGCGTTTGCCGCGGCCGACGCGGAAGCCTTCGACGCGATCATCGGGGAGCTCGAGCGCGGCGAGCGCGTGCCGGCGTCGGTGGAGGCCGGTGTCGCCGTGATCGAAGACTTGCGCGCGATGCTGCCGGAGGACGACCTCGACCGGCGGTCGCGGCTGGACGCCCTGGATTGCACCTGGTCGTTCCAGGGTCGCCCGGCCGAGGCCCAGGCCTTCGCCGACGAGCGCCTGCAGGCCTACCGCGACGCCGACCACGCCGAGGGCATCGCCCGTGTGCTGCAGTGCCAGGCGGGCCTGGCGGGGCAGCGCGCGGAGTTCGCCGCGGCGCTGGCCTTGATCGACGAAGCCCTCGAGGCCTCCGTTCGCGTGGACGACGTGCTGCTCAGGGCGGCCCTGTTCCAGTCGCGCGGCGACGCCCACTCCTACAACGGCGACTTCCTGCCGGGCCTGCAGGACTTCCTCCAGGCCCACGCCATGCTGGAGGAGGCCGGGGCGCACGGACTGGCGTCCAACCTCTACTTCGACATCGGGGCGGTCTACCGCCGCCTGGGCGAGTTCGAGCAGGCCCGCCGCTACCTCGACATGGCGGTGGAGGCGGCGACCGCCAGCGGCAACGTCGGTCGCGCGATCCTGGGGCACATCCAGGTCGGGTTCGGCCACTTCGAGCAGGGCGAGGGCGTGCGGGCCGAGGCGCGGTTCCGGACCGCCGTGGACCTGGCCCGCTCGACCGGCGACGAGCCGCGGACCGGAAACGCCCTGCTGGGGCTGGGCATGGCGCTCAACAGCCAGGGCGACTACGAGGCCGCGCTGGTGGAGATCCAGCAGGCCGAGGCCCTGCACGAGCGCGCCGGCTACCACTCCAACCGCGAGATGATCCGGCTGCAGCGCGGCGTGGCCCATGCCGGGCTCGGCCAGCACGAGCGCGCCCTGGCCGAGTTCGCGGTCGTGGAGCCGGCGCTTCGCGAGCGCGGGCAGCAGCGCTACCTGGTCATGCTCTATCCCGCCCGCGCCCGCAGCCTGGAGGCGACCGGACGGCTGTCGGAGGCGCTGGCGGACTGGCGCAGCCACGAGGAGGCGAGGCGGGCACTGGAGCAGCGGGCCCAGCGCAACCGCGCCGACGTGCTGGGCTTCCAGTTCGACGTCGCCCGGCGCGAGGTGGAGAACGAGCGCCTGCGCGCGGCGGCCATGCTGCAGGAGGAGCGCCTGTCGGCCCTGGCCCGGACCCGGACCTGGCAGACCCTGAGCCTGGTGCTGTCGGTGATCCTGGGACTGGTGCTGCTGGCGGCCGTGGTCGCGCTGGTGCGGCGCTCGCGCCGCCTGCAGGTGATGGCGATGACCGACGAGCTCACCGGCGTCGCCAACCGCCGCCGCGTGGAGCTGTACCTGGCCGACCAGCTGGCCAGCGGGCGCCAGTACGGCCACGACTCCAGCGTGATCAGCCTGGACATCGACCACTTCAAGAGCGTCAACGACACCTGGGGCCACCCGGCCGGGGATGTCGTCCTGCAGCGGGTCGCCCGGATCTGCGAGGACAACCTGCTGCGCCCCGGCGACCTGGCCGGCCGCGTCGGCGGCGAGGAGTTCCTGCTGGTGCTTCCGGGCACCGACCTGGGGGCGGCGCGCATGGTCGCCGAGCGCCTGCGTGCCGCGGTCGAGGCCACCGACATGTCCGACGCGATCGGCCGGCGCAACGTCACCATCAGCCTGGGGGTCGCCCGCGCAGGCCCCGGGGACACGGTGGAGACGGTGGAGTCGCGGGTGGACGCGGCCCTGTACCGGGCCAAGCAGGCCGGGCGCAACCGGGTGGAGCTCGCGGACTGATCGGCTATCCTCGGGGGCCGACCCGTGCCCGGAGATGCCGATGTCCCGTCTGAGCCCGCTGCTGGCCGCCGTCCTGCTTTCCGCCGCCGCCTGCGCGCCGGCCGTGGCCGCGGAGCGACCCACCGCACTGGTGATCCACGGCGGCGCCGGCACCATCAACCGCGACGCGCTCACCCCGGAGCGCGACGCCGAGATCCGCGCCCACCTCGGCCAGGCGCTGGACGCCGGCAACGCGGTCCTGGAGGCCGGCGGCTCCGCGCTGGACGCGGTGACCGCCGCGGTCGTGGTGCTGGAGGATTCCCCGCACTTCAACGCCGGCCGTGGCGCGGTGTTCAACGCCGACGGCATCAACGAGCTCGACGCCTCGATCATGGACGGCAGCACCCTCGCCGCCGGCGCGGTGGCCGGCGTGCAGCGGGTGCGCAACCCGATCCACCTCGCCCGCCGGGTGATGGAGCAGTCCCCGCACGTGATGATGATCGGGGAGGGCGCCGAGCGCTTCGGCGCCGACCAGGACGGCATCGACTTCGTCGAGCCGGACTACTTCCGGACCGAACACCGCTGGCAGCAGCTGATCAACGCCCAGGAACGGGAGGCCTCCGCCCGGCCGCTGCCGCGCGAGTACGCCTACGGCACGGTCGGCGCGGTGGCGCTGGACCGCGAGGGACGGATCGCGGCGGCCACCTCCACCGGCGGCATGACCAACAAGCGCTTCGGCCGCGTCGGCGACGCCCCGATCATCGGTGCGGGCACCTACGCCAACGCACAGTGCGGCGTCTCGGCCACCGGCTGGGGCGAGTACTTCATCCGCCTGGCCGTCGCCCACGACATCTGCGCACGCATGGCCTACGGCGGCGCCAGCCTGGCCGAGGCGGCCGACGAGGTGGTCATGCGGCGGGTCCCGGCACTGGGCGGCGACGGCGGCGTGATCGCACTGGACGCCGAGGGCAACGTGCACCTGCCGTTCAACACCGCCGGCATGTACCGCGGCTGGATCCGGCCCGACGGCAGCCGGGGCGTGGCCATCCACGGCGACGAGGGCCGGGACTGAGCGCGGCGGTCGCACCGTGCACCGGACCCACACGCGCTTGTGAGACAATTCGGGGCTTCCGGGCCCCCGTGGCCAACTCCCGTCCAGGAAGTCCAGACATGCTGATCTTCGAGCAGTCCCAGCCGGGCCGCACCGCGGCCGCCCAGCTCCCCGCCGCGGCCGACGTGCCCGACGACCTGCCCGAGGCCCTGCGCCGCACCACCCCGGTCGGCCTGCCCGAGGTCTCCGAGCTGCAGGTGGTGCGCCACTACACCAACCTCAGCCGCAAGAACTTCTCCATCGACACGAACTTCTACCCGCTGGGTTCGTGCACGATGAAGTACAACCCGCGCGCCTGCCATTCGCTGGCCCTGCTGCCGGGTTTCGCCAACCGCCACCCCTACGCGCCGGACTCGCTGTCCCAGGGCTTCCTGTCGTGCATGCACGACCTGCAGGAGATCTTGGCCGACGTCACCGGCATGAAGGGCGGCGTGTCCCTGGCGCCGATGGCCGGCGCCCAGGGCGAGTTCGCCGGCGTGGCGATGATCATGGCCTACCACCGCGACCGCGGTGACACCGGGCGCACCGAGATCATCGTCCCCGACGCCGCCCACGGCACCAACCCGGCCACGGCGGTGATGTGCGGCTGCACCGTGCGCGAGATCCCGACCGGCGCCGACGGCGACATCGACGTCGAGGCACTGAAGAAGGTGCTGGGCCCGAAGACCGCCGGCATCATGCTCACCAACCCCAGCACCATCGGCGTGTTCGAGCGCCGCATCGTCGAGATCGCGAAGCTGGTCCACGACGCCGGCGGCCTGCTGTACTACGACGGCGCCAACCTCAACGCCATCCTCGGCAAGGTGCGGCCGGGCGACATGGGCTTCGACGCGATCCACATGAACCTGCACAAGACCTTCTCCACCCCGCACGGCGGCGGTGGCCCGGGTGCCGGCGCGGTGGGCGTGTCCGAGCGCCTGCGCCCCTACCTGCCGATCCCGATGATCGGCCGTGCCGACGACGGCAGCTTCCACTTCGTGCGCCGCAAGGACTGCCCGAAGTCGATCGGGCGCCTGTCGGCCTTCGCCGGCAACGCCGGCGTGCTGCTGCGCGCCTACGTCTATGCGCGCCTGCTGGGGCGCGAGGGCATGCCGCGCGTGGCCGAGTACGCCACCCTCAACGCCAACTACGTCGCCGCGCGCCTGAAGGACAAGGGCTTCACCCTGGGCTACCCGGACCGGCGCGCCAGCCACGAGTTCATCGTCACCGTGCAGCCGCAGAAGAAGGCGCACGGCATCACCGCGCTGGACTTCTCCAAGGCGCTGCTGGACCACGGCATCCACGCGCCGACGAACTACTTTCCGCTGCTGGTCCCGGAGTGCCTGCTCATCGAGCCCACCGAGACCGAGAGCAAGGAGACCCTCGACCGCTTCGTCGAGGTGATGGCCCAGCTGCTCGACGAGGCCGCCAACGACACCGAGCGGATGAAGGGCGCGCCCTACACCCAGCCGGTGCGTCGCCTGGACGACGTCAAGGCGGCGAAGGAGCTCGACGTCGCCTTCAAGCCGGCGGCCTGAGCCGCGGCGGCCGGGGAGGGGGCGGTGGCCGACAGCAACGGCAGCCTGGCACCGCGCGGACCGCGCGGCGTCGTCCGCGCGACCCTGTGGTCGCTCAAGGGCCTGCGCGCGGCCTGGCAGGTGGAGTCCTCGTTCCGTCTGGAGGTCTACCTGTTCGTGGTGCTCGCCCCGCTGGGCCTGTGGCTGGGCCGCGGCCCGGTTGAGCAGGTCCTTCTGGTGGGCTGCCTGCTGCTGGTGCTGGCCGGCGAGCTGCTCAACTCGGCCATCGAGGCGGTGATCGAGCGCTACGGCGCGGAATTCCACGAACTCGCCGGCCGCGCCAAGGACATGGGCTCGGCGGCGGTGTTCGTGCTGATGATGAACGTGCTGCTGGTGTGGGGGCTGATCCTGGTCCCGCGCTGGCTGGAGGGGGCATGAGCGCAGCGTCGACGAGCCTGCACACGATCGACCCGGTGGCGCTGTCGCTGCCGTTCTGGCCGCACGCCATCCACTGGTACGGCCTGATGTACCTGCTCGCCTTCGGCGTGGCCTGGTGGCTGGGCAGCCGCCGCGCCCGCGCCGGCCGACTGCCCGGCGTCGACGCCGAGGCCTGGGGCGACCTGCTGTTCTACGGCATGCTCGGCGTGGTCGTCGGCGGCCGCGTGGGATACGTGCTCTTCTACGCCTTCGGCGACTTCCTCGCCGACCCGCTGCTGCTGCTGCGCCTCAACCAGGGCGGCATGAGCTTCCACGGCGGCCTGCTGGGCGTGCTGGCGGTGGTGTGGTGGTGGTCGCGGCGGCGCGGGCTGCGCCTGGCCGACACGCTGGACTTCATCGCGCCGCTGGTGCCGCAGGGCCTGGGCTTCGGCCGCATCGGCAACTACATCGGCGGCGAGCTGTGGGGACGGCCCACCGGCGGCGACGGCGGCGTGGTGTTCCGCGGCGCCCTGCCCGAGCAGTACGCCCGGCTCGACCAGGCCAGCCTCGAGGCCCTGCACGCCACCGGCGCGCTCGACGTCTTCGCGCGCTACCCGTCGCAGCTCTACCAGGCCGCGCTGGAGGGCCTGGTGCTGTTCGTGGTGCTGTGGTGGCACTCGCGCATCCCGCGTCCGCGCTACCGGATGATCGGCCTGTTCGCGCTGCTGTACGGCGTGTTCCGGATCCTGGTGGAGTTCGTCCGCGAGCCCGACGCCCACATCGGCACTCTGGCCTTCGGCTGGCTGACGATGGGCCAGCTGCTGAGCCTCCCGCTGGTGGCACTGGGCATCTGGTGGCTGTGGCGCTCGCGCAACGCGCCGGTGGTCGCCGCCCAGGCGCCCCCGGCGGCCCCGAAGGGGAAGGGGGCATGAAGGCCTACCTGGAGCTGCTGCGGCACGCGCTGGAGCACGGCGTGGAGAAGGGCGACCGCACCGGCACCGGCACCCGCTCGGTGTTCGGCTGGCAGATGCGCTTCCCGCTCGCCGACGGCTTCCCGCTGGTCACCACCAAGAAGCTGCACCTGCGCTCGATCGTCCACGAACTGCTGTGGTTCCTGCGCGGCGAGACCAACATCGCCTACCTGCGCGAGAACCGCGTGAGCATCTGGGACGAGTGGGCCGACGAGGACGGCAACCTGGGGCCGGTGTACGGCAAGCAGTGGCGCGACTGGGAGGCGGCCGGTGGCCGGCGGGTCGACCAGATGCGCTGGGTGCTCGACGAGATCCGCAGCAACCCGGATTCGCGCCGGCTCATCGTCAGTGCCTGGAACGTCGGCGAGCTCGACAAGATGGCGCTGATGCCCTGCCACACCCTGTTCCAGTTCCACGTCGCCCAGGGCCGGCTGAGCTGCCAGCTCTACCAGCGCTCCGGCGACATCTTCCTGGGCGTGCCCTTCAACATCGCCAGCTACGCCCTGCTCACCCACATGGTGGCGCAGGTCAGCGGCCTGGAGGTCGGCGACTTCGTCCACACCCTGGGCGATGCGCACCTGTACAGCAACCACGTGGAGCAGGCGCGCGAGCAGCTCACCCGGCAGCCGCGGCCGCTGCCCCGGCTGGCGCTCAACCCGGCGGTGACCGACCTGTTCGCCTTCGACTTCGACGACATCCGCATCCACGACTACGACCCGCACCCGGCCATCCGCGCGCCGGTCGCGGTCTGAGCGGCGGCCCGTGCCCGAACTGGTCCTCGTCGCCGCCGTCGACCGCGTCCTGGCCATCGGACGCGACAACCAGCTGCCGTGGCGGCTGCCGGCGGACCTGAAGCGGTTCAAGGCGCTCACGCTGGGACGGCCGCTGCTGATGGGGCGCCTGACGGCGCAGTCCCTGGGCCGGGCGCTGCCGGGGCGGCGCAACCTGGTGCTGACCCGGTCCGGCCGGGTGCCCTTCCAGGGCATGGAGCCGGTCGGCAGCCTCGAGGAAGCGCTGGCCGCCACCGTCGATTCCGCGGAACTGATGGTGATCGGCGGCGGCGAGGTCTATGGCCTGTGCCTGCCGCAGGCCGGGCGCATGCACCTCACCCACGTCGACACCCGGGTCGAGGGCGCCGACGCCTTCTTCCCCGCCTTCGACCCGGCGCAGTGGCGCATTACCGCGCGCGACCCGCACCCGGCCGACGCCCGCCACGCCTGCGCCTACGAATTCATCGACTACCGGCGGCGCGGGGCCTGAGGCGGCGCCGCGGGCTCAGGCGCTGCGGCTGCCCGGCCCGGCGCGGCGCACCGGCGTGGCCCGGTCCACCGCGCGGCCGGCGACCTGGACGACCTGGGGAATGGCCGTGTCCAGGCGCAGGGCGGTCAGCGGCCCACCCCAGACGCAGCCGGTATCGATCGCGTGCACGCCCAGCCCCTGGAACAGGCCCAGCGTCGACCAGTGGCCGCAGACGATGCGCAGGTCACGCTCGACCGTCCCCGGCACGCTGAACCAGGGGTACAGTCCGGGCTTCTGGGTCCCCGGCGCGCCCTTCTCGTCGAAGGCGATGCGGCCGGACGGGGTGCAGTAGCGCATCCGGGTGAAGACGTTGATGATCGCGCGGTGGCGGTCGGTGCCGGCCAGCTTCGGCGACCACGCCGGCCGGTCGCCGTAGAGGTTGCGCAGCAGCTTGCGGTAGGCGCGGCCGTGCAGCTTCTCCTCGACCTCGCGGGCGCGGGCCTCGGCGATCCGCACCGTCCACTTCGGTGCCAGTCCGGCGTGGACCATCATCCACCCCAGCCCGCGGTCGACGTGGACCAGGCGCTGCAGGCGCAGCCAGTCCAGCAGTTCGTCGCGGTCGGGTGCGAACAGCACCGCCTGGAGCTCCTCGTTGACCCGGCGCTGCTCCTGTTCGCGGCGCTCGGCGATGGCCAGCAAGGACAGGTCGTGGTTGCCCAGCACCACCTCGCTGCTGGCCGAGAGCGACTTCACCAGCCGCAGCGTCTCCAGCGAGCGCCCGCCGCGGTTGACCAGGTCGCCGCAGAACCACAGGCGGTCGGCGGCCGGGTCGAAGCCGATGGCATCGAGCAGGCGCTGGAGCGGTTCGACGCAACCCTGCAGGTCGCCGATGGCGTAGGTGGCCATGCCTCAGTGCAGGGTCCGCGGGACCGACAGGGTGAAGAGCGGGATCTCCGCGTCGAAGGGGGTGCCCTCCTCGTCGACCATGCGGTAGTGCCCGTGCATGGTCCCCACGCTGGTCTCCAGCACGGCCCCGGAGGTGTACTCGAACGCCTCGCCGGGGCGCAGCCAGGGCTGTTCGCCGACCACGCCCTCGCCCTCGACCTCCTGCACGCGGCCGTTGGCATCGGTGATCACCCAGTGCCGGCGCAGCAGCTGGGCCGCCGCGCGGCCACGGTTGCGGATGCTCACCGTGTAGGCGAACACGAAGCGGTCGTCGTCGGGCGAGGACTGGTCGTCGAGGAAGCGCGTGGCCACCTGGATGGAGATGTCGTCGTGTTTCGCGTCCATGGCGTCCATTCTAGGCCGTGATGCCGTCGGCCGCGTGTCCCAGGCTGTTGGCCAGGGCGATGAAGCCGTCCACCGGCACCGCTTCGGCCCGCAGCGACGGGTCGATGCCCACGGCCTGCATGGCCTCGGGGGTGGCGCTGCCCGAGAGTGCATTGCGCAGGGTCTTGCGGCGCTGCGCGAAGGCCTCGCGCACCACCCGGGCGAACATCGCGCGGTCCTGGACCCGGACCTCGGCGGCCGGCAGCGGCACCACCCGGACCACGGCGGAGTCGACCTTCGGCGGCGGGTCGAAGGCCTCCGGCGGCACCAGGAACAGTGGCGTGACCCGGGCGAAGGCCTGCAGCATCACGCTCAGGCGGCCGTAGACCTTGGAGCCCGGCCCGGCGGCCATGCGGTCGATGACCTCCTTCTGCAGCATGAAGTGCATGTCGCGGATCGAGCCGGCATGGGCCAGGCAGTGGAAGAGGATCGGCGAGGAGATGTTGTAGGGCAGGTTGCCGACCATGCGCAGGGTGCCGCCGCCGGCCAGTGCGCCCAGGTCGACGTCCAGCACGTCGGCCTGGATGACCTCCAGCTGGCCGTGCGCCCGGGCCGCCTCGCCCAGCGGGGCGATGAGGTCGCGGTCGAACTCGATCGCGGTGAGCCGCCCGTGCCGGCGCAGCATCGGGAACGTCAGCGCGCCGGCGCCGGGCCCGATCTCGACGATGCGGTCGCCGGGCTGCGGGTCGACCGCCAGCACGATGCGCTCCACGACGCTGGTGTCGCGCAGGAAATGCTGGCCGAACTGCTTCTTGTGGCGGTGCGCGTCCAGGCTCATGCCGCTGCCCCGGCGGCGGGGCCGGCCAGCGTGGCGGCGACCTGGATGGCGGCGAACAGGCTGGAGGGGTCGGCGCGACCGGTGCCGGCGAGGTCCAGCGCGGTGCCGTGGTCGACGGCGACCCGCGGGTAGGGCAGGCCCAGGGTGATGTTGACCGCGTTGGCGAAATCGTTGTGCTTGAGCACCGGCAGGCCCTGGTCGTGGTACATGGCCAGCACCGCGTCGACGCCGGCCAGCCGGCCGGGCAGGAAGGCGGTGTCGGCGGGCAGGGGGCCCTCGACCCGGCGGCCGGCGGCGCGCTGGGCGGCGATCACCGGGGCGATGACCTCGATCTCCTCGTCGCCCAGCAGGCCGTCCTCGCCGGCGTGCGGGTTGAGCCCCAGCACCGCGATGCGCGGCGAGTCCAGGCCGAAGGGCCCGCGCAGCGCCGCGTGCAGGATGTCCAGCGTCCGCGACAGGCCGTCGCGGGTGATCGCCCCGGGCACCCGCGCCAGCGGCAGGTGGGTGGTGGCCAGGGCCACGCGCATCGCCGGGTTGGCCAGCATCATCACCACCTCGACACCGGCGTCGTCGGCCAGCAGGCCGGTGGTGCCGGTGTAGGGGATGCCGCCGCGGTTGATGCTGGCCTTGTGCACCGGGCCGGTCACCAGGGCGGTGCAGTCCCCGGCCCGGCAGGCCGCCGCGGCCAGCAGCAGGGCGTCGACGACCGCGCGGGCGTTCGCCGGGTCCGGCCGGCCGGGTTCCTCGACCCGGGCCTGGGGCACCGGCACCAGCGGCAGCCGGCCCGGGCCGGCCGGGCGGTCGGGGTCGAGGATCTGCAGCGCCAGCCCCAGGCGGCGCGCGGCGCGCAGCAGCGCGTCGGGGTCGCCGTAGGCGACCACCGGGGCGGGAAAGGGGCGGGCCGCCGCCCGGACGCACAGCTCCGGGCCGACGCCGGCCGGCTCACCCGGGACCAGCGCCAGCCGTGCACCGGCCATGGATCAGCCTTCCAGTCGGATCTCGACGAAGGCCTCCGACCGCAGCTGCCGGACGAAGCGCTCGATCTCCTCGTCGGACTTGCGGCGGCCGATCTGCTCGCGCGCCTGCGCGCGGCGGTTGGCGGCGGTGACGTCGGTCTCGCGCACGCCCAGCCGCTCGACCAGGTGCCAGCCGTACTCGGTCTCGAACGGCTGCGAGACCTGGCCGTCCTGCAGCTGCTGGAGCTGGTTGGCGATGCCGGTGCCCCAGGCGCCGGCCTGGAACCAGCCCATGTCGCCGCCGCGGGCGCGGTTGGAGGTGTCGTCGGAGACCTCCGCGGCCACCTCGGCGAAGGACTCGCCGGCGGCGATGCGCGCGCGCGCCTCCTCGATGCGGCGGCGGGCCTGGGCGGAGCTGACGATCTCGGTCTTGGCCACGACGATGCCGCGGGCGTTGAACTCGGTGACCGTCTGGTTGGCCTGGTCGCGGACCTCGGCGACGTGGATGATCTGGAAGCCGTTGGGTCCACGCACCGGCTCGCTGACCTCGCCGGCGGACATGCCGCGGATGAGCTCGGCGAACAGGCTGGGGACCTCGTCGAGGCTGCGCCACTGCAGGTCGCCGCCCTGCAGGGCGTTGCCGGCGTCGGAATAGCGGATGGCGGCGGAGGAGAAGTCCATCTCGCCGTCGACGATCAGCCGGCGGATGCCGTCGACCTTGGTCCGCGCCAGCGACACCTGCTCGGCGTCCGGGGCGTCGGGCAGCGCGACGAGGATGTTGGCCAGCCGGTACAGGCGCCCGGCCTCCTCCCCGCCGGTCTGCAGCGCGCGGTCGATGTCGGCCTCGCTGACCACCACGCGGCTGCGGACCACGCGCTGGTGCAGCTGCTGGACGACCATCTCCTCGCGCAGGGACTCGCGGAACTCCTCCCAGGACAGGCCGTCGGCCTCGATCCGGCCGCGCAGCTGCGCGCTGGTGAGGCCGTTGCTCTGGGCGACGTTGGCGATGGCCTGTTCGAGCTGGGCGTCGCTGACCCGCACGCCGGTCTCCCGGGCGCGGTCGACCTGCAGGCGCATCACGATCATCTGCTCCAGGACCTGGCGCTCGAGCACCTGGCGCGGCGGCAGCTGGCCGATGCGCTCGGCGTTCTGCTGCAGCACGTTGGCCACGGCGAGCTCCAGCTCGCTGTGCAGGATCACGCTTTCGTCGATCACCGCGACGATGCGGTCGACCGGCTGGGTCGCCAGCTGCGCCTGGGCGGGTGCCGCCAGCACGGCGGCGAGGGCGATCAGGAGGGGGAAAAACAGGTTCTTCATGGTTTCAGGCTCCGTCGCTAACCCGTTGCGGGCGCGGCGTTTCGGGGGTTCAGCGCGAATAATCGAGGATAGCACGCTCCAGCAGGTCGTCCGTGCGGCGACCGATGCTGCCCAGTCCCTTGAGCTCGATCTCCAGGTAGATGGCGTTGCCCTTGTCACCCTGCCTGTTCCTGACGTAATGGCGGCCCAACAGCCGAACGGCGACGCAGCAGCCCTGCCATTCCACGCCGCCGATGCCCTCGATGGTGGTGCTGTCGTCGAGGGCGTGGTTCCAGCGGCCCACCACGCGCCAGCGCTCGTTGAGCGGGTGGACGAAGGACACGTCGGCCTGCTCGAGCACGTCGCGCCGGTAGCGGTAGCTGGCGTTCACCAGGGTGCCGCGGTCGAAGCGGTACTGCAGGCGGTAGGCCGACAGGGTCGACTGCGAGCTGTTGGGGTCCCAGGTCTGGGTGGTGCGGAAGCTCCAGCGGTCGTCGGGCAGCAGCTCCAGCTCGGCGACGTACTCCGACTGCCGCGCGTCGGGCGCCGGCCGGCCGGGCAGGCCGACCCGGGGGGTGTCGAAGTAGCGGATCTGGCCGACGCTCAGCGCGCCGACCTCGCGCCCGCTGCCGCGCGAGACCAGCCGGCTGGTGACCGCGGCGGTGGCCTGGTGGGCGTCGGCCTGGCGGTCGCCGCCGGAGAAGCGGTTGTCGCGGAACAGCTGCGCGTAGCCGAAGGTCAGCTCGCGGCTGTCGAAGACCGGGATGTCGGCCTGGTCGCGGAAGGGCACGTGCAGGTAGTACAGCCGCGGCTCCAGGGTCTGCAGCAGCGACTGCCCGAACAGCGACACCGGGCGCTCGAAGAAGGCGCCCATGTCCAGGCTCTTCACCGGCAGCGACCGGGTCGGGCTGTCGTTGACCTCGCGGTCGATGTCCCAGGCGGTGTAGCGCCAGGCCAGCTCCGGCCGCACGAACCAGGCGTCGCCCTCCAGCGGCACGGCGATCGAGGGCTTGAGGTCGACGCGACGGCCCTCGACCCGGGTCGGGTGGGCGAAGGCGATGGCCTCGCCGCGGAAGCCGAGCTCCAGCCAGTGGCCGAACGGCTGCCGGTAGCGCAGGCGCATGCCGGGCAGCTGGTCGTACTGCAGCGCGTTCTCGCCCAGCAGCGAGTCGGTGAGCTGGTAGCTGGAGGCCTCCACGCGGGCGTCCCAGGTGCGGCCGCGGCCGTAGAGTCCGGCGGTGGAGCGGATCTGCTCCAGGGCCCGTTCCTGGCTGCGCTCGCTGAAGTCCTCCAGGTAGTCGGTGTCGCTGACCCGCCAGATGTTCGCCCGTGCGCTCCACTGCGCGTTCAGGCGGGTGCTGTGGCGGGCGCGCAGCGCGGCGCGGTCGCGGTCGGCGACGCGGTCGTTGGGCAGGACGTTGCCCTCGATGGTGCCGCGGTGGCGCGTGGAGAGGTAGCGGAACTCCGCGCCGAGCATGGCCCCGCGGCGGCCGTAGAGCGCCGGGGTCAGGGTGGCGTCGTAGTTCGGCGCCAGGTTCAGGTAGACCGGCTGCCGGAACTCGATCCCGCTCTCGTCGCTGTAGCCCAGGGTCGGGTAGAGCAGGCCGCTGCGGCGGCGGTCGTCGATCGGGAACTGCAGCCAGGGCGTGTACATCACCGGCACCCGGCCCAGGTAGACGCGGGCGTTGCGGGCCACGCCGACGCCGGCCTCCTGGTCGATGCGGATGTTGTCCGCGCGCAGGTCCCAGCTGCGCCGCTCCGGGTCGCAGGTGGAGAAGCTGGCGTTGTCCATCTCGCCGATGCCCTCGCCGCGCAGCCGGACCTCGTCGGCACGGCCGTTGCCGCGTTCGGCGACCAGCTGGTAGGTCACCTCCGTGAGGCGATGTTCGTCGCGCTCGAGGTCGCCCTCCATGTCCGCGGCGATGAAGCGCAGCGAGGGGTCCTGGTAGCGGGCGCCACCGAAGGTCCGGTAGCGGCCGGTGTCGTGCAGCCACTCCAGGGCGTCGGTGGCCAGCCACTGGTCGGCGCGGCGCAGCTCGACGTCGCCGCTGAGCAGGGTGCGCTGCTGCTCGCTGACGTCGAGCTCATCGGCGTCGATCTCCACCGGCGCGCCCTCGCGCGGGGTCGGCGCGTCGGGCTGGGGCCGGAACGGCGGGATCGCGTCGGGCGCCCTGCACAGGCTGTAGTCCGGGGTCTGTGCGAGGGCCGCGGCCGGTCCGAGGAGGGCGGCCGCCAGGGCCACCGGCAGCAGGCGGGGGCGGTGGGTCACGAAGCAGGTCCTTGTCCACGACGGCGGCAAGCATGGCCCAGCCGGCCGGGGCCGGCAACGGGGGCGCTCATCCGGCCGCCATCGCGGCGACGTGGGCGACGCTGCACTCGCGCAGCGCGGTGAGGCTGTAGCCGCCTTCCAGCAGCGAGACCATGCGGCCGCCGGCATGGCGCCGCGCGACCGCCAGCAGGCCCTCGGTCAGGGCCGCGTAGTCGGCGGCCTCGGCGTTGAGGTCGGCCAGCGGGTCCAGCCGGTGGGCGTCGAAGCCGGCCGACACCAGCACCAGCTGCGGCCGGAAGCTGTCCATGGCCGGCAGCAGCTGCTGTTCCCAGGCCGCGCGCAGGGCCGCGCCGTCGGCGCCGGGTGCCAGCGGTTGGTTGAGGACGTTGCCGACCCCGCGCTCGTCGCGACCACCGGTGCCGGGGTACAGCGGCGCCTGGTGCGAGGACACGTACAGGATGCGCTCGTCGTGCTCGACGATGGCCTGGGTGCCGTTGCCGTGGTGGACGTCGAAGTCGGCGATCGCCACGCGCGAGAGCCCGTGCGCCTCCAGCGCGTGGAGCGCGGCCACGGCGACGGCGTTGAACAGGCAGAAGCCCATGGCGATGTCGGTGGTGGCGTGGTGGCCGGGCGGGCGCACCGCGCAGAAGGCGCGGGTGGCCTGGCCGCCCAGCACCGCATCCACCGCCGCCACGCCGGCGCCGGCGCAGCGCAGCGCCGCCTCGCGGGAGTGCTCGCCCATGACCGTGTCGGGGTCCAGGCGGAACTCGCCGGCGGAGAGGTCGGCGCCGAGGATGGTGTCGATGAGGCTGTCGGCGTGGGCGCGCGCGAGCTGGCTGCGCAGCGCCGCCGGCGCCTGCCGCCACTCCAGCCCGGGCAGGGCGGCCTTGAGCGCCTGCACCACCGAGGCCAGCCGCTCCGGCGACTCCGGGTGGCCGGCGCCGGGCCGGTGGTCCAGGCAGGCCGGGTGGCTGAAGACCAGCACGCTCATGGCGCTGATCAGCCCCGGCGTCGCTCGTGCTTCCAGAGCACCTCGCCGTTGCCGGAGTCGCGGGCGAGCACGCGCGCGATCACGAACAACAGGTCGGAGAGCCGGTTGAGGTAGCGCACGGCCTGCGGCCGCACCGCGTCGTGGTGGGACAGGGTTACGACCTCGCGCTCGGCGCGCCGGCAGATGGTGCGGGCCAGGTGGCAGTGCGCCGCCGCCATGCCGCCGCCGGGCAGGATGAAGTCCTTCAGCGGCGGCAGGTCGGCGTTGAGGCCGTCGAGCGCCTGCTCCAGGCGCTCGATGTCGGCGTCCTCGATGGCCGAGTGGCCCGGGATGCACAGCTCGCCGCCGAGGTCGAAGAGCTGGTGCTGCACGCCGACGAGCAGCTCGCGCACCGGGTCGGGCACCGTGCAGGCGAGCACCAGGCCGATCGCCGAGTTGGCCTCATCCACGGTGCCGTAGGCGGTGACCCGCGCGGAGTCCTTGGAGACGCGGCTGCCGTCGCCCAGCCCGGTGCTGCCGTCGTCGCCGGTGCGGGTGTAGATCTTCGACAGCCGGTTGCCCATGGCCGGCCTCAGACCGTCTGCGCGCGCAGGGCCGGGGCGCGGCGGCGCAGCAGTTCGAAGCCGCCGAAGAGGATGGCCGAGAAGGCCAGCGTGCCCAGCAGCGAGTTCTTGAAGAACGGCAGGCCGGCGACGTAGCTGGCACCCAGGCCCGAAAGCGTCTGCGGGTACAGCGGCGAGCCCAGCCAGGCGGCGAAGTTGGTGACCAGGAAGAAGCCGGTCGCGCTGCCCAGCGCGAACACCAGCACGCGCGGGGCGGTGACCCGGCCGCGCAGGCCGAAGCCCAGCAGGCTCATCGCCGCGATGCAGGCGTAGACGATGAAGAAGCCGGTGCCGAAGAGGTAGCCCGAGTACAGGCCGCCGTGCAGCGCCGAGAGCGCCAGGTCGGCCACCAGCATCGCGCCCAGCGGCACCACGATCGACAGCCAGCGGGCGGCGAAGTAGGCGCCGCCGAACAGGGCCATGGCCTCGACCGGGGAGACGTTGTGCGGGGTCGGCAGCACGCGGGTGAGCGCGGCGGCGAGGATCATCCCGAGCAGCACCAGCGGGCCGGGGGCGAGGAGGGCGTTCGTCGACGGTCGGTTCATTGCGGGTGTCGTGCCATGGGCGAAGGTTCCGGAAGCCCGGTAGCATAACGCAATCGGTCCACCCGGACCGCCGGTCACCCGGCTTCGGAGTCCCATGCACGACGTCCTGATCATCGGAGGCGGCCTCGTCGGCAACAGCCTCGCCTGCGCGCTGGCGCGCGAGGGCCTGCGGGTCGGCCTGGTCGAGGCCACGGCCGGCGGGCCGGCCGCCGGCGACGCCCCGCCGGCCTTCGACGAGCGCAACCTGGCCCTGGCCGAGGCCAGCCTCAATGCGCTCGGTGCGCTGGGGGTGCTGGCCCGGCTGCGCAGCCCGCCGGCACCGATCCGGCGCATCCACGTCAGTCGCCGCGGCGACTTCGGCGCGGTGCGCCTGGACGCCCGCGAGCAGGGCCGCGAGGCCTTCGGCGGCGTGGTCATCGCCCGCGAGCTCGGCGCGGCGCTGGAGGCCGCCGTCGGCGCGCTGCCGACGGTGGAGCGGATCCGCCCGATGCGTATGGTCGCGCTGGCGCAGGGCCCCGGGTCCGTCGACGTCCGCCTGGACGGCCCGGAGGGGGAGCGCCGGCTGCAGGCGCGCCTGCTGGTCGCCGCCGACGGCACGGAAAGCGGCGTGCGCGCGCAGGCCGGCATCGACGTCGACCGCCACGACTACGGCCAGACCCTGTTCGTGTCCTCGGTGGCGCCGGCCCGCGCACCCGACGGGCAGGCCTTCGAGCGCTTCACCGACACCGGCCCGATCGCCCTGCTGCCGCGTCCCGACGGCCACTTCGGCGGGGTGATGGGCGTGGACCGCGAGGCCGCCGGCGCGGTGGCCGCGCTGTCGGACGAGGCCTACCTGGAGCACTTCGCCGCGCGCTTCGGCGGGCGCGCCGGCCGCCTGCTGCGGGTCGGCCGGCGCCAGGCCTACCCGATCCAGCGCGTGGTCGCCCGGCAGCTGGTGGCCGGGCGCGTGGTGGTGGTCGGCAACGCCGCCCAGACCCTGCACCCGATCGGCGCCCAGGGCTTCAACCTCGGCCTGCGCGATGCGCTGACCCTGGCCGAGGTGGTCGCCGCGGGCCGGGCCGACCCCGGGCACGCCGAGGTCCTGGCCGCCTACCCGCGGCGGCGCCGGGACGACCGCGAGGCCACGCTGTCCTTCAGCGACGGCCTGGCGCGGCTGACCGCGAACGAGGGTTTCGGCCCGCACCTGCTGCGCTCGCTGGGCCTGCTGGCGCTGCAGCGCTGGCCGGGCCTGAAGGCGCGGCTGGCGGCCGGGGCGATGGGCTACCGCGGCGACGTGCCGGCGCTCTCGCGCGGGGAGCCGGGGCGGTGAGCCGGCGGCGCCCGGGTTTCGACGTGATCGTGGTCGGTGCCGGCATGGTCGGCGCCAGCCTGGCCCTGGCCCTGGCCCGCGACGGGCGCGAGGTGGCCCTGGTCGAGGCGCGCGAGCCGGTGGCCTGGGCGCCGGCGCCGCGCGGCCTGCGCACGGTGGCGCTGGCGGCCGACGCCGTGGCCCTGTTCGAGGATCTGGGCGTGTGGGATGCGGTGCGCATGGCCCGTGCCTGTCCCTACCGGCGGATGCGGGTCTGGGACGCCGCCGGTGGCGGCGAGCTGGTGTTCGACGCCGACGCCTTCGGCCAGCCGCAGCTGGGCTGGATCGTCGAGGTCGACCTGCTGGCCGACCGGCTGTGGGCGGCGGCCGGCGAGGCCGCGGGCCTGACCCGGGTGTGTCCGGCGCGGGTGGAGAGCCTGGACCACGACGAGGGCCTGGCGCGGGTCGGGCTCGACGACGGCCGCCGCCTGTCCGCGCCGCTGGTGGTGGCCGCCGACGGCGCCGGTTCGCCGCTGCGGACGCTGGCGGGCCTGGACGTGCACGCGCACGACTACGGCCAGCGCGGCCTGGTCGCCACCGTGCGAACCGCCCGGGCCAACCAGGCCACCGCCTGGCAGCGCTTCCTGCCCGGCGGCCCGCTGGCCTTCCTGCCGGTGGACACCGGGCTGAGCTCGATCGTGTGGTCGCTGCCCGAGGCCGAGGCGCAGCGGCTGCTGGCCGTCGACGAGGCCGCGTTCCGGGCCGAGCTGACCCGCGCCTTCGACGCGCGCCTGGGCGAGGTGCTGGAGGTCGGCGAGCGCGCCGCCTTCCCGCTGCGGCGGCAGCTGGCCCCGGTCTACCACGCCGGGCGCGTGGTGCTGGCCGGGGACGCCGCCCACGCGGTGCATCCGCTGGCCGGGCAGGGCGTGAACCTGGGCCTGCGCGACGTCGCCTGCCTGCGCCGGCTGCTGCGCGCCGCCGGCGACCGCGACCCGGGCAGCCCGCACCGCCTGGCCCGCTACCAGCGCGAGCGCCGCGGCGACAACGAGCTCTCGGCCTGGGGCTTCGACGCCATCAACCGCCTGTTCTCCAACGACGCCCTGCTGCCGACCCTGCTGCGCGGCCCGATGCTGGGCCTGGCCGGCCGCCTGCCGGGGCTGGCGGATGCGCTGTGGCGGCACGCGGCGGGGCGGTGAGCCCACTCACCCCCGGCTGGCGAACACCGTGATCTCTTCGCGGTCGTGGTAGAGCTGCCGGGCTGCGCGTTGGATTGAGCTCTTCCGTTCAGGTGCATCTGGGACTTTGTCCTATAGACGAACAGCTTCGGCATGCCGCACTGTCCTGCGCGTCAACGCGTGCGGTCTGTGGGGTATCGGCTGACCGCAGACAGGGGAACAGGGGGACAGATGGATACTCATTCATCGCGGGCTGATGCCCGCGAGGGCTGTCGTGGCTCGTTCACCGACCAGTGCAGCACCAGTCCGGCCACGTCTTGGGCATCACAGGGTCGCTCCGAAGCGAGGCCCGCGTCGATTCGAAATCGATTTCCATGACCTGCCATCCGAGGGGCGCGGTTCGCGCGCAACCCTGTCAGGTCGCCGCGTGCGCGGGCGCGCGGCCGAAACATCGCATCTGCACCAGGAGAGTCTCGAACCATGAAGGTTGAATTCGCGCCGACGCTGATCGGCTGTGCGCTGGCACTGACGTTGTTGTCCGCCTCGCCGGGTGTCCTGGCGGCAGAGGTCTGGGAGGAGCACCACCTGCTCATCGAGTCCCGACAGGAGGTCGGAACGCTGGGCCCGGACCTGTTCGGCGAACAGGTCAGCTTCTATTCCGGTGGTGCCTCGTTCTCCACCACCGATGTGGAGCTGCCGGGCAACAACGCGCTCCCGGTGGAGCTGACCCGGATGTTCGTCAGTCCGGGCGATGGGGATTACAAGTCCAACGGCGCCTTCGGGGACTGGAGCATCGACATCCCGCACGTTGGCGGCATCTTTGCCGAGGCCACGGGGTGGGTGAGCTCGGTGGGCCGGCGGTGCTCGGTGACCAGCAGCATCGAGGCGAGGCCGCCGGATGTCGAACTGGGCACGACGCCGTTCTCGGCCGCGGAGTACTGGCGGGGCATCGAGCTCAACATTCCCGGGGTCAGCACCCAGAGCCTGGCCCTGGTCGGCGCCTCCACCGCCCAGAAGCCCGCTTCGGGGACCTGGTACTGGGTGAACAACGACTGGGTGTACGTCGGCTGCCTGCCCAGCGTGCTCAACGAGCCCGGAGGCGAGGGCTTCCTGGCGCGCACCCCGGACGGCACGCGGTACTGGTTCAACTGGATGGCCGTGGCCGATGTCCGTCCCACCACCAAGACGATCACCGACCACGGCGGCGGTCCCAATGGCCGCCCGGTCCTCAACCGCAAGCGCTACGCGCTGTACGCCACCCGTGTCGAGGACCGTTTCGGCAACCGGGTCGACTACACCTACACCAACGCCAGCAACGAAAAGGTCCGGCTGACGCGCATTCAGTCCAGCGACGGCCGGGTGATCGACATCAGCTACAACGCCGCCGGCCGGGTGTCCGCGGTGAACGCGCACGGTCGGACCTGGAACTACGCCTACACCGGCGACAGGCTGACGCTGGTCACCCTGCCCGACAGCGCCACCTGGCAGATCGACTTCTCCGACTTCGAGCGTGCCGGGGTCAGCAACCTCTACGAGATCGCCTACAACGAGTGGTGGATCCGGCGCGAGTCGGGGCCGTCCTATCGCACCTGCGAGATGCCGCCAGCGTTCCACCCCGATGTCGAATGGACGGGGACGATCACCCACCCGTCCGGGGCGGTGGGCTCCTTCAGCTTCGCCCCGGTACTGCTCGGCCGGACCAACGTGCGTCGCGTGTGCGAGTGCTCGGGCCAGGAAGGCACCAACCCGGGCTGCGGCTGGGGTGGCGGCCCCGGCTCCAACATCAACTATGAATACTCCGCGCTGCCCTACCAGTGGCACACCATCGCGCTGACGCGAAAGCGCATCACCGGGCCCGGCCTGGAGCCGGCCGAGTGGAGCTACGCCTACCACAGCGACACCGGCTGGGACTTCGAGAACATCCACGGCTACACCACCACCACCGTCCATGGACCCGACGACGAGCTCGTGCGCTACGTCTTCGGCAACTCCGCCGGTACCACGGAGGGGCTTCTGATCCGCCAGGAGACCGGCTCGGTGTCGGCAGGCGTGCTGCGGTCGGAGGTCACCGACTACGCGCTCGACGCGGCAAGCCAGCCGTTTCCCGAGCAGGTCGGGTTCCGCGTCACCGAGGGCGACTTCACCGCCATCAGCCTGCGGCCGGCCAGGGCGACGACGCTGAGCGAGGGCGGGTCGACGTTCAACATGCAGGTCAACGGCTTCGATGCGCTGGCGCGTCCGGTGGACGTCACCCGATGGAGCTCGGGCTCGCTGGGCACCAGCCGGCGGGACATCACCGAGTACCACGATCACTTCGGTCACTGGCTGCTTGGGCTCACCCGTCGGGTCACCAACCACGACACGGGTTTGGAAATGACGTCGATCGAGTACGACAGCGCGCTGGCCGTGCCGCTTCGCACCTACGATTTCGGCGCCCTTCGGCACGTGCTGTCCTACCGGTCCGATGGAACGGTTTCCAGGATCCAGGACGCGCTGGGCAGGAACACGCATCTGAACCAGTGGAAGCGCGGCATTCCCCAGCAGGTCGTCTTCCATGACGGCTCCTCCCGCTCGGCGGTGGTGAACGACCGTGGCGAGATCACCTCGTTCACCGACGAGGCCGGGCACACGCACCACTACCAGTACGACCCGATGGGAAGAATGCGCCAGATCACCTACCCGACGGGTGGGGACGTGTCCTGGCACCCGACGACGCTGGAGTTCGCGCGCTCGGCCACCGGCGAGTTCGGCATCGCAGCCGGTCACTGGCGCCAGACGGTCTCACGCGGGGGCTACCGGAAGGTCCGCTATTTCGACGCCATGTGGCGTCCGCTGCTCGAGCAGGAGTACGACACCGCCAACGTGGCGGCAACCCGGCGCATGCGGGCATGGACCTACGACCACAAGGGGCGCGTGACCTTCGAGGCCTATCCCCGTGCCAGCGCCTCCTCGCTGTCCTCGTTCGTGCACGGTGTCCGCAACGAGTACGACGCGCTGGGGCGCACGGTGCGCATCGACCAGGACACCGAGGGCGGCGAGGTCGCCCGGACCGTCATCGACCACCTGCACAACGCACTGGGTCCGTTTCGCCGGGTGCGGGACCCCAATGGCAACATCACCGCGACCTGGTACCAGTCCTTCGATGCGCCCGACGAGGAGTCGCCGATCCGCATCGATCACCCCGAGGGGGTGCGAACGCTGATCGAGCGCGACGTGTTCGGAAAGCCGACCGCCATCACCCGCTCCGGCAGCTTCGACGGCAGTGCCCAGTCGGTTGCACGTCGCTACGTCTACGACACGCACCAGCGGCTGTGCAAGCAGATCGAGCCGGAGACCGGTTCCACGGTGCTGGCCTACGATGCGGTCGGCAACCTGCTGTGGAGTGCCGGTGGCATGGCGCTGCCTTCGCTGGCCTCGTGCAACCACGGCAACGTCCCGGCGGCCGCCCGCGTGCAGCGGGCCTACGATGCGCGCAATCGCATCCTGACCCTGTCCTTCCCCGACGGACTGGGCGACCAGACCTGGGGCTACACCGCCGACGGGCTGGTGCAGCAGGTGAGCACCGCCAATGCGGCCGGTGAGGTGGCGGTCAACGCCTACGAGTACAACAACCGGCGCCTGCTCACGCGCGAGTCGCTGGGCCTGGTGGGCGGCGCCGCCCGCGACATCCACTACCGCTACGACAGCCACGGCCATCCCGAGCGCATCATCCAGCCCACCGGGCTGCAGATCGCCTTCGCCCCGAACGCGCTGGGCCAGCCCTCCCAGGCCGGCACCTACGCCACGGGCGTGCAATACCATCCCAACGGCGCGGTGAAGCAGTTCACCTATGGAAACGGCATCGTGCACACCCTGCAGCAGAACCTGCGGGGTCTGCCGCACCGGCGGCGGGATTCAGGTGCCGGGACCACGGCACTGGACGACAACTACGTCTACGACCACGCCGGGAACGTGGCTGCGATTCTCGACGGACTGCCCGGTGGGCGCGGTGACCGGGTCATGTCCTACGACGGGCTGCACCGCCTGACCGGCACGGTGTCGCCCATGTTCGGCGAGGCGGTCTACCGCTACGACGCACTGGACAACCTCCGCCAGGTCCAGGTCGGCGGGCTCTCGGCACGCGATCACACCTACCACTACAACGGCAGGCAGCAGCTGGACCGCATCGCGCGGACCGACAACGGCGTCACCGTCTCGACGCTGGACTACGACCCGCAGGGCAACCTGTCCCAGCGCGACGGGGTGCAGTTCGACTTCGACTTCGGCAACCGGCTGCGGTCGGCGATCGGCCTTGAAACCTACCTCTACGACGGGCATGGCCGTCGGGTCCTGGCCAGGCACGCGACCCAGGGCGACATCCACTCCTTCTACGGCCAGGACGGCGTGCTGCGGTACCAGCGCGATGACCGGGCCGGTGCGGTGACCGACTTCGTCTACCTTGCGGGCAGCATGGTGGCGCGGGTCCGTTCGCCGCTGCCTCCGGCCGAGCCGGTGCTCACCGCGCCGGGCACGAACCTGACCGGCAGCTACGGCATCGACTGGGTGGCAGTGCCGCTGGCGACCGCGTACCGGGTGGAGGAGCGCGTCAATGGTGGCTCGTGGTCGCAGATCCATGCCGGGGCCGCGACCAGCGTGTCGGTGTCCGGACGGTCCACGGGCATCCATGAGTACCGGGGCAGGGCCTGCAACGGCTCGGCATGCAGCGCCTACTCGGCCACCGCCACCGTCCAGGTCACCCGTGCCCCGACCGCCGCGCCGGGCCTCACCGCGCCGGGCACGAACACGACCGGCAGCTATGCGGTGTCCTGGACCACGGTCACCGATGGTGCGACCTACCAGCTGCAGGAGCGCTTCAACGGCGGGACCTGGTCGAACATCCAGAACACCGCGGCGACCTCCCGGTCGCTGTCGGGCAAGGCCACGGGCGAATGGGGCTACCGCGTTCGTGCCTGCAACGCCGCCGGATGTGGCGGTTACTCCAGCATCGGCAACGTTTCCGTGACCCGGGCGCCAACGGCAGCGCCGAATCTGAGTGCGCCCGGGGAGAACACCACGGGTGGGTTCACCGTTTCCTGGACCACGGTGACCGATGGCGTCACCTACCAGTTGCAGGAACGCTTCAACGGTGGCGCCTGGGCGAGCGTCCAGAACTCGGCGGCCACATCACACGCCGTGTCGGGCAAGGCCACGGGAAGCTGGGGTTATCGCGTCCGGGCCTGCAACAGTGTGGGCTGTGGAGGGTACTCCGCCGTCATGACGACCTCAGTGACCCGTGCCCCGGCCGCCGCGCCGGGCCTCACCGCGCCGGGCACGAACACGACCGGCAGCTATGCGGTGTCCTGGACCACGGTCACCGATGGTGCGACCTACCAGCTGCAGGAGCGCTTCAACGGCGGGACCTGGTCGAACATCCAGAACACCGCGGCGACCTCCCGGTCGCTGTCGGGCAAGGCGGCTGGCGACTGGGGCTATCGGGTGCGGGCGTGCAACCCGGTGGGTTGCGGCGGCTGGTCGGCCACCGCCACCACCCAGGTCGTGCATCCGCCCTCGAGCGCGCCGACGGTGTCCGCGCCTTCCACCAACAACACCGGCAGCTTCTCCGTGGCCTGGGGCGGTGTGGCCACCGCGACGCGCTACGAGCTGCAGGAGCGGCTCAACAGCGGAAGCTGGTCCCTGGTCCAGAACACCGCGGCCACCAGCCGCGCGGTGTCGGGCAAGGGCAACGGGACCTGGCGCTACCGGGCCCGGGCCTGCAATATCGCCGGATGCAGCAGCTACTCCCCGGTGGTGGACGTCGTGGTGACACTGCCGCCGTCCTCGGCGCCGTCGCTGTCGACCTCCACGGCCAGCTACGGTCAGATCACCGCGTCGTGGGGTTCGGTGGCGACCGCCACGACCTACCGGCTGGAGTACCGTCGCGCCGGCGGAAGCTGGAGCCAGGTGCAGAACTCCTCGGCCACCAGCCGGCAGTTCAGCCTGACCGAGGGCAACCACGAGTTCCGTGTGCGGGCCTGCAATGCGGGCGGCTGCGGCTCGTTCTCGCCAGTGGCCTCGGTGAACGTGCCGCCGCCCAGTGGTGGAGGCGAGTGCAATCCCTTGCCGCCCTACGACTGCCTGGACCCGTACGGACAGCCCGACCCGGAGGATGACCTGTGAGCGCAATGAAATGGATGGCTCTGGTGCTGGCCGTGTGGATCTCGCCGCTGGCCCACGCCACGATGGTGGAATACGTCCACACCGACGGCCTGGGGTCGGTGGTGGCCGTGAGCAATGCGGCAGGCCAGGTGATCGAGCGCCGCGAGTACGAGCCCTACGGCCACCAGTTGACCCCGGCGCTGGCCGATGGGCCGGGCTACACCGGGCATGTGCAGGATGCGGCGACCGGGCTGACGTATATGCAGCAGCGGTACTTCGATCCGGAGCTGGGGTTGTTCTTGAGCATCGATCCAGTGACCGCATATGAAAGCCCTGTTGGTCACTTCAATCTGTATCGCTACGCAAACAGCAACCCATTCGCCAATATCGACCCCGATGGACGGGCTTGCAACAGCCTGAGCGGCGGTGGATGCGGGATGTCTGTCAGTGGAGAGATGGTCGCGGACCCAGCTGCTGCGATGGCAACTATGGGGACGATTGCTGACTTCCTGCCTGTCGTCGGGCCTATCAAGGCGGTTGGCGAGGCAATTCTTGATCCGACACCGTCGAACTTTATCGGCGCGGCGGTTAGTGTCTTGCCGGTCGTTGGTCCTGTGGGCCGAAATGCTTTGAAGTCCGTCCCAAATAAGGCGGACGGTTATGTAGATCTAGTGAGTCCTCGACGTCGCAGGCATATTCTGGATGGAGATGCTACAGGTGGCGGTCATCGACCTGGTACTGGCATTTCAGGAAAGAGCGAATTTCCTCAAGGCTGGTCAGATGACCGAATCTTGCACAACATATCGGATGTTGCAACTGATCCAAGCTCAGTGACTCGTGCGGGGCGCGGTGGTAGGACGATAACTGATGGAACGCGCGATGGCATTAATATAAGAGTAATCCAAGAGCGTAACGGTGATATCGTCACCGGCTTTCCAACCAATGTGCCGAGGAACCCATGATGATGACCTACAACTACAAGTACATTGAAGGGCTACTATTGCGGCTTATTGGCATGCTGGCTGGTGTCTGTACAGATTCCGAGGTGAATGAGGTCCGTTATTTTGTAGATGCCGGTGAGTACGGTGTCGCCTTGGAAACACTTGTCGATATCGTCAACGAGGAAGATAAGCAGATTTCCAGCGAGTCTTTAAATCTGATCTGTGAATTGGCCCGGGAGATGCAATTCGACAAATCCGTGTTTGAAGATAGACTGCGCGGGCATGTATCTGACGGCTGAGATTTGGTGCCCCAGACAGGGGGGCGGCGGAACCAAATCTAAATGGCGACGCCGGTTTGAGTTTCCTCGAGGAAGATCTCGAGGGGCGTCCTGAAGCCTAGCGTCTTGCGAGGCCGCGTGTTGATCCGACGTTCGATCTCGGCTATCCCCGAATCGCTGACCGTGGAGAAGCCGATGCCGCCATATTCAGGCTCAATCGCGATCTCTGTGGTAACGGCCTCACACCCGTCCTGCCGCAGCCAGCCACGGATGCCTGGGTAGATGCCTGAGCTTGGCGCACAACAGGTAGCTGATGGCGATGAGGTTGGTGTCGGTGCGGTAACCCTTGGCCCGCGCCTTGGCGGCCTGGATCTGCGCGTTGAAGGCCTCGACCTGCCCGTTCGACAGGCCGCTGTCGAAGTGGCGCAGGATGCCGTGCAGGTGACCCTTCACGGTGGCCGCGAGCTTCTTGAAGGGCGTGAGCCGGCACCGTCGAGCCCACGACAGCCAGCGGCGCAGCAGCGGCTCGGCGGTGGCCCGGTCACTGGCGACCTCGTAGATCCGCCGCAAGGCCTCCTTCAGTCGCCAGGCACGGGCGGTCTTGAGCGTGGAGCGTTGCAGCCAGTGCATCGTCGTGAGCTGGTCGAGCGTCCAGTTCTGCGGCGCCTTGAGCGTGCCCCAGCGGCTGTGCCGCAGCACCGGCTCCAGCTTCACCTCTGCTCGCCGCACCTGGTCCAGGGCGCGATGGGCCAGGGCCACCAAGTGGTAGGGATCGAAGCTCACCGCCGCGTGAGGTGCGGTGTCGCGCGCCCCGGCCTGGAAGGCGCCGGAGAGGTCCATGCACCAGTCGCTGAGCTGGTCGGGTTGCGCACCGTGGGCCTGCAGGTCGGCCACGAAGTCACGGAAGACGCGGCGATCGCGTCCGGGCGTGACGAACAGCAGCCGGCGCTCGCCGAGATCGTGGAACAGCGTCACGTAGCGGTGGCCGCGACGACTGGCGGTCTCGTCCACCCCGACCCGACGCACATCCGAGAAGTCCTCCCGAGCCCGGGCGGCATCCACCTGGCGCCGCACCACCCGCCAGATCCGGTCATCGGACACGCCCAGCAGCTTCGCCACATGGGCCACCGGCAGCGAGGCACACATCGTCACCACGAACGCCTCCAGCAGGGCCGAAAAACCCGACCCCTTGGCCGCCCAGGGCACCGGCGTCTGCGAGGTCTTGCCGCACTGCGTGCAGGCCACCCGGGGCTCCTGGCAGTGGATGAACGCCTTGTGTCAACGGACAAAACTATTTGACCCACCATCGGACAGAATTCTTGACCCACCCGCCTGGCTCAGTCGGCCGTCTTGCCGGTGAGCAATCCGCTTTGCCGAGCCTGCCGTAGCCGGTAGCTTTCGCCCCGGATCTGGATGACATGGGCGTGGTGCAGCAATCTATCCACCATGGCGCTTGTGAGGGCCGCATTGCCCGCAAACGTCTCCTCCCAGTCGCCAAACGACAGGTTCGAGGTCAGGATGATCGAGCCCTGCTCGTAGCGTTTGGCGATGATCTGGAAGAACAGGTCGGCTTGTTCCTTCTGCAAGGGCAAGTAGCCGATCTCGTCGAGGATCAGCAGCCGAGGGCCCAGGATCGCCCGCCGCAGGTACTGGTCGAAGCGGCCTTCCATGCGCGCTTTTTCCAGCTGCAGCACCAGGTCTGCGGCAGTGATGAAGCGGACCTTGTAACCGCGCTCCGTCGCCCGTGTGCCCAAGGCGATCGCCAGATGCGTCTTGCCCACACCGCTTGGGCCCAGCAGGATCACGTTCTCCCGGCGCTCGATGAAGCCTAATCCCGAGAGCTCCTGCATCCGGGCCTTGGGCACTCCGGCCGCGACCTCGAAATCGAACTGCTCCAGCGTCTTCACCACCGGGAAGGTGGCCAGCTTCACCAGCATCTGCCGGCTGCGCTCCGAACGCAGCTGGGCTTCGGTTCTCAGGACCTGCTCGAGGAACTCCACGTAGGACCGCTTCTTCTGCGCGGCCTCATCGGCCAGGTTCGCGTACTGGTTCGCGACAGCGTGCAGTGACAACGCACCGCACAGGGCATCGATGGACTCGCTCATCAGGCCACCTCCCGCAGGATCGCGTCGTACTCGCGCGGGGAGCGTTGCAGCGGGTAGCGCGGATAGTGCAACGGCCTGCTTCCGTGCTCTGCGGCGGGCTGGGGACCGGTGTAGGGGTTCATGGCCGTCTGCTCGCGCTTCAGCCGGTCCACGGGTCGCTCCTGGGTCGAGGCGTGGATGCGTACATTGGCCACACCCTGGCTCCACAGCCGTGCCTCGGCGTTGAGCTCATCCAGGTCGGGAACGCGCCCCTCCATCGCCAGACGGGTCACGAAGGGATGGAAGAAGTTGTCGGCGGCGTACTGGACCATCCGCTCGACCTTGCCCTTGGTCCGGGGACGGTAGGGCTGGCACAGCCGTGGCCGAAAGCCGCACTCCCTGGCCAGATTCCAGATGCCGTCGTGAAAGCGATGGCGACCGCAGCCATAGGCATTGCGATGGATCACCACCGTTTTCATGTTGTCGTAGAGCACCTCGTGGGGAACGCCGCCAAAGGCGGCGAACATTCGGCGATGGCAATCGATCAACGTGTCGGCCTGCATCGAGTCGACGTACTCCAGGTACAACCAGCGGCTGAAACCGAGCACGCCAAGGAACGCGTACACGCGCCGTCCGGAAAGGCGATACTCGCCCCAGTCCATCTGCGCCTGGTGGCCCGGTGCCGTCTCGAAGCGAATCAACGGTGTAAGGCGACACCCTAATCTGCCGCTAAGGCGACACCCAGATTTACGCACCTCCGGGTCGCTTGTATAGCCTCGTTGGCTTTCGTCATGGACGGGAGTCGGCGTGGCCATCATCGATCAGGAGTG
>Ga0213835_100319_pt1 | contig 52337 bp, 47 predicted proteins | sample SWPATP01_FD_160576 | JGI IMG/M metagenome (GOLD analysis project Ga0213835, IMG submission 160576) | Coastal seawater microbial communities from Marineland, Florida, United States - SWPA TP0 #1 | ecosystem: Environmental > Aquatic > Marine > Coastal | place: USA: Florida | collected 2016-08-05
GCCGCCGCCCATCATGCCGGGGCCCATGCCGCCGCCCATCATGCCGGGGCCCATGCCGCCGCCCATCATGCCGGGGCCCGTGCCGCCGCCCATCATGCCGCCTCCTGGCCCCATCCCCTGGGCAAGAGTCAGGCTGGAGGCGGTAGTACCGATAGCCAGGGCGAGACCCGTGGCAATTGCGAGCTTGCGCAGTTTCATGTCGTTCTCCTGTGAGCGTGAACGCTCGGGGTTTGCTGCCGGAATTGGCGAGCGTCCAGTGGGACGTCACCGGGAATTGCCGCAAGACAGATGGGGTGCTGCAGAGGAGTCAGGGACGCAGGCGCTGTGTCAACAGATAGAGCGGTGGGCTGGCAAGCGTGGGAGCGGCACTGGGCAGGCCGATGGTGACGGCGACGGGCGGCGGTGTCACCGCGGGAACAGGGCGATGGCAAGGAGTGCCATCGACATCCAGGCGCTCCGCGCGCAGCAGGAGCTCTGCGGCATGTTCCCCGCCGTGGCCGTGCTCGCAGTGTGGCGCAGGTGCTGGCGGGTTTGCTTGCGCAAGGCTTTCGACGACGGAGTGTGGGGATGCCGGCGCTGGATGCGCCATTGCCTGAAGGCCGAACACCACGGCCATCGACAGCAGCAGCAGGCTGAAAAGCCAGCTGCGGCACCACCCGCGACGGGTGATGCAGTGCTGTGAGGGTGTAACGGCCCGCTGCAGCATGGCGTGGCGCTCCGACATGATAGGCAATATCAGAATAGACGAACCCGCTGAGCCTCCCTTTGACTTGTATCAATCAGCATCGCTTTTCTCAACCTGAGTGCAGCACATAGGTTGTTGTTTTCTTGCTTTTTTTTGGCATGAGAACAGGGGCGCTTGCGACTCGCTTGCGAGCATGGAAGACTAGGCACGACCATGACCTACACTCGGTTGATCCATTTCGATGCGTTCTCGCCCTTTCGCCTGGCTGCTCTGTCTCCTCTTCGGCATCGTGCTTACGCTGCCGCAGGTGGCCCTGGGCGCCTGGAATTACGCTGACGCCGATTGCCAGACGGGTGCCTCTTCGTCTCTGGACGCTGGCCTCGTGTTCGAGGCCGACAACGGCCAAGCCCAGGGGGGCGAACAACCTGCCTGTACGAGTGCAACACCTGTTTGCTCCAGTGCCGGCCTAGCGCTTGCCTCAGTGGCCCCTCGCTCACTCGAGCCTCGTCGGCCCGTCGACACGACGCTTCTCCACGCCCCTCGCGAGCGACCGGAGCGCCCGCCGCGGGCATAGTGCCTGCCCCTTTCTGAATGATGCTTGCCCGCACAGCGGTGTCGCTGTGCCCGGCATTGGATTCGGAATGTCGATGCTCAGCGGCATTCACACTCAATTCGCCGCAGGTGCGATGGCTCCAGCCATGTGCCTGCAAGGAGCACGATCGAGATGAACTATCCCGACATCGATCCGGTGGCCATCGCCATCGGGCCGCTGCAGATCCACTGGTATGGGTTGATGTACGTGGTGGGCTTCGTCGCCGCCTGGCTGCTGGGGCGCTATCGTGCCCATCGCCTGGGGCTCACTCATGACGACATTGGCGATCTGCTGTTCTATGCCGCCATTGGCGTGGTGGCCGGAGGACGCCTGGGTTATGTGCTGTTCTACGGTATGGAGCAGTTCCTGGCCAACCCGCTGTGGGCCTTCCGGCTCTGGGATGGGGGAATGAGTTTTCATGGCGGCCTGATCGGCGTGCTGCTGGCGGCGCTGCTGTTTGCGCGCAAGAAGAATCTCGCCTTCTTCCAGCTGACCGATTTCATCGCTCCGCTGGTGCCGATAGGGCTGGGCGCCGGACGCATCGGCAACTTCATCAACCACGAACTGCCGGGACGCGTGAGCGATCTGCCCTGGGCCATGCCGTTCCCGCACCTGGGGCCCGAGCCACGCCACCCTTCGGCGCTCTACGAGTTTGCCCTCGAGGGTGTGGTGCTGTTCGCGGTGCTGTGGTGGATCTCGAGCCGCCCTCGGCGCAGAGGTCTGGTATCGGGGCTGTTCCTGCTGCTCTATGGGGTCTTCCGCTTTGCCGTGGAGTTCGTGCGCCTGCCCGATGCCCATATCGGTTTCATCGCCTTCGGCTGGGTGACCATGGGCATGCTGCTGACCCTGCCGATGATCGCCGCTGGCGCAGCGCTCATCGCATGGTCGCGGCGGCAGGCTCGCGATGAGCGAGTCGCGGTGTCGACTTCCGCGCAAGAGGCGAGTTGATGGTCGCCTGGTTGACGCGCACACGGCCCCGGGGGCGCCGCTCCTGGGGCAAGCTGGCCGTGTTCATGCTGGTGGCGCATGTGGTAGGGCTGGTCTCGTCGGTGGAAGCGCTGATGTCGAGCCGCACGTCCCAGGGGGCAATCGCCTGGATCGTCTCGCTCAACACCATTCCCTACGTCGCCGTGCCGACCTACTGGATCTTCGGGCGCAACACCTTCGAAGGCTATGTCACCTCGCGGCGTGACGAGGATTCCGAGCTGGCCCGAGCCCTGGCGGACAAGCTCGGCGAGCTGCGCGCGCATGGTGTCGAGTGGCCGCACGAGCACCGTCACCTGGCCGGCGTGGAGCAGTTGGCCAAGCTGCCTTACCTGGGCGGTAACGACGCCACGCTGTTGATCGACGGTGAGGAGACCTTCGCCAGCATCTTTGCCGGTATCGACGCTGCGGAGCGTTACCTGCTGGTGCAGTTCTACATCGTGCGCAACGACGACCTCGGCCGCGAGCTCCAGCAGCGCCTGATTGCCAAGGCCAGCGAAGGTGTCGAGGTCTATTTCCTGTACGACGAGATCGGTAGCTACAAACTGCCGAACGCCTATCTGCAGACGCTGCGCGATGCCGGGGTGAACGTACACCGATTCCACTCGACGCGTGGGCCGGGCAACCGCTTCCAGCTCAACTTTCGCAATCACCGCAAGATCGTGGTGGCCGATGGCGCGAGGGCCTGGGTCGGCGGCTTCAACGTCGGCGACGAATACCTGCAAGGGCACCGCAAGCTAGGGCCCTGGCGGGATACGCATCTCAAGCTGGAGGGACCGGCGGCGCTGGCGCTGCAGCTCGTCTTCATCGAGGACTGGCACTGGGCCACCGAGGAGGTGCCCGATCTACCCTGGGAGCCCACCGTACCTTCGGTCAATGGGGTGCCGGCACTGATCCTGCCCACCGGTCCGGCGGATCGCTTCGAGACCGCCAGCCTGATGATCCAGCAGGCAATCCATTCCGCGCGCGAGCGGATCTGGATCTCGAGCCCCTATTTCGTTCCCGACGAGGGTGTGCAGGGCATGCTCAAGCTGGCGGCACTCAACGGTATCGATGTCAGGATCCTGATTCCCGAGCGACCGGACAATCTGCTGACCTTCTATGCGGCCTATGCCTTTCTGGGGCCGCTGATCGACGCCGGGGTCGAAATTCATCGCTATCAGGAAGGCTTTCTGCACGGCAAGGCGTTTCTGGTGGACGACGTCTGGGCCGCCGTGGGCACGGTGAACCTCGACAATCGCTCCTTCCGCCTCAACTTCGAGGTGACGGCGCTGATCATGGACCGGGAGTTTGCCAGCGATGTGGAGGCGATGTTCGACCGTGACTTCGCCAGATCGCGCCAGATGACGGCTGAGGACATTCTCGACCGGCCGCTTTGGCAGCGTGTCGCGGGGCGGGGCGCCTACCTCTTTGCGCCCGTGCTGTGAACCGGCGCAGGGTGAACCTGGAGCCCATGAGGTGTCGAATTTTGCACAGATCGTTATGATAGGGGCATTTTTCATTAGTTTCCTAAGGATAGACAGGCAAGAGGCAATGCTATGAACCTTTACGCTGCGGTACGTGAGTGCAACTGGCTCTTGCGACGCCAGACCTGGTTGTCCCTTGGTCTGGGCATACTGGCCACCGTGTTGCTGGCCGGGATGAGCTGGGCCGAGGAAGCACCGGAGGAAAACGGCAACGAAACGGAGCAGGAGTGGCCCAAGGGGCACTATCCTCTGCCTGAGCAGGGCGACGTCATCGGCGAGGATTACGTTGTCAAGGCACAAGCCGAGGAGACCCTGCTCGACATAGCCCGCGCCAACAACGTCGGCTACGAAGAGATCCGCCGTGCCAACCCCGATGTCAGCGTGTGGATGCCGGGCGAGGGCACCGAAGTGCTGATTCCCGGCCGCTTCATCCTGCCCCCGGTAGAGCGCAAGGGCATCGTGATCAACGTGGCCGAACTCAGGCTCTATTACTACCCGCCGACGAGGGAGGGTGAGACACCGCGCGTCGAGACCTATCCCATCGGCATCGGTCGCGAAGGTTTCGATACGCCGCTGGGCATCACCAAGACCACCATGCGGCTCAAGGACCCGGCCTGGTATCCGCCCCGCTCGGTGCGTGAGGAGGCCGCCGCGCGTGGCGAAACGGCGCCCGCCGTGGTGCCGCCGGGGCCGGACAACCCGCTGGGCAGGCATGCCATCCTGCTCGACATCCCCGGCTATCTCATTCACGGCACGAATCTGCCCGATGGTATCGGCATGCGGGCCAGCCGCGGCTGCATCCGCATGTTCCCCGAGGACATCGAGTCGATCTTCGACCGCGTGCCGGTCGGTATGCAGGTACACCTCATCAACCAGCCGATCAAGGCGGGTTGGGACGGCGACACGCCCTACGTGCAGGTCTACGAGGCGCTGGGCGAGCAGGAAACCGGCATGGCCAACCTGATGGAAACGCTGGCCATGCTGCAGCGTGACGATGACGAGCCGGCAACGGCCCTGAACTACGAAATGCTGCGCGAGCTGCTCGAGAATCCCAGCGGGGAGGTCATTGCCCTGACGCCGGCGCCCGAGCCGGAACCGGAGCCCGAAGAAGAGGAGCCTGAAGAGGATCATCTGCTCTGGCGCGAACTGGCCGTCTAGTTGTCTTGGTAAGGCCGTGAGCGAATCGGGCGCCCTTGGGCGCCCGATTCGTTTTCAGTGCTGGTGAGCCTGGGCGTACTGCTCGTCCGGCGCTTGCGTCAGGCCATGGCGAATGTAGTGCACCACGGACCAGATTTCCTTCTCGCTCAGCTTGGTGTCGAAGCGCGGCATGGCGCTCTCGGCATTGCCCTCGCTGATGATCCAGGCATATTCCGCGGCGCCATGGGCCGGCCCGTGCAGCGCCAGGTTGGTGGGGCTGGGATCGAAGTAGGCGACGGCGGGCGCCAGGCCATCGCCTTGGCCCAGCGGGCCATGGCAGGCGGAGCAGTACTGCTGGTAAACCTGCTCACCGCGGGCAAGGGCTTCGGCGCTCAGCGGCAGGGGGTTCTCACGGGCTGCCCATGCCTCCGGCATGGCCCGATCGTGAGCATGCTCATGCGCGTGGTCATGTGCGTGGTCATGATCGTGCGCATCATGAGCCGCTTCCACGTGCTCGGCATCGTGGGTGCGATGAGCAGGGTCGTGCTTCTCCGCGCTGCCTGCGTGGTCGTGACCCTGGTGGTCGTGGCCGTGATCTTGCTGATGACCGTGATCGTGGGTCGCCTTACTTCCATGCTCCTGTTGGTCATGGTCATGGTCATGGTCATGGTCATGGTCATGTGCCGCATGGCTCACACTCGTCGGAGCGACATGCGTATGTGCCGGCTCGTCATGCGCGAAACTCTGCGTTGCCTGTGTGCCGGCCAGCAGCATGCCGGCCATGAGGACGGCGGCTCGGGCGGTTGTTCCTGGCATGGCGGGCTTGCCCGACAGCAAGGGGGCTGAATAGGTGAGAAGGGTCGCCATGGTGGGCTCCTGATAGACAGCATACGAGGTCAATGGCGCTGGCGCGCCGGGTCGTTAGCGGCAAATCAGGCGGTTCTGGGAGGTCGCTCATCCATGAAGCAGGGAGGAGTGGGCCGGACCCCGGTATGGCAAGGGGGCCGCGTCGCCAGGGCAGGCGAGCTCAGGGTCGCAGCGAGCGGCATGGCCCCACTCATGCAGTGGCTGCTGCTCAGGCAGCTGACCTGGCACTTGGTCACATCGGTGTGGGCCGTCTGGCCGCAGGCGGGGTGCTCGTCTCGGGCTGCCTCATGCTGGCCATGGGCGGCGTCGCGCACAGCGTCCACGCTGGCAAGTGCCGTTGAGCCTGCCGACAGCGACAGGACCAGGCACAGGCTGACCAGGACAAGCAGTATTCTGCGCATGAGCGGCTGGTATCCGATGAAGAGCTACCCGTTCATCATCGCGATGTGAAGAAAGGCAGACAAGTGCCGCCGGCTCGCAAGCCGCGAAAAGTCGCCATTTCCTGATCTCGGTCAGCCGACCACCCCGAACGCAAGAATCTTTCAGGCAAGGTATGGGCAGGACCCAGGTTGCTCCCCCTCTCCCGAGCATGAAATACTCCGGTTACCACTGGCTCATACGTCCCTACCTCCATGCGTCGATTCTCCTGGCACTGGCTACTGAGCCTGTCGCTGGCCCTGATGTTGGTCATCGTGCCACCCGTGGTTGCCGGTGGGCACCATGGCGATGCTTCCTGCCTGGATAGCCTGGTAGCCCAGGAGCAGCCGCTGGCCTGGGAAATGACCGATCCGGATGAGCCGCATTCCTCCGCAGCGTCTCCCTGCTGCCTACCCTGCCTGCAGTGCGGAACCGTCGTGATGTCGTCGGACGGTCGCGCCTTGGCGTCTTCATTGATCTCGTTCGATGCCGTTCCCGACGGGCCTTTTGGACCGCCGGATCCCATCGAACGCCCTCCTCGGGTCTGAACCTCTTTTCCCTGATGGCGCCGCGGACGATCGATTCGCGGTGAGAGCGTACATGTCTCGAGGACAAGTCAATGAAACGTCGTGAATTCTTGGGCTACTCGGCGCTGGGCGCGCTGTTGCTGTCGACGGCTGGCACCATGGGTTACGCCCTGTCTCGCCAGCACCCCCATGGGGTGCCGCCTGCCAGCCTGGCCGCCTTGCCGAAGGGCGGCCAGCCGCTACAGCCGCTGCCGCGTATCGTCAACCTGAGCGAATCCGCCGGCCGCTTTCGCAGCGTGCTGACCCCGGCCCCCCACAGTGTGCCCCTGAGCGATGAGCTCGAGGCCAGGCTATGGCTCTACAACGGCAAAGTGGCGCCACTGATCGAGGTGAGAGAGGGCGATGAGCTGGATATCACCCTGATCAACGAGCTGGAGCAGGAGACCACCTTGCACTGGCACGGCGTGCCGGTACCGCAGGCGCACGATGGCGCTCCCTGGGACGCCGTGGCGCCGGGTGAGTCGCGCCAGTACCGCTACGTCTTCCCCAGCGGGAGTGCGGGCCTGCACTGGTTCCACCCCCACCCTCACGAGGGCACGGCCAGGCAGGTGGCGCATGGCCTGGCGGGAGCGCTGCTGGTTCGCCCCGCCGAGGATGCACTGCCTGCCGGGGTCGAGGAGCACCTGCTGGTGATCAGCGACCTGCGCCTGAGGGCGAATGGCGAGGTCGCGCCCCATACCGCCGAGGACTGGATGAACGGCCGCGAGGGCGAGCTGCTGCTGGTCAACGGCCAGCGCGAACCGCGACTCGATGTGGCGCCGGGCTCTACCTTGCGCCTGCGGCTGATCAATGCCTGTGCCGGACGCTATCTGCGCCTGCGTCTGGATGATCACGAGTTGATCCTGATCGGCACCGACGGCGGGCCGATCGAGCGGCCGCAGCCGCTGGAGGAACTGCTGCTCACTCCGGGCGAGCGGGCCGACCTGCTGGTGCGGGTCAGCGAGCGGGCCGAGGGACACTTCCAATTGGCCAGCCACCCCTACGAGCGTGGCTGGATGGGCGACAGGCCGCCCCATCTGGACGACGTGGCACCGCTGCTGGCGATTCACACGCTCGACTCGGCGGTTCAAGCTCCCATCGCACTGCCCGAGCGCCTGGGCCGTGTCGAGCCGTTGGGTGAACCGGCAGTGCAACGCCGGGTGGAACTGACCGAAGTGATGCCGGGCCATGACGATCACGGTGCCGGCCACGGCGACCCGCATGCCGGCCACGGCGATCCGCATGCCGGCCATGGCGATCCGCATGCCGGCCATGGCAGCGGCAGTCATCATGGTACCCACGGTCCTGGCCATGGGGCTGATCATGCAATGGACCAAGCGGCTGAGCGCCCCGAGGTGGATTTCCTGATCAACGGTCGTGCCTTCGCCATGGATGAGATTCTGTTCGAAGGCAAGGTGGGCGAGGTGGAGGAGTGGGAGGTCTTCAACAACTCCCACATGGATCATCCCTTCCATGTGCACGGTACCCATTTCCAGGTGATCGCCACCCGCGATGCCGAAGGCGAATGGCAGCAAGCGCCTTGGCTGGCCTGGAAAGACACCGTCAATCTGGCGCCTTATCAGCGTCTGAAGCTGCGAATGGTGTTCCGTGAACCCGGCGACTGGCTGTTCCATTGCCACATCATCGAGCACGAGGAGCTCGGCATGATGGCGACGATCCGCGTGAGCTGAGATCGCCGCTGCTTCTTCAATCCGGGGCCGCCGGGCGGCTCCGGGTCCAATCATGATGAGAGAGATTTCACGATGCGCTATTTCCAAAGCGCCTTTCTGCTGCTGACTGCGTTGGCGACCCTGCTGTTGGCGGGCTGCTCACGCGAAGAGAAGGGTATCAGCCTGGAGCAGCTGCGCCAGCAAACCCATATACACGGCCTGGCCTTCGACCGCTCGGACAGCGATCGCCTCTGGCTGGCTACCCACCATGGCTTCTACGCCGTTGGTGCCGACCGAATGGCGCGCCGGATTTCGGAAGAGACCCATGACTTCATGGGCTTCACGCCGCACCCTGCCGACGCCGAAACGTTCTTCGCCAGCGGCCACCCGGCCCGAGGCGGTAACCTTGGCCTGGTGGTTTCCACCGATGGCGGCAAGCGCTGGGAGCAGCGTTCGCCAGGTGTCGATGGTCCGGTGGATTTTCATCAACTTACCGTCAGTGAGGCCGACCCGAATGTGCTCTACGGCGCTTACGCTGGCTGGCTGCAGGTCAGCCATGACGGGGGGCATCAATGGGAGATCCAGGGACGAGCTCCCGACGGCCTGATCGCTCTGGCGGCTTCCAGCCGTGACCCCGAGCATCTTTTTGCTGCCACCCAAGGCGGATTGCTGATGAGCCCCAATGGCGGCCAGCGCTGGCGTCCCATTCACCCCGAGCGCCGTCCCGTAAGTCTGGTGGTGGCCCATGATGGGCGGCTCTATGCCTTCATGCTGGATAGCGGTCTGTTGATGGCCGAAGAGGCCAACCGCGAGTGGGAAGTCGTGAAGCGTGGTTGGGGAGAGCGTTATCTCCTGCACCTGGCGGTGGATCCCAGCAACCCTGAGCGCCTGGTGGCAGCCGATGACGAAGGGCGGCTGCTGCAGAGCGACAACGGCGGTCGCGACTGGGTACGCCTCGACTGACGCCATTTATCAGCGCGCTTAGCCCGGCGAAGTCGAGACGTCAGGATAAAGAGGAGAGAGGGTTGGAGATGGAGCATAGAGCACAGGCTAGTGGAATCATGGATGAAGGGGCATCACCAAGAAAAACCAAGGAGCAGACAAAGAGCTGGCACTTTGGCAAGCACTTCGCTGTCGCCCTGACCGGTGCCGCGGCAGCCGGGCTATTCTGGTTGAGCCGTATGGAGTGGGACGCGGAAATGCGCACTTGGCGGGCCTTCGGTGATGCCGCCTTCATTCTATTGGTTGTCGTCATGGCGATAGGTCCGCTGGCAAGGCTGTGGCCCCGGAGACTAGGTTATCTCGTCAATTGGCGGCGAGCTTTTGGAATCTGGTTTGCCATTTTTGCCTTGGTACACGGTTTCCTGGTGTGGGATGGCTGGGCACGCTGGTCGATCCGCGGTTTTTTAGGCTATCAGGACTTACCGGTAGTGGGGCTTTCGGACCCAGTTCTCGTTGACCCGGGCTTCGGGCTTGCCAACATGATCGGTCTGATCGCTCTCTTCCTTGGGCTCGTGCTGTTCGCCATATCGTCCGACAAGGCCATGCGCTTCCTGGGCAGCTCAACATGGAAGCACCTTCAGAATTACGCTTACGTAATTTTCTATCTTGTAGCCCTTCATGCGAGCTACTTCCTCTTCTTGCACTATGAGCTGAGCCTCAGGAATCTGGTTTTTCAGCGTGGGGTTCCGGATCCAAACTGGTTTCGATTCTGGTTCCTTGCTCTTATCGGAAGCGTCTTGATCTTGCAATCGGCAGCTACGTTGAAAATTTTCTTTCAAAGAAAGCGAAGAGGTGCATAAAGTAATAACGTCATGTCTGGCTGTTTTTTTAAGGTGAGATCAAACTTGATCCATATCAATGTGAGTGGCTCCAGTCCGAGCAATACTTAAAGGGCTGATGCGCTAGCACGATACTCTTGAAGAATAAGGTAATTGATATGAGCGATAAAGATCGCCGCTTGGGTGTGTCCGAGATCAATCTGGTAACCCGGCATCTGAAGCTGGTGCCCTGTGATGAGGCGGCGATTCAGGCGGCAATCGCCGACATCGATCAGCTTTATGGGCTGGAGAGTGTATCGTATGACTCAAGGAAAAGTCGGCTCGACCTTGCTTATGATGCAACGCGAATATGCCTCGACTGTGTGGAGGATATACTGAGGAAGCATGCAGTCGAGGTAAGCCATGATTGGTGGACGAGGTTGAAGGAAGAACAGTACCGTTTTGTCGATCAGAACGTAAAGGATAATGCAACTCATGAGCCTTGGAGTTGCCACCAAAAAACGCATGGTAGTGGGAAGAGAAAATAGGCGAAGCATTTTTTGGGAGAAAGGCCATGAATTATTTTAGAAAGTCTCTGCTTCTTATTGCCTGCTTGACATTATGGAGTACTGGGTCATTGTCAGCCGATGATAGATACTCCCAGTCGGCTGATGGCATGACCGTATATATTGGTATTCTGCCAGCAGAGATGATAAGGGAGCATCGAGTCATTCATCAGGGGCGTGAGGGTATCACGACCCGGGAGCAACACCTCATCGTTACTGTAGTAGATGAGGAATCCGGCCAGCGAATCGAGGACGCTGAAGTTGCTGCACGTATACGGCATGAAGGTCATGCTGGAACGTATCGGTCGCTGGAGCCCATGTCTATCGCCGATACGATTACTTATGGAAATTTCTTCAGTTTTCCAGAAGAGGGGGGGTACCATCTTCAGTTGCGGATAAAACGAAGTGGAGAGCCCGCCACAGAGATGGAATTTCATCATCGCCATGTGCTTGAGTGAGGGGTTTTTCGTCCACCTGGAGTCAACATTCGCGTTATCCAGCAGGTGTCATGAAAATGATGACAAATCGTGACGATGGCGATCAGTAAGGGGACGCCCATAAAAGCCCCGGGTATGCCCCAAAGCATTCCCCAGAAAAAAATGGAAAATACGACGGAAATTGGTGAAATGGCCAGCGCATGACCTTCGAGTTTGGGATCCAGGAGGTTGCCAATCGAAAACTGTATCAATGTCATACCGAGAAGAATCAGAGCCGGATCTTGCCAGCTATCGAACTGGACAACGGCAAAAATTACTGGTGGGAAAACGGCTAGAATGGAACCCAGGAAAGGAATGTAGTTCAACGCAAAGGCCAAAATTCCCCAGGCGATGGCGAGATCGAGACCTGTCAGCAATGCGAATAGCCAGGTCAAAATGCCTGTCAAGAAGCTGACTACGGAGCGGACGAGCATATAGCGGCGGAATTTCCATCCGAGAGCATGGCATGCACTCAACAACCGCCCGGCTACGTCTTCTCCCAGGGCATGCGGAAGACGCCGCTGCATGTCATTGGCTTCCAGTAACCCCAAAATAAGAAAGATCAGGGATAACGCCATAAATCCAATGATTGCATTGATGCGCATCACTGTCTCATGGAGCAGATGAAACACCTGGCTGAGACTGAATGGGTCGCCGGCGGTGGGCCAAAAGGCAATACCCCGCTCTTCGACCCACATGCCGATGCTGTAGTAAGTCTCCTGCGCACGCGGACCGTACTGCGATAGACCGTCCACAACGACGCGGACGCCGTAGCCCATAAGCAGGAGAATGGCTGAGGTTGCAATGAGCACAAGGAGCACTGCAATGACAAGGGCGAGTACACGCAGCGCTCGCTTCCCCTTGAATATACGGTGCTGATATACCGGCCACACCAGTGCCATAAGAAAGAGGGAAAAAGCCATGGGTGCGACAAGAACTCGAAGCCAATATAGCGAAGCTGCAAAGAGTATTATCGCAATCAAGCCAAGGGCGGTGATATGAGGTGACCTTCGATCATCGTTCATGGCCTTGCTTTTCCCCTATGCGAAATTTCTGCGTTGATATTGAGTGTCTAATTTTCCTGGCGTTGATGTAATTACTCGGCATCAGGCACTTCTTGAGATGAATGGTTATTTTGGTTAATTTTAGCGCCTTTCTCTTGCCGGTCATAAATAAAAGTGCAACGCGTGGCGCCTCGTGCAATGGTATTCGGCAATGCGTTGCCGCGATGAAAATGCATCTTCTGGGAGTATTCATTAAATACTACCTCGTCGGAACGGCAGAACGCCTCCGTGAGGTGAGCATTCCCCATGTCGCGAAAAGCTTCAAAGAAGCGGCAGCGAGTAATGTGCAGAGCGACTCGGTTTTCCGTTTTCACCACACCATCATTTTCGTTATTTCTGATAAAACCTTCCTCCATCTGGGCTTCGTGCTCTCGGTGGAACCATGACCAGGTTCGGGCAACTCCGGGATCCGGCAGATAAGCCTGGCGTTGCACCGCATTGGCCAGATCGAACAGGAAGGCATGGGTAGTGGTGTAGGCGATATCATCACCTCGCGTCTCCCGGAGGCGGTTGTAGAGGACGCCCACCAGAAGGAAGGTGCGCTTAACGTCGAGAAGGCCGGCGTCGTCCGTCGGTCGCGCGAACTTTTTGCGGTAGTGCCTGGTGCTCAGCAGCATGACGATGAGAAAGGGCCAACGGCGCCAGCCCAGCAGGGGGGTTAGGTGCCGGTTGAGCAGGGCGGGCACCACGCGTGTCAGAAGTCTGCGTCGCCGCTGTCTTTCCCGGTGCGGGTCGAGCTTGGGGTGGGATACATTCATCGTGAAAAGCCTCTCACTCATGTCGTGACAGCGCTTCATCGGCGCTGAAATATCGCCCATGCCGTCAGGTACAGCGGTACCCCAATCAGTGCCAGAGCGAGGGCATGGGGCCAGAGAATTTCTATGCCGGCTCCCTTGAGGAAGATGCCTAGGGTGATATCCAGGTAATGTCGCAGCGGGCTGGCCAGCGACAGCTGTTGGAGCAGGTTCGGCATGCTCTCAACGGGCACCATGGTGCCCGACAGGAACATCAGCGGGAACAGGCCGAAGAAGGCAAGCAGCAGGGCTTGCTGCAGGGTGCGCGAAACCGTCGCTACCAGGACGCCGAGGCCGATGGCGCTGAGCAGAAACAGCGCGGTCAGGGCGAAGAACAGCGACAGGTTGCCTCTGACCGGCACGCCGAACCAGCCGACCAGCGCCAGGCTGGGGAGTACGGCGACCAGGCCGATCAACAGGGTGGGCACGGTCTTGGCGATGAACAGTTCGCCACGGCGAATGGGGGTGACCATGAGCTGCTCGATGGTGCCGACCTCCTTCTCGCGAACGATGGAGGCGGCGGGGTGGACGACACCGATCATCAACCCCGCCAGGGCGATCATTGCCAGCACCGTGAAGTTGACGTTGGTCTGGTCCATGTTGTACCAGGTGCGCAGCTGCGCAGTTACCGTCGCAAGCGGTCGCTCGTCGAGTGTGCCTTGGGGCATCCGGAAGGCCACCACCGTCTGCAGCGCATAGCCCCGGGCGACGGCTGCCGTATTGGCGTTGCTGCCATCGACCAGGAACTGCAATGCCTGACCGCTACCGCGATAGAGTTCGCGCTCGAAATCGACGGGGATGACCAGTACCGCCTGTGCCTCGCCCCGTTCCAGATACGGCTCGGCCGCCGCAACATCGCGCAGGTGCGCCACCAGACGGAAGTTGCCGCCTGCGACGAAGTCATCGACCAGGCGGCGGCTGGCCGGGCTCTCGTCGGCATCGACCACCGCCAGCGGCAGGTCGCGCATTTCCATGCCCAGGGCGTAGGCGCAGATCACCACTTCGACGGTGTAGAGCCAGAAGATCAGGAATAGCACTACGGGATCGCGGAAGAACTGGATCAGCTCCTTGTGCAACAGGCTGCGCAGTCGCATCAGGCCACCTTCTTCTTCAGCTGCCAGGCCGCCAGGGCGAAGACCAGCAGGGTATAGACGGCGACGATGGCTATGCTTGGCCACAGGGCCTCGATTCCGACCCCCTTGAGTACCACACCACGGGAGATGTCGACGAAATAGCGACCCGGAAAGGCCAGGGTGTAGAGCTGCACCACGTAGGGCATGGTGAAAATCGGAAACAGCATGCCCGAGAACAGGATTGAGGGCATCAGGGTGACGATCAGCACGGCCAGCAGGGCGACCAGTTGAGTACGGGTCACGGCCGAGACCAGCAGGCCGATCCCCAGGGTACAGAGCACGTACAGCAATGATATCGCCAATAGGAATGCGACGCTGCCCCGGAACGGTACACCGAACCAGAGAAAGCCGACGCCGATCACCATTGCCATCTGCACGAAGGCGATGATCGCGTAAGGCATCAGCTTGCCGGCGAGAAACTCGACGGTGGAGAGCGGCGAGGCATAGATCTGCGCGATGGTGCCGGTTTCCTTCTCCCGCACCAGGGCGAGCGCGGTGAGCAGAGGCGGGAAGGCCATTAGGATCACCGCATAGAGGCCGGGCACCACGGTGTGCACGCTGCTGAGCGAGGGGTTGTACCAGACGCGGGTTTCCAGGTGCATGGCCGACGATGGCGCTGCATGGCCAAAGCCGCTGGCGATGGCCAGTGCATGACCGCCGACCAGCGTTGCCGTGGCAGAATAGGTGCCGTCCACCAGCAGTTGTACCGGGCTCGGCTCGTGGCGGGCGAGGGCGCGTTCGAAACCGGGCGGGATGATCAGTGCCAAGCGGATCTCGCCGCGCTGCAAGGCGCGCTCCATTGCCTGCGGGTCATTCAATTCGCGCTCCAACCGGAAGGTCTCGCTCGCCGTGAACTCATCGCTGAGTTGACGGCTGGTGGGCGTACGGTCCTGATCCAGTACCCCCATCGGGATGTCGTCGACATCGAGCGTGATCGCATAGCCGAACAACAGCAGCATGACCAGTGGCATGATCAGCGCGACGCCGACGGTGATCGGGTCGCGCAGCACCTCTTTCGCCTCCTTGGTCGCCACGGCGGCGATGCGCTTCGGGTTCATGATGCCAGCTCCCGCTGCGTGCGCTCGAGATGGCCGAGGAAGACCGCTTCAATGTCGGCGTCGGCCGGCAGCCGCAGCGCCTGGCGCAGCTGCTCAAGGGTACCAAGGGCGACCAGGCGCCCTTGGTGCATCAACCCCAGGCGGTGGCAATAGCTCGCCTCTTCCAGATAGTGGGTGGTAACGAACACCGTCATGCCGCCGCTGGCCAGGGTCTGGATCAGCTGCCAGAAGCGCTGGCGGTTGAGCGGATCGACGCCGGAGGTGGGCTCGTCCAGAAACAGCACCGCCGGGCCGTGCAGGATGCTGCAGGCCAGCGCCAGGCGCTGGCGTACCGCCGCCGACAGCTCGCTGACGCGGCGCGTCTCCATCCCGGTCAGGGCCGTCATGCCGCTGGCCCATACGATCGCCTGGCGTCGGCGCATGCCGCCAAGGCCGTAGGCCCCGGCGAAGAAGCGCAGGTTCTCGGCCACCGTGAGGTCCGGGTAGAGCGAGAAGTGCTGCGACATGTAGCCGATGCGGCCGCGCAGGGCCTGTGCCTGGGCGATCACCGAGAGGCCGGCGACGAAGGCCTCGCCGTCGCTGGGCATCAGCAGACCGCAGAAGACCCGGATCAGGGTGGTTTTGCCCGCGCCGTTGGGGCCTAGCCAGCCGATCACCTCGCCCGGCGACACACTGACCGAGACCCGGTCGACGGCGGTGAAGTCGCCGAACCGCACGCTGAGCTGCTCCGCTCGTACCTCGCCACCCTGCGTCTCCGTAACGGTCGGTGTCACCGGCGGCGGCGCTACCGGCGCCTGTGCCGTGCTCAGTGCGATGAAGGCCTCTTCCAGCCCCGGCGCGGCGGAAGCCAGGGTGGCGAGCCCGCGCAGCCGCGCCAGGATGGCCGGCGGCAGATCGACACCGGCATGCAGTTGGATACGCAACCTGTCCGCCAACCACTGCAGATTCAGCACCTCGGGGACGTCGCGCAGGATGGCCTGCACGGCGGCGCTCATGGCGGTCCGCACGTCGTAGATCCGCCCCTGGATCCGGGCACGCAACTGCGCCGGGCTGTCCACCGCCAGCACCCGGCCCTGGTCGAGAAAGGCGAGTCGATCACAGTATTCCGCTTCGTCCATGTAGGGGGTGCTCACGACGACGGTACTGCCCTCCTCCCGGTAACGCCGCAGCAGTCGCCACAGATCGCGGCGCGATACTGGGTCGACACCGAGGCTGAGTTCGTCGAGCAGCAGCAGGGGCGGGGCATGGATCAGGTTGGCGCACAGCGACAGCTTCTTGCGCATGCCTCCGGAGAGCTTGCCGGCCGGCCGGTCGAGAGCATCCTGTAGTCCGGCCATGGCGAGTAACTCCCGGCTGCGACGGCGGAAATCGTCCGGGGCGACGTCGCGAATACGGGCGGCGAACTGCAGGTTCTCAAGGACGCTGAGCCGATCATAGAGCGTGAACCCCTGTGACATGTAGCCGACCCGGGCATTCACCTCGGCCGCTTGGCGCACCGTGTCGAATCCAAGCACTGTCGCCTGACCTTCGCTGGGATCCAGTATCGCCGCCAGAAGTTGCATGAGCGTAGTCTTGCCGGCGCCGTCCGGGCCCAGCAGTCCGAAGATTTCGCCCTGCCGTACCTCCAGTTCGACTCCCGAGAGCACCTGCCGGCCGGCGAAGCGCCTCCCTAACGCGGTGGTGCGGATCGCCGCGGTCATGGTGGCACGACCAGGGTGTCGGGCCACGGCTCCTCGTCCTGCCAACGGATCCAGGCATCAGCTGGCATGCCCGGCTTGAGAGTGCCGTCGGGGTTGGCGAGGCGCAGGGTCACTCCGAAGACGGTGTGCGCCCGTTCGTCGGGAAGGTGGACATCGCGAGGGGTGAACTGGGCGCGGTCGTCGACTGCGCTGACCTCGGCCTCGAAGTAGCGGTCCGGGAAGGCGTTGACCCGTACCCGGGCCGGGGCGCCGAGGCGGATCTGACCCAACGCCTGTTCGGCGACATAGAGCTTCAGTCGGGGCCGGTCCAGGTCGACCAGAATGCCGAGCGGCTGCCCGGGCGCCACTACCTCCCCAACCTCTACTGCCTTGACCTGTACGGTGGCGTCGATGGGGCTGGTCAGTACGGTCTTATCGAGCTGGAGCGCGAGCTGTGCCTGCTGCTGCTCAAGCGCCTGCAGGTTGGCGGCTGCCTCCACGCGTTGTGCCGTCAGCACCTCAACCTCACCCGCCGCCTCGCGCCGGCGATCCTCGCTGCGCTCCAGTTGCTGCGCAGGGATCGCGCCGGTGCGACGCAGGGTTCGCGCGCGTTCCAGCTCAGTCTCGGCATTGCCGAGATGATGGCGCGCCGTGTTGAGCAGGAGCTCGAACCGTATCACCGATTGTTCACCGGCGACCCAGCGTGCCTCGAGTTCGGCCAGTTGCAGGCGAAGGAGGCGGTCGTCCAGGCGCAGCAGTTCGTCGTCCCTGGTGACGGCCCGGCCCTCGATCAGATGGCTTGCCACCACGCGACCGGGGATTTCGGCGGCCAGGCGAATCTCGGTGGCTTCGATACGGCCGCTGCCGTAGAGCAGGCCGGTCGGGAGTTCCGAAGGTCGCAGCGCCAGGAAGCCTAGATAGCCACCAACAGCGAGCAGTATGACTGCAGCGATGGGCCATAGTGAGTGTCGCATTGCTGCTCCCATGTTTCTGCACCTACTCCCTTAATTCGGGACGAGGTATCGGCTGGAGAACCACCCGCGACCGCCACACTGTTGCTATTGTGATGGCAAGGTCATGTAATTACTCAAAGATCCTTCGAACGGTTGGTCTGGTGGGCCAGGCGCATTGCTTCATGATGTTCCAGCTTGAGTAGCTCGCCGATCAGCTCACGTGTTTCGGGAATCTCTGTACGTCCCTCGAGGTAGCGATAGAAGTCGATGATTTGATTGTGAAGATCGAAGATTTCCTGGCAGATCTCGTCGAAGCTCATTTCCGCATAGGGTGCATTGCATGACTGGTGCGGCTTGATGGGCTGGTAGGAAATGTAGTCGTAGAGCCAGGTATTCAACGCCTTGGGATCGGCCTGTTTCTCGAAGCCGGCGACGACCTTTTCCAAGGCCGCCTCATGGTCTGCCAGATAGGTCAGCAGCCACTTGGCGCGCTCTTCATCCTGCTGCGTTGAGCAGTGTTTCAGGCAGTGCGCCATATGTTCATGCAGGGTGCGTGTCCACTCCACCACGTCTTGGAAGGTTGAGACGTACATGATTCATTCTCGCTGTATTGATGGATTCTGAAATCTGGCCTGTGCAAAGGCCAGCTGTAGGCGAGCTGATTCGCAGCATCAGGTTCAACCCGCCATTGATTGGCACGGCGTATGGGTGTCTGACGCCAATTGGTCTTTTCACCATAGCTCACTGTCCAAGGAGATCGCTTGACCGGTATCAAGGAACGATGGCTGCTCGAGCTGTAAGCATGGCAGCGGTTGCCTGGCTTCGAATGGCGTGAAACACTGTCTCAAGCTGTTGCCCAGCATCGCCTTCTCTCTGTTCTGGAGCCCTGATAATGGCGGGAGCACGAGCCGGATACAGCAGGTCTAGCCGGCTATTGGCCATCCCGGAGTTCAACGTGGCGCTATTTGCGTTTCTGTTGAACTATCCGTGGGAATTCCTGCAAGTTCCCTACTTCGTCGCAATGCCTGAGATGGCTCACTGGGATGCGGTCATCTTTTGCACCCGGGCAACCATGGGCGATGTGCTTATTGCCCTGGTGGCTTTCTGGGTCGTAGCGATGTTTCGGCGCCAGCGCTCTTGGCTGCTCCGGCCCGATGCGCGAGCGATCTTCGCCTTCATTGCCACTGGTATCGTGATTACAGTCGGTCTCGAGTGGCATGCCACTGAGCTTCAGCAGCGTTGGCAGTACGCCGAGCGGATGCCGACACTGCCTCTTGTGGGCACCGGGCTGACACCTCTGCTGCAGTGGCTCGTGCTACCGCCGATAATCGTGTGGTTGGCACGCCGCCAGATGCTCGGAGAGCGCTATCTACAACAAATTGATCGCAAATGAGCCGGCAACGGATTTCTGCCTGTCACTCGCCATCAGCGTCGGCGCCACGATGGTATGATGTACTTTGCCTGCCGGAGAGGGGCAGGGAGAGGCAGAAGCTCGTAATGCCATTCTGCGAACTGACCGCAACATCTCCACCATGAGCCTTGACGATGGATCGTGTGATGGCGAGCCCCAGTCCTGCTCCCTCGCCATGGTGGCTGCGGATGTTGTCGGCGCGGTGGAAGCGCTCGAACAGTTTGGCTAACTGATCGGTGGGAATGGTCTCACCAGGATTGCTGACACTCAGACGTGCCATCTCCTTAGCTTGGGTAATCGTGATCTCGATCATGCCGCCAGGGGAGGTGTGCCGCACTGCATTGGACACCAGATTGGCAATCGCACGGCGTAGCATCAGGTGGTCGCCGGTAACTGTGGCGGCGCCACTGAGCTGCATCGTAACCTGCTTCTCCTCGGCAAGAGCCTCGTAGAATTCCAGCAAAGCGTCTACTTCCCGCTCCAGATGCACCGGCTCGGCGGGATTGGGCAGCAAACCATGATCGGCCTTGGCCAGGAACAACATGTCGGCGATCATTCGCGCCAGCCTTTCCAACTCCTCCAGGTTGGAGTGCAGTGTGTCCTGGTATTCCCCTGTGCTACGTGGTCGTGACAGGGCAACCTGGGTTTCGGTAAGCAGGTTGGACACCGGGGTACGCAGTTCATGGGCGATATCCGCTGAGAACTCGCTGAGGCGCTGAAAGTCGGCCTCGAGCCTGTTCAGCATGCCATTGAACGCATTGGCCAGTTCGAGCATTTCCGGTGGGGTGGCTTGCAGGTCGAGGCGCTCACCCAGGCGCTCAGCTGAAAGCCGCTTGGCCGTTGCCGTGATCCGCTTGAGGGGGGCCAGACCTTGACGTGCGACCAGCCAGCCGAGCAATGCCGTCAGCAGGGCGGCAAGTGCAATGCCCGTCCAAAGATAACGTCGAATGTCCTGGAGAAAGTGGGCATGATGGGTGATATCCAGGCCCAGCAGGACGCGTACCGGTATGGGCTGTGCAAGAGGAAGGAGCTGCTGAACTTCATGGCCAATGAATTCGTGGCCGGCCACGCTCCAGCGAGCGCTGGGTGAGCTGACCTCTCCATTCTTTACTGGCTCGAGAAAGTCCGGTTGGTAGGCGTAGAGTATTTGTCCCGCTTCATCGCGGATGGAAACGGAGAGTGTGGCATGGCTCGTCAATAGGTCGTCGAGATATCTGGGCAGTGTATTCAGCGCGGCAGGGCTATCGACTCGATCAAGCAGGTTCTCGATCATGTTCAGCTTTGCTGTCAACTCCATATGGTCGATTTCGTCGAAGTGATCCCGAATCAGGTACTCGAGCCACAGGCCAAGCAGCAGCAGCAGGATTGCCACCAGCAAGGAGTAGAGTGTGGCCAGGCGGGCCGTCAAGGAACGTGGGTAAAGGCTCATTAGCTATTTCCCGGCTCCAGCACATAACCCATGCCGCGTACGGTCCGGATCAACTTCTCGGGGAAGGGACCATCGACCTTGGCGCGTAGCCGTCTGACGGCTACGTCGATGACGTTGGTATCGCTATCGAAGTTCATGTCCCACACCTGCGAGGCTATCAGTGAACGTGGCAGAACCTCTCCCTGGCGGCGAATCAAGAGCTCTAGCAGGGCAAACTCCTTGGCGGTGAGGTCGATACGTTCGCCGGCTCGAGTCACACGCCGTCGCAGCAGGTCGAGTTCCAGATCGGCAGCGCGGAACACTTCCGGCTCACGTGCCTTGCCGCGCCTGAGCAGGGAGCGAATCCGCGCCAGTAGTTCGGAGAAGGCAAATGGTTTGACCAAGTAGTCGTCTGCGCCGAGCTCGAGCCCCCGCACTCGGTCGTCCACTTCGTCTCGTGCCGTCAGAAACAGCACGGGTACGTCCTGCCCTGCGCGGCGCACCATCTGCAGGATGGTCCAGCCATCCATCCCGGGCAGCATGACGTCTAGAAGCAACAGATCATATGCTTCGTTCTGGGCCAGGTGCAGGCCATCCAGCCCATCGCGGGCGAGGTCGACGACGAAACCGGCTTCTCTAAGGCCTTGAGCCAGGTAGTCACCGGTTTTTGGCTCATCTTCAACGATCAATATCTTCACAAAGCCTCCGTCAACCTGCTCCGATCGAAAATGACAAAAATGTCATTTTCGAGTCAGTTTCCTGTCCGCTACTGCATCGTACTATGCCTACATGAACAAGCAACAAGGGGGATGAGTAGGCTGAGTGGTTACTCTATCACGCCCGAAGTTGAAATTGACAGTCCTGGCGTTTGCAAGTTGTTAACAGGAAATTTCATTGGAAAAAGAGGTGTGTCATGATCAAGAAGATTGCTTTTGCTACTGCCGTTCTCAGTATGTTTTCCGTTCCTGCATTTGCCAGTTTCGGCACTGCGGCATCAAACGGGAATATGCTGCAAGAAGGTAGCACGTCCAGCTCGATCATTAATACAGGGCAGCCGCATACTTACCAGCTCGACTTGGACCAGGCTACAACGGTCAGAATTGCCAGCAGCCATCTCCCGGGGGCTCATTCCATGCTTCCCATGAGTGCTCAACTGATCGATGCTCAGGGTAACACCGTGAAGGAAGTCCGTTCTTCAGGTGGAGACTTCGAAATTCGCGAAGCTTTGCAGGCGGGTCAGTATCGCCTGGTAGTGTCAGGAAGTTCGGCACCGGGTGGCGATGGTTGGGATGCTCATCGCTACAGCTTGCACGTCGCTTTCCAATAACACACTTCCATATCTTGGAGATAAAACTGGCCGGCTTGAGCCGGCCAGTTTGGTAAGTGATGTCAGACGGTTTGGTTGATTATTTATAAAGAATATAAAGGGGTGCCGTTTTTTAGCAGCACTCTGGCGAGCGTGGAGGGTGGCTCATGGCATTTCGATTACCAACGATGCTCGCAGTGTTGCTGAGCACAGCATTTCTATTACCTCTCTCGGCACTTTCAGAGCAAGTGTTATCGCTCAGTGAAGCGGAACGACTTGCTCTAATCGACGACCCAGCCACGCTGCGTTATCGAGAGCTGGCGGAGGCTCGCCGCGAGGCCGCCATCTCAGTCAGACAGCTCCCTGACCCCATGCTGATCATGGAGGTCATGGATGTTGCAAGAGATGGTATTTCCATCGATGACGATTCCATGACCCAGCTCCGTGTGGGCGTGCGCCAGACCTTCCCTCGAGGTGACAGCCGTCGGTTGGCCAGCGAGCGGGAATCGGCCATGGCCCAGGCGGAAGCGGCGCGAAGCAGCAATGCAGAACTGGCTGCAGTGCGCGCCGTACGGCGCTCTTACCTGGCGCTTGCCGAGCAGCGCGCCATCCTCGGCGTGCTGGAGCAGAGCCAGCCCTTGTTCGAGGACCTGCGTGAAATCACTGAGCGCGAGTTCGCTTCCGGCTTTGCCGACCAGCAGGATCTGCTGCGCGCCGAGCTGGAGCTGAGCCGATTGCATGACCGCATGTTGAATGTCCAGGCGCAGGAGGCAGTAGCACAGGCTCAGCTAGCGCGCTGGGTGGGTCATGAAGCCCTCTCGCGCCCCTTGTCTCTCGACCTTCCCGAGCTGGCCGAGCCCGCGGGAACCTTGCTGGCGCATCCACTGCTGGATGCCGAGCAGGCCGTTATCGATGCCGGCAACCATGGCGTGGAACTGGCTCGTCAAGGATACAAACCGCAGTGGTCGGTCGAGCTGACCTACGGTACGCCGACGCAACGGGGCATGGGCATGCCGGATCGCATGTCGGCGATGGTCATGGTCGACCTGCCGCTTTTCACTCGTCAGCGCCAGGATCGCGACCTATCGGCCAGCGTGCATCGACGTGAAGCCGCCCAGTATGCCTGGGATGAACAGGCCCGCGAGTTGCAGCGCCAACTGGGAGAGAGCCAAGCCAGATGGCAGCTGATGAGCGAGCGTGAACGCCGTTACCAGCAGCTTCTGCTGCCCCAGGCCAGGGAGAACGCCGAAGCCGCCGAGCATGGGTATCGCAACCGTACGACGGATTTCAATTCGCTCGTGCGCGCCCGCCTGACCGAACTGGAAACACGCATCGAGGCCGTGCGTATCGGCACCCAGCGCCGCCTCGAGCAGGTGGATCTGCTCTATCTGTTGGGAGAAAACGCATGAAGGCATTGGCTGTTATCGTCCTGCTGGGGGCAGGGGCGGCGGCAGGCGCCGCCGCGGTGATCTATTGGCCGGATTCACATGCCCATGTCGCGCAAGCGGCGGGCGCGGCCAATGGTGAGAGGCAGGTCCTCTACTACCGGCATCCCCATAACCCTTCCGTGACCTCTCCCGAACCGCGTAAGGATGAGATGGGCATGGATTTCATTCCAATCTACGCGGGTGATGGCGACGCGACGCCCGGCACCGTGAGCATCAGCCCTGTCGTTCAGCAGAACATGAACGTACGTATCGGCTCGGTGGCTCGTGGCGATCTGGCGCGCCTGGTCGAGACAGTCGGCTTCGTCGACTACGACGAATCGAGACTCAGCCATATTCACCTGCGTACCCAAGGCTGGATAGAGGATCTCAGCGTAAGAACCACCGGCGAGCGGGTAGAGGAGGGGCAGCTCTTGTTCCGCCTTTATTCGCCGGAACTGGTCAATGCCCAGGAAGAGCTGCTGCATGTCATGCGGCGTGGTGGTAGCCCAGCTCCGGCACGGGAGCGCCTCAGGGCGCTGGGGATTAGTGCCGCCGAAATTGCCGAGATCGAACGGGCCGGCCAGCCGCGCCGACTGATCTCCGTACGGGCGGGGCAGAGTGGGGTAGTGGAGTCGCTGAACGTGCGTGAAGGCATGTATGTCACACCGGGCACCGAGGTGATGACCATTGCCGACCTCTCGCAGGTATGGGTGATTGCCGACCTGTTCGAGCATCAGGTGGATGCCGTGGCTCGAGGTGACGCCGCCCATGTGAAGCTGCCATTCCGCCCGGGCGAGCGTCTCGAGGGCAAGATCGACTATATCTATCCGAGCCTGAACAGCCCGACGCGAACCGTTCAGGTTCGCCTGGCCTTCGACAATCCCGGTGAGCGACTCAAGCCGGGAATGTATGCCGATGTCCAACTGACCACTCGACCGCTGCAGGGCGTCCTGTACCTGCCGGCCGAGGCCGTGATCCGTACCGGCAGGCAGGACCGCGTCATCCTGGCGCTGGGTGAAGGGCGTTTCCAGGCGCGTGAAGTTCAGGTAGGGCGTCGTGCCAACGGCGACCTGGAGATCATCGAAGGCCTCAAGGAAGGAGAGCGCGTGGTTCTCTCCGGCCACTTCCTGCTCGACTCCGAAGCGGCAGCCAGCGCTGAGCTGGCGCGCATGACCGAAGCCGAGGAGGAGAGCGCCGACGACGACATCTGGGCCGATGGTCGTCTGCTTGGTATCGATCGCGACGCCCGCATGTTGAACGTCGACCATGAACCGATCCCGCTATTGGGCTGGCCGGCAATGGTCATGGACTTTGCCATGGCTGATGGGCTCGAGCTTGATGGGCTGCACGATGACATGCCGATGCGCTTCCGCATGCGTGAGCGCGAGGAGTTCGTCTTCGAAATCACCGCTATCGAGCCGCTGGCTCACGACCACTGAGGAGTCGTTTCATGATCGAAAGGATCATCACGTGGTCGTTGCATAATCGCCTGCTGGTGCTCTTGGTGACGGCTATTTTCGTCGTCTGGGGGCTCTTCACAGCCAGGCAAATGCCGCTGGATGCCATCCCCGACCTCTCCGACGTCCAGGTGATCGTGCACACCAGCTATCCCGGCCAGGCACCTCAGGTGGTAGAGGATCAGGTCACCTACCCGCTGTCGACGGCCATGCTGGCCGTGCCCCAGGCGCGGGATGTGCGAGGTTTCTCCATGTTCGGTGATTCCTACGTCTACGTGCTGTTCGAGGATGGCACCGACCCCTACTGGGCACGCTCTCGCGTGCTGGAATACCTGAGCCAGGTGGCACCCCGCCTGCCGGCTGGCGCCACGCCGGCGCTGGGGCCAGATGCTACCGGGGTGGGCTGGGTCTATCAGTACGCCTTGGTGGACCGCAGCGGTAAGCTCGATCTGGCGGACCTGCGCTCACTGCAAGACTGGTTTCTGAAGTTCGAATTGCAGTCCGTGGTAGGCGTTTCCGAGGTCGCTACGCTAGGCGGCATGGTCAAGCAGTACCAGGTGGTGCTCGATCCGCATCGGGCGCGCGCTTATGGCCTGACACTTGCCGGCATCCGTTCGGCCATCGAGGGCGCCAACCGGGAGGCGGGCGGTTCGGTTATCGAGATGGGTGAAGCGGAATACATGGTTCGCTCCCGTGGCTATCTGACCGGCATCGAGGAGCTTCGCCTGGTGCCGGTTGGCCTTGGCGGTGACGGCACTCCAGTACTGCTCGAAGATGTGGCCGAGATCCGCATCGGCCCCGCTGCCCGCCGCGGCATCGCTGAGCTGGATGGCGAGGGCGAGGCTGTGGGAGCCCTGGTAGTCATGCGCCATGGCGAGAATGCGCTTGCCACCATCGAGCGTGTCAAGGCCCGCCTCGAAGAGCTGCGGCCGAGCCTGCCGGAAGGCGTCGAAATCGTGGAGACTTACGACCGCTCAGTACTGATTCAGGAGTCGGTGGACAACCTGACGGTCAAGCTGTTGCAGGAATTCCTCATCATTGCGCTGGTCTGTGTCGTCTTTCTGCTCCATTTCCGCTCTGCTCTGGTGGCGATCGTTGCACTGCCGATCGGCATCCTAGCGGCACTGATGATCATGCAGGCCAAGGGCATCAACGCCAACATCATGTCGCTGGGCGGCATTGCCGTGACCATCGGCGCCATGGTGGATGCCGCCATCGTCATGGTGGAGAACCTGCACAAGCGACTGGAAAAGGCGCCGCCAGGGGAGGATCGCTGGCATACCGTGGCGGAGGCGGCCAAGGAAACAGGGCGGCCGATCTTCTTTGCGCTGTTGATCATCGTGGTCAGCTTTCTGCCGCTCTTCACTCTCCAAGGGCAAGAAGGCCGCATGTTCCAGCCCTTGGCCTTTACCGGTACCTATGCCATGGCAGCGGCGGCCGGGCTGGGTATCACCCTGGTCCCGGTGCTCATGGGCTATCTGGTGCGCGGGCGTATACGCCCTGAGTCTGCCCATCCGCTGAGCCGCATGTTGATCGCCATCTACCGCCCCGGGCTCGATGCCCTGCTGCGCTACCCTTGGGCAACCATTGCAGCAGCAGTGTTGGTTGCCGCCAGCGTGGCCTACCCGGCCAGCAAGCTTGGCAGCGAGTTCATGCCTCAGCTCGACGAAGGCGATCTCATGTATATGCCGTCGCTGGAACCTGGCGCCTCGATTGGCAAGGTGCGTGAATTCGTGCAGCAAACCAACCGGTTGATCATGTCGGTGCCGGAAGTGGAAGGGGTCTTTGGCAAGGCAGGGCGGGCCGATACGGCCACCGACCCGGCCCCCATCGGCATGCTGGAAACCGTCATTCGCTTCAAGCCACGCGACCAGTGGCGCGATGGCATGACCAAGGCCGATATCATTCGCGAACTCGATGAGGCAGTCAGTTTCCCGGGGGTGGCCAATGTCTGGGTGCCGCCGATCAAGACGCGCATCGACATGCTCTCGACCGGCATCCGCTCGCCGGTGGGCATCAAGGTGGCTGGATCCGACCTGGCAGAGATCGAGCGTGTTGGGCGGGAGATCGAACGCGTGCTCCAAGATGTGCCGGGTACAGCGTCGGCGTATGCCGATCGCACCGCCGCCGGGCGTTACGTCGAAGTGGATATCGACCGGCGAGCCGCCGCGCGCCATGGCGTCAATGTCAGCGACCTTCAGGCCATCATTCAAACTGCCGTCGGGGGGATGAATGTGAGCGAAACCGTCGAGGGGCTGGAGCGCTACCCCATCAACCTGCGCTATCCCCAGGACTGGCGCGACTCGCTGGAGAGCCTGCGGGATCTACCGGTGATCACCTCGGCGGGGGCCTACCTTCCCCTGCAGGCGCTGGCACAGGTGGACATCGTGGACGGTCCGGCCATGATTCGTACCGAGAACGCGCGTCTCAACGGCTGGGTGGTGGTCGACATCCGCGGGCGCGATATCGGCTCCTATGTGGCCGAGGCGCGGCAACGGGTGATGGAACAGGTCACGTTGCCTGCCGGGTACTCGGTGACCTGGTCAGGCCAGTACGAGTACATGGAACGGGCCAAGGAGCGCCTGCAGTGGGTGGTCCCGGTGACCATCGTGCTGATCTTCCTGCTGCTATACCTATGCTTCCGTAACGCTGCCGAGACTTTCATGCTCATGGGTTCGCTGCCATTCGCCGCCGTCGGTGGCGTGTGGCTGCTCTACTGGCTCACCTATGACGTCTCGGTGGCCGTGGCGGCGGGTTTCATCCTGTTGATAGGCCTGGCAGCAGAGTTCGCCGTGGTGATGCTGATGTATGTCCGCGGGGCAGTGGAGCAGCGGCGGCCCCGTACCCGAGGTGAACTGCGTGAAGCGATCATCGACGGCGCGGTCATGCGGGTACGTCCCAAGGCCATGACCTCGCTCACGGTGGTGCTGGGTCTGAGTCCGCTGCTGCTGGATTCCGGCCCAGGATCCGAGGCCATGCAGCGTATTGCCACGCCCGTGGTCGGCGGCATGATTTCTGCCCCCCTGGTATCGCTGCTGCTCATTCCCGTTCTTTATTGGCTATGGCAGCGACGACACTTCCCCGAGTCCGTCTCATCCGAGGCTGCGCTCAGCAACTCCAAAACCGAAGGAAACCTTTGATATGAAAAACAGTATGCTTCAGTTGGTGGTCGTGATGGGACTCATTATGGCAGCTCCGGCAGTGGCGAGCAGTGATCATGGACATGGCAAGCACGCGGCTCATGGTGCCCAGACTGGTCATGAACATCAGGAAATGCGCACGGCGGAAGGTGTCGGGATCGTACGGTCGATAGCGCAGGATGGCAGCAGTGTGCTGGTAGCACATGAACCTATCGCCGAGCTTCGCTGGCCAGCCATGACCATGGAGCTGGCGCTGGCAGATCCGGCGCTGGCCGAGCTGGTGAATACGGAAGACCAGATCATCTTCGTACTGCGTCAAACCGGCGAGACCGACTACGAAATCGTCTCTCTCGAGACCATCGACTGAGATTGGGTGCGCTTCTCCTGCAAGAAGCCGGACGGCCGCTCTCTTCGGAGGCGGCCGTTCTTACTTCGGCAAGGGCTCCACCAGCCCCAGCGCCACGCAGAAGCGCACCAGCTCGGCCAGGTTGCCGGCACCCAGCGCTTTCATGCCCCGCAGGCGGTAGATCTCCACCGTCTTGGCGCTGACGTCGAGGCGCTCGGCGATCTCACGGCTGGTCAGGCCCTCGGCCACCAGCACCAGGATTTGGCGCTCCTTGGGGCGCAGGGCGTCGTAGCGCGCGCGCAGGGTGTCGATGCGCTCGCTCACGGCGCGCTGGCGCCGATACTCGGCGAGCGCCTGCTGCACGGCGTCGATCAGCTGCTGCTGGTTGAAGGGTTTCTCGATGAAGTCGAAGGCGCCGGCCTTGAGGGCGGCCACCGCCATGGGCACGTCGCCGTGGCCGGTCATGAAGATCACCGGGGCGCTGTCGCCACGCTCCAGCAGGCGCTGCTGTACCTGCAGGCCGGAGAGACCGGGCATGCGTACGTCGAGCAGTACCGCATCGAAGCTTGCCGGGTCGGCGGCGAGAAACGCCTCGCCGTCGGCAAAGGCGCGCGTGGCCAGGCCTACGGAGTCGAGCAGCCAGGCCAGCGAGTCGCGCAGTGCCTCGTCGTCGTCGACCACGGCGATACGGGGGGCACGAGTAGGCTCGGTCACGGCTGGCTCCGGGGCGGCTTGCTGCGGTGGATGGGGCTTGGTTCGGCCAGCAGTGTACCGGTAAAGGTGGCACCCTCGGAACCGTCGGTCAGTGCCAGGCTGCCGCCCATGGCTTCCATCAGCGAGCGGCTGATGGCAAGGCCCATGCCGAGGCCCTCCGGACGGCTGGAGTGGAACGGTGCGAAGATGGCCTGAGCGTTGTCGTCGGTAACGCCGGGACCCTGGTCGCTGACGCTGAAGGTCACCTCGCGCCGTCCGCTGCGTCGTGCGCGGATCTCGACCCGCACGGCGGCAGGCCGTTCGCGGCTCGCTTCCAGCGCGTTGAGCAGCAGATTGACCAGCACCTGCTCCAGGGCGATGGGGTCGGCCATCACGCGGGGCAGCGTTTCCGGCAGGTCATGGGTCAGGCTCACTCCGGCCTGCTGGTACTGCCACTCGCACAGCCGACAGGCGGCATCCACCACCTCGAACAGCATCACCGGGCGCGGGCGGGTCTGCCCCTTGCGCACGAAGGTGCGAATGTGGCGCAGCCGCTGTGCCAGCCGCTGTACCTGGGTGTCGATCCGCTCGAGGGGCAGCGCGAGGTCGCTGGCCGGGCGATTCGGATCGGCACGCAGTTGCAGCAGCGCGCCGCTGACGTAATTGGCAATGGCCCCCAGCGGCTGGTTCAGCTCGTGAGCGATGTTGGAGGCGAGCTCGCCGGTGGTGGCCAGCCGGTTGGCGTGGGCGATCTGTTCCTGATGGCGTCGCGCCTGGGCCTCGGCGGCCTTGCGCAGGCCGATGTCGCGATTGAGCAGCGAGAGGTGGTCGGGCTCGGCGCCGGGGCCGCGGTGGGCCAGCACCACGCTGAGCACCGGCACCGGCCCCTTGGGGCCCGGCATCTCCAGCTCGCCGCTCCAGGAGCCGTAGCGGGCCACGGCGGGCAGCACGATCTCTCGCAGGATGGCAAGCGAGCTCGGGGTATAGGCCCGCTCGAGCCGGGCATCGAGCCCTTCGCGCGGCAAGCCCAGCAAGCGTCGCGCCGCCTCGTTGGAGTAGAACAGCCGCTCTTCGCCGTCGCAGAACAGCACGTAGTCGGTGGTCGATTCCACCACCCGGGCCAGACGCTCGCGATTGGCCTCGGCGCGAATGCGCCGGCCCACGTCGCGGGAGACGCAGAGCACGTCGATCAGCTCGCCGGTGGCCGGGTCGCGGCGGGTGCGGCTGGTGGTCTCGAACCAGACGTAGTGCCCGTCCTTGGCACGGAAGCGGTAGGTCTGCTGATAGAAGCCGTCGTGGTAGTAGACCCGCGGCGACTTGTTGAGCAGGTCGGCGAGGTCGGATGGGTGGAACAGGTCGTAGGCCGAGACGCCGATCAGCTCCTCGGGCTCGTAGCCGAGCAGGTCGCGGGCGGCCTGCGAGGCGTAGAGGAAGGTGCCGTCGCGGGCGTGGCGCGAGATCAGGTCGGTGGTGCTCTCCGCCAGCCAGCGATAGTGGCGCTTCTCCTCGTCGAGCTCGGCGATTCTCGCTTCGAGAGCGGCCTTGTGGGCCTCGAGTTCGGCCAGCCGGGCGCGCAGCGCCTCGCGTTCGTCGGCCATCAGCGCGCCGGGTCCACCAGGCCGCCGAGCGAGGCGTTGCGCCGGAACCAGCCGGCGATGCTGGCTCGCGGCAGGCGGGTGGGCAGCACCTCGTGGGGCACGGTCTCGGCGAGAAAGCAGGCGAAGTTGCCGGCTTCCGGGCGTACCCGGGCCACTTCGCGTTCCGGTTCGTCGGCGGCGAACATCGCCATCTCCCCGCCGCCGTCCGCCGGCCAGGCGGGGTTGAGGTAGCCCACCGTGGAGACCACCCGGTTGGCGCGTCCGCGAAAGCTGTCCAGATGCTTCTTGTAGAAGGCCCCGGGCGGGTAGTGGGCAAAATGCGCCTCGTATTCGAACAGCCCCAGGAACAGCGCCTGATTCAGTTCGCGCTGCAGCTCGCCCATGGCTTCGAGGTAGCGGCGCTGGGCCAGGCTCTCACGGTCGAGCCAGCGGATGGCGTCGCCGCGGATGTCGCGACGCAGCTGGTGCTCGTCGCCGCGGCCGATGCCGGCGGCAGCCAGGGCGTCGCGCTCGGCCATTTCCATCAGCTCCCGATGCAGCGCCTGGCACAGCTCGGCGTCGAGAAATCCCTCGCCGACGAACCAGCCCTGTTCGACCAGAGCATCGACCAACTGAGGCAGGGCATTGGCCGCAAAGGCCGGGCGGGTGAGCAGCGACATGAATGCGACGAACCTCCAGGAAGGCGGGCAGCAGGATCAGGAGCGGCGCGTGGCGGTATCCGGACTGCGCAGCAGACGTTCGGGAAAATAGCATAGCCGACCCTGCGGCGGCTCATCGAACAGGCTGATGGGACGCTCGAAGCCCTCCGCCAGCAGCTCCACCAGCATCATGGCCGAGAGCCCCCAGATCACCTGGCCCTGGGTGTGGTAGCTGGGCACGTAGTGGGGGCGTCCGTTGACCGGAATCACGTCGGTATGGTGACGGCGGTCCTCGAGGAACAGCTCGAGCGGCACCTCGAAGATGGCGTCCAGCTCGGCGGGGTCGGGCGTGAGCGGCAGGTCCGGCGGAATCAGCCCCACATAGGGCGTGACCAGAATACCGTGCAGTGAAATCACGTCCGACAGGCGGCCGAGCAGCTCGACCCGCTCCGGCGGCAGGGCGATCTCCTCGTGGGATTCGCGCAGCGCGGTGAACAGCAGGTCGCGGTCGGCCTCCTCGCGCTTGCCGCCGGGAAACGCCACCTGGCCGCTGTGCGTATTGAGATGCCCTGCACGGCGGGTGAACAGCAGCGTCGGTTCGGGGCGCTCGACGATCGGCATGAGTACCGCGGCACGCGGCATGTCGAGGCGCAGATGGCGGGGCTCGTGCGCTTGCAGGCGCTTGCGAAGTTTCTCTAACATGGGGTTTCCGTCGGGTTTGATTCCTTCTACCCGGGGGCCTTTGCCGACGTCAAGCCTGCCAGGGAGACTCATGAACTTCTGCAGCCACTGTGGCCAAACCGTGCGTTTCGCGATTCCGGCAGGAGACGATCGGCCCAGGTACCTGTGCGATGCCTGCGGTTCGATCCACTACCAGAACCCGCGCATCGTGGCCGGCACGCTGCCGGTGAGCGGCTCGCGCATCCTGCTCTGTCGCCGCGCCATCTCGCCGCGCAAGGGCTTCTGGACCCTGCCGGCGGGCTTCATGGAGAACGCCGAGACCACCGTGCAGGCGGCGGCCCGCGAAACCTGGGAAGAGGCCTGTGCCGAGGTCGACATTCATGGACTCTACACCCTGATCAACCTGCCGCACATCAACCAGGTCTACATGATCTTCCGCGCCGAGCTCACGGGCGGCTTTTCCGCCGGCCCGGAGAGTCTCGAAGTGGCCCTGTTCGAAGAGCACGAGATCCCCTGGGACGAGCTGGCCTTCCCCACCATCGAGCGCACCCTGCGCCATTTCTACGCCGACCGTGGCGATGGCCATTATCCCCTGCACATCAGCGACATCACCGCCGAAGATCGCGAACGCTACTTTGGCTCTGCATGACGAGGCTTCGCTTGAGGGGCTTTGCATGATTGGGGTTCGGCCTGAAGGGCAAACGACAAGGAACGGGTGACGTGGACAAGTTCGAGCTGAAGCTGGACCAGGCGGCCCGTGCGGCGTGGCTCTCCTACGTGGGCGGGCGCACCCAGGACGAGATCGCCAGCCAACTGGGGGTGTCGCGCCCCGGCGTGCAGCGGCTGCTGGCCCTGGCGCGCCAGGAGGGGCTGGTCAAGGTGCACATCGACCACCCGCTGGCCAACTGCATGGTGATGTCGGATGCCATCCTCAAGCGCTTCGGGCTCGAGTTCTGCGATGTGGTGCCGGCCGACCCGGAAGCTCCCGAGAGCAGCGCCCACTACCTGGCGGTGGCCGGGGCGGAGCGCCTGGCGAGGTTGATCGAGCGCTCCGAACCGCTGACCCTGTCGCTGGGTACGGGCCGCTCGGTGCGCGCCACGGTGGAGGCGCTCAGCCGCATCGAGCGTCCCCAGCACCGCTTCGTCTCGCTGGTGGGCAACGTCGCCCGCGACGGCTCCGCCAACCGCTACGACGGGGTGATGGTGCTGGCCGACAAGACCGGCGGCGAGCGCTTCCTGCTGCCGGCGCCGGTGGTGGCCGGTTCGGTGGAGGAGAAGGAGGCGATGCTCGGCCAGCGCCTGTTCCAGGCCATCGTCGAGGTCGCCAAGGAGGCCGAGGCGGCCTACATCGGCGTGGGCCGCATCGACCGCCAGGCCACCCTGTTCCAGGACCACTTCATCAGCGAGGCCGAGCTCGACGAACTGCTCAGCCGCAACGCCGTGGGCGAGCTGCTCGGCTGGCCGCTCGACCGCAACGGCGCGGTCATCGAGTGCTCGATCACTCGCCGCGTCACCAGTCTGCCGCTGGAGATGTTCCGCCATCAGACCCTGGTGGCGCTGGCCGGTGGCCGCGACAAGGGGCCGGCGATTCTCGCTGCGCTGCGCGGCGGCTGGCTCAAGGGGCTCATCACCGACGAGAGTGCCGCACGCTTCATCCTCGAAAGCGAAGGGCTTTCCTGACCCGATTCGACCTGGCTTAACCTAAAGTCTAAGGGCCTTGCCTTTGCCTTTTGCTGCGTGCTGTCCGATCATTTGATCGTCAGATGAGTAAATGATCAAAGCAGCGACTCCCGGCACCCAACAACAATTCCCGGCACCCAACAATAATTCCCGGTACCCAACAACAACGCCCCCAGCGGGCACGCCAAGCACACAGGAGCCCGACATGAAGTTCGCCTACGCCTTTCCCCTGGCCGGCCTGGCAGCCGCCTTCGCTACTGCCGCCCAGGCCGAGACCATCACCGTGGCCACGGTCAACAACAACGACATGGTGATCATGCAGAGCCTGACCAGTGCCTTCGAGGAGGCGCATCCCGGCATTCGGGTCAACTGGGTGGTGCTGGAGGAGAACGTGCTGCGTCAGCGCCTGACCACCGACATCGCCACCGACGGCGGCCAGTTCGACGTCATGACAATCGGTACCTACGAGGCGCCGATCTGGGCCGAGCGCGGCTGGCTGGTCGCTCTCGACGACCTGCCCGAGGCGTATCAGGAGGAGGACCTGCTCAAGCCGGTGCGCGACGGCCTCTCCCATAATGGCTCCCTTTATGCGCTGCCGTTCTACGCCGAGAGCTCGATGCTCTACTACCGCACCGACCTGTTCGAGGAGGCCGGCATCGAGATGCCCGAGCAGCCGAGCTGGGAAGAGGTGCGCGAATGGGCGGCCGAACTCCACGACCCCGCCAATCAGCTGGCCGGTATCTGCCTGCGCGGCAAGCCGGGCTGGGGCGAGAACATGGCCTTCGTCTCCACCCTTGTGAATACCTTCGGCGGGCGCTGGTTCGACGAGGAGTGGAATCCCGAACTCGACTCGCCGGCCTGGCAGGAGGCCATCGGCTTCTACGTCGATCTGCTCGGCAACTACGGCCCGCCGGGAGCCAGCTCCAACGGTTTCAACGAGAACCTGGCGCTGTTCTCCCGCGGCAACTGCGCCATGTGGGTCGACGCCACCTCGGCGGCAGGCAAGCTCTACAACCCGGCAGAATCCCAGGTTGCCGATCGCCTCGGCTTCGCCCCGGCGCCGGTGGCCGAGACGCCCAAGGGCGCGCACTGGCTGTGGTCCTGGGCGCTGGCCATTCCCGCCTCTTCGGAGAAGCAGGAGGCCGCTCAGACCTTCCTGACCTGGGCCACCTCGCAGGAGTACATCGAACTGGTCGGCGAGACCCAGGGCTGGACCAGCGTGCCGCCGGGTACCCGTGAGTCCACCTACGCCAACGAGAACTACCAGCGTGAGGCACCCTTCGCCGGCTTCGTGCTCGATGCCATCAACAGCGCCGATCCCACCGACTCGACGCTGGAGCCGAGCCCCTATGTCGGCGTGCAGTTCGTCGGCATTCCCGAGTTCCAGTCGATCGGTACTCAGGTGGGCCAGACCATCGCCGCGGCGCTGACCGGCGATACCGGCGTCGAGCAGGCGCTGCAGAACGCCCAGCGTGCCACCGCGCGTACCATGCAGCGCGCCGGCTACTGAGCCGCGCCACTCGTCTGCCGTCGGGGTAGTGCCCGGCGGCCAACCTCGCGACCTTTCGTGGTGAAGCTATGAGCAAGACACGCGCCTCCGGGCGTACCGTCGGCGGATTGCGCTCGCTGTCGCTGCAGGCGCCTGCGGTCACGCTGCTGCTGCTGTGGATGCTGGTGCCGCTGGGCATGACCGTGTGGTTCTCGCTGCAGCGCTACAACCTGCTGATGCCGGAGATGGTCGGCTTCGCCGGCCTCGAGAACTACGAGTTCCTGTTCACCGATCCGGCGCTGTGGCGCGCCATGGGCAACACCCTGGTGCTGGTGGGCTCGGTACTGACCATCACCGTGGTCGGCGGCGTGCTGCTGGCGGTGCTGTTCCAGCAGGAGTTTCCCGGTCGCGGCATCGCCCGGGTGCTGGCCATCTCGCCGTTCTTCGTCATGCCCACGGTCAGTGCGCTGGTGTGGAAGAACATGATGATGCACCCGAGCAACGGGGTGCTGGCGTGGCTCGCCGGGGTGTTCGGGCTGCCGGCGGTGGACTGGTTCTCGGCGTTGCCGATGACCTCGATCATCATCATCGTGGCCTGGCAGTGGCTGCCGTTCGCGCTGCTGATCCTGCTCACCGCCATGCAGTCGCTGGACGAGGATCAGGTCGAGGCGGCACGTATGGACGGGGCAGGGCCCATCGCGGTGTTCTTCTACATCACCCTGCCGCACCTCAAGCGCGCCATCAGCGTGGTGATCATGATCCAGATGATCTTCCTGCTGACGATCTTCGCCGAGATCTACGTCACCACCTCGGGCGGCCCGGGGCTCGCCACCACCAACCTGGCCTTCCTGATCTACATGCAGGCGCTGCTCGACTTCGACGTCGGTCTGGCCTCTGCGGGCGGGGTGGTCGCCATCATCCTGGCCAACATCGTCGCCATCTTCCTGGTCCGGCTGGTGGCCAGGAACCTGGAAAGCTGAGGCAGGAGCCGCTCATGACCACACTCAAGACCAAGGTGCTGCCGGCCGATGGCCATCTGGCCGCCACGTCCAGCGGAGCGCGGGCCCGCCATACGCCGCTGGTGCCAAGCGCCGGAATGCGGCGGGTATGGCTCACGCTGCTGGGCTGGGGCATTGCGCTGATCATCTTCTTCCCCATCCTGTGGATGGTGCTGACCGGGTTCAAGACCGAGGCCGAGGCCATCGCCGACCCCAGCCTGATCTTCACCCCGACGCTGGAGAGCTACGTCGCCGTGCAGGCCCGGGCCGACTACTTCAAGTTCGCCATGAACAGCGTGGTGGTGGCCTTCGGCTCGACCCTGCTGGCGCTGCTGATCGCCATTCCCGCCGCCTATGCCATGGCCTTCCTGCCCACCCGGCGCACCAAGGCCACGCTGCTGTGGATGCTCTCCACCAAGATGCTGCCGCCGGTGGGGGTACTGGTGCCGATCTACCTGATTTTCCGCGACCTGGGCCTGCTCGACACCCGCTCCGGGCTGATCATCGTCTACACCCTGATGAACCTGCCGATCGTGGTGTGGATGCTCTACACCTTCTTCAAGGATCTGCCGCGGGACATTCTCGAGGCGGGGCGCATGGACGGGGCGAGCACCTTCCAGGAAGTGGTCTACCTGCTGCTGCCGCTGACCCTGCCCGGCATCGCCTCCACCGGGCTGCTGTCGGTGATCCTGAGCTGGAACGAGGCGTTCTGGAGCCTCAACCTGACCTCGTCCAACGCCGCTCCGCTCACCGCCTACATCGCATCGTTCTCGAGCCCCGAGGGGCTGTTCTGGGCCAAGCTCTCGGCCGCCTCGACCATGGCCATTGCGCCGATCCTGATCTTCGGTTGGCTGACCCAGAAGCAGATGGTCCGCGGCCTCACCTTCGGCGCCGTCAAGTAACGAGGTTTCCCCATGGCAACGCTACAACTGCATGACATCGTCAAGCGCTTCGACGACACCGAGGTGATCAAGGGCGTCGATCTGGAGGTCAACGACCGCGAGTTCGTGGTCTTCGTCGGCCCCTCCGGCTGCGGCAAGTCGACTCTCTTGCGCATGATCGCCGGACTCGAGAGCGCCACCAGCGGCGACATCCTGATCGACGGCGTACGCATGAACGAGGTCGGCCCCGCCGAGCGCGGCCTGGCGATGGTGTTCCAGAGCTACGCGCTCTACCCGCACATGACCGTCGAGGACAACATGGGCTTCAGCCTGAAGCTCGCCGGGGTGCCCAAGGAGGAGCGTCGGCGCAAGGTGCGCGAGGCGGCATCTATCCTGCAGCTCGAGCCGCTGCTCGAACGCAAGCCCAAGGCGCTCTCCGGCGGGCAGCGCCAGCGGGTGGCCATCGGCCGCGCCATCGTGCGCAACCCCAGCATCTTCCTGTTCGACGAGCCGCTCTCCAACCTCGACGCGGCGCTGCGGGTGCAGATGCGCATCGAGCTGGCGCGCCTGCACGAGGAGCTCGACGCCACCATGATCTACGTCACCCACGACCAGATCGAGGCCATGACCATGGCCGACAAGATCGTCGTGCTGCAGGGCGGCGTGGTCGAGCAGGTGGGCTCGCCCATGGAGCTCTACCACCACCCGCGCAACCGCTTCGTGGCCGGTTTCATCGGCTCGCCGAAGATGAACTTCCTGGAAGTGGAGCGGGTGAGTGCCGCCGCTACCGGCGTCGAGGTGCGCCTGCCCGGCGGCGATACCTGCACGGTGCCGGTGGACGGCAGCGGCCTCGACGATGACGCCCTGACCCTGGGCATTCGCCCCGAGCACCTGCAGCTCGACCCGCAGGGCCCGCTCACGGGGCGCATCGAGGTGATCGAGCGCCTGGGCGGGGTGACCTCGCTCTACGTGCGCATGCAGGACACCCTGGTCACCGTGAGTGCCGACGGCAACGTCGACAGTCGGGTCGGCGACAGCCTGCGCTTCGGCTTCGAGCGCGACTGCGCGCACCTGTTCGACGGCGAGGGATTGGCGCTGCCCAGCCTTGCCCGACATCCCCTGGCCGGGCTCAACCGCCAGGACAACCGTGCTCCGGCCGCGGCGGGTCGTCTATGAACGGGGCAGGCATGGAAACGCTGATCTTCGACTGCGACGGTGTGCTGGTGGACAGCGAGGTGATTGCCGAGGCGACGCTGTTGCAGCAGCTCGGCCAGCTGCTGCCGGACATTCCCGAGGATGTCGCCCTGCGCCAGGCGCTGGGCATGACCACCGGGGCGATTCTCGAGCGATTGGAGCGGCAGAGCGCCCATCGCCTGCCCGCCGACGCGCTGGAGCGTATCGACGGTGCCATCGAGGCACGCCTGGCCAAGGAGCTACGCGCCGTCGAAGGCGTGGCGGATACGCTGGCCGGCATCGAGCTGCCGGTGGCCATCGTCTCCAACAGCCGGCGTCGGCGGGTGCTGGCTTCGCTGGCCGTCACCGGGCTCGATGCCCGGCTGGGTGAGGTGCCGCTGTTCACCGCCGACGAGGTCGAACGGCCCAAGCCGGCACCCGACCTCTACCTGTTGGCGGCGCGCCGCATGGGGCGGGCGCCGGCCGATTGTCTGGTGGTGGAAGACAGCGTTTCCGGGGTCACCGCGGCCCACGCCGCCGGCATGACAGTGATCGGCTTCACCGGTGCCAGCCACATCGAGGAGGGCCATGTCGCACGATTGCTGGAAGCCGGGGCGTGGCGGGTGCTGCCGGCCATGCATGGCCTTGAGAGCTTGATTCAGCTGTGGCGTGAACGGCGACGTGCCGGTGCAAAGGCGGCCACGAATGAAACCAACGAGGAAACCCCGAGATGAAACTGCAGGACAAGGTGGCGGTGATCACCGGCGGCGCACGCGGCATCGGCCTGGCCATCGCCGAGCGCTATCTCGCCGAAGGGGCCCGGGTCGCCGTGGCCGATATCGACGTGACGGCGGTGGAAGAAGCGGTGGCCGGCCTGCGTCCGCTGGGCGCCGAGCGCGTGATGGGCGTGCGCCTGGATGTCTGCGACCGCGACTCCATCCAGGCGGTGGTCCAGGCGGTCACCCAGCATCTCGGTGCCATCGATATACTGGTCAACAACGCCGCGGTGTTCGACATGGCGCCGGTACTGGAGGTGAGCGAGGCGAGCTTCGATCGCCAGTTCGCCGTCAATACCAAGGGGCTGTTCTTCACCCTGCAGGCGGTGGCGCAACATATGGTGAGCCGCGGCCAGGGCGGTGCGATCATCAACATGGCCTCCCAGGCGGGGCGTCGCGGTGAGGCGCTGGTGAGCACTTACTGCGCTACCAAGGCCGCGGTGATCAGCCTCACCCAGTCCTGTGCGCTCGACCTGATCAAGCACGGCATTCGGGTCAACGGCATCGCGCCAGGCGTGGTCGACACGCCCATGTGGGACGAGGTCGACGCGCTGTTCGCCCGCTACGAGGGCCGCCCGCTGGGCGAGAAGAAGCGCCTGGTCGGCGAGGCGGTGCCCTATGGGCGCATGGGCAAACCGGAGGATCACGCCGGCGCGGCGGTATTTCTGGCCAGCGACGATAGTGAGTATGTGGTCGCTCAGACAATCAATGTCGATGGAGGCAACTGGATGAGCTAGGCATATTCGAAAACTGGCTGCGCTCGACCATACGGCGTTAAAAATCGACTCAAATTGCTCATTTACAAGCTCGTAAACTCCGCTTTTTCGTCGATTTTTGCCTTGTCTGGTCTTCGCTCGCTGCCTTTTCGAACACGCCTAATGCCTACGCGTTGAATAGGAAACAACAATGAATCCAAACATTCACGATATGGCGGTGCGTTTATTGGAGGCTGCGGAGAACCGGCAGCGCTTCATCGTCGCCTTGGCCGGGCCTCCGGGGGCCGGCAAGTCGTTCCTCTCCGAGTGGCTGTGCCGTGAGCTCAACGAGCGGGTGCCCGGCATTGCCGCGGTGGTACCGATGGACGGTTACCACCTCGACAACGCCATTCTCGAGCCGCTGGGCCAGTTGCCGATCAAGGGCGCCCCGGAGACCTTCGACCCCGAGGGCCTCAGGCACGACCTGGAGCGCATTCGCCGCGCCGACCGGACCGTGGCGGTGCCGGTGTTCGACCGCCCGCTGGATCTGGCCCGGGCCGGTGGGAGGTTGATCACCCTGGCGCACCGCATCGTCATCGTCGAGGGCAACTATCTGCTGCTCGACCGCGACCCCTGGCGCGAGCTGCGTCCGCTGTTCGACATGACGCTGTTTCTCGAGGTGACCGACGAGGTGCTCGAAGCGCGCCTGATCCAGCGCTGGCTGGGCATGGGCCAGGACCACGAGGGCGCCATCGACAAGGCGCGCCACAAGGACATGCTCAACGCCCGGCTGATCAAGCGCGAGTCCGTCGCGCCGGACCTCTACTGGCGCTGACCCGCAACACGACCGGACCGCCGATCCATTTTTCGTTCATTGCCGCCTGCGGCAAGGAGTGCCCCTATGCCTGCTCTCAGCAACGCCACGCTCTCTCACCTCGATTCGCGGGTAGCCGTGCCGCGCTACGACCGCCGGGAGGTGACCCCGGGGATCGTGCACATCGGCGTCGGCGGTTTTCATCGTGCCCACCAGGCCATGTATCTCGATGCACTGATGAATCGTGGCGAGGCGCTGGACTGGGGCATCGTCGGCGTCGGCGTGATGCCCGGCGACCGCCGTATGCAGGAGGTGCTGGCCGCTCAGGATCATCTCTACACCCTGGTGGTGAAGTACCCCAATGGCGAGCGAGAGCCGCGGGTGATCGGCGCCATGCTCGACTACCTCTACGCCCCCGACGACCCCGAGGCGGTGGTCGAGCGCATGGCCGACCCCGCCATTCGCATCGTTTCGCTGACCGTCACCGAAGGCGGCTACAACTTCCATCCGGTAACCGGAGAGTTCGATCTCGCCAACCCCGACGTGCGCCATGACCTCGACTCTCCCGCAGCGCCGCGCACCACCTTCGGTCTGGTGGTGGAGGCGCTGGCTCGCCGTCGTGCGCGAGGCCTGGCGCCGTTCACGCTGATGTCCTGCGACAACATCCAGGGCAACGGCGAAGTGGCGCGGCGCATGTTCGTGGCCTTTGCCCGGGCCCGCGACCCGGCGCTGGCCGAATGGATCGAAGCCGAGGTGCCGTTCCCCAATGCCATGGTCGACCGCATCACGCCGGTGACCCAGGCGGTCGACATCGAGGAGCTGGCCGGCGAGTTCGGCGTCGAGGATGCCTGGCCGGTGGTGTGTGAGCCCTTTACCCAATGGGTACTGGAGGATCATTTCATCTGCGGCCGGCCGGCGTTCGAGCGGGTCGGCGTGCAGGTGGTGGAAGACGTGGAGCCTTATGAGCTGATGAAGCTGCGCCTGCTCAATGCCAGCCACCAGGCGCTGTGTTACTTCGGCACTCTCGCCGGCTACCGCTATGCCCACGAGGTGTGCCGCGACCCGCTGTTCGTCGACTTTCTGCTCGGCTACATGCGCCACGAGGGCAGCCCGACCCTGGCCCCGGTGCCCGGAGTGGACCTCGAGCAGTACCGCCTGACCCTGATCGAGCGCTTCGCCAATCCCGAGATCAAGGACACCCTGGCGCGGCTGTGCGCCGAGAGCTCCGACCGTATCCCCAAGTGGCTGGTGCCGGTGATTCGCGAGCAGCTGGCAAAGGGTGGCGAGATCCACCGCAGCGCGGCGGTAGTCGCAAGCTGGGCGCGCTACGCCGAGGGCCTGGATGAGCAGGGCGAGCCCATCACCGTGGTCGACCGCCTCAAGCACGAACTGGCTGCCCTGGCCGCCGAGAATCGCACGCGCCCCGGCGCCTTCATCGAGAACCGCGAGCTGTTCGGCGACCTGGCCGAGCATGAGCGCTTTCGCCAGGCCTACCTCATGGCGCTGACGAGCCTGCACGAACGCGGCGCACGCGCTACGCTTGAAACGCTGGTCGGGGAGTGAGGAGTGGTGGCATGTACATCGGGGTGGACTGCGGCACCCAGAGTACCAAGGTGGTGGTGGTCGACGTCGAGGGCGAGGCAATCCTCGGCGAGGCGAGCCGTGCCCATCGCCTGAGCGAGGGCGGCAACGGGCGTCGCGAGCAGCAGCCCCAGGAGTGGGTCGAGGCCTTTCGCGGCGCCTTCGACGAGGCCGTGACTCGGGCCGGCATCGAGCGCCATGCGATACGCGCCATCGGCGTTTCCGGCCAGCAGCACGGCATGGTGGCGCTCGACGCCGAGGGGCTGCCGGTGCATCCCGCCAAGCTGTGGTGCGATACCGAGACGGCGGCGCACAATGCCGCCCTGGTGGCGCGCCTGGGCGGGGCGGCGGGTTGCCTCGAGCGGCTCGGCCTGGTGCTGCAGACCGGCTACACCGCCTCCAAGATCGCCTGGCTGCGCGATACCAATCCATGTGCCTACCGTCGTATCGAGAGCGTGCTGCTGCCCCACGACTACCTCAACTTCTGGCTCACCGGCGAAAAGGTGGCAGAAGCGGGGGATGCCTCGGGCACCGGCTATTTCGATACCCGCACCCGCCGCTGGCGTCACGACGTCTTTGCCGAGATCGCCCCCGAGCTCGACCCCACGCGGGTACTGCCGCGGCTGATCGACTCCCGCGAGCCCGCCGGCACGCTGCGTCCCGAGCTCGCTTGCGAGCTGGGGCTGTCGCCTGACGTGGTCGTGGCCAGCGGGGGCGGCGACAACATGCTCGGCGCCATCGGCACCGGCAACATCGCCCCCGGTATCGTTACCCTGAGCCTCGGCACCTCGGGCACGGTGTGCGCCTATTCGCCCGAGTCGGTGCGTGCCGAGAGCGACATGGTGGCCAACTTCTGCGCCAGCCACGGCGGCTGGCTGCCGCTGATCTGCACCATGAACGTGACCTCCGCCAGCACCCTGGTGCGCGAGCTGTTCGACCTCGACCTGGCCGCCTTCGGCGAGCGCCTGACCGCGGCTCCCATCGGCGCCGAGGGGGTGACGGTACTGCCGTTCTTCAACGGCGAGCGGGTGCCGTCGCTGCCGCACGCCACGGCCAGCTTCCTGGGGCTCGACAGTCGCAACCTGACCCAGGCCAACCTGTGCCGGGCAGTGGTGGAGAGCGCCACCTTCGGCCTGCGCTACGGCCTCGAGCTGCTCGGCCCGCTGGCTGCCGGCGCCAGCCAGATCCGCTTGATCGGTGGCGGCGCGAGAAGCCCGGTGTGGCGCCAGATGGTGGCCGACGTGACCGCGACCCCGGTGATCTGTCCCCAGGTGACCGATGCCGCGGCATTGGGAGCGGCGTTGCAGGCGGCCTGGTGCGAGCGGCAAGACCTACCGCTGAGCGAACTGTGCGAGCGCCTGGTACACCTCGACGATGCCTCGCTGGCCGAGCCCAAGGCGGCCAGCGTCAGGGCCTACGAGACGACCTATGCTCGCTACCGCGAGGCGCTATCTGCCCAACATGGCATTTCGACCTGAATCATGGATGAGGGCGCCTTGCCCTATCGAGTCAGGATGGCCTCGGCCTCTTCAACCAACTGCCGACCGCCTTGCAGCGTGGACGAAACCCCATAGCCGATTTCGTGGCTGATCCGTTGCAGAACGATAGCGATTTCGCCTGCACCGGAAGGGGGAACGGGGGGCAGGGGGCCGACATAGGGTTCCAGGTCATCGATGTAGGTCAGCGTTGCTCTACCGACATCGTCCAAGGTCGGGGCCAACTGCATACGCATCTCCGAGGAGGCCGGTATTCCCCGATCCACGCCCAACACCTTCACTGCGGCGGGATCCATGACCAGAAAATTCGCCAGCTCGACGGTACGGCGTTGCCTCTCCGCATCCAGCCCGGCCGCCACGGAGAGCATCTGCGACGGTTTGTAGTAGTGGCCGGGCCGACCACCGGGGGTTACCGGACAGGCGGTGATGCCCAGTGGCCGGTCGATCTGCTGCTGATAGTTCAGCATCATGTTCGAATGCGCAAAATCCATGGCGGAGTAACCCAGGGTCAGCGGCGACGTCTCGACGGAGTTGCGGAAGAGAATCTGAATGTCGACCGGTACGCATGCCCGTTTGGCACGTAACTCCGCCCAAAAATCGAACCAGGCGGTTGCATCCGCCGCCTCGAAACCGAGCTGACCATGGGGTTTGTACAGGCTCTTGCCCTGCTGGAGCAGCCAGGCTTCGAATGCCGACTCCAGGCCGCTGGCATCCATGGTCGGGTAGTAGTGCTCCCTGGGCGTGCCGACGGCAAAGTGGACGCACTTGTCGTGGAATGTCTGCCAGCTTTCCCCGATGGCGGGCGGTTCGACCTCGGCTTCCAGCCACCGCTCCCGATCGATGAAGGCTGCGGTAGCATTGATACCCAGATTGACGCCATACAGGCGCCCGTCGATCCGACAGGAATCGATGTTGTGCGTGCCGAAGGAGTCGATGTCGAGCAGGTCGCCCAGGAAAGGGTCCAGTGGTTCGATGACCCTGCTGCGGGCGTATTCCTCGAGGTAGCGATAATCCATCTGGATCAGGTCCGGGGTATCGCCGAGTGCCACGAGCGTCGACAGTCGCAGCCAATAGTCCAGCCAATCGGTGAATACCGCCTCCACCCGGATATCGGGATGGGCGGCCTCGAACAGGGCGAAGGCTTCATTCGTTATCCGAGCCCGGTCGGCCGAGCCCCAGCCGCTGAAACGCAGGGGCTTCGTCTCGCCAAGACACACCGGGCTGACCAGCACGAGCGCGAGTGCTCCCGCCGTGTGCTTGAGGAAGTCGCGCCGAGGAATGGTGTTCGCGTTCATTGCTGGCCCTCTCATTCCACGAAGTCGAGCGTCTCGGCCAGTGGTACGGCTTTCGCGTAGTAATAGCCCTGACTCTGTTTGCAACCAAGCTGTCGCAATGCATCGACTTGCTGGCTGGACTCGACTCCTTCGGCAATGGTTTCGATGCCCAGCGACGTGCACAGACCGCAAATGGCGTGAACCACGGCGTGACTGTCGCATGAGGTGAGCATGCCGTTGACGAAGGAGCGGTCGATCTTGACCTTGTCGAACCTGAACTTGCATAGGTAGCCCAGGCTGGAGTAGCCCGTGCCGAAGTCGTCCATGGCAATTTGCACACCCATTCCTCTAAGCGCTTCCAGCATGCAGAGGTTGTGATCGGTATCTTCCAGCAGTACCCCTTCGGTGATTTCCAGCACCAGCCGTGTCGGGCTCAGGCCGGATGCCGAAAGGGCATTGCGTACTTCATCCAGAAAGGCTTCGTTGCGGAACTGCACCGGGGACAGGTTGACGGCAATGGAGATCTCCACCGGCCAATGCAATGCATCCTGGCAGGCACGTCTCAAGACCCAGTTGCCAAGCCGATCGATCAGACCGATCTCCTCGGCCATGACGACGAACTCCGCGGGCGATACGAATCCCCGTTCTGGATGCCGCCAACGCAGCAATGCTTCGAAGCCTCGGGGGGACTCATCGTCAAGGTCGACTTGAGGTTGATAGTACAGCTCCATCTTCTCGTGTTCGATCGCGTCACGCAGGTCCATTTCCAGGGCGCGTCGTGCCTGGATGTAAGCATCCATTTCCGGCTCGAAATAGCGGTAGGTACTGCGGCCGTCCTGCTTGGCGCGAAACAGGGCGATGTCCGCCTGCTTCAGCAGCACGTCCGGATCGGAAGCGTTCCGGGGGGCGATGGCGATGCCGATCGACACGCCGGTAACGATGGTGTGCGTTGCCACCCGGTAAGGCCGGCCGAGCCGTTCTATCACCTTGTTCGCCATGCGCGTTACCCGGTCCGGCGTCACGTTCTCCGTCAGCAGCACGGCGAATTCGTCGCCGCCCAACCGTGCAACCCGGTCGGTATCGCCAAGGCAGTGCCTCAATCGCTCGCCGACTTGAATCAACAGCCGATCGCCGACGGGATGCCCCAACGAATCGTTTACCGACTTGAAATCGTCGAGATCGAGGCACAGCAAGGCCACGTCTCGTCCCCCTTCCTGATCTGCCTGGGCGGCCGCCAGTTTTTTGCGGAACAGGGTGCGGTTGGCGAGCCCGGTCAAGGTGTCGTGATGTGCCAGGTGAGTGATCTGTTCTTCCTGCTTGCGCCGCTCGGTGATGTCCTCATGCACGGAAACGAGCCCGCCTTCCGGCGTAGTCGCCACCTGCACGACGATGGTCCGTTCGTTGCGAAAGTCCAGCATTTGGGGAGCCATGCAGGTGTCGCGCTGCGTCGGTTCCTGCTCGCACACCGGTTGTTTCAGCCATCGGGCGCCTTGCTCACGGCACAGCTTGCTCAGCTCCCGCAATGACATGCCTGTATGCACCTGCGCAGGTGCCAGGTCGTACAATTGCAGAAGGCGGCTGTTGACCATCAGCAGACGTCCATCGGCATCGGTCAGGCACAACCCCTGAGGAATGCTCTCGATCGCCGCTGTCAGGCGATCGTATTGGATGCGAATGTTCTGCCGGGATTCCTCTTCCAGACGACGGCGCGCATTGGAGAGTTCCAGGATCAGTTGCTCGAACGACTGCGCCAGGGTGCCAATTTCATCGGAGCGGGTTACCAGCCTCAGCGGAGTTTGCTGGTTCAGGTCATCGGTCTGGCGCAAATGTTCGACGTGGGTGGTCAAGCGTTCTACCGGCCGGGTCAAGCGCGAAGCGAACACCAAGCCGGCGACGAGCAGCATCAGTGAGCTGGAGGCCGCTACCAGAGCAACCACGAAGCGGGATTCCATTATCTTGTTGTCGATCGCCTCGGTCGCTTCCTGGTACTGGACCCGGGCATCGCTTTCCAGGCGTCGCAATACGGTGGCCAATGCGTTTTCGGCCCGGCTGACCATCAATATCTGGGCGGCCATGCCGGAATCGAACAGTCGCGCTCGACGCCAGGCATCATGAAGGCCACCCGGGCCGGTGAGGATGTCCGAGAGGCGGACGATCAGTTCATCCATGCCTGGGGTCGGCAGCGCAGGCCTGAGGGCATCGCGCTCGATTTCCAGCGCCACCAGGGAAGCCAGATGCGCCTCCTGGTCTCTGGTGTTGCCCTGAGCCTGGTTGGTGTGGGCCCGAGCCAGATCCTTGCTCAGTCGTACCAGGTGAATGCTGACGTGCGCCAGATGCAGGGCGGTTTCCAGCGAGGCATCGTCCTGCGCATTACTTTGCATAGCCGACCTGGGGCCAGCCTCATCGTAGAAGTGCATCGCCTGAACCAGCTCGTCCAGCTCCGCTATGGTTGTCAGTGCCTGCTGTCGCTGCTCTTCGAAACGGATCTGCAGGGTTTCGCGGGTATCGCACAGTGAGGAGAGATTGCTGATCGTCAGCTCGAGTTCGTCCTTCGCGGTACGAACCGTTCGTTCAGTGTCGGGTGTATGGGTATGCTCGAGGAAGTCGGCGAGTGCATCGATGGCGGCGAACTCGGTCGAGAGGCCGCCTGCCAACATGGCTCGGTGCGAACCGTCTGCCCGGTCGCAGGCCGTTCTGATGTCGCGAGCCGTCCTCGTCAACGTTCGCATGGCGTTGGAGGCGCTCACTGCGTTGGTCAGCAAGGGGTATTGAGTGTCGGTGGTACGGGTAATGACCGTGGCAACCTGATCGGTATAGATCAACCCGATCCAACCAATGGCACTTACGACGATGACCGAACACAACGCTGCTGCCACCATCTTGAAGCGGAGCCGGCCGAAAACTCTTCGCGTGCGCTCTGGCAAGCTTCCTTACCTCTTATATTGTTGTGATCGCCAACTACATCCCGTCTCACTGAGTGGTGGCGTCACCCGGCCCAGTGGGTCCTCGACTCGATCGAACCCTTCGCAATGGCACGCCGTACCTTGCAAATAGCTGTACACGGGCCGTCCTGGGCATGCCCGAGAGTTAGGGCTTACGGCTGGTCATCCGCTTGTTACATCCGACAAGCTTTTCTGTTTGTTGCCAATGGCTGCGATGTGTGCTGATAACGTAAATTCAAGATGCCGCACAGACAGGAAACACGCAATGAATTCGATATACGACCATTGGCTCTGTTGTAGCTGAGTTGGCCAGCGGCCGTGGCGCGCATGCGGATCATCAACGTGGGAAGGGCAGCGCATGGGGGCGTCGCCAGCCGGGGGCCTGCCGCGAGAGAGGTTCGGGGCAGGCACTATTGCCTCAGAAGGTCTCCAGCTTCCACACGTCGAAGGCCGGTTCCTCATAGGGGTGTGCGGCGCGCAGAGCCTCGACGGCATCGTGGATGAGCGCGTCCTCGCACACCATCTCCACTTTCACTTCCTCGACCTTCTCCAGGTCACCCACCTGACCGATGTGTGGGCTGGCGCCGTCCAGCGGACGAAACTGACCGGTGCCGCGGGTTTCGAAGCAGCACGCTTCGTAGTCGCCGATGCGCCCGGCACCGGTGACGAATACGGCTTCCTTGACGGCCTCGGCATCTTCCAGCGGTACGAAGAAGGCAAGCTTGTACATGATTGTCTCCCTGTCACGATTTCGGGTGGCTCCGTCACCCCCCTTTTTGCCACAGCTGGCAGGCAGCGTCAGCCCCTTGGCTATTCGCACAGCAATCAGTGAAAAAATACTTGTCCAATAACTGTACAGTAACTATTGTCTGTATAGGGTTGGGCTCGTTCATGACGCACCGCCCTATACGTACACACTGAGGAAATGACCCGATGAAACCGATTCATGTGGTAGCCACGAAGTGGATGGGAGCAGGTTTGGTTGGCCTCATGCTGGCGGGCGCCGTCCAGGCCGGCAGCCACGGCGACAAGCAGGACATCGTGGACACCGCCGTCGCGGCTGGACAGTTCGAGACCCTGGCGGCAGCGCTGGAGGCCGCCGGGCTGGTGGAAACCCTCAAGGGCGAGGGCCCCTTCACCGTGTTTGCTCCCACCGATGAGGCTTTTGCCGCGCTGCCCGAGGGCACCGTAGAGAGCCTGCTGGAGCCCGAGAACATCGAGCAGTTGCAAGCCGTGCTGACCTACCACGTGGTGGCGGGGAAAGTCATGGCCGAAGAGGCCATGAGTCTGGACAGCGCAACCACCGTTCAGGGCCAGGACATCACCATTACCACCGCCGACGGCACGGTAATGATCAATGACGCCACCGTGATTCAAGCCGATATCGAGGCAAGCAACGGTGTCATTCACGTCATCGACAGCGTGCTTCTGCCCGAGTGATCACAGCCAGCCCTTGCTGTGTCCAGCTTGCCACCCTGCGGGGTGGCCTTTTTTGTATCAGGAAGGCGTTCACGAACGTCGGCGCCCTTCGCCAGCATGACGCAGTATGACCTCGTAGGCGGTGTGTTTCAGTTTCAGCGCCGCGTCCCAGTCGCTTCCCTGGGGCTCGAGGGCGGCGCTGATCTGCACCGTCACCCTGCCCGGATGGGGGCGCCACTCCTTGCCTCGCAGCAGCTGCCGCGAGCCGGCGATAGCGACCGGGACCACTGGCACGTCCGCATGCGCTGCGGTGAGGAACGCGCCCATGTGAAAGTCGCCGAGTCCGGGCTCGGCGGTGAAGGTGCCCTCCGGGAAGATGGCGAGAATGTCGCCGTTGGCCACTGCCCGTTCGGCCTGCTGCATGTCCTGTTCCGCCTGACGCGGGTCGAAGCGCTCGACGAACAGCGCTCCCATGCGAGTCAGCGGCAGCCGGGTTGTCGTGCGGCTCTCCAGTTCCTCCTTCGCCAGGTAGCGTACGCTGCAGGGCAGGGCTGCGGTAAGAATCAGCACATCCAGGTAGCTGGCATGGTTGGCGACCAACACGCAGGGGCGCTCGCGCGGGAGGTGCTCGAGACCGCTCACCTGAATACGGATACCGGCCAGCCGAGCCATGGCCCGGCACAGGTAATGAGCGACGCGCCAGCGCCAGGCGAGCCGCGGCAGTGGAAGGCCTGCCAGGGCGAACAGCGTGAAACCGACCCCGAAGAGCGACCAGGCGTAGAGGTAGTAAGCCCAATAGCCCGCCGCCGATAGCCCCTGGCGTGCGCGTCCGGCCCACGCACGCAGCGTCAGCTTGACCACCTGACGCCAGACCGGAAGCGGCTTCTCGCCCAGGCGGCCCTGGCGATAGAAGTCGCGGGTCGCGGCGCGCCGGATCTTGCCGCTGGAGGTCTTGAGCACACTGTGGGGCGGCACCAGGCGAATATCGTCGGCCGGTACGTTGACCACATCCACCACCGTGTCGGCGATGACACGGCACAGCTCTTGGCGCTTGGCCGGGTCGTCGATTCGAGTCTCCGCCACCACCACCAGCGACTCGCTGCCGGTCGTCGGGTCGGGGTCGCCGAACACCGCCACGCAGCCTCGGCGCACGCCTTCCAGTCGGCCAACCGCCGTCTCGATGTCGTAGGGGTAGAGGTTGCGCCCGCCGCGTATCAGCATGTCCTTGCGCCGCCCGCTGATGTGGAGATCGCCATCGGCCAGGTAGCCGCGGTCGCCGGTGCGCAGCCAACCGTCGTGGTACAGCTTCTCGCTCTCCTCGGGATTGTCGAAGTAGCCGCTGGTGGCGGAGGGGCCGCGGAACTCGAGATCGCCCTCCTGGCGCTCGGCGAGTTCATGTCCCTCGGCGTCGACGATGCGCAGGGCATAGCCGGGCAGCGGCGGGCCGCAGTTGACGAAGGACTGTGCTGCCGCCGGGTCGCTTTCGGGACGTGCCTCGCCGCTGGACGCGAAGCGCTCACGGTTGATCCGGTCGATCACCAGGCCGCGGCCGGGCCGGGCCACGCAGAGGCCAACCGCCGCCTCGGCCAGGCCATAGACCGGCATCAACGCTTCCTGTCTCAGGCCGCAGGGGGCCAGCCGTTCGGCGAACTGCTCCATGGTAGTGGCACTGACCGGCTCGGCGCCGTTGAAGGCGACCCGCCAGCGGCTCAGGTCGAGAGCCTGGACCCGCTCCGGGGTAAGGGCTCGCAGGCACAGCTCGTAGCCGAAGTTGGGGGCGCCGGAGATGGTGCCGCGATGACGGTCGATCAGCTCCAGCCAGCGCAGCGGGTGCGACAGAAAGGCCAGCGGCGACATCACCACCAGCGGAATGCCGTAGTAGAGGCTGGCCAGCCAGGCTGCGATAAGCCCCATGTCGTGATAAAGCGGCAGCCAGCTGACGAAGACGTCGTCCGGTTTGGCTTCCAGCCGCGTGCCCATGGCGCGGATGTTGGCCAGCAACTGGGCGTGGGTGAGCTGCACCCCCTTGGGGTCGCCGGTGCTGCCCGAGGTGTATTGCAGCAGGGCCAGGCTCGAGGCGTCGGGAGGGTTGGGTAGGGTTGTATCGTCAGCGCCGGCGTCGAGCTCTGCCAAGGTCATGACATGGCGCAGGTGCGGTGCATCGGCATGCAGCAGATGCGCTACCTTGCGCGCTTCTTCGACGGTGATCAACAGTTGTGCGCCGGCATTGTTCAGGATGCGACCGTGGCGCCGAAGGTGCTCCTCGAGCTGGGAAGGGCGGGCCGGTGGGTAGATGGGAACCGGCACGGCACCTGCGCGCAGTATGCCGAGAAAGGCGGCGAAGTAGTCGGAAGAGGTCGGCAGCATCAGCGCGATGCGGTCGCCGTGACGAATGCCGCGTGCCGCCAGCGCTGCGGCAATGGCCTGCGCCTCCCGGTTCAGCTCGCCGTAGCTGAGTACCTTCGGTGTGTCCTCGTCGCCATAGACATAGAGGTGAGTGCGGTCCGGATGCCGCTGCAAATGCCAATCCATGGCGGCATTGAGGGTATCGGCGTCGCTCGGTTCGCCGCCTGGCCCGATCTCATCGGCAGTGGCTGTTTCATGGCTCGGCGACACGGATTCCGCCGCGACCCGGCGTGACGAATCCATCGCAGAAGAGTGCAGCAGCTGCAACAAGGTGCCGGGGGTCTCGGCCAGCAGTGCCGACTCGGGCAGGCGGCTGCCGAACTCCTGCTCGATACGCAGCAGCAGCTCGGAGCGGGCCAGGCTGTCCAGCCCCAGGTCACGATCCAGGCGCGACGCCAGCGAGACGCGAACGTCGTCGCCACGGTCGGGCCGAATCTCCTTCACCAGCGCTTCGAGCAGTGCCAGTAAGCGCCGCTCGACCTCCCTGTCGGCCATGTCATGGCTGTCGTGGTTCACCATACTTCACCTCTGTAGGTGCCCTTGGGTAGTGGACTCCGACATGGCATGGTTTCTCCCATAGGAAACGCTGCACAAATGTCTGCGCGGGCAAATCGCTGCGTTGCGCGGTGCCGAAGCGTCGGACCGTCGGAATCCTCACATATACCCCATATGCTCCGGTTGACTCGCAGCCTTCGGCTTCTCGCCCCTTCGGGGCCAGCCTACGGCTGTTTGTCGCTTCGC
>Ga0213835_100321_pt1 | contig 52065 bp, 46 predicted proteins | sample SWPATP01_FD_160576 | JGI IMG/M metagenome (GOLD analysis project Ga0213835, IMG submission 160576) | Coastal seawater microbial communities from Marineland, Florida, United States - SWPA TP0 #1 | ecosystem: Environmental > Aquatic > Marine > Coastal | place: USA: Florida | collected 2016-08-05
GTAATTGGGGCTTGCAGTTGTGTGGTGTTATTTCATTTGTTCGGGGATGCTCCCTGGGTCATGGGTTTGGCGGTGGCAGTGACGATTAAGCTCATGCAACTGACCCGAACCGTCCATCCGCCTTCGGGGGCTGTGGCCTTAATTGGTATTTTGAGTCATGCGTCTTGGCAATTTATTTTGACGCCTGCTTTATGCGGTTCTGTGTTGATTGTGTGGTTGACGGTAATTTTTAGTCGTGTGGTGCCGGGACGTCCTTATCCAAAGCACTGGCTTTAGGTTGAACTTTAAAAAACGCTACTTTTGTTAGGCGAATGAGGGTTAGAGTTCGTTGAAAATGACGACGGATGTTTGGATTTGGCTCGAAATTTTTGTGGTGACATCGCCCACAGCTAGGCCTCCGGCGGTACGGTAACGGGTAGAGTGCAGAATGACAAGATCGAAGTCTTTGGCGTCATGGAGAATTGCCTTGGCCACGTCGTGGTAACGGATGATCCGAATCTGCATTTTGGTGGTGATTCCGGCATTTTGCAGGGCATTTTCTAGGTCGGCTTTGAGCAAATTGCGTTGGTCTTTGGTCATCCAGGTTTCGCACACATGGAAGACGGTGACTTCGGCTTGGTTGGCGATCGCCAAAAGTTCTGCAAATTGAACTATCTGTAAATTTTGGGCCGAAATTCCCTTGAAGGGCACCATAATCCGCCGCAAATTTTTCGGGTCATCCAGCAGACGCACCACCGCCACCGGGCAATGGGCAGACCAACAGACATTGTGAATTAAAGTCCCCAGGAGCCTTGCTTTGAGACCCTCGGTTTTTCCCCAGCCCATCAAAATTAAGTTGGCATTTTCTTCCCGGGCCACGCGACTGATCCCGGCGGCCACATCGTCATCGATGCGAATTTTTGGTTGCATTGTAATTTGCAGTTGCTCCCCCTGGGCGATCGCCTCTTGGAGTAAGCTTTGACTCCGGTCGATCCCCGTCATCACTGCCGGATCATCCATGTGGGCGTGGCCCGTCACAATCGACACAGGCATCACAACCCCTTGACGAATGCGGGTTAAAAGCCCTGCCGCTTCGAGTAAATAATCCTTGGTGCTGGGATTAGCAATGGGTACAACAATTTTGAACCGATCCGTCGATGGCGACACCTTAACCGTTGTCAGGGCAATATCCTTGCCACTACTGGGTAATAAACGACCAAAACGACGGGTTAACACCGGCCCCAGCATCGAAGTGACTAGCATCAGCACAATCACCGCATTAAATACTGATTCGCTGATCAGTCCCACCCGGAAACCAACCAAGGCCGCCGCCAGGGTTGCCGCCACCTGGGGGATCGACAACGACCACATCGTGAGGGTTTCGGCCCAGCTATAACGATAAATCTGTTTGGCGATCGCCGCCGCGATAAATTTAGACAACAACAACCCACCCACAATCGAAAACGTGAGGGGAAACTCATAGAGCAAATTATTAATAAATGCCGGAATATCGAGCAATAACCCCATCCCCACAAAGAAGAATGGAATAAATAGCGTACTGCCGACAAATTCGATTTTTTCCTCTACCGGGCTTTTGCCGACCACATCATTGACCGCTAAACCCGCCAAAAAAGCCCCCACAATTTTATCCACATTGATCACCTGGGCCCCCACTGACGCGAGAAAGACAGCCAGCAAAATAAATAGAAATTGATTGCCCTCTTCATCCCCATTGCGCTGGAAAAATTCTCGACCAAGCCAGGACAGACCGAAGAGTACCAAAGCTCCGTAGCCCACCAATAACGCCAGTTGCAAGACCAAAGAAGCCGTAGAAAAATCGCCCTGGTGAATCGACACACAGATCGCCAGCACCAAAAGAGCCGCAATGTCCGTAAAAATCGTCGCGCCAATCGTGACCGTTACACTCTCATTATTGAGAATCCCCAAACGGTTAATAATTGGGTAACCCAGCAACGTATGGGAAGCCAATAAAGATCCAATAAGAATTGCCGCATTCCAACCAAAATCGAAACTTAGGCCGACCACCGTTCCCATCGTTAACGGCACAATAAATGTCAGAAAACCAAAGCCAATGGAGCGATCTTGGGTTTTCCGAAACTCCGCCAAATTAATTTCCAATCCGGCCACAAACATCAGGTAAATTTTGCCCACTTCCGAGAACAAAACCATGGTTTCACTCTCTGAGTCGAGGAGACCGAGGGCGTTTTCACCAAGGATAATCCCTGCAAAGAGTAAGCCCACCAAACCAGGTAAATTCAGCCGTTCAAAAATAGGGGGAATGGTCAGAGAGACCAACAGCAGCAGAATAAACGTAAAAATCGGATTTTCTGTGATGTATTGGATCGATTCGGCAACCATGGCAGTCCGAGAAAAAGGCTAGCCTCCCAGTGTAGCGGAAGAAGTTTATAACGAAAATAAATTGTCGATTTTATGGCAAAAACAGGGAATTTTGGCCCTTAAGCTTGCTCAAATTTCCCTACAGAGAGAAAAGGGCATCGCCGCTTTTAGGCCCAGGAAACGTTAAACTTGAAATAAATTGTTACATTTCAGAAAAATCCAAATTATGGCTGCAACCGTTGAAATTTATACTTGGAGCACCTGTCCTTTTTGTATCCGGGCCAAGCATCTCCTCGACAGTAAACAAGTGGAATATACAGAGTATTGCATTGATGGCGATCGCCAAGCGCGGGAGGCCATGACAGAACGGGCCAATGGCCGCAGTAGCCTCCCCCAGGTTTTTATTAACGATCAGCACGTGGGTGGTTGCGATGATCTCCATGAACTAGAGTACCAAGGCAAACTCGACGATCTCCTGATGCAGGCAGCTTAAATTTGGCCAGCACTGATTTTTCAAACCCTCGGTTTCGGTCTGGGGGTTTTTGTTTGGCTATTTTTGAATGTTCTGGCTCGTTAGCTCTGGATAACCGGCTTTGATCAGGGCTTCATCCCGAATCCGGCAGGAGTCACATAAGCCGCAGGGATGTTCTCCCCCTTGGTAACAAGACCAGGTTGCGGCGATGGGAACGCCCAACTTTACGGCCTTTTGGATAATTTCTACTTTGGTGTCAAGCACAAGGGGCGCAACCAATTGGGGTGCGTGACCTTCAATGCCAACTTTGGAAGAGAGATCCGCTAACTTCTGGTAGGCGGCGAGATATTCGGGGCGACAGTCAGGATAACCGGAATAGTCTACGGCATTGATCCCCAGGTAGATCGCTTCGGCTTGTTTTGCTTCAGCGAGAGAAAGGGCGATCGCCAAAAATACTGTATTACGACCGGGGACATAGGTCGAGGGAATATCTCCTGTCTGGACACCACTTTGGGGAATCGCTTGGTTAACGTCGGTTAGGGAAGAGCCGCCCCACTGGGACAAATTCACATCCATGATGAAATGCTCGGTGATCCCTAAATGTTCGGCAATTTTCTGGGCGGCGACCAATTCCCGGCTATGTTTTTGACCATAGCGAAAGGAAAGGGCAAACACTTCATAGCCATCGGCGATCGCCTGGGCGGCACTGGTAGCCGAATCCAAGCCACCGGAGAGTAAAACAACAGCCCGTTTCATCTAGCGCACCCCCAAAAACTTATGGGTTTGCAGACCGAGACGCCATTCAGGATGGGCCAGGATATAGTCGAAAATGAGACTCTGGCTGGCGGGATTTTCCCATTGGGGTTGGAGATATTTGGGAATATTTGCGGCAATTTTTTGGACTTGGGATTCCGCCCACTGGAAATCGGTGGCTTGATCGATCACGACTTTTAATTCACTGACATGATCGTAAATTTCCGGCAATGGCGCTTTAAAGGGTTTTGGCGAAAGGGTCAGCCAATCAAAGTGACCGTTGAGGGGATGGGCACCGGAGGTTTCTAGGTGGAGGGGAATCCCCGTTTCTTTTAAACCCGTCGTCAAAGGATAGAGGTCGTGCATCAAAGGTTCCCCCCCCGTAATGACAATGATCTTCGGCTGGGCAGTTTGTACTTGCTCTTTTAATTGACCAACGGAAACTTGGGGATGACGTTTCGGATTCCAGGAAATTTTGGTGTCGCACCAGGGGCAACCCACATCACAACCGGCGAGGCGAATAAAAAAAGCTGCGGTGCCGCACCAAAAGCCTTCCCCCTGGATGGAATGGAACGTTTCTACAATGGGGTAGGTGAAGGAGGCAATATCTAAAAAATCAGCGGAGTCAAGCAAGGGTCGCGGTACGGTACGAAGGGCCATGGCCTTGGGCAACAAAAAATAACACAGGGTTACTACTGTATTCTAAAAGGCGATCGCCTGTCTCCGGGGCAAAATCCAGAGATCCCCTAGGAGATGCGATAAAGTAAGAATTTGCCTGCCGATTCTGTTTTGTGCGCCGTCACCATGGTTAAACCTGCCTCCACCGATACCACCGCTATTTTTCGCATCCTCGATGCCAACCTTGACCGAGCTAGGGAGGGACTGCGCATTGTTGAAGAATGGTTTCGATTTGGCCTGAACCATGCTGAACTGGCCGCCCGTTGCAAGGAAATGCGCCAAACCCTGGCCCAATGGCACCACGACGAATTGCGCGCCGCACGGGATACCCCCAACGATGTAGGCACCAGCCTCAGCCATCCCCAGGAAGAAACTCGCACCGACCTCAACCATTTACTCCGGGCCAATCTTTGTCGGGTCGAAGAAGCGCTCCGGGTGCTCGAAGAATACGCCAAACTCTACAAAACAGAGATGGCGATCGCCTGTAAACAGATGCGGTATCAGGTCTATACCCTCGAAAGTCAACTCTTTAGCCCCCAACTCAAACAACGTCTCGAAAAAGCACGACTTTATTTGGTGACTTCTCCCCACGAAGAACTGTTGGCAGTGACCGAAGCGGCCCTCCAGGGGGGCGTTGAAATCGTCCAATACCGCGACAAAGAAACCCCCGATGAACAGCGTTTTGCCAATGCGATCGCCCTGAAAAAATTATGCGATCGCTACCATGCTCTATTTCTCGTCAATGACCGTGTGGATCTTGCCCTAGCTGTGGATGCCGACGGCGTTCACCTCGGCCAAACGGATTTACCCATTGCCACTGCCCGCCAACTCATTGGCCCCGATAAAATTATTGGCCGTTCCACCACCAATCCCCAGGAACTCGAAAAAGCATTGAGAGAAGGGGCGGATTATGTCGGCGTTGGCCCCGTGTACGAAACCCCCACCAAACCAGGGAAAGCCGCTGCGGGTCACAGTTATGTCAGCTATGCCAGGGAAACTTGTCCTGTACCCTGGTTTGCCATCGGGAGCATTGACACCGAAAATCTCGGCGAGGTTCTGGCAGCTGGAGCCGAACGGGTTGCAGTGGTGCGGGCGTTGATGCAGAGTGCAGAGCCAACCCTGACAGCCCAGTTTTTTGCAGCCCAATTACACCGCCAACAAACCCTACAAAACCTTGAGGAGGCCACTGCATAAAATGATCGATGTTTGGGTGAATGGTGAACTAAAAACCATTGCAAGTGAACTATCTCTACCCCGCTGTCTTGAGCAATTGGGCATGAATCCACGCCTTGTGGCAGTGGAATATAACGGCGAAATTTTGCACCGTCAGCGGTGGGAGCATACCTTGATTCAAGCAGGCGATCGCCTAGAAATTGTCACCATTGTTGGTGGTGGCTGAGGCTGAAACCGTTACACTACAAAGCAACACACCTTCAACTCCTTGAGCGAAAAATGAGTCAAACCGTAAACTGTGCCGTTGAGTGCGTCAATGGTTGCATCCTAGGGGAAGACTGCCCCAACAAAGAATATGCGGCCCAAGCCAGCGAATTTGTGCAGACCGTCTCCATCGACAAAATGCACGAAATCGCCGAAGCAGCGCGCCTCAAGAAAATGATGGAACCCCCCAAATGGGTAATCCCCGACGAAATTTAGACTGCTTTTACCTTGGTTTTCCGGTTGAATCATGACCCAAACCATCGATCATGATTTGTTGTTTAAGGAGTTGCTGACGACCTTTTTCTGGGATTTTCTCGCCCTTTTTGCGCCGGAAATCCTCGAAACAGCCGAGCAGAACTCCTTAACTTTTCTTACCCAAGAAGTTTTCAATGACCTACCTGGCCAAACGCGTCGCAATGTAGATATTGTGGCGAAACTTCACTTTCGCGGCCAAGAGACTTGTTTTCTCGTACACGTTGAAAATCAAGCAACCTCCCAAGCAGATTTTGCGGAACGGATGTTTCTCTATTTTGCGCGGTTGTACGAAAAGTATCGTTTACCCATTTACCCCATTGCCTTATTTTCTTACCGCTCTCCCCAGAGGCTAGAACCGGAAACTTTTTCGGTGGCGTTTCCTTCCAAGGAAATTCTCAGTTTTTCTTTCCAGACTATTCAATTGAACCGCTTGCCGTGGCGCGATTTTCTCCGCCAACCAAATCCCGTTGCCGCCGCTCTGATGGCAAAGATGAACTTTAGCTCAGAGGAACGCCCAAAGGTCAAGTTAGAATGTTTACGGATGATTGTGACGCTTCGTTTAGATTCGGCCAGAATTCATTTGTTGTCGGGTTTTGTGGATACCTATCTGAGGTTAAATATGGCAGAACAGCAGGTCTTTGAGCAGGAACTACACCGAATTCAGCCCCAGGAGGAAGCCCAGGTACTGCGAATTGTCACGTCTTGGATGGAAGAAGGTCTACAGCAAGGCCGCCAGGAAGGACGACAGGAGGAGGCTTGCAAGTTGATTTTGCGATTTGTTCAGCAACGCTTCCCGGAGCAAGTTTCAGGATTCGCCCCACAAATCCAGGCCCTGAATCTAACTCAACTGGATGCCCTAAGCGATCGCCTATTTGGGTTTGAGTCAGCCGCAGAGTTAGAAACTTGGCTGCGGGAAAATCCCACCGAGGGCAACCCTACCTAACTACCGAGAATAAACAAACTCAATAGAGTGCCGCTGTTCCACAAACTATGGAGAAGCATCGGTGCCAGCAAGTTGCGGGATTTAACATAAACGAATCCCAAAATAATGCCCAGGGTCATCAAGGGTAGAACTTCCGACAAACTCATATGGGCGATCGCAAACAAAAACGCACTGAGAATAATGCTGCCCCACACTGGGACATAGCGGGTTAGAGAAGGTAATAGAAAACCTCGGAACATAATTTCCTCAAAAAGGGGAGCCATCACCGAGGCCGTCAAAAAGAAAATCGTTAAAGCCACCTGATCCTGGGCTTTGAGGGCGAGAAACAAAATCGGATTACTGCCCCCCTGACCCTGCCAAATTTGTTGATTGAGTAGGGAAACGAGTAACACCAGCGGCAAGGCCACCATGTAGCCTCCAAATCCCCATACCGTCCAGTTATCCAGCCATTTCACCTGAAACCAGCCCTGGGGGAGGGGCCGAAATTCCCAAACCGAAGCCGCTAGAACGATTAAACCAGCGATCGCCATCAGTGAATAGGTGATGAGGGTATAAACAGCTTTTTCACGGACTGTCCAAGCGGTGGCATCGATGCTAAAGGCCTGGAGGGCGATGGGTAAAGCAAGGGGCAAAATAATTTGACCGACGAGAAAGAAGCCGACGATAAAAACTTGCCAGATAATTTCTCCATTCCAGGGGGTGTTCCAAGTCGCTTGATCATCAATGTGCAAAAGGGCTGCTTCCTGCTTCCGGAAAGCTTGAACGCCCAAAAAGATGAGAAAACCCAAGCCAAAAAGACCCACACTAAAGGGCAAGACGGTAATGACCGTTAATTTTAAAAAAGCCCGTTGCGCATTCTGTTGTATTTGTTGCTGGAGTTGCTGTTGTGCCGGACGATTGTCTTGAATTTGGTATAGCTTTTGGAGATTTTGTTGCTCGAACCAGGTTTCAAGCTCTGTTTGAGTTAAAGCGTTTGGGTCGGTGGGAGCTTGGGAGTTAAGCCAGAGGGGCGCTAAAGTTTGGGCCAAACCATCAGATTCTTCTCCGGAAATGGCTTCCCATCGCTGTTGTGCTTGTTCGAGCTTGCCGCGACTGGCATACAAAATTCCGAGTCTGAGCTGGAGTTCATCGATTAAAGTGGCGGTTTCGGCGATCGCCTTTTTGGTCGCCTGGGTTTGAGCAGCGCTTGTTTCTGTGGAGTCTGTGAGGAGTTTTTGGCGGGCTTCACTACTACTGAGCACTTTTTTATACTGGGCGATCGCACTACTGTAGGGATCTTGGCCCGTCAGTTGGGTCACGAGGGTGGCGATCGCCTCAGGGGAGGTAGTAGCCGTAGAATTGGGATCGTACTCTGCGGCCTGAAGCACCAAGTTGGTTTGATACAGTTCGAGGCGGCCCTGGATCTGCGGTTCCTGGAAACTGGCCCACAACGAAGACAGGAGCGGCACCAGGGTAATAATCGTCAACAGAATTAAAATTACGCGCTTCACGTTAGCTACCCGCACAAAAACAGTGGATCTAGCCTAGCCTGTTGTTTCTCACGGAATCAATCTTTAACGGTGGATAATTTCCCTGGCTGACTATGGTGAATGAAATCTGATTAAACTTGCTGCCAAATTTTGATCGTGCCATCGGAACCGCCCGCCGCGAGGGTACGCCCATCGGCAGTGAGGGCTAGGGACAGCAAACGCACATGATCTTCTTGGTCTGGGGTGTTGAAATTTAACGTCGTCAAAGGCTCAGTGATGCCTAACTGCCAAATTTTAATCGTGCCATCGACGCTACTGCTCAGGAGAAAATGACCTTGACGACTAAAGAGAAGCTGAGTAATCGGCTTTTCGTGGGCTTCGAGGGTGAAGCAAGGCACAGTTTCTGGTAAAACCTCTAGATGATTGAGATCCACTTGCCACAGATGGATCAGGCCATGTTCGCCAGCAGAAGCAAACAATTTACCATCGGTGCGGATGGCGATCGCCGCAATGGCTGCGGGGGGATCATTTTTTAAACTACCGAGTAAGCGATGATCCGTGGTGCGCCAAAACTTGAGGATGCCTTCTGTGCCACCGCTGATAAAGAGGTTTTCTTGGGGGGCCAGGGCGATCGCCTGAATCTGATCGTTGAGATCAAGGGTTTGTTGATAAACGCTACCAGCCTGAAGTTGCCACTGGCGCAGGGTCTGATCATGACTCCCGGTGATGAGTGTTTGTTGGCCAGTCAAAGCCATGGCATAAACGGCCCCTTGGTGTCCCTCCAGGGATTTTTGGAGCGTGAGTTGGGGCACCGCTTGGCTTTGATCGAGGTGCCAAAGGTTAACTTCCGGTGAAAAACTACTACTGGCGATCGCCAATGTTTCTATTTGTTCTGTCTCCGCCTTGGCTCCGGTCACAGGGGGGATGAATGCTAGATTTAAAAGACCCTGTTCGTGGGCGGTCACTTGGGAAATTTGCTTTTGATCGTCTACGCGCCAGAGTTTCAACTGATGATCCCAACTGCCACTCGCGAGAAATTTTTGATCGGCACTAAAGGCTAAAGCACTCACACAATCTCGGTGGGCTGGGATAGTAGCGACTAACTGCCATTGCTGCTTGGGTTGCGGTGCTGCGGGTGGTTCTGGAGCGGGGAGTGTTTCCGTGGCCCAAGGATCGGCGATCGCCTCTGGTTTTAGATCATCGGCAACTGCTTGGGCGATGGCTGGAGATTTTGCGGCTGGGGTAGGTTGCTGCCGTAAAAATTCCTGTTCTAAATTCGTGAGTCGTTCATCCAAGACAGCTTCATTGAGATACTGCACCACATTGGTTAGGGCTTTTTCTAAACTGCGCAGATAGGTTTGCATTTCTCCATCTGTTTCGATTTGGGCCAGGCTGGCATTGATTTGGCTCACTTGGCGAATTTGTTCAGTGAGGGGTTGCAGTTGCCCTTGAAACTGACCTTGTAAACGTTGCTCAAGGCTGCGCACCATGCCCAGGATTTGTCGCCGCTGGTGTCGTTGATGGGCAATGCGGTTAAAAAAATTTAGCCCTAGGGTGATCCAGAGCAGGAATATGACTAATGAAGCTGTCGAATTACCGTCGCCTTGAATCACATCCCAGATCCACGCCAAGAAAACCAGCAGCAGCAAACCCAATTCTGCAAATTCCAACCATTGCTGCTTTTTCCCCATCAAAACATGACCCTCCTCACGGGTGCGTTCGCCTTATCATAACCTCAACATCATGCGGGCGATATTAAAGTAAATCAAAACCCCAATCACGTCCACCGCCGTTGTAATAAAGGGTGCCGACATTAGGGCCGGGTCTAACCCTAGGTATCGAAACAAAAATGGTAGCGAGGAGCCAGCCACCGATGCCAGCACGGCGATCGCCACCAAACTGATCCCCACCGAAATGGCCACCGCCAGATTTCCCTGGAGAAAGTAGGCCCAAACAATCACCACAATCCCCAGGATCGCCCCTAATAATGCCCCGGCGATCGCCTCCCGTCCGACTACCTTCGCTGGCCCCAGATCGTTCAAATCTTCCGTATTCAAACCCCGAATTACCACCGTCGAAGACTGCGCCCCTACGTTTCCCCCAGTCCCCGTCAAAAGCGGAATAAATGCCGCCAAAATTACCACCTGTTCCAAGAGCGACTGCTGGGAGCTAATAATCCAGCCCGTAAAGGTATTCGTAATCAGCAACACAAACAACCACACAACCCGCTGCCTGGCCACCGTCCACAGATTCATCTGGAAATAATTATCACCATCCGTTTGCAGCCCCCCCAACGCATAGATATCTTCCGTGGCTTCCCGTTCAATAATGTCGATTACATCGTCCACCGTAACGACCCCCACCAGACGATCTTCTCGATCCACCACAGGTAAAGCGAGTAGGTCATACCGTTGAATCGTTCGCGCCACTTCCTCTTGGTCAGTATCTGTGTGAACCGAGACCACATCCCTGGTCATAATCTCTGACAACGGTAAATCCGGCTCTGAAACAACGAGATCCCGTAGGGAGACAATGCCTACCAGTTGCCGGGACGCGTTAGTGACATAGAGGTAGTAGATAATTTCCGATTTGCTGGCCTGTTGCCGAATCCGCTCGATGGTTTCTGAAACGGTAAAGGTTTCTTTGAGGGAAATATACTCCGGGGTCATTACCCGGCCAGCGGTATCTTCCTCGTAACCAAGCAAAAGATTTGTCGCCTGTCTCTCCTCGGGGCTGAGCTGCTCCAGGAGCTGCCGGACAACCTTCGCGGGCAATTCATCGAAAAGACGCACCCGGTCATCGGGGGACATTTGGTCAACGACTTCCCGCACTTCCTGGCGCTTAAATTTTTGAATGAGGGCCTGCTGCACCGATGAATCTAGATATTCATAGACTTCGATGGCCTCCGCTTTAGAAAGCAGGCGGAAAGCAATGACCTGCATCGATTCTGGTAAATCTTCGATCGCTTCGGCAATGTCAACGGGTTGTACGGGCACAAGTAGCGATTTAGCCCCTTGCAAATTATTCGATTCCAGCAAAAGCAACAATTGGCTTCGGACCAACTGGCGCAGCTCAGTATGTTTAGCGGATGTAGTCATCTTGATGGATCGTTTTGCCTCGGAATGTGCGGCCAACAACAGCCTGGGTACCCAGAACAAAGCTTAAAGGAAGGGTGACTCTGCGATTATCTAAGTAAAAGTGCTCAGGCTATCAAAAAAAGGAGAAAGCGCTTCATAAAACTTTATTTATTCTACAAAACAAGTGCCCCCCAAAACTTGTGTTTATTTTTTTGACTGTGCTAGCCTAGTATTGTTGGGAATCAAAAGAATTCGAAAGTACTCGGTTACGGTTTTGTCTCGTTTGGTATTGTGTTTGGTTACGACAGTATTGACAGAAAATCTCCCCGCCCGATACGACTACGAACTCTCCTTCCCCGATGCACAGATTAAGTCATCTTTAAGGAGACAATTTTTATGTCAATTTATGTTGGAAACCTGGACTACGCCGTAGAAGAAGACGATCTTCGTGAAGTCTTTAATGACTACGGTAAAGTAAAACGCGTTTATCTTCCGGTAGACCGTGAAACCCAAAGAAAGCGTGGCTTTGGCTTTGTGGAAATGTCTAACGATGAAGAAGAAGATAAGGCGATTGAAGCCCTCGATGGTGCTAGCTGGATGGGCCGCGACATGAAGGTCAATAAAGCAAGACCCCGCACCAACAGCCGCTAAATATCACCTCTGCGTTGGCATGGGATGTAATTTCTAAAAAACGACCCATGCTTCCAAACAACATGAATTAAATTCAGTGAGGCCACTAGTTTTGTATCTAGTGGTTTTTTTAATTGCCATGATTCGGGAGCAGCAACAAAAAAACTCCCCAGACTTTCCGAGGGAGTTTTTTGGCGATCGCCTAGGCTGTTCCGGGAATTACACAGTAATTGCAGCTTTTTGGTTGAGTCGATCCAGTTGGCGCGTCAGGAGACTGAGGAATAACCCCACATCGGTGACTACACCGACGGATTCTACCGAGCCGCGATCGCTTAGTTTTGTGACTACCGCAGGATTAATATCGACACAGACCATCTTCACCCCGGCAGGAGTCATATTGCCGACGCCAATGGAATGGAGCATCGTCGAAAGCATCAAAACCATATTGGTGCCTTCTAGCAAGCGAGCATATTCTTCCTGGGCGCGAATCAGATCCATTTCTGTATCGGGGAGAGGGCCATCATCACGAATAGATCCGGCTAAACAGAAGGGCACATTATTTTGGACGCATTCATACATTACCCCCTTTGTAATGAGCCCCTGGGCCACGGCATTGGCGATACTGCCACAGCGACGAATAGTATTAATTACCTTGAGGTGGTGACGGTGTCCCCCACGCACGGGAACGCCTTTATTCATATCAACGCCGAGGGAAGTACCCATCATTGATTGTTCAATGTCGTGGACGGCGATCGCATTCCCACCGAGCAAAGTATGGACATAGCCCTGGCGAATTAAATTGGCGAGATGTTGCGCCCCCCCGGTATGGATCACCACTGGCCCAGCCGTGACCGCAACTTTTCCACCCTGGGCACGGATTTTATGGAGTTCCCAGGCAATTTGCTCAACGACCAATTCCACACGGCGTTCACTCGAAACCCCGGCCCCCATGAAGCTAAATTCTTGTTTTTCGGCACTGGGGCGAGCGGTGGTTTTATGGTTGGTGCGAATCCCGTCGATGCCCACAACAACTTTTTCTCCCACCTGGAGATCCCGCAACAGACGACAGCGGGCATGAATAGTGCCGTTGCTCTCACTAATGGCGATCGCCCCGTCCATCCGTTGGTGGGTCACCTTAACCCATTGGCCTTTAATCCTGACCTCCGTGGGATAGATATTCGTGACATAAAAATCATCGGGGGCGACTCCCATTTGCTTCACGGTTTCTAGGTGTGCATCCTGAATATCTTCTGCCGAAGCACTGATCGCGCCCATTTCAATAAGGGCGGACATAATGTCCTCCATGGTGGTGGGAGAGGGTGCGGATACCCGTACATTGGCCGATGACGTATTTTTTCGCTCGATGCCGAGGTTGAAATTTAATACTTTTGCACTGCCGCCCTGTTCATTGATTAAATCCAAGGCTTGGTTCAAAATGCCCGCATCGAGGAGGTGCCCTTCGAGGTGAATAATCCGACTATCCACCGGAGCATTGGCTTGGGCAGTTTCTTGAATCGGTTCTGTGGTTTTTAGGGTTAAACATTTTGCAGCTCCCCCTGCCTTGAGAAATTCCGTGAGGGACGTTTGCCGCACCTGAAAGCCCTTGGTGGCGATCGCCGTTTCGAGTTCTGGGCTGATTTTATTCATGATGATCACATCATCGACATTGACCGCATTGCAGGCAAAGTTCACCGCATCCGGCTCGGGGACAACAATACGTTTTTCCGCCGGAATCCGCCGCTCAATTAGGGCATTGGAGTACGTATCAAAGGCAGGGGGATAGTAGAGGAGATAGCCGCCGCTGAGGGGACAGAAGCAAGTATCGAGGTGATAAAAGCGGGGATCGATCAGGCGTAGGGATAAAACTTCCACATCGAGCCACTGGGCAATGTAGGCGTGGGAGTCGAGTTCAGAGCGAAAACCATAACCGGCCCACAACGCTCCAGAATCCCGGTCAAAGAGGGCATCCCCTGCCCCTTCAAAGGGCAAATCCTGGGGCAGCTCATAGACCTGGAAACCATTTTCCGCAAACCATTGCTTAAAGTAGGGTTCTTCCCCTTGGCGCTCTGGGTGATAGAAACGACTGAGAATCGCTTTTTGACCCAAGACTAGGCCGGCATTGGCCGTAAAAACCATATCTGGCCAGCCCTGGGCAGGGGGCACGAGGTCAACAACGGCATATTCTTTGATGATTTGATGTAGGGCCTGCCACTGTTCAATGGCTTGAGCTTGGGACGATTTGTGGACGTTTCCTTCCATCCAAGGGTTAATGACATAGTCCACCTCGTAATGGTCGGGAGCACACATCAAAATTCGGGTTGGGTTGGTCATGGTCAATTTAAAAGCTGAATGGTTTAGGACTAATCATGCAACGGGAAAAGCGGGCGAATTGTATTGATCGGTACGGTACAAAACCCTGTTTTCTGTGGCGCGAGTTTAATTCTATGGGGTCGCTATAACCACGGCAAATTAAGTTTTTCGAGTTTTTAGGCTTTGGGGGCGATCGCCTTGTTTTTATATTGGTAAATGCTGACAAAAACGCCTTGGATACTGGCAATATTTGACGATTTTGTTGGCCTTTAAAGGATTATTTTGTCATGAAAATTTGACATAAAACTGTAGCGGCGATCGCCTTTGGGCCAGGGCCGAGATGTTAATTTATATATCAAAACCTTGAAAAGGACTTTTATTCAGGGAAATTTAAGGGTAAGCACCCCCCTAATATTTTTCAGGAGAGTCGCCATTATGACCACCGCCAAGCAGTCCAAGAGCCAAGGTTCCTTTGACTCCCTAACCGAAACCGCTAGCAACGATGAGCTTGCTGTGTTTGATCCGGATGAAACAACCCTCCGGAATGGTCAGACCACAGATTTAGTGAGGCTGTATCTGCAGGACATCGGGCGCGTACCGTTACTCGAAAGAGATGAAGAGCTAACGGAAGCCCGCAAGGTTCAAAATTATATCCAGCTTTTGGAAAAACGACAAGAGGGGGCAGAAGCAGGCGACGAAATTTTGGCAGAATTTTTGAGTTGTATCAATGTCCATGACCGCCTAGCCATTGAGTTGGGTTGCCGTCCTTCCCTCAATCGCTGGGCCCAGGAAATGAACCTAGAGCGAGCCGTGTTGCGGGATATCATTCGCCAGGGTAAACAGCGTTGGGCTGAGCAAGTGGGCTTAAGCGTTAAAGAACTTGACTCGATCCTCAAGGCTGGGGCCAAGGCAAAAGAGCACATGATCCAGGCCAACCTCCGTTTGGTGGTTTCTGTGGCCAAAAAATATCAGAATCGCGGCCTCGAACTTTTAGACCTTATCCAAGAAGGAACCCTCGGTTTAGAGCGGGCGGTGGATAAGTTCGACCCGACAAAGGGCTATCGCTTCTCGACCTATGCCTACTGGTGGATTCGTCAGGGGATTACCCGGGCGATCGCCACCCAAAGTCGCACCATCCGTCTCCCGGTTCACGTCACCGAAAAGCTCAATAAAATCAAAAAAGCACAACGGCAAATTTCCCAAACCCAGGGTTGTACTCCCAGCTTAGACGACGTAGCCCAGGCCCTGGAAATGACTCCAGAGCAGGTGCGAGAGGTCTTACAAAAGGTTCCCCGTTCCGTCTCCCTCGAAATTCGCGTCGGCAAAGACCGGGACACAGAGTTAGGCGATCTCCTAGAAACCCAAGATGCTTCCCCCGAAGAAAATCTTGTGCGGGAGTCTCTGCAACGTGACTTGCATAACTTACTGACAGAACTCACCGACCGAGAACGGGAAGTCATTCAACTGCGCTATGGTCTAGGCGATGGTAAAACCTACTCCCTCGCAGAGATTGGCCGAATGCTAGAGCTTTCGCGGGAACGAGTACGCCAAATTGAGGCAAAGGCCCTCCAGAAACTCCGCCAGCCCAAACGCCGCAATATTATGCGGGATTACTTGGACACATTGTCCTAAACATAAATGAGCCATCCCAAGAGGATGAGGCGATGATCTAGGGTTCCCTGACTCTGGATCTTTTTTATGTTCAGTTTTTTTACGACTAGTTCAAAATCTAGATTTTTTTCTTGGAAGCTTTCTCTAAAAGAGTTTGGGAAAGAGGTAGACGAAAATTTAGTCAACCACAACGAAAAAAGACCACAAAAAAGGGGCATTGCCGCCCCTCGATTGAACAGTGTTTGAGAAGTTGAAATTAAGCAGCCGTCTTTAGACGTGCATAGAAAATACCGCGAATTCGGACTTCTTCGGGATCTTCTGCACCCATGTCAGTGGATGAAGTTTGCTCGCTTTCAAAGGTGCCGGCAATTTCACCAGTTTTCTCGTCGATTTTGGCAATTTGCAGGGAAATTTCACCAGTGCGAGATTCATACTGCTTGATGTTGGCGCGGGTTAGCTCTTCTTCATCGGCTTGGGAAGGTAGAGCGACAGCGTTGTCATAACCGCTAGCAGTACCACGGGCCTTGGGATCAAGGAATACGGCACCACGATAGGGGGGAACCCGGAATTCACCGATGAAATCAGTGGAAGTGTTGATGGAGTCAGACGGGGTAGAGGTCTGGGCCACTAGATTTTTAATGGTGAAGAGGAAAGGTACTTGGTCACCACCGGGCAACTGAACCGTAATCGGTTGGAAATCGATACCGTCTTCTTCTACCAGGGTAAGGAGCCCTTCGCTATCGGCTTTGATCTTCCCGGTCATTTGTTCGAGGGAAGAGGTGTAGCGGGTAAGGGGCTTACCTTCGATGAATTCAGCTTCACGACGCTTGTTGAGGGGCTCTTCCTTAACGAAATAGGTTTGAGGCTCTAAGCAGAGGTCAGAGAATTCAATGGTTTCATTGGGGGCAATGGGAATTGTTCCCCGGGTGAAGTTCGCGATTTGGGGGCAGGAGTTCGCGAGTCCTGTATTGAGAATTTCGTCGTATGTTAGTTGCTTCACATCGACGGTCGCAGCATCGGGCGCTTCACTACAAGCAGTTAGCACGCCGATACACAGAGCCAGAATGGCTGCTAATAACGAACGTAACTTCATGATTAACCTCTTTTTGTCAATCTCAGGGCGGAACTAATCTTGTCCGTTCCACTTAATTTTTTAAAAGTCTGGGATCTAATAGGGACAAGCTATCCGGTTTTATATCGGTATCTACTCTACCAAATTGGGATCCTTTAGTGGTAATGAATCCTCATCTTACCTGGGCGATCGCCTAGGGTTTTTTACGGCAACCAGGGATATTGGCGGAAATTTGGCGATCGCTTTTCCAAAAAAGCCTGCTTCCCTTCTCTGCCCTCTTCTGTCATGTAATAAAGCATAGTGGCATTCCCCGCTAGCTCCTGGAGGCCCGCTTGCCCGTCACAATCAGCATTCAGCGCCGCCTTGAGGCAGCGAATCGCAATGGGGCTTTTACTCAACACTTCCCTGGCCCACTGCACCCCCTCAGCCTCTAGCTGGGCGATGGGAACCACTTGATTTACTAGGCCCATTTGCAGCGCTTGCTGGGCATCATACTGACGACAAAGAAACCAAATTTCCCGGGCTTTTTTTTGTCCAACAATGCGCGCCATGTAACTCGCCCCAAATCCACCGTCAAAACTGCCTACTTTTGGCCCCGTTTGCCCAAAAATTGCATTATCTGCGGCAATCGTTAGATCACAAAGAAGATGCAGTACATGGCCGCCGCCGATCGCGTAGCCCGCCACCAAAGCGATCACCACCTTGGGCATCGAGCGAATCAGTTTCTGCAGATCCAGCACGTTTAGGCGCGGTACCCCGGCTTGATCGACATAGCCGCCCTCACCCCGCACCGATTGGTCGCCACCAGAGCAGAACGCATATTTCCCATCCGTATGGGGGCCAGCCCCCGTGAGCAGGATGACACCGATGTCTTGATCTTCCCGGGCATCGCAGAAGGCCTCATACATTTCAAAGATTGTCTGGGGTCGAAAGGCATTGCGCTTGTGGGGACGATTAATCGTGATTTTTGCAATCCCATCTAACTTTTGATACAAAATATCTTCGTAAGCTTTAACGGCTTGCCAAGCAAGAGATTCCATAATTTTTCATAGACAATGACTGCCCGTCATCTTATCCCATTCCCCCACTGCTAAGGTTCACTGGCCTTGTGAAAGATGTGTCCCGACGGAGGCTCACACTCTTTTAAAGGGACGACAAACTTAATGTTTTTTTGTTAACCTTTACTTAAAAGTACGGAAAACCCAAAACTGCTTTTGACTATTTTTCGGTAAAAACTTAAATTAGTCTTAAGTATGTTTAGGATCAAAGAAAAAGGTAAGAGAATATTCTTGGGATCAACTCAATTGCATTTAAAAGCTTTTTAATGAAACTTCAAACGACCCTCAAAATCACCGACCTTAATTTTTTTAGAATTCAGGACAAAGCTATGGATTGTTCATATTCGCTCCCCTGTCCGAACTGTGGTGCTCCAGCTCTGCGCCGTTATTTACACAACTCTAGCCTGCGGGAAACAACTTGTGAAACCTGCGATTATTTAATGGTGAGCTGTGAAGAAACCGGTAATGTTGTCGAATCCTATGCCCCTGGCCTTTATAGTTTCTAGGGCCGCTTAATGGTCGATAGTCCCTTGGCGATCGCCAATCACCCGTAAATCTTTTTTAAAGACAAAATCTTTCCCCAGGAAAAATTTTAGAACCCTTTAGCAACCTCTCAAGTTTCAACACCTTGGGAGCCTCTTTCCCAGAATATTCTCTACCACTTCTTTGGATCCGACAATCAAAATCCTAGTCATTTTTCACTCTAATTCTCACTCTTATCTGTCAATTCTTTTGCAACAAAGTGATTTTTAACTAGGAGAGATGATTGTTCGCTTTCGTGAAAATGAAGCTAGTTCATCGAGTTGCTTTTACGTGAATCTACACACGAACTGAGTCACCAGCACCAAGCCCAAAATTCAGCCTCCAGAAAGATTGACGTCTGATGGTCGCTTTTTTGTAAGAAAATGCAAGCAATCAGTTATCCTAGACTGACACATTTAAGTTTTGGCAATCATTAAGGAGTAAGAGTGGACATTCAAATTGGTCGTGGCAAAACAGCTCGTCGTGCTTACGGATTCGATGAGATTGCCCTCGTTCCGGGCGGTCGTACCCTAGACCCTGAACTGGCAGATACCAGTCTCGAAATTGGTGGAATTAAGCTAAATATCCCAATTTTAGCCAGTGCAATGGATGGCGTTGTCGATGTAAAAATGGCAGCGCTGCTTTCTGATTTGGGTGCAATGGGCGTATTGAACCTTGAGGGACTCCAAACCCGTTATGAAGACCCCAACCCAGTCCTTGATCGGATCGCCGCAGTTGATAAAACCGAGTTTGTCGGCTTAATGCAAGAGCTCTATTCCAAGCCGATCCAACCGGAGCTAATCCAGAAACGCATCCAAGAAATCAAGGCTCAAAACGGCCTCGCTGCAGTGAGTCTTACCCCTGTCGGTGCCACCAAATATGGCAAAATTGTCGCTGATGCTGGGGCCGATATTCTCTTTATCCAAGCAACGGTAGTTTCTACTTCTCACCTATCTCCTGAAGGGATTGTCCCCCTAAACTTGCACAAACTTTGTTCTGAACTGCCCATTCCAGTTGTCCTGGGGAACTGCGTTACCTATGATGCAGCGTTGGAACTGATGCGTGCAGGGGCAGCGGCCGTGCTCGTGGGGATTGGCCCCGGAGCGGCTTGTACTTCCCGTGGTGTGCTTGGAGTTGGTGTTCCCCAGGCAACCGCAGTTGCTGATTGTTCTGCGGCCCGCGATGATTATGAGAAAGAATCTGGCCGCTATGTGCCGATCATTGCCGATGGTGGAATTGTTACTGGTGGCGATATTTGTAAATGTATTGCTTCTGGGGCAGATGCAGTAATGATTGGGTCTCCCATTGCCCGTGCGGCGGAAGCACCGGGTCGCGGTTTCCACTGGGGGATGGCTACACCTAGCCCTGTACTACCCCGGGGAACTCGGATTAATGTGGGGACAACTGGCACGATTACCCAGATTATGACGGGGCCAGCGAAACTTGATGATGGAACCCACAATCTCTTGGGCGCTCTCAAAACAAGTATGGGAACCCTCGGCGCCAAAAATATCAAGGAAATGCAACAGGTAGAAGTAGTAATTGCTCCTTCGCTGTTGACAGAAGGGAAGGTCTACCAAAAAGCCCAAAAACTGGGCATGGGTAAATAGGCTCGGCAACGATTGCTGATTTTCGGCCTGGAGGTTTAGCTTTTTGAAAAGTGAGCCTTCGTTTTAAGCAAATCCATCAAATTAACCGAAAGAAAAGGGAATGTTTTTCAACACTCCCTTTTTTTCTTGTTTTGGTAAAAAAATTATTCGACTGAGATGAATATTGTTTAACCGATCCCAAGGTACTGGGCCTCCGCTTCTAACTGCTGCACGAGGTGGTCATTGCCGGAATTCCGGGCGGCTTCGAGGCGATGCTGCAAATTTTTCTTGAGGTTTTCGCGGTGGGTGCGTTTAATTTGCTTGACGATTTGCTGTTGAACGTTTCTAAACATGATCTTCTCGCTGGGGATAATTGGCTATTTTTAGAGTAACAGGCTTCAGATTAAACTGTATCAAATACTACAAAATACTTAAAACATGATGGCGATCGCCTTAGTGACAGATTTCGGTTTACAAGACGGCTATGTGGGGACAATGAAGGGGGTCATGGCGGCGATCGCCCCCCAAGCCCTAGTGATTGATCTCAGCCACAATGTTCCGCCCCAGGATCTGTGGGCTGGTCGCTTTTGTCTGTTGAGTGCAGCGCCTTATTTCCCGCCGGAAACAATCTTCGTGGGCGTTGTGGATCCGGGGGTGGGCACTAACCGCCAGGCGATCGTCGTGGAATTGAACCAAGGTTATTTTGTGGGGCCAAATAACGGTCTAGGGAGCGGTTTGTTTGCAGATGATGCCATTATTGCGGCGGTAGAACTGGATAATCCCCAGTATTGGCGATCGCCCCTGAGGGAAAACCTGAGTCACACTTTCCATGGCCGGGACATTTTCGCGCCAGTGGCAGCCCATCTTTCCCTGGGCGTTCCTTTATCCAAGCTGGGTCGTCCCCTTAAATCAGCAGAAATCATTCGTTTAGATGTTCCCCCCTATCAGAGCAATGGCAAGTCCTACACCGGGATAATTCAGCACATTGACCACTTTGGGAACTTGATTACCACCATTCCCAATACTGTATGTGCAAATAATCAGGGCCAAGCAACGTTAGCGGGTCAACAAATTCCCCTGGTTTGTACCTATGGAGATGTACCGAAAAATCATCCCTGTGCCTTGGTAGGAAGCCATGGTTGGTTAGAAATCAGTGTAAATCAAGGTAATGCCCAACACTTTTTTCAGGTGCAACGGGGCGCAATGGTTCAATACCAAATTTGCTAACTATTTAAGTTAATTAGTCTCTGATAACTCACAAAAAAGAAGCAATAAAAAAGGAAAGCTTTATGTTAAAAAACTTTCCTTTACATCAGGGATTAGATTTGCCGATGATCCAAATAATAACTATTGTCTAAAAGCCATTAAATGAACCTGGAAAAAATCAACTATTCTTTGCCCAAGCGTGGTTGGATTACACCATAACCACCGTGGTTGCGGATATAGATCACATTGATAGCGTTTGTGTCTTTGTTCAAGAACATATAGAAGTCGTGGTCTACCAACTGCAACTGCTCTAAAGCCTCATCAATGGTCATGGGGGGCATCGCAAAATACTTCATCCGTACCACTTCAGAGGGAAGCTCTGGGGCGCGATCGCCAATGAGATTATCTGGCACCGGATCCTCAGGTAACACTTCACTGGTTTTTTCCTGAACGTGGGTTTTCTTGCCAAAATTTTTCTCTTTATATTTGCGGAGTTGGCGGGCGATTTTATCAGAAACAAGGTCAATGCTGGCGTAGAGATTTTCACTGCCTTCCTGGGCGCGAATCACTGTACCATTGGCGTAAACAGTAACTTCAGCTTTATGCTTGTCGGTAATGCGAGCATTGTTAGCAACAGACAAGTGCACATCTACTTTTGTGGCGAAGGTTTGAAAGTGCTTGGTTGCTTTTTCAAGCTTACTTTCAACATAGTCATGGATCGATTCAGTTACTGCAATGTTGTTGCCTTGGATCAATAGCTTCATAGTCTCTGGTTACTCCATCTGAATGGATAAAACAAGTTTACTTTGTACACAATTTACGAATGAAATCTGGATTTTAAGCCTAAGAAAATTCGCAATGAAATGACTGGTGTAAACAAGAACTTGTTGGTGAAGTGTTTCGTTATTCTAGCAAGGTTTCTTCAAGGCGAAAAACTATTGTGGTGGCGTCATATATAGATCCGTCCGTTTAATATTACGCAACACTTCTACAAGTATTAGCGTAGGTTTGAATACTAGAGAAACTTTTTTTGACGAGATAAACAAACTGAAAATTAAGCGGTTTTTAGTTCTTTTGGAGAAAATTAGTTGCTGACAACTTATTGACTGGGAATTTTTAGGATTTATCTCTTTCTCTCTATAGTTTTAATTGTAGGTTTTGCCTTTGGGCCTTGTCAATTTATCTTTTTTGAAACATTAAGAAAGCCCGGAAGCTTTTACAGTTCTTAACTCTTTGCTATGGTGAGGACAATATCTAACATTGTTTTGCCAAAAGGCGATCGCCCCTTGATGACTTTTAATGTTTTGTCGGATCCCTTGACATTGCGTCATATCAATTCACCCCCTTTCTCTTCTTGTCTATTTTATCAAGGGGGAATTTGGCCTTACACCGAAGCTTGGGCACAGCAACAACAACTGGTGGAAGCACGCCTACGGGATGGGCAGTTGAGTGATGTTTTACTGCTGCTGGAACACTTTCCGGTCTATACCCTAGGGACAGGTTCAAAGCTGGATTTTGTGAAATTTTCCCCGGAAACCGCAGACGTGGAATTGCATCGGACAGAACGGGGCGGCGAAGTGACGTACCATTGTCCGGGACAATTGATCGGTTATCCGATTTTGAATTTGCGTCGCCACCAACAGGATCTGCATTGGTATCTGCGGCAATTGGAAGAGGTCTTAATTCGGCTTTTGGCGCGCTATGGCTTGGTGGGAGAACGAATTCCTGGACTAACTGGGGTGTGGGTCGAGGGTCATAAGGTGGCAGCCATTGGCATCAAGGTGAAGCGCTGGATTACGATGCATGGGTTTGCCCTGAATGTTTGCCCGGATTTGGCGGGATTTAAACGGATTATTCCTTGCGGCATTGGCGATCGCCCAGTGGGGAGTTTGCAGCAGTTTTTACCGGATATTACCTTAGCCCAGGTGCGCGAAGATTTACCGAAGATTTTTGGCGAAGTTTTTCAGTTAGAGATGATCAAGCAGCAGGATCTCCTAGGCGAAGCAGGCAGCAATCCAGAACAGACCATCGACGAGGAGGGTACTGACTACGGCTCCGGCGAAACTCCAGTAGGGAATTTGGGGCTGACGGAAGGCCCACCAACTAATGCCGATCAATAAATTCACTAGAACAACCGCCCAACTGATGCCCCAGAGGGTCTGCATCTGGGCCAAGGCCGCCTGGAAAATAGGCATCACAAAATCCGGCTCAGCATACATGAGCTTGCGCCAGTAGGGGATCAAATCCGTGAGATAAAAGTAAATGTCGGTGATCGCCGTACCAAGAAGGGAACCCAGGTAAAACAAATGTCCCACCAAGCCCCGCTTTTGCCACAGGCCCCACAGGGCAAAGGGTAGCCCAATTGCCTCCACCGGAAGATGTAAAAAGGGTTCGTAGCGCAACCAGCCCCAATAGATGGCTCCGGCTAACCAACTCCAGCTAAAACCCCAGAGGAGATCACCCCAAATTTCGGTATTTTCTCGCTGCCGGAGGCCACAGGCGATCGCTACCCAGAGGAGAGTCAAGGCCAAACTCAGCCAGGGAGCTGTCCTGACCAGGGGGGCTTGGAAAAAAACAGGCACAGAAACCAAGAAGCCCGACGCGAGGCAAATTAGCAGGGGAATATTGCGGCGGAGATCCTGTTGTCGCTTGAGAACATACACTGCACCGACAGAGAAAAGAGGATGGTTCAGCAAAACAAAGTGGTTTGTAACAATAACTTGTAAATATTTATTAATGAATTTTAACTTATGACTCCCGATTTTCTCATAAAGAGGACGGGAAATTTGCCTGATTTTGCCATTTCTGAGGGGCGATCGCCGAGGATTTAACCTCCGAGTGGGGAATCCCCAGGCCGGATTTTTCTAAAAGCTAGTCAAGGTCAACCAGATTGACTAGAGTAGTTGAGGCAGATTTACCCGACGCCCAAGGGAAGCGACATCAATGCTCAAAAAAAAGCAACAACGGCACTGGTTTGAGTTCAGCAGTATGGTGGCCCTCGGCTTGGTTCTATTTCTGTTGATTAGCTTTTGGCATCTGCGCATCAATGCGGCAACGCCCGAAAATACGTTGGCGATCGCCCCGGTACAGTTCAATTGGTTCCAAGGGATTATTTTAGGATTGGTGCAAGGCTTAACCGAATTCATCCCCATCAGTAGCACTGCTCACCTCAAGGTGATCCCCGTGGCCCTCGGTTGGCCCGATCCAGGGGTGGCTCTCACCGCCGTGATTCAACTGGGGAGCATCGTCGCTGTGCTGGGTTATTTCTGGCAAGATTTACGGCAGGTCATTGGTGGGGCCTGGCAAGCTTGGCAACAAAAAGATTGGCAAAAACAAGAGTGGCGCATGTTTTGGGGCATTGTGTGGGGGACTTTCCCGATTCTTGGTGTGGGTCTGCTGCTGAAAATTTTTGTCCCTAACTATGACGCGTCACCGTTGCGCAGCTTAACCGCCATTGCGATCGCCTCCATTGTGATGGCGATTTTGTTAGCCCTTGCCGAACGTTATCCCCGGCACCAACGCGCCTTTGACCAGCTCAGCCTCAAGGATGGTATTCTCATGGGCTGCGCCCAAGCCCTCGCTGTCATCCCCGGAGTGTCGCGGTCTGGTTCGACGATTACAGCGGGTTTGTTTATGAATCTAGACCGAGCTACGGCGGCGCGTTTTTCGTTTCTGCTAGGGATTCCGGCTATTACCATCGCTGGCCTGGTGGAATTCCAAGGGTTAGTGAGTGGGGGATTAACAACGGTGCCGCCCCTCACCCTGATTGTCAGTCTGATTTCTTCAGCGGTGTTTTCCTACTTGGCGATCGCCTGGCTGATCCAATTTCTCCAAAAACACCAAACCTGGGTTTTCGTCTGGTATCGATTGGGCTTTGGTATGATCATCTTGGCATTAACCCTGCTGCGTTAACCCATGAGCGTCTCCACCATCAAGCCCGCCCAAATTTGCCACGTTGTCCCCGATTCCATTGCCGCTGAAATTGGCTTTGAGGCTGGTGATGCCCTCGTTTCCATCAATGGGATGAAGCCGAGGGATCTCATCGATTATCAATTTCTCTGCGCCGACGAATACCTCGAATTAGAAGTCCTCGATGCTAAGGGGAAATCCCATCACCTCGAAATCGAAAAAGACTACGACGAAGACCTGGGTTTAGAGTTTGAAAATGCCCTCTTTGACGGTTTGATCCAATGCAATAACCGCTGTCCCTTTTGCTTTATCGACCAGCAGCCCCCCGGCAAACGCCAAAGCCTCTACTTAAAAGATGACGACTATCGCCTCAGCTTTCTCTATGGCAGTTATCTCACCCTGACCAACCTGACCGAGCGGGAATGGCAACGCATTAACCAAATGCGCCTCTCGCCCCTGTTTGTGTCCGTCCATGCCACTGAGCCGGAGATTCGTCGGCAACTCCTCAAAAATGACCGCGCCGGGGAAATTCTCACGCAACTCCAATGGTTTGCGGATCATCGCTTACAAATCCACGCCCAAGTCGTCGTTTGTCCTGGGATCAACGATGGGCCTCATTTAGAAAGAACATTGCGGGATTTGGCTGAATTTCACAGGGGAGATTTACCCGCTGTGATTTCGGCAGCGGTGGTGCCGGTCGGTTTAACTCGTTTTCGCCCTAATTTGACGGAACTGAGCCCCGTTGATCAGGCCAAAGCCCAGGAAGTGATCGCCCAGGTGACAGCGCTCCAGGCAGAGTTCCGGGAACGGTTTCAAACGAATTTTGCTTGGCTGGCCGATGAGTGGTTCCTGATTGCACGGGCAGAACTGCCGCCGGAGTCCCATTACGAAGACTATCCTCAACTGGGGAATGGGGTGGGTTCGATTCGCCAGTTCATCCGGGATTTTCTCAACACCGCCGATGAGACTTTACCGTCGGCGATCGCCAAACCCAAGCACTTCACTTGGGTCGTAGGGAATGCCGTAGAACAAGCCTTTGAACCCCTTGTCGCGCGTCTAAACCAAGTGGAAAATTTAACGATTACCCTAGCAGCCTTAAATAGTGACTACTGGGGCCAGGCGATTACGGTTACCGGACTGCTCACGGGGGAAGACTTGATTAAAAAACTGGCTGGCCGAGATTTTGGCGATGGCATTTTGCTCCCGACGGTGATGCTTAAGCACGATGAAGCCAAATTCCTCGATGATAAAACGGTGGCAGAAGTGGCGATCACCTTAGAGACCCCCATCTATGCTGTAGAAAATGTCTTAGATTTGATGAACCGCTGTTGTCAAGATTAACAGTTCACAAAGAAGATTATCGAAACATTAAGAATTAAATGCTTCTTCAGTAAATAGAGTATGTTTGCTTTTCTAATAAAAGAGGAGGCCGATGCCAGCAGGTAGCATTTACAAATGGTGCTGCTCGTTTTTGGTGCTCGGTTGCATAAAGCTGGCCCTATGAATATTGAAGCGCTTCTCAATGACTATGCCTTGGGACAGAGGTTATTTCCCAGGGAACGGTTTACTGCCGCAAACTTGACTGGGTTAGACCTAGCCCATACCAACTTTACCGGAGGAAATTTTGTTTCTGCCTCCCTCGCAAGGACGAATTTGCACCATTGCCATCTACGTCAGGCCAACCTCAAACGAGCTTTTTTATACGGCGCGAACCTTAGCTATGCCAAATTAGACCAAGCCGATTTGACCGGCGCGGATCTCACGAAAGTTAATCTCCAGGGGGCGACCTTAACCCAAGCAACCCTAAATCACGCCCAGCTCAGTGGGGCCATTATGCGTTGGGTCACTTTTTTCATGGCAGATCTCCAAAATGTGAATCTCTGTGGCGCCAATTTAACGGGGGTCAATTTTCGCGGGGCCAATTTAACAGGAGCGGATCTCAGTTGGAGTAATTTGAGTGAGGCGAAGCTCAGTGGTGCGATTTTGCAGGAAACAAATTTACAAGGCATACAGTTACAGGCCGCCTATCTCAATGGTGTTGATTTTCGGCGGCAGGATTTTAGTGGTCTCAATTGTGCTGGAATTCTTTTCTGCGGTGGAAAAGGCCACGATATGAACTTGGTGGGAACCAATTTAACTGGAGCCAAACTGCGTTTTACAAGTTTTGTCCGGGCCAATTTCTCACGGGCATCTCTGCACCAAGCTGATTTCCAACACGGAAATTTAACCGCCGCTAACTGTCAATATGTAGAGGCGATCGCCAGCAATTTTCAGCAAGCAGAATTAGTTTCGACGGATTTTCGGCATGCTCAACTCCAAAGGGCCGATTTTCGGGGCGCAAATCTCTGGGGAGCCAATTTCGCCCGTGCTGACCTCCGGGGAGCCAAGTTTCAGGGCGCTAAACTAAATCAGACAAATTTCCAAGGGGCTGTTTTTGAATTCGATCCCCGCACACAGACTCTCCTTGCTTCGTAATGGAAAGTACAAGATCAAAATTATCCCAAAGCGGACTATAATCCTGGGGAACTTGTTACGTTACAAAAGTTAATGGACGCCCAAACGATTGTATTTTGCGACTTTGACGGCACAATCACGACCGTCGATACCTTCGGCGATGCCCTCGGTAAATATGCGCCGGAGGTGGCCGCTGACATTCTTCCGGGCTTGTATAACCGCAAGATTACGCTCCGGGAAGGGGTACGCAAAATCCTCGAAGCGATTCCCTCGGAGTAATTTGCTGCTTTTGTCGGCGAGGTGGATGATAAGCCTGTGCGTCAGGGCTTCAGTGATTTTCTCCAGTTTTTAGGCGATCGCCAAGTGCCGATTGTCGTGGTCTCCGGCGGCCTCGTGCCAATGGTAGAGCGGGTTTTAGCGCGCCCCGGTACCGATGGCAACCCCCTGCATGATCACATTGAAACGGTTGCCGCGATGAATATTGATACCTTTGATCCCTATTTCAAAATTATTGCGCCCTTTGAAGGGGGGACAGAAATGGTGGAAAAAGTGCAAGTGATGGGGAAGTATAAATACCAAAAGGCGATCGCCATCGGGGATTCCCTGACGGATATCAATATGGCCCTCAAAGCAGATTTGGTTTTTGCCCGCGATCGCCTCCAGCAATATCTGGATGAAGAAGGCAAAACTTACGTGCCTTGGGAAACCTTTGATGATATCCGCCATTACCTCGAAACCAACGGTTTTCCGGCCTAGTAAGCGCCTTTGCCAAAAAAGACGATCCGCACCGTTTCTAGCAGAATATCGAGATCGAGGTTCAAAGACCAATTGTCGATATAGTACAAATCTAGCCGTGCCGCATCATTAAAATCACTCAGATCAGAGCGGCCCGAAATTTGCCAGAGCCCCGTGATCCCCGGCAATACCTGATGGCGGATATGGTGCCATTCGTCAAACCGTTCCACATCCCGCAATGGTAAGGGGCGCGGCCCCACCAAACTCATCTGGCCCAGTACCACATTAATTAATTGGGGCAACTCATCAATACTGGTGCGGCGGAGAAATTTACCCAGCTTGGTAATGCGGGGATCGTCTTTAATCTTGAACAATACCCCATCTTTCATTTGATTTTGCGCTTCTAGTTGGGCCTGCAACTGGGGTGCATCGACGACCATTGTCCGAAATTTCCACATCTTGAAGGGTTTGCCATTGAGACCCGCCCTCGGTTGCCGAAAGAAAATTGGCCCCGGTGAATCGAGACGAATGGCGATCACCACGCCGACCAACAGCGGTGAGATTAGCAGTAGACCCAACCCTGCACCCAGGAAATCAAACCAGCGTTTCAGGCGATAATCCCAACACAATAACAAAGGCGTTTCAATGCGGAGGGTGGGAATTCCCGCGAACATTTCCGGTAAGCCCCGACGATAAAGCATTTCCCGACTAGATGGCATCAAACGAATCGCAATCCCCGCACTGCGCAAGTGCCAAAACAAATGGGAAGCCAACTCTGTTTCCGGCAAGTCTTTGACTAAAACCTCCTGGGCGCCTGACTGACGAATTTGGGCAATGGTGGCCTGGGTGCCGGCCATGGAAGCGAGGGCAGCACCAACAATTTTGTAATGGGGACGTTTTTTGATCACCCGCTTGAGGCAGTCCAACTGTTTTGCCGGTGCCACCAAAAAGACATTTACCGGCGGTGCTTGGCGATCAAACTGCCGTAGGATAAGGGTCAGAATAAAGCGAAAACCTACAACAAAGGCAATGCTGAGAAACCACGCCGTAATAAAAAGTGAACGGGGCGGATCCAACATTGGATTGTGAAAATAACTGCCGACCAAGAACAAACCATAGACCAAGGTGATAATCCAGGCGGCGCGGGTGTAGTTCTGGGGAGCCGGAGGGAGGCGATAGAGATGATTTCCAAAGAAAAAACAGAGGGTGACAATGGCAAAAATCCAGAACAGACTGGGAATATCGAGCCACACCCACCAGACCAGATCTGCCGGAATGGGTGAATAAAAATTATTAATGTAGTCCGCGAGTTGCCAGGCGATCGCCAACCCCAACAGATCACTACCCACCAGCAATAAACCCCTTTTCCAGCGGCCTTGGGCAGTTTTTAACCAGTGGAGCGGATGAATCGCACGGATATCCTGGGTGGGAAGGGGAAACGGAGACTTGGGCATGGATCGAGGCCATCAATTGGCAATACAAAGAAAAATACTTAAAATCCCTCAGGGGTGGGCAGAATTTGAAAAGAATTAGGGCGATCGCCGCCGGAGCAGTTGCCAACCAAACAGCAAAATAAACGCCCCATTGTGGATGAGATAACGTTTCCAGAGGCGACGGGGTTCTTGGAGCAGTCGATAAAGCCACTCCAAACCCAGGGGCCTCAACCAGTGGGGGGCCTGGGAAACCGTACCCGCATGGAAATCAAAGGCAGCCCCCACCCCCAACAAAACGGCATTAAGGTGAGGGCTATTTTCAGCCATCCATTTTTCTTGCTTCGGGCAACCCAAACCGACGAAAACCAGCTTCGCGCCAGATTGTTCGATGCGCTGTCTTGTGGCGATCGCCTCGGCGGAGGTTGGTGACCGAAAAGGGGGCGCTTCCACTCCGACAATTTGCAAATTGGGAAATTTTTCTAAAAGATTTTGCTGCAATTTTTCGAGGGTTTCTGGGCGACTGCCGTAAAGATACACCAGAAGTTTCTCCTGGGCAGCCATGGCGCAACAATGGAGCATCAAATCCGGCCCATAAACCCGGGTCGCCTGGGGATAACCCAACCATCGCAACCCCCAAACTAACGGCATTCCGTCCGGTGTCGTCACCAAGGCTTGGTTGATAATTTTTTGAAACCCTCGATCCCAGTAGCCCGTCATCACCATGTGTACATTGGCGATCGCCCCATAACCAAACGTTCCATCGCGGATCGCCGCCGCAATTTCGGCCCAGGCCCGTTGATAATCTAGGCAATGCACCCTTGTTTTTAGAATGTGCCGCTGGGGAATATCCGTCATCAAAGCCATGGCGATCGCCCGCAAATATCAACGCTTATTCTAAGATGAGGATTACCAGGCAAAAACCTGACCCTTGGTCAAAAAACGTAAACTTTCACCCTCCCATCGTCCCGTTATGACCCTGCTCAAAGCCGTTTTATTTGAAATCAACGGAGTCTTTCTGAACGATACGGCCCTCCAATTTGAGCTGATCGATGACATTTTGCTGGCCGAAAATCTTCGACCCACCGACCGCCTCTATCGCGACAGCAGCCTGGGCAAAAGCGATCGCCGCTGCCTCAAGGAAAATCTTGCACTCCGGGGGCGGGTATTCTCCGAGGTGCAACTGGATAGTCTCATTCAACAAAAATCTGCACTTTACCAAAACAAATTACGGGAAATAAAGCCGTTCCCCCTCTATGAAGACGTTGTTCCCCTAATTTCGGCGATTAAACTCAAAAATATTCCCGTGGGGATTGTAACGGGCTATTGTCGTGCCGATGCCGAATTTATTCTCCAGCAAGCGCAACTTGACCAAGCTTTTGATGTGATTGTCACCGCCGATGAAGTGAAAACGTTTAAACCGAACGGAGATGGTTATCGCCTGGCGATCGCCCAACTGAACCAGAAATTTCCTGACGCTCAAATTCAACCGGAAAATTGTCTCACCGTTGAAGATAATTTCCATGGTATCCAAGCCGCTAAATCCGTCGGTATTCCCGTGGTTGGCGTCGCCCATACCTATCCATTTCATATGTTGCAGCGTTGCAGTAACTGGTGTGTGGACTACCTCAGCGATCTAGAACTCGAACGCATCGATCCCAGTCTTGCGCCCCCCGCAGAGGTGCTAAAATAATTTTTCGTTCTGGGGAATTAGCTCAGCTGGTAGAGTGCTGCGATCGCACCGCAGAGGTCAGGGGTTCGAATCCCCTATTCTCCATCCCCCAAAAAACTTGCCTACAATGGGAGCATTCCGCCGCGAGAGGTCGTGACAATGGCTACCGTAACCCTTGATCTCCAGCCCGTTTTGACCCTGACCCAAGACCAATTTGCCCAGCTCTGTCAGGCGAATCCCGATGCCAAATTAGAACGCACAGCCCAAGGAGAACTTGTGATCATGGCCCCTACTGGTGGTGAAACTGGCAGAGTCAATTTTGAACTCAATGGCCAGCTTTGGTACTGGAATAAACGTTTCGGTTTCGGCAAATGTTTTGACTCCTCGACGGGCTTTGTTTTGCCCAATGGTGCGACGCGATCGCCGGATATGTGCTGGGTCGAAAAGTCCCGCTGGGATAGCCTTACCCCAGAACAACAGCAAAAATTTGTTCCCCTCTGCCCTGATTTTGTCGCCGAATTGCTCTCGCCCAGTGATCTGGTGCAACAGACCCGGCAAAAGATGCAGGAATATTTAGCCAACGGTTGTCGGTTAGGCTGGCTCATTAACCAAGGCGATCGCCAAGTGGAAATTTATCGTCCTGGTCGAACCGTAGAAATTTTAACGACCCCTAAACAGCTTACCGGAGAAGATATTTTACAGAATTTTGTTTTAGATCTCAGTGATTTATGGTGATAGCTTCCCCACAAAAAAATTGGTTTTGCAGCATCTTTAACCGACCCTTTTTAGAAAGTATGGCACCATAGAAGCAATCATCATTGAGATAATGAGAGAAAACACCAACCATGCCGACTATCACCTTCGGAAATCAAACCATTACCTGCAATCAAGGCGATAATTTACGTAAAGTTCTGCTAGCCAACAAAATTAGTCTTTACAATGGCAATGCAAAAACTATCAATTGCCACGGCCTTGGTACCTGCGGCACCTGTGCTGTCGAAATTACTGGCCCTGTTTCAGCCCAGAGCTGGAAAGAAAAAACGCGCCTCTCTCTCCCGCCCCATAACCCAGACAAAGAACGGCGTCTGGCTTGCCAAGTTAGCGTAGAAGGGGATATTACTGTCAAAAAATATGATGGCTTCTGGGGCCAGGGGGATACTGTGGTCAGTGACTGATTGCAACCTTGATCAATATTGATAAAAACCAATCAATTTGGGCGGCGAGACTGGGAAAAACCTAGTCTTTTTCTTTTTTAAAGCCCCTTGACATATCTTGAAAAGGTTAAAAATATCTTAAATAAAGATAAGAAAAAAATATTGTCTTTTTAGGCAACATCAAGCTTGTTTTTCTTGATGTTTTTTCATTAAACAGAAGTGAAAGGTAAGGATATATTTCATTTCTGTAAAGGGCTCATTTTAAGTCTTTTAGGATCGAGGTGTACGGAGAGGGATGATTAAGGAGTTTTTATCGTTATGGTTAGCACTCTTAACACGGCTACGGCTTCTGATGCGAGAACCGAAGCGCTCGTTTTGTGGTTTGAGGAGGTTGGTTCCCTGGATGTGGGTCTGGTTGGCGGCAAAAATTCTTCCCTTGGGGAAATGATTCAGCAGTTACAGCCCCAGGGGGTCAATGTTCCAGGCGGATTTGCGACGACGGCCCACGCCTATCGGCATTTTGTTAAATCTGCGGGCTTAGAGGAAAAGTTGCGGACATTGTTTGCAGACTTGGATACGGATGATGTGGCCAATCTCCAAGCACGGGGGCGGCAGGCACGAGCTTTGATTTTAAATACGCCGTTCCCCCAGGATCTCCAGGTGGCGATCGCCTCTGCTTACAAAAAAATATGTGAGCGCTATGGGGCTAAATCTGATGTCTGCGATCGCTTTGAGGGGGCAGACAAACAAGCCTGCGAAGACAGTGCCCACAACGTCGATGTGGCGGTACGTTCCAGTGCCACGGCAGAGGATTTGCCGGAAGCCAGTTTTGCGGGACAGCAGGAAACTTATCTGAATGTCCACGGTGTCAAGGGCGTTCTCGAAGCCTGCCATAAATGTTTTGCTTCGCTGTTCACGGATCGGGCGATCGCTTACCGGCAGCACAACGGCTTCGATCATTTTGAAGTGGCCCTGTCCGTCGGTGTCCAAAAAATGGTGCGCTCCGATCTCGCCACCTCCGGCGTGATGTTCTCCATCGATACCGAAAGCGGTTTTAAAGATGCTGCATTTATCACCGGAGCCTATGGTTTGGGTGAAAACGTGGTGCAAGGCGCAGTCAACCCCGACGAATTTGTCGTCTTTAAACCGACCCTCAAGGATGGTTACAAACCGATTCTCGAACGACGGCTCGGTAGCAAGAAGATCAAGATGATCTATGCCGACGGTGCCAAGCTCACGAAAAATGTTGATGTTCCCGAAGCCTTGCAAAACAAATTCTGTGTCAGCGACGAAGATGTGTTAACCCTCGCCCGTTGGGCAACCACCATCGAAGAACACTATTCCAACGTCCGGGGTCAATACACGCCGATGGATATTGAATGGGCAAAGGATGGGTTAACGGGTGAACTCTTTATCGTCCAAGCCCGTCCGGAAACGGTGCAATCCCAGAAAGCTGCCAACGTGATCCGCACCTACAAGCTCCAAGAAACAGGTAGCGTCATTGCCCACGGTCGCAGCGTTGGGGAAATGGTCGGTCAGGGGGAAGCCAACGTAATCCTTGATGTGGATCAAATTAAGCTCTTCAAACCCGGTCAAGTGCTGGTCACCCGCCGCACCGATCCCGATTGGGAACCGATCATGAAAAAAGCCTCGGCGATCGTCACCGACCAAGGCGGACGCACCTGTCACGCTGCGATTATTGCCAGAGAAATGGGTATCCCTGCCGTAGTAGGTTGCGGTGATGCCACGACCTTGGTGAAATCCGGTCAAGACGTAACCGCCTCCTGTTGTGAGGGGGAAGACGGCAAGATCTATGAAGGTCTGCTGAAGTTTGAAGTGGAAGAAACATCCCTTGAAAATCTGCCCACCACCAAGACTAAAATTTTGATGAACGTGGGCAACCCCGAACAGGCTTTTTCGCTGTCGCCTTTACCTGCCGATGGTGTTGGTTTAGCTCGCCTAGAATTCATCATTGCCAACCATATTAAAGCCCACCCCAAAGCCCTCATCCACTTTGATGAATTGGAAGATTTGATGGTGAAAAAAGAGATCGCGGAATTGACCCATCTCTATGAAAATAAAGCTGATTTCTTCGTGGACAAATTAGCCAGTGGCATCGCCATGATTGCCGCCGCATTCTATCCGAATCCGGTTGTGGTCAGAATGTCCGACTTCAAATCCAATGAGTATGCAAATCTGCTCGGCGGTCGTCAATTTGAACCGACGGAAGAAAACCCGATGATTGGCTGGCGTGGTGCTTCCCGCTACTACGATCCCAATTATTCTGAAGCCTTTGGTTTGGAATGCGAAGCCTTTAAGATTGCCCGCAATGAAATGGGTCTAACGAATATTATTCCGATGATTCCGTTCTGCCGCACCCCAGAAGAAGGTCGCCGCGTCCTCGCTGAAATGGCAAAACATGACCTCCGCCGTGGGGAAAATGGGCTGCAAGTTTATGTGATGTGCGAATTGCCTTCTAACGTGATTCTCGTGGATGAGTACAGTGAAGTCTTTGACGGTTTCTCCATTGGCTCCAACGATTTAACCCAATTAACATTAGGTTTGGATCGCGATTCTGCGCTGGTTGCCCACATTTTCGATGAACGGAATGAAGGGGTAAAACGCATGGTTCGCATGGCGATCGAAGGGGCGAAAAAATATGGTCGCAAGATTGGTATCTGTGGTCAGGCTCCCTCTGATTATCCAGAATTTGCTGAATTCCTCGTTGAATTGGGCATTGATTCCATCAGTTTGAACCCTGATTCTTTACTCAAAACTAAGTTGGCGATCGCCGCTTTAGAACAAAAACTCGGTCGATAGAGTTACAGGTTGAATCTTTTTATCCCGTATTAATGTCCCTTCTCCAACCACCGTCTTGGGGAGGGGATTTTCCTACGGCCCAATACAATAGCTCAATTTACATTGCCAGTCCTGTCGGTCGGTATTATTGGAACTGAATTATAAAATTCATTCTTTAAGTTTAGACTCCCAGTTCTTCCACAGAATAGGAATAGGATCAATATTGATGTTTATTGGAGATAATTCTTGACATTTATAATGTGAGATAAGAGTTTTTTCTTGTATTTCTAAAAAATCTTCAGATTTCAATGCGCGAATGGTGACATTTGCCAATTTCCAAGGAATAGCTCTCTCTTTAAAGAAAGCCAACTGATGCAGACCATTTTCTGGAGTAATGTCAATTATTACGCCATTGCATCCGATTTCCCAATGATTATTATAGGTGCGATTTTCTAATGCTTGCCTACGTGCTTTTCTACTGCCAACACGATAAACTTCGCCATAGATTTTGCTTACATATTTAGTTTTTTTTATTTTTAAAGAAGAACCTTTATTTTCTGCTTGAAACTTTTTGATGATTGCCGCTGCTCCTTTTTTTGTACAATTTTGAGCGTCGAATTTAGCATAAACTGTCTTTAAGCGACTACTAGGATTTTCAGATATCCCAATAACACAGATTTTACGTGCAATTTTTCGCAACAACTGCTTCAAAATAACTTCAGACGGAATAACTTCAGGTGTTTCAACAATTGTAGAATTGAGTAATGGTTTGTATTTCTCAATAAAATGTTTTTCCGCAGTTTTTAAATCATCTAGATTTAAAATAATCCAATATAATCTAATTGGATATTTTTCATTGATTTGATCCAATTGAAACTTACGATGATGGTTTCTCCACCTTTTTTCTAAATCTTTTGCCTGACCAATGTATTGAATGATATTTTTCGAATCAACAACAAAGTAAATAGCTGGACAATTTGGAAGCTGCCTTAAGTCCGACCACTCGACAAAAGATAGTTTTTCGATTTCTGCACTAATTTTCATGCTGTGATACTCCTTTTATTTGTCCAAATATATTGAAAAACTTCAAATTACTAAACTAAAAATAAACGATGATCGCCGCTTTAGAACAAAAACTTGGCCGCTAGATTCCTCGGTCAAATCCCTTGGCTTTCCCTTCTCCAATCACTAGATTGGGGAGGGGATTTTCCTATGGCCTAATCTGCGTTACCCGTCGTGTCGGTCGTTATCATTGGAATTGTCCACCCTTGCAACGAGGATTTTTTTAACCCCGATGACAGACGCAAAAAACGTTTTAGGAACTGCCCTCCAGCCTTGCAGTACCGACCCCTTAACTGGATTTTATCGAGATGGCTGCTGCACCACTGGCGCGAATGATTTTGGCCGCCATGTGGTCTGTGCAAAAATGACGCCAGCTTTCTTGGAATTCACCAAAAACCAAGGCAACGACTTGAGTTCCCCCGTGCCCCAATACCATTTCCCTGGCCTCAAACCTGGCGATCGCTGGTGTCTCTGCGCTGCCCGCTGGCAAGAAGCCTTTGAGGTTGGTGTTGCGCCTCCAGTTCATCTCGAAGCCACCCATGCTAAAGCCCTAGAAATTGTTCGCCTCAAAGATCTACAGCACCACGCCTTGGTTTCCTAACGGAGCTTGGATTACTGCCTCCAATTCAGGCCAGTCTCTGCCCCTAAACCAAGGGCCGATTACCCCAAATTTTCTCAAACAGTTGAAGGAACATCTTTTCAGGGGAGTCGGCATCTATAATGAACATCGGTTCGCCATTCTGTTTCACCCCTAGCGGCACAATCTCACCCACCATGAAAATTGCCAAGAACATTACCGAATTAGTAGGAAAAACGCCCCTTGTGCAGTTAAATCGTATTCCTGAGCAGGAAAATTGTGTTGCCCAGGTTGTGATCAAATTAGAAGGGATGAATCCAGCCGCCTCCGTTAAAGACCGCATTGGCGTCAATATGATCGAAGCTGCCGAAGCCGCTGGGGAAATCACCCCCGGTAAAACGATTTTGGTAGAACCGACTTCCGGGAATACAGGCATTGCCCTAGCGATGGCCGCTGCCGCCAAAGGCTATCAGTTAATTTTGACGATGCCAGAAACCATGAGTATGGAGCGACGGGCCATGCTCCTCGCCTATGGAGCACAACTCGAACTGACCTCTGGGGATGCGGGCATGAGTGCTTGTATCACCAAAGCCCAGGAAATCGTCGATACCCTGCCCAATGCCTATATGTTGCAGCAGTTTAATAATTTGGCGAACCCCGATGCCCACCGCAAAACTACAGCCCTCGAAATTTGGGAAGATACAGAGGGAAAAGTCGATATGATCATTGCTGGAGTTGGTACCGGTGGCACAATTACCGGAATCGCCGAGGTGCTAAAAAAATATAAGCCCGAATGCCAGGCGATCGCCGTTGAACCAGCCAATAGCCCCGTACTTTCTGGTGGTAAACCCGGCCCCCACAAAATCCAAGGCATCGGCGCGGGTTTCGTCCCCAGTGTGCTCAATCAAACCATCATTGATGAAGTGGTGACGGTAACCGACGAAGCCGCGATTAATTTTGGCCGTCGCTTAGCTAGGGAAGAAGGTATTTTATCGGGCATTTCAACGGGGGCCGCCCTCTGTGCTGCGATCAAGGTTGCCCAACGTCCAGAAAACAGTGGCAAACTCATTGTTGTGATCCAACCAAGCTACGGGGAAAGATACCTGAGTACTCCCCTTTATCAGGATCTCCCTGCCAACGTGATTCATTCGGTTTGAACTCGTTTTTTCACACAATAAAAGCCCCCTACATCGCTAGAGGACATAGAGGGATTTTGAATTTTATTTAATGATTGACTCAATCGAGGCGAATCATCTACTTAATAAACAGCATTTCCTGGTAAGTGGGCAGGGGCCAGAAGCTGTCTGGTAGTTCATTTTCCAACAGATCTGCGTAGCTACGAACCTCATCCATCAGAGGGCGAATGGTGCTCGCGCAATAGTGCATATGCTCTTCTGTAGAAGCAAAATCTTCTTTTTCAAAGGCAGCACTGAGCTTTTCGGTGGCAGCCATCAGGCCATTGGTGAGACTAGAAACCGTTTCTGCACTTTTCTTCTCGAGGGAAATGCCGAGATTCACGAGGGCAGTGATCGTGCCTGACAACTTGGACAGGTATTCCACAGCGGCGGGATAAACCATGGTTTTTGCCATGTTCATCACCAGTTTGGCTTCCACTTCAATGGATTTGATGTACTGCTCAGCGTAAACTTCAAAGCGGCTTTCGAGTTCGATGGGAGTCAGAACCTTGAGCTGGTCAAATAAGGCGACTACTTCATCTTCCTTGAGCACAGGTAGGGCATCAGCAGTGGTGGGCAAATTCCGGAGACCACGTTCTTGAACGGCTTCACGGTGCCATTCTTCGGAGTAGCCATTGCCACCAAAGATCACAGAACCATGGTCGTTCATGATTTCTTTGAGAACCGTGAGAATGGCTTCGCTAATTTCTAATCCCTTCGCCAATTCACTTTCGAGGCGATCGCCAATCCAACCGAGGGAATCTGCGAGGATCGTATTCAACGCCACCAAAGGCCCAGACACAGACTGGCTAGAACCCACAGCCCGGAACTCAAAACGGTTTCCGGTAAAGGCAAAGGGGGAAGTCCGGTTGCGATCGCCCGCATCTTTAGTCAGCTCAGGCAGTACCGCCACACCGAGATCCATAACGCCTTTCTTCTTCGACTCAGAAACAGTGCCGTTTTTGATTTGCTCAAAAACTTCCTCCAACTGAGAACCGAGGTACACAGACATAATGGCTGGGGGGGCTTCATTGGCACCGAGGCGGTGGTCGTTACTGGCATTAGCAATTACCGCCCGCATCAAAGGTCCAAACTTATGGACACCACGGATTACCGCCCCACAGAAGACGAGGAACTGAGCGTTGTCATGGGGAGAATCGCCCGGATCCAGCAGATTACCCTGGGTTGCATTCCCCACAGACCAGTTCACGTGCTTACCAGAACCATTGATCCCGGCAAAGGGTTTTTCGTGGAGCAAGCACATAAAACCGTGCTTTTTCGCCGTGGTTTTGAGGGTGGTCATGATCAACTGTTGGTGATCACTGGCCACGTTTGCCGCTTCAAACACAGGCGCAATTTCAAATTGACCCGGTGCCACTTCATTGTGACGGGTTTTTGCGGGGATACCGAGCTTATACAGTTGCGCTTCCACATCCTGCATAAAGATTTGTACCCGCTCAGGGATGGCCCCAAAGTAATGATCATCAAATTCTTGGCCCTTAGCCGGAGACTTACCAAAAAGGGTACGACCAGCCAAGAGAAGATCCGGACGTTGGTGGGCGAAGTTAGAGTCAACGAGGAAATATTCCTGTTCTGCCCCACAACTGGAATTGACCCGGGCGATTTCGGTGTGACCCAACAATTTTAAAACTTTCTGGGCTGCCTTATTCATGGCATCGATGGAGCGCAGTAGGGGCACTTTTTTATCGAGTGCTTCCCCAGTCCAGGAGACGAAAACGGTAGGAATACAAAGGGTCGAACCATTTTCGGTTTCCATGATGTAGGCCGGACTGGTCACGTCCCAAGCCGTATAACCCCGTGCTTCAAAGGTGTCACGGATCCCACCGTTGGGGAAAGAAGAACCATCGGGCTCCCCTTGTACCAGTACCTTACCGGAAAATTCGGAGATGACTTTTCCATCGCTCTGGACAGAGACGAAACCATCGTGTTTCTCTGCGGTGAGGTTGGTCATCGGGTAGAAGACGTGGGCGTAGTAGAGAGCGCCCTTAGACATGGCCCAATCACGCATTGCTGTTGCCACAGCATCGGCCACGGAAGGGTCTAGCTTTTCACCGGAAGTAATGGTGTTTTTGATAGATTTAAAGACGGCCTTTGGGAGACTGGCCTGCATCTTACTCAGATCAAAAACATTAGTAGCCCAAGCTTCTTCGAGCTTAATGGGCGGTTCACACTTGATGGGGGTACGATTGGTAATTTGCTGAATCGCTTGAACACGGGCGGCGTTTCCAGTCATAGGTTTTTCCGTAGATCTAACCGCACCATACTACCCAAGACTAATCCTAAAAACAGATAAGATCTATACAGAAATCGAATTCACTTTTGTTTTTTTCATCTGCTTTTTGGGGGATTTTTCCAAGCCCAATACCACTGAATCACAAGTTTTTCTAATTCTACCCAAACAAAGAGTAGGGTACTGACCCCCAAACAAATTAACAGTTGCTGGCCAGAGAGACGTTGGGTATCGAAAAATAGCCGTAGGGGTTCGACATAGATCAGCATGAGTTGGAGGATTGTTGTGGCGGCCACGGCAATAATTAGGTAGGGATTCCTTAGGGGATTACTGGTTAGGGTCAGTTGGGTGCGGGAGCGCACGGCGATCGCATGGCCCATTTGCGAAAGGCAGAGGGTCGTGAAGACCATGGTTTTCCAATTATCGGGGTGGGCATTGTAGCTATAGGCCATGAGGGCAATGCTGATCACGGAGAAAATCAAGCCAATGCGCAAAATATAAGCGCCTAGCCCCCGCGCAAAAATACTTTCCTGGGGATTAAAGGGACGGCGTTGCATCACGTCAGGTTCAGCGGGTTCGATGGCAAGGGCCAGGGCGGGTAAACCATCGGTGACAAGGTTCATCCAGAGAATTTGCAGGGGAATGAGGGGCACTTCCGATAAACCGATCAAGGGAGCAGCGGCAATGGTAATTACTTCGCCAATGTTGCTACCGAGAATGTATTGGATAAAGTGACGAATATTCGTGTAAACGACCCGGCCTTCTTCGGTGGCAGCGACAATGGTGGCGAAATTATCATCAAGGAGCACCATGTCACTGGCTTCTTTACTGACATCAGTGCCTGTAATTCCCATGGCAATGCCAATATCAGCTTGCTTGAGAGCGGGGGCATCATTAACCCCATCTCCGGTCATGGCGACAAATTTACCGCGACTTTGGAGAGCCTGGACGATGCGCAACTTATGTTCTGGAGCCACCCGTGCATAGATACTCACGGTTTCGACCATGGCTTCTAGATCGACCTGGGAAAGTTTACTAAGCTCTAACCCTGTGAGGGCCTTGGCGTCTGGGGTCGCAATGCCCAATTGTTGGGCGATCGCCTGAGCCGTAAGTTGGTGATCACCGGTGATCATCACGGGCCGAATCCCGGCGGCGCGACATTTCGCCACGGCCTCTTTGACTTCCGGACGGGGCGCATCCATCATCCCCACTAGGCCCAGCCAAACCATTTCCTGTTCCGCATTTGTCTCGGCTTGGGCTTCTGGTACATGGGTTAAACAACGTTGGGCAAAGCCCAAAACCCGTAAACCTGCCTGGGCCATTTCATTGTTGCGCTGGAGAATCGCGGCCCGATCTTCTGCTTGGAGAGGCAAAACACCCGTGGCGGCTTGGTACATTTGACAGCGCTCTAGCACCAACTCCGGCGAACCTTTGCAGCAGAGCAAATAAGCTGCCGTTGATTCAGCTTGGTCAGGGTTTGGCGTGGCGCAAATAACGCTCATACGTTTGCGTTCCGAGGAAAAGGGAAATTCTCCCAAGCGGGGCCATTCTTTCTGGAGAGCTTCAGCAAATAGATCCCCTTTGCCAGACAGACTCAGTAAAGCCCCTTCTGTGGGGTCACCAATAATCAGCCAATCCTGGTCGTCTTGTTTTAAAACGGCATCATTGCAGAGGACACAAGCCCGTAATAATTGCTGCACTTCGGGATGTTGAGTTGGATTGAGGCTTTGATCCTGGGACAAAAATTCGCCAATGGGGGCGTACCCTTCCCCGGTAACCCGGAGGGACTGGTCTTGGGTTTCTAGGCGCTGTACCACCATTTTGTTCTGGGTGAGGGTACCCGTTTTATCGGAGCAAATGGTATCGACAGAACCAAGGGTTTCAACGGCAGGTAGTTTTCGGATCAGGGCCTGGCGTTTCACCATGCGCTGGGTGCCAATGGCAAGGGTAACGGTAATTACAGCGGGCAATCCTTCTGGGACGACGGCCACGGCCATACTCAGGGAAACTTCGATTAATTCTTTGATGCGACTAAAATTACCCACCTGGAGGCTACCAAAAACCACCACCAAAATCACGAGGATAAGTGAGCCGGTGACTAGAATTTTGCCGAGGTGGGCCATCCGCTTTTGGAGAGGGGTTTGGCTAGCTTTGACGCTTTGGAGCATTTGGGCAATCTTGCCGAGCTCGGTGCTCATTCCAGTGGCAGTGACCAAGATCTTGCCCCGGCCTTGGAGGACTTCTGTGCCTGAAAAAACCATATTTTGGCGATCGCCTAGGGGCGTATCCGCTGCGAGCCCCACTGGACAAATCCTTTTGGTGACGGGGTTGGCTTCTCCGGTTAAGGCTGACTCGCGCACTTGGAGCTGGGCCGCTTCGAGGACGAGACCATCGGCACTGAGTTGGGAACCAGCTTCGATAAACATCAGATCTCCGGGCACCAACTGGGCCGCTTTGACTTCAGAAAATTGCCCCCCACGACACACCCGCACCTGGGGAGAAGACATTTTCTTGAGAGCGGCCAGGGCTTTTTCGGCGCGACTTTCCTGCATGAATCCCAACAGTCCATTGAGAACCACAATGGCCATAATGGCGATCGTATCCTTGAAGGGAACCGTTCCTTCCGGTAAGGCATTGGCACGGAGTTCTACAAAATCAATTACCCCAGAAATTAGGGCCACGACAATCAACATGATCAGCATCACATTTTTAAACTGATCGAGAAAAATTTCCCAAGTATTACGCCCCCGACCAGCTTCGATTTCATTGGGGCCATAAAACTGTTGACGTCGTTCTACCTCCGATCTTTCTAGGCCCTGTTGTTCATCCGTTTGAAATACTTGGAGGACATGGGCGATCGCCTGATGGTGCCAAGGGGCCGCTGGGTCTGGTAAAGAAGTCTTTTCGTGGAGATCACTCACAATCACAATCCAAAAAAAATATCGCTCAAATATTATCCGTAATCATAAAGGTTATCGCTCGAATATTGCTTTACACTGGCAAAAATTATGAATTTTTGTTATACTATTAGTAACGGCCATTTTTCGACAGTAGCAAGACAAAATGTAACGGCTTTTGGCGAGAGTCAAGCAGGCAATAGAAGTTGTGAAATAATAAAAGTAAGGGACTTTGTATTCTGTATCAGAATTGATTTTTCACTAAATTTTTTGGGGCAATAATCGACTGTGATGTCAGCTCCAATGATGTGAACAAGTACCCGCCGAAAGCCGATGACCTAGGCAACAAAAAGACCGTCGAAAAACTGGCTCGGTTTTGTGCAAAATTGGCAGGAGGAAATAAAATATGAAACGCCTATTATTAGCCCTCGCAACCCTCACAATGCTCTTGGCGATCGCCAAGCCAGCTAGGGGCGAAAACCCAGACCACGTAAAACGTCTGTTGGAAACGGGTGCCTGCCAAGGCTGTAACCTCATTGGCGCGGATCTCAGGGAAGCGCACTTAATTGGGGCCGATCTGCGGGATGCGAACCTCAGTTATGCCAACCTCGAAGGGGCCAACCTCGAAGGAGCCGACTTAACGGGTGCGAACCTTTCTGGGGCCGACTTTACCGATGTTTTTCTCACCAATGCGGTCTTAAACTATGCCCGAATCAACCGGGTAAATTTCACCGCAGCACGGATGTATGACACCCATGTTTTTGGGGCTGTGATGGAAGATTTAACCTTAACCGATGCAGAATTGTTTAATACCGATATCAGCGTTGGTGGTAGCTACGAAGACTTTGAATTGCCCGAACAACAATAAAGAGTAATCTGCTATTGTCCTTTCAAGACTGATCGGCGAAAGGCACCATGGCAAGCTCCCGAATATTTTCTCAGAAAGATTTTTATCTACTCGGCATTTGGGTGGGGTTAGGAACGTTATTGCGCTTCTGGAACCTCACCCTTAAGTCTGTGTGGGGAGATGAGTGGGCCACTTTAGTCTTTAGCTTGGGCCATGGTTTCCGGGAGATTCCCTTAGACCAGTTGATTGCGGCAGATCTTCTCCTGACACCACTCCGCTATGAAACTGGCACGAATCTTGCGATAGTCAGCGAGATGCTCCTCAGTGAGAGTAACCATCCGCCTTTATACTACTGGCTGACCCACCTCTGGCTCGATTTGTGGAGTACAGACGGGGAATTAATCAGTATTTTTGTGGGGCGATCGCCTGCTGCTTTTTTTGGGGTTTTACTCATTCTGGTGGTGTTCGGGGTGAGTGCCTGGGTTTTTAAAAATAAATGGGCGGCCCACGGTGGGGCGATCGCCATGGCCTTGTCCCCCTACGCCGTTTATCTTTCCCAGGAGGCCCGTCACTATACCCTGGCCATGATTTGGATGACCCTGTCCTATGGATGCGTTGCGAAAATAATCCAAGCTCAACAACGGTCGCACAAAATTCCGTTTCAAGTGTTATTAGGCTGGCTAATCGTTAATACTTTAGGGGTAGCCAGTCATTATTTCATGGTGCTATCGCTCTTTGCGGAAGGACTCGTTTTACTCTTTTGTTATGGTCAGGATTTAAGAAAAAATTGGCACCAAAAATCTCTTGCAAAAATCTTTTTCCCAGGCTATTGGCAACGGATTTTTTGTGGGGCGATCGCCTCGGCAATTGTCGTTTTTCTGCTGCTCAACCACTGGCAGAGCCAAAATAATGACGAACTGACTTCCTGGCTCAATCAAGACTACGGTTGGGGGTTAGGAAATCTGCTGCCACCGCTCCGTTCCTTGGGGTGGGCCTTGGGGATGATTTTTATGCTACCCATCGAAGCAGATCAAACTTGGTTAGTGGTGGCCGCGGCGATCGCCCTTTTGCTGATTTTGCTCTGGTTTATTCCTAATCTGACAGCGGCATTTCAACAAAGCTGGGCGCAATTAGAAGTCAAAATTTTCACAGGTATTATTCTTGCGAATCTGGTCACAATTCTTGGTATTACCTATGTGCTGAAATTGGATATTACCCTAGCCCCTCGCTACCATTTCATTTATTTCCCGGCGTTAACGATTCTATTGGGATTTTTCCTGGCGCAGATGGGAAAAAATATTGCCTGTTCTAAGTTATTCTGGCCCCAAAATTGTCGTCTCAGTGCCCTAATGATTGTGGGTTTAATGGGTTTAAGTAGTTTGTGTGTCAATGTCGATCTTGCCTACCGAAAGCCCGAAAATAATCAGGCGATCGCCCAAATCCTCCAACAAAATTTAGACTGGAATGACCCTCAAATTTTTGCGACCCATTACTATGAAATTGCCGTAACCCGCACCCAGATGGGCCTTGCCTGGGCTTTGCATCACCTCGATCCCAGCCTGCAACCTCGGTTTTTAATTCTCGATAACTTTTTCAAACAGGATACAGCCGCCAAAGTCCTTGCTGAAACTGCGACTCAGCTCACGACACCAACCCAGATCTTGATGTTTAATACCCATTTTGCGCCCCCAGAATCCATCTGTCCGTTGCAACCAGAAGCAAGGCAAAAAGTGACCGGATATCGCTATCGTTTGTATTTTTGCGATCCTTCTTCTAATTAATTTCCCCATCACCAAAAAAAAAGAGACCTACCCATGGTAAGTCCCTTGTCAGTTAAGTTAGATATTTTGAAAAACCAAATGAATCTTAGGATTCAAACAAGACGTTAGGCCGCTGCGAGGTTAGCCGCCACGAAATCCCAATTCACAAGACTGGTGAGGAAGGTGTTGATGTAGTCGGGGCGACGGTTTTGGTAGTCGAGGTAGTAGGCGTGTTCCCAAACGTCCATGGTGAGGAGGGGAGTTTGGCCTTCGGTCATGGGGTTGCCAGCATTGCCGGTTTTAGTGACCTTGAGGGTGCCATTGTCGAGGACGAGCCAAGCCCAACCACTACCAAACTGGGTGCCACCAGCGGTTTTGAAAGCCTCAACGAATTTATCAAAACTACCGAAGTCGGCGTTGATTTTGTCGGCGAGGGCACCAGTGGGTTGACCACCGCCACCGGGCTTCATGCAGTTCCAGTAGAAGCTGTGGTTCCACGCTTGGGCAGCGTTATTAAACAAACCTGCTTTGGCGGGATCTGCAGCTACGGCTTTGATTACGTCTTCGATACTTTTGCTATCCATGTCGGTGCCAGCTACGGCATCGTTGTACTTGGAGACGTAGCTCGCATGGTGCTTATCGTGGTGAAATTCTAAGGTGCTCTTCGAGATGTGGGGTTCGAGGGCAGTGTAATCGTAGGGTAATGAAGGTAGTTCGTATCCCATGGTGGTGTTTTCCTCGTTGGAGTTTGCAGGATGCTTCAGAGATTTCCTATCTCAGGAAGATTCTGAAGTGAGAGTTGTTCGTAGAACGTACTGATCGAGATCTTAGCATGAACATTTACCGACCCTGGGTAGAGACATCCGCACCCTGATCCGCTGTGGGGCGATCGCCAAAACCTGATTTTTACTGCGACAGTTGGGCACAATGCACCACGACAAAAGACCCCTGGGCGATTGGGCACCAGAGGTCTTTGATTTTCTGAAGATAGTTTTTTCGATGGAGATAACCGGACTCGAACCGGTGACTTCTTGCATGCCATGCAAGCGCTCTACCAACTGAGCTATACCCCCTTAGGCACGGATAATATATTGCCCTAACTATTTTAGGCTTGTCAAGCTTTGGGGGAAAAAGTTTTGGCTCACCCTAGCTCATTTGGGCTTCGGGGACGGCTTGCTGGTGGTTTTGGGTGATTTCGACATAGATATGTTCGAGCTGAATGCCTTGGCGGGCAATGGAATCGATGGGAATGCCCTGAAAAATATCGAGAATGTCTGAAAGTTCTAAGGCTTCTGGTAGCCAAAAGGCGAGATCGCCACCATAGTCCCGTTGGGTAAAGCCGGCGGCGGTGCCTTTGGCGATCGCCCCTTCTCTGTCCGTCGTTTGCAGCAGGACAACTTCCTTGGCGGGAATCCGTTGGCGTAGTTCCGGAAGCGTCCCCTCGGCGATAATTTGTCCCCCTTTCAGAATGCCAATGCGCTGGCAGAGTCGCTGGGCTTCATCTAAAAGATGGGTTGTCAGCAAAATTGTCATGCCTTCATCCCGGAGCCGCTGGATCAGTTGCCAAATTTCATAGCGGGTTTCGATATCTAGGCCCGTGGTCGGCTCATCTAAAATCAGCAATTGGGGTCGGTGCATCAGGGCAATGGCAATGTTCATCCGCCGTTGCATCCCGCCACTGAGGGTTTCGACAGGAGCACCGTGGCGATCGCCAAGTCCTACAGCCTCTAGACAAGCGCCGATCTGCGCCTGACAATCCTGTTTCGACAGCCCATAGATGCGACCATAAAACCGGAGATTTTCCGCACAGGTCAGGGTTTTGTAGAGCAAATTTTCCTGGGGGGCGACACCGATAATCTTTTTCGTGGCCTCAGAAAGGGGAGAAGCGGCAATTTCAATGGCACCACCGTCGGCCTGGAGTAAATTACACAGGATATTGATGGTTGTGGTTTTTCCGGCTCCGTTCGGCCCCAGGAGGCCATAAATTTCCCCGGTGTCGATCCACAAATCGAGGCCCCGGAGCACCGGGCGTTGGCCATAGGATTTTGTGAGGTTGTTAATTTTCAACATAGGCGATCGCCTTTTTTCCCAATCTTAATGCTGTAATTTAGCCTTGCTCTGGTACACCGAGGGTTGTGACATAGAGCACCGCCTCATCATCGGGAATGCCGAGAACCTCATTGACTTGATCATCAAAGAAGCCTCCAATGCCACTGACCCCCAAGTCTAGCTGGATTGCGGCAAGGTTTAAACGTTGTCCCAATTGGCCTGCATCCATGTGTAAGTATCGATAGGCGCGATCGCCATAGCGACTGACTGCTGCCCCTAGATCTGCCGTGTGGAAAACCAAGGCCGCCGCATCCCGACCCAAATCTTGACCTAAACAAAGGTAATGCAACTCTTCGCGAAAATTTTTAAAGCGTATTTGCCGCAGTGCCTGGGCCTTAGGCGCATAGTAATAGCAACCCGCCTCTAAGCCTTCTACCCCAGAAACCGCCACAAAGGTCTCGATCAAACTCAAGTCAAAATAGTCCGGGTCGCCTAGTAGACCCTGTTCTCCATAGTCCTCAGGATGATAGGTAAAGTGGAGTATCAGTTGCAATTCTTCGAGGGTGAGATCTTCCCCGGTGTAGGCCCGGGTCGAGCGCCGTTTTAACAGGGTTTCTTCTAAATCCTCCTGGTCTTCGCCCCAGTCAATGCGCTGACGATAACGATTTTCGGCATCAGTATTTGCGAGGGAAACCTTTAGGCAAAATGGAAAATTATATTTGTCTTCTAACAGATTCGGTTGGTGGGGGGGCACCGAAGACTTGGCCTGAATCATCGAAGCTTCATGGAGGGCTTTGAGTAGCTCGTCCTCTGCCAAATCAGGGTAATTGAAGGACACCGGGGAGGGTAAGGCGGTTTTGCCGTGACTGGTTGCTTGGGGTTGTGGATTGAGGGCCATAATGCTGGTCACGGCCTCTGTTTCACCGTCGAGATAGAGGAGTTGATTCATCAGGCGATCGCTAAACCCACCGATGAGATGGGGGCGAAATCCATGGGCTGTGGCCGCCAGGTTCACATTGCCTAGCAAATGGCCCGTATCTAGAAAAATGCGACGGTAAGCCCGGGCTTCATAGCGCCAAGCCGAGCGATAAAAAATTGCTGTCGTTACTAGCGCGAGTTGGGTTTTTTCGAGGGCCGGATGGCGAAAGCAAGCTTCTTGGAGATCGACCCAACAGTGGTTATCCCAAAAGCGCAATAGGGTATGGGTTTGGGGCTGGTAGTGGTAAAGGCCCGCCGGGAGCAATTCAGTGCCCCGGGAGATGAGATACAGTTCCGCCGGATACAGACCCCCCGCCGAAGGGGCCGTTCTGAGGTAAACAAAATCTCCCCCAAAAGTCGGAATTTTGGCGGTCAGCCCGTAGCTCAACAATAGTAGATAGGACAGGTTTTCCCATTGGGGCTCATTGCGGTCAAGTTCTAAATAGGGCTTGAGATCGTAACTGGTGCCAATTTTGTAGCCTTTGAAGGGACTCGGCTGCTGGGACCAGTCTAGGGATTTGCCCCGCTTGGAAAGGGTTTGGGGATCGTATTTGGTGCGTTGGTGATAATGGGCTGAGAGGGCTAAAGATCGGCTCATTTTTTCCCGAAAGCAAGAAAACTCTTCCATTATCCCCCTTGCTTCCCCCTTGACGGAAACTTTTTTCCCGGCGATCGCTTCTTTAGGTAGCATGAAAGGCAAGGCGATCACCCTTTGGAGTTTTCGGTTATTGACTATGAAAATCACTGCTTTACGATCGATGCTGCTACTTGGTTTGTTCAGTAGTGGTGGCATCCTGCTTGCTCCCTCCCCCAACCAAGCCCAGACCCTCCTGGCCCAAGGAAATCTTACCCTTGCCTTTGGCCTTAACCAAGCGAAAAATCTTGCCCGCCAAGCCGCAGAGGATGCCAATGGTGGCCTGAGTCAATATCGGGCCGAACCTTCCATGCATGGTGATCCCTTGGCGTCCCCCTATGTGGACAATGGCGATGGCAGCTATACTTTCACCTTCCGGGGACGGCAACCGGCATCCACGGATTATGTCTACGAAACCGTCGTCACTGTCGCTGACGATGGCACCGCAACCATTGATTACAACGGGCCAATTCGCTCTGATAATTTCAACAGCACCAATATCGCTGCGGCGAGCCTCGACCTCAACCAGGCGAAGAACCTCGCCCGCCAAGCTGCTGAACGGGAGAATGGTGGTCTGAGTCAATATCGCGCTGAACCCTCCATGCATGGTCTAGCAGAGCAATCTCCCTACGTTAGCAATGGTGACGGCAGCTATACTTTTACCTTCCAAGGCCGCCGTCCCGAATCCCTTGATTACACCTACGAAACAGAGGTCAAGGTGCTGACGGATGGGAGTACCCAGATTCTTTACAATGGCGACGTGCGTACCAGTGACAGTACCGTAGATTCCGGCGCGACTATTGTTGATCTCAATCAGGCGAAGAACCTCGCCCGTCAAGCTGCTGAACAAGAAAATGGCGGTTTGAATAACTACCGGGCTGAACCGGCAATGCACGGCAATCCCAATGAGTCTCCCTATGTACTAAATGCCGATGGGAGCTACACGTTCACCTTCGAGGGGCGTAGACCCGGCTCCGTTGACTACACCATTGAAAGCGTTGTGACTGTTACCCCCGATGGCACCGTAACCATCAACTCCAACACGAGTCTGTAAACGGCCCATTTCACTGGGAAACAATTAACGGCGAGACCTTCCCAGGGAGGCCTCGTTTTTTGTGTCGGGGCTGTCTTGATGGAAAATTGCTTACAATTTCTAAACTCCCCTCAACAATGTCTTGTCTTGGCCATGGCTACCTTGAATTCAGTGCCTTTATTGCAAGATCCTGAGCGATTGCAACAACGTCTCCGGGAAATTCCAACGGAGCCTGGGGTTTATTTTATGCACAGTCGTCAGGGAGATATTCTCTACATTGGCAAATCCAAAACCCTGCGGAATCGGGTGCGGTCTTATTTTCGGGATGCCCGCTTGCATTCGCCCCGCATCGAAATGATGGTGCAGCAGGTGGCGGACATTGAATTCATTGTCACGGATACGGAAGCGGAAGCTTTGGCCCTCGAAGCAAACCTGATTAAGCAGCACCAGCCCTATTACAACGTGCTGCTCAAGGATGACAAGAAATATCCCTATGTGTGCATCACCTGGTCGGAAGATTATCCGCGTTTTTTTATTACCCGCAAACGCCATATCGGCAGCAAAGGCGATCGCTACTATGGCCCCTATGTGGACACAAGGTTACTGCGGCATACTCTGGGCTTAATGAAACGGATTTTTCCGCTGCGGCAACGGCGACAACCGCTGTTTAAACATCGACCCTGTTTGAACTACGATATTGGCCGCTGTCCGGGGGTTTGTCAGCAGTTGATTTCCCCCCAGGAATATCGACAGACGGTGCAAAAGGTGGCGATGGTCTTCCAAGGGCGCAGCGGAGAATTGATTGAAACCTTGACGGCCCAGATGGCCCAGGCGGCAGAGAATCTCCAGTTTGAAAAGGCGGCCCAAATCCGCGACCAAATCAAAGCAATTGGTGCGCTCAATGCCGATCAAAAGGTGAGTTTACCGGATGATCGGGTGTCCCGGGATGCGATCGCCTTGGCTGCCGATGAACATCACTGTGCGATTCAACTTTTTCAAGTACGGGCGGGGCGACTGGTGGGAAGATTAGGCTTTTTTACGCCCTTACCAGAAAATTTGGGGCCAGATTTAACAGTGGAGTATGGCAAAATCCTCCAGCACGTTTTGGAAACCCACTATGCAAACGTGGACGGGGTGGAAATTCCGGCGGAAATCTTGGTGCAATACCCCCTCCGAGACCAGGAATGGCTTGAAAAGTTTCTGGGTGATCGCCGGGGCAATAAAGTGCAA
>Ga0213835_100323_pt1 | contig 51966 bp, 42 predicted proteins | sample SWPATP01_FD_160576 | JGI IMG/M metagenome (GOLD analysis project Ga0213835, IMG submission 160576) | Coastal seawater microbial communities from Marineland, Florida, United States - SWPA TP0 #1 | ecosystem: Environmental > Aquatic > Marine > Coastal | place: USA: Florida | collected 2016-08-05
ACCAGCGACGGTCACGCTTGAGTTCGTCCAACAGGTTCGGCGGCAGTTCTTCGTAGCTGCCCGGCAAGTCGTAGGCAATCCACACGCCCCAACCGGCACGGCGCATCAGCGCAGCTTCGACGAAGTCGTGGGACAGAATCGCACCGGCGAACGCGCCTTTACCGGGCAACGGCGCCAGGGCGCAGTGCTCGATGAAGGGCTTCATGCGGATGATCGCGTTGTGACCCCAGTAGTGGGATTCACCCAGCTGCCAGAAGTGCAGGCCGGCCGTGAACAGCGGGCCGTACACACGGGTGGCGAACTGCTGCATGCGTGCATACAGGGTGTCCATGCCCGAGGCGCGTGGGGCGGTCTGGATGATACCGGCGTCCGGGGTCGCTTCCATCAAGCGCACCAGACTGGTCAGGCACTCGCCGCTCATCACCGAGTCGGCGTCGAGCACGACCATGTAGCGGTAGTCACCGCCCCAGCGACGGCAGAAGTCGTCCAAGTTGCCGCTTTTGCGTTTGACGCGACGGCGACGACGGCGATAGAAGATGCGGCCGAAACCACCGGTTTCGCGGCACACGTCCAGCCAAGCCTGTTGCTCGGCAACGGCGATGTCGGTTTCGTTGGTGTCGCTCAGGACGAAGAAGTCGAAGCGATCCAGATCACCTGTGGCGGCAACGGACTCGAAGGTGGCACGCAGACCTGCAAACACGCGAGGCACGTCTTCGTTACAGATCGGCATCACCAGCGCGGTGCGGGCACCGGCTTCAATCGGTTCGTTACCAGCGCTAGCGCCAGAGATACGGTATTTGTCGCGACCGGTGAGCAGCTCCAGAAAGCCCATCAGGGCGGTCCAGAAACCGGCGGACACCCAGCAGAAGAGAATCCCGAACATCAGCAGAATGGTGGTCTGCAGTGCATATGGCATGACTTGAACGGCGGTCTGCCACAGGGTCTGGTGGCTGATTTCGTCGAACGAGACCAGCGACCAGCCTTGGTACGGCAGGATGCCTTTCATGTAGGTGCCAGCCACGATGGTCTGGCCCAGCATGAGGATCAGCAGAATGTAGCGACGGATCGAGCCGACTGTGCGCCAGCGGGACTTGGGCAAGTCGCGCGGCAAATCGTCCTTGGTCGGCTTGGGCGGGTTGGTTTTCCCGGTCAGACGACGCCAGCCACGGTGCAGGATGTTGGTCCGCCATGGCTCAGGGACGACCTTGGTTCGACGGATCGGCGGCGTGGCCTTCAGGCACACGCGACCGCTGGCATCGACAGTCAGCATTTCGGCTTCGTGCAGTTCGTCAGCGGTGGTCAGGGTCAGGCGACGCCCGACCGAAGCCTGAGCGGCTTCGGCAGGGTCGGCGACAGCCTGCGCCGAAAGGCGTTCATGCAGCTCAGCGAACGAGGTGCAGCTGGCCAGCTCGGCCCGCTGCTCGTCGCTCATTGGCAGATGTGCGAGGTACTCGGAGAGAGACTCAGGCACGGCTTGTGAATTACTCATCGGCTGGCAACTGGTAAGTCCAGGTCTCGGTCAGAATCTGTTGATTCATCGCCGGGCCCTGCTGGGTGGGTGCAGCCGGTGTCGCTGGCTGCGCGGTTTCTTTATTGCCTTTATTGGCCTTGGCAGCATCGCCCAGAGCAGCTTCAGGCTTGGAAGCCTCGTCGGACTTGGCTTCGGCGACCTTGGCAGTGTCTGCTGACTTGGCAGCATCGGCTTTAGCGTCTTTCGCTACGTCTTTGCCGTCAACCTTGGCGTCGGCCTTGGCTTCAGCTTTGGTGACTTTGGCGTCCTTGGCGTCTTTCGCATCACCGGCTTTCAGGGCATCGGTTTTGACGATCTCGGCTTTTTCATCTTTCGGCGCAGCAGCGGCGACAGCCGGTTTGGCGTCCGCTTTTTTCTCAGGGTTCTTGTCTGATTTGTCAGCAGTGATCAGCGCAGGTTCCTTGCCAGGCTCGACCGGGGTCTCGCGCAGCAGGTAAGCGCGCAGCTCCACATTCTTGCTGGTGTCTTTGACTTTCAGACGCAGGGTCAGGCGCCAGCCTTTGGTGACCGGATTGTAACGCAGGTTGTTTTCCACCAGATCGGTATTGTCGTCGGTGGTGACCTGGCTGCGGATGGCCGGGTCTTCACCCAGTTTGGCCAGGGTCGGGCCGACGAAATCGACCAGGTAGGCAACGCTGCCGTCTGGCTGGCGGATCAGGTTGGACTGCTTCACGTCACCAGTCGAGCGCAGGGTCTGCTTGACCCAGCCCAGATCAGGCGAGTGGATGGAGTCCTCATCCATGGTCCAGTGCAGACGGTAGTTGAAGTCGATCGGCTGACCCGGCTCAGGCTGGGTTTCCGGCTTCCAGAAGGCCACGATGTTGTCGTTGGTTTCGTCGGCAGTCGGGATCTCTACCAGATCCACAGTGCCTTTGCCCCAGTCGCCCTTTGGCTCGATCCAGGCACTTGGGCGCTTGTCGTAGCGGTCGTCCAGATCTTCGTAATGGCTGAAGTTGCGGCCACGTTGCAGCAGACCGAAGCCGCGCGGGTTTTCAACCGAGAAGCTGCTGACCGCCAGGTGTTTCGGGTTGTTCAGCGGACGCCAGATCCACTCGCCATTGGCTGCCTGAATCGACAGACCGCTGGAGTCGTGCAGCTCGCGACGGTAGTTGAGAACTTTCGACGGCTGGTTGGCGCCGAACAGGTACATGCTGGTCAGCGGCGCAACGCCCAGTTTGCCGACCTTTTCACGCAGGAACATGCGCGACTGCACGTCGACCAGGGTGTTGGTGCCCGGACGCAGGGTCAGTTTGTAGGCGCCAGTGGCGCGCGGGGAGTCGAGCAGCGCGAAGATCACCAGATGCTGTTCATCCGGGTTTGGCTTCTCGATCCAGAATTCGGTGAAACGCGGGAATTCTTCACCCGACGACATCGCAGTGTCGATGGCCATGCCGCGAGCGGACAAGCCATACACCTGACCTTTGCCGATGACGCGGAAGTAGCTCGCGCCCAGCATGGTCATGATTTCGTCCTGCTTGTCGTCCTTGTTGATCGGATAGGTCACGCGGAAACCGGCCCAACCGAGGTTTTCGGTCGCTTTAGGGTCGAACTTCACGCCGCCGAAATCGAAACGGTTCGGGTCGTACTTGATTTCGTTGACGGTGGTCGCGGTCACTTCATTGATCTTCACCGGCGTGTCGAAGTGCATGCCCTGGTGATAGAACGAGATCTTGAACGGCGTCTTGTCAGCGGCCCATTCGGCCTTGTCCTGCAAGAAGCGGATCTTTTGGTAGTCCGCAAACTTCATGTCGCGGAATTCCGCCGGAAGATTGCTCTTGGGCGCTACGAATTTCTGTCCGGCCAGATCTTTGGCCTTTGTCGCCACGTCGTCCAGATCGAACGCCCAGAGTTGGCTGGCGCCGAACAGACAGAACAAAGCCGACCCGGCCAACAAAACGCTACGCAGGCGCTTTCCAGGGGTCTTTGGTGCATTACATGGACTAACAATCACGAGCAACCCTCGCCGAAAACAGATGAAGAAACCAACGGCCAGCCATCAAATGCCGGGTTGGCGAGCATTGTTCCGACTCCGAAAGGGGCCAATGATTCCCCAAACGATTTCGGACCAGTCTGCGTTTTTACCGATTTGACGGGCAATCGCCCGTCTTTGTAGCGCGCGATTATCTAGTAGCCCGCGTTACAACGCATCAGGGGAAACGAAGTATTTATGGCTTTTTGCCTAATAAATTCAGGTACGTCAGACAAACTGTGCTTTTTACGTCTCAAGCAAAAATGTCACTGGGCCATCATTGATCAAATGCACCTGCATATCCGCACCAAATTGGCCCGCGGCGACCGTTCTGTGCGAGGTTTTAGCCTTTTCCAGCAAATAGTCAAACAATTCGGCGCCCAATGCCGGCGGCGCGGCTTTGGAAAAGCTCGGGCGCATACCGCTCTTGGTGTCGGCGGCCAGGGTGAACTGCGAAACCAGCAGCAAACCGCCGTCCACGTCGAGCAATGAACGGTTCATTTTGCCGTCATCGTCGCTGAACACCCGATAGTTAAGCAGCTTGTGCAGCATTTTGTCGGCGCAGGCTCTGGTGTCCTGAGGCTCGATGCCGACCAGCACCAGCAGACCCTGATCGATCGCGCCCACGGTGACGCCCGAAACATCAACGCGCGCACTGCTGACGCGTTGCAGTAAGCCTTTCATTCACAAACCTCTTCTTACAACTGTTCACTCGTCCTGTAGGCGTGAAAGCCTGTCAGGCCTCTTCCGGCGGCAGATCGAGCAAACGCCGCGCCACTTGCGCCGCCGCGCGCACCAACGCGTCAGTAATACCCGGTTCGGACGCCGCGTGCCCGGCATCGCGGATCACCTGCAATTCGCTGTTCGGCCAGTTCTGGTGCAGCTCCCAAGCGTTGTCCAGCGGACAAATCACGTCATAGCGGCCGTGCACAATGATCCCCGGCAGGTGGGCGATCTTGGGCATGTCACGGATCAGCTGGTTTTCTTCAAGGAAAGCATTATTGGTGAAGTAGTGGCATTCGATGCGCGCGATGGACAGCGCCCGCTGTGGCTCGGAGAAGCGGTCGACCACCAGCGGGTTCGGACGCAGCGTTGCGGTGCGGCCTTCCCATGTGGACCAGGCCTTGGCGGCGTGCATCTGGGCGATCTGATCGCTGCCGACCAAACGTTTGTGAAAGGCCGTCAGCAGGTCACCGCGCTCGTCCTGCGGAATCGGCGCCAGGTAATCCTGCCAGTAATCCGGGAACAGACGGCTCGCGCCTTCCTGATAGAACCATTTGATCTCCTGCGGGCGGCACAGAAAAATGCCACGCAGAATCAGCGCATGCACGCGGTCCGGATGGGCCTGCGCATAAGCCAGCGCCAGGGTCGAACCCCAGGAACCGCCGAACAGCACCCATTTATCGATGCCCAAATGCTTGCGGATGCGCTCAAGGTCTTCGACCAGATGCCAGGTGGTGTTGTTTTCAAGACTCGCGTGGGGCGTCGACCGGCCGCAGCCGCGCTGATCGAAGGTGATGATGCGGTACAAATTCGGATCGAAGTAGCGGCGGCTCTGCGCGTCGCATCCCGCCCCTGGTCCGCCGTGAATGAACACCACGGGCAAGCCTTCCGGCGAGCCGCTTTCATCGACATACAGCACATGAGGCTCTTGCACTGCCAGATCGTGCCGGGCGTAAGGTTTGATCTGCGGGTACAAAGTCTGCATAGGTGCTCCACAAGTCCAATTCAGGGGCTTCTATTTATTTGCCGTTGGGCATCATAAACCCGAAATGACAAATGATCATATTGGCGCATTGACGCTCGTTTGGCCGAAGCTGGAACGATCGATGCAAGTACCGAGGCAAGTGTAGAAGGCGTGGCTGACAACTTGAAACGTCAGCGAACCTGAGCGCGTTGCCTGAGTCGAACCGAGGGTCGTGCCATCGGATTTTTCGTCCAGTCGACAGGACATAACCGGTGATACGCCCTACAGTCACACCACCCCATTTAATCGTCCAACCAACTTGAGGTCGTACCCGATGTCTCCGGAACCCAATGTTCGTGACGCTGAAGTGGCAGCCTTCCGTGAAGCTGTGCTCAACAAACTCGAGTTTGCCGTCGGCAAAGACGCCGCCCACGCGTTCGACCATGACTGGTTCATGGCAATCGCCCTGGCAACGCGCGACAAGATGGCCGAGAAGTGGATGAAGCACACGCGGTACGTCTACAAGCAGGAAAAGAAACGCGTCTATTACCTCTCGCTAGAGTTTCTGATCGGGCGTCTGATGTTCGACAGCCTGAGTAACCTGGGCATCCTGGAAACCGCCCGCGAGGCGCTGAAAGGCCTGAACGTCGATCTGGAAAGAATTCGCACCCTGGAGCCCGACGCCGCGCTGGGCAACGGCGGCCTGGGCCGTCTGGCTGCGTGCTTCATGGAAAGCATGTCGACCCTGGGCATTGCCGGTCACGGCTACGGCATTCGTTATGAGCACGGCCTGTTCCGTCAGGCCATCGTCGACGGCTGGCAGCAGGAGCAGACCGAGAACTGGCTGGATTTCGGCAACCCGTGGGAGTTCGAACGCCCGGAAGTGATCTACCAGATCGGCTTCGGTGGCAGCGTGCAACCGGTGCTCGACGTCACCGGTGCTCCGGTGCTGGACGCCTCGGGTGAAACTCGTCAGGTGTGGAGCGCCGGGGAAACCGTGCGGGCCATTGCCTACGACACCCCCGTGGTGGGCTGGCGGGGCAAGGCCGTGAACACGCTGCGCCTGTGGCGTGCACGCGCGGTTGAAGACTTGCACCTTGAGCGTTTCAACGCCGGCGACCACGTCGGTGCGGTGGCGGAAGTCGTGCGCGCCGAGAGTATTTCCCGTGTGCTCTACCCCAACGACAGCACCGAAGCGGGCCAGGAATTGCGCCTGCGTCAGGAGTACTTTTTCGTCTCGGCCTCGCTGCAGGACTTGCTGCGTCGCCACAAGAACATGGGCTACACCATCAACAGCCTGCCGGAACACGCGGCGATCCAGATGAACGACACGCACCCCTCGATCGCGGTGGCCGAGCTGATGCGTATCCTCATCGACCTGTATGACGTGGAGTGGGACGAAGCCTGGCGCATCACCGTCGGCACCCTCGCCTACACCAACCACACCCTGCTGCCGGAGGCGCTGGAAACCTGGTCGGTCGGTCTGATGGAACGCATGCTGCCGCGCCACATGCAGATCATTTACCTGATCAACGCCCAGCACATCGACACCGTGCGTGCCGAACACCAGGACGACCCGGATCTGTTCGGCCTGCTGCGCGCCGTCTCGCTGATCGAGGAAGACAACGGCCGCCGTGTACGGATGGGCAACCTGGCCTTCATCGGTTCGCACAGCATCAACGGCGTATCGGCGCTGCACACGCAACTGATGCGCAAGACCGTGTTCGCCCAGCTGCACAAGCTTTACCCCGAGCGCATCAACAACAAAACCAACGGCATCACCTTCCGCCGCTGGCTGTTCCAGTCCAACCCGCAGCTCACCTCGATGTTGGTGGACAAGCTCGGCGAGCAGGTACTGGATAACCACGAAACCGCGCTGCTTGGGCTTGAGCCGCTGGCCGACAATCCAGCGTTCCAGAAAGAGTTCGCCGCGCAACGACTGCAAAGCAAAACCGCGCTGGCCAACATCGTGCAGGAACGACTGGGCATCACGCTCAACCCTGAAGCCCTGTTCGACGTGCAGGTCAAACGGATTCACGAGTACAAGCGCCAATTGCTGAACCTGTTCCACACCGTGGCGCTGTATCAGGCCATGCGCGCCGACCCGAGCACCAACTGGGTGCCGCGGGTGAAGATCTTCGCGGGCAAGGCGGCGGCCAGTTATCACTCGGCCAAGCTGATCATCAAGCTGGCGAACGACATCGCCCGCACGGTGAATAACGACCCGACCCTGCGCGGGCGCCTGAAAGTGGTGTTTCTGCCCAACTACAACGTGAGCCTGGCCGAAAGCATCATTCCGGCGGCGGACCTCTCGGAGCAGATTTCCACGGCAGGTCTCGAAGCGTCGGGCACCAGTAACATGAAGTTCGGCCTCAACGGCGCGCTGACCATCGGCACCCTGGACGGCGCCAACGTGGAGATGAGCGAGCAGGTCGGGCTTGAACACATGTTCATCTTCGGCATGACGTCCCAGGAAGTCGAAGCGCGCAAACATGCCGGCGAGTTCAACGCCCATGGCGACATCGCCTCGTCGCCGCGTCTGAACGATGTGCTGCAGGCCATTCGTGGCGGGGTGTTCTCGCCGGATGATCCGTATCGCTACGCCGGGCTGATCGAGCAGTTGATCAACTACGACCGCTTCTTCGTCTGCGCGGATTTCGAATCGTACTGGGCGGCCCAGGCCCGGGTCGAACAGCGCTGGCACGACACCCAGCAATGGTGGCGCTCGGCAGTGCTCAACACGGCGCGCATGGGCTGGTTCTCCTCGGACCGGACCATCCGCGAGTACGCGAACGAGATCTGGCAGGCGCTGGATTGAGGTAAGCGCAAAGGCGAAATTGCCCCATTGTAGGGGCCGCCGGGGTGGCGCTCCACCTTGCTGGCGAAGGCGTTAGGTCAGACACCACATCGGTGAATGACACACCGCTTTCGCCAGCAAGCCGGCTCCCACAGGGATTGAGTGAGCCTCACAGACAGGGTGTGGCTCACACCCCCGACACAAATTGTTTCCTCTTCTCCTGTGCCCGATATACTCCTGACCATCGCCGATCAACGGCTGGGTAGGGATGTCGTCGCGTGCAATGGATTCTTTTGCTGATGGGTCTGTTCTTCGGTGCAGTGCTTGACGAATCGCTGCTGGGCGGTGCTGTCGGCGCGGCGGTTGGCCTTGCCCTGGGTTTGAGCTTTCGCTTGTCATCGCTGGCTCGCCAGACGAGCGAACAAACAGCCGAACTGGCCAAGACCCGGCTCGACCTGCAAGCCCTTAAACTGCGCCTGAGCCAATTGGACTCCGCCGCCACGCAACTCCCGGACGCCCCTGCCCCGGCCCCACTGGTCATCGAGCCTGTCGCCGACACTGGCCCCGAGCTGCTCTGGGACCTCCCAGACCTGGAAGCTGCCGAAACGCAACCCGGCACCGATTCCGAATGGCGCCGCCCACCCGAGGCACCCCAACCTGCGCGCCCTGCAGCCGCCTATCACGCCGAGCCCCATCTGTTCGACAACCTGCTGGGTCGTGTCAAAGACTGGCTGCTGGGCGGCAACACCGTCCTGCGCGTGGGCGTGGTTCTGCTGTTTCTCGGCCTGGCATTTTTGCTGCGCTACGCCACCGAAGGCATGGTGGTGCCCATCGAAGCCCGTTACGCCGGGGTCGCAATGGCGGCACTCGCATTGTTGGTGCTGGGCTGGTGGCTGCGGCAGCGCAATGAATCCTTCGCCCTGATGCTGCAAGGCACAGGCGTTGCGGTGCTCTACCTCACGGTCTTCGCGGCGATGAAAGTCCACACCCTGCTCGCCCCCGGCATGGCCTTCAGCCTGTTGGTCGCGGTGACGGTGTTCTCGGCCATTCTCGCGCTGACGCAAAACTCCCTGGCGCTGGCCTGCGTCGCGGCGCTCGGCGGTTTCGCGGCGCCGCTGCTGACGTCCTCCGGCGAAGGCAGCCATGTCGCGTTGTTCAGTTATTTCGCGCTGCTCAACGGCGGAATTTTCGCCATCGCCTGGTTCAAGGCCTGGCGCCCGCTGAACCTGATCGGCTTTGTCGGCACCTTCGGTATCGGCTGCGCCTGGGGCTTGAAGTCCTACACGCCGGCGTTGTTCTGGAGCACCGAGCCGTTCCTGATTCTGTTCTTCCTGATGTATCTGGCCATCGGCCTGTTGTTCGCCCGACGCAAACTTCAGGAGCACGCCAACGGCCCCGAAAACGACAGCCGCGAAGCCGTTTTGCGCTGGTCGGCGAAGCAAAGCCACTACGTCGACGGCAGCCTGCTGTTTGGCACACCCATCGCCGGCTTCGGCCTGCAATACGCCATCGTCCAGCACATCGAATTTGGCGCCGCGTTCAGCGCATTGCTGATGGGCCTTCTATATATGGGTATCGCGTGGGTGCTCGCCGGGCGCGCATCCTCTGCCCACACGACGAGCCGCACGTTACTGCTAGTGGAAACCTGCCTGTCGCTTGGCGTGGTGTTCGCGACGCTGGCCATTCCCTTGGGCCTGAGTGCCCGATGGACGACCGTCGCCTGGGCTGTCGAAGGCGCTGCGGTGTTCTGGCTGGGTATGCGTCAAAACCGTTTGCTGGCGCGGTTTTTCGGGCTGTTGTTGCAGCTGGGCGCGGGCTTTGCGTTTCTGGGGCTGGTCGGGCGCTGGGCGACGTGGAGCGACGGGCCGACCTTCAATCACGGCGACTTCTGGACGCCATTGATCATCTCCCTCGCGGGCCTGATCAGCGCGCTGATCGTCGAGCGCATCGGCACGTTGCGCCTGGCCATCAGCGAGCGCGTGTTGCAGCCATCGCTGCTGATCTGGGGCGCGTTGTGGTGGTCGGTGGCGCTCTGCGTCAGCACCCATTACGTGCCAGGCTTCCGGGAGATCCCGACGCTGCTGTTGCTCGGAGCAATCAGCGTCGGTCTGTGGACAGTCGCCTCAACGCGCCTGCAATGGGCAGGTCTGGCGCAACTGTGCACCTTGCTGACTCCGGCCAGCTTCGTGCTGTTAGGGCTGATGCTGTTCAACCCGTACTACCACCCCGCCGCCGATTGGGGCTGGCTGGGCTGGCTTGCCGTGTTCGCGGTGCACCTGATTTCGCTCAAGCGGCTGGACGCCCTGTTGCTCCCGCACCTGCGCAGCGCGGCGCACGTCCTCGGTTGCTGGCTGATCATCGGCGTCTTGTCGCTGGAGTTGCGTTACGGCCTGCTGGTGCTGTCCGAGTCCTACAACGCCTGGCGCTGGTTAGGCTGGGCGTTGCTGCCAAGCCTGTATCTGCTGGCGATGACGGCACCACGCAACTGGCTTTGGCCGATCAGTGCCTACTCCCGCGAATACCGGGTCTGGGCCGCTGCGCCACTGGCAGTGCTGATGCTGGCGTGGTTCTGGCTGGCCAACAGCTTCAGCGAAGGCGCTGCCGATCCGCTGCCCTACATTGCGCTGATCAACCCGCTGGAGCTGGGGCTGCTGATCGCCCTCGCAGGCGTTTTCAGCTGGACGCGTCAGCAACTGCCGCAGTTGGGCCTCAGCCCTGAATCCGCGCGCAAAGCCGCGCTGGTGATCGCCGCAGCCTCGCTGTTTGCGCTGATTACCGCGATGGTCACCCGCACCGCGCACCACTGGGCGGGCGTGGCCTGGGACGCCGAAGCGCTGTTCGAATCGATGCGCGTGCAGGCAGGTCTGTCCATCGTCTGGACCCTCACGGCACTGGCCTTGATGATCGGCGGTCACATGCGCGCACGCCGTGATCTGTGGATTGTCGGCGCGGCGTTGATCGGGGTGGTGGTCGCCAAATTGTTCTTCGTCGAGCTGAGCAATCGCGGCGGGCTGGAGCGAATCGTGTCGTTCATCGGCGTTGGCATTCTTTTGCTTGTGGTGGGATATTTCGCACCATTGCCGCCGAAAAGACCTACACCCGGCCAGCCCTCTTCCGACGCTGCGCCTGCGGATTCGGCCTCGTCATGAATAACAGGAGCCCTTGTTGAACCGTCAGTCTTTGGCCAAGGCCACCGTATTCGGCGCTCTGCTGTGCGCAGCGCTGTTCAGTCAGGCAGAGGATCTGCCCGATGACTTCGCCAGCCACACACCGCTGACGCTGAGCGGCGAAGGCCCTTGGTATCGCCTCGAACTGCCGCTGGCCGCGCAACTGAATGCGCGTCAGGGCAACCTCAACGACATTCGCGTGTTCAACGCCGATGGCCAGGCCCAGCCTTACGCACTGACCGTCGGCCAGCCGCAACGTGCAGAAGACGAAACGCCGGTCGACGTGAAATGGTTCCCGCTCTACAACAGCGACGACGCCAAGGACGCCGAGCCGAAAATCCGCGTCGAACGCACCACCACCGGCACCCTGGTGGAGGTTCAGCCTCAAGGCGAGATCGAGGCTGGCGAAGAAATCCTGCGTGGCTGGCTGCTCGACACCAGCGCCATCAACGCGCCGCTCGATCAGCTGATTCTCGATTGGAGCACCGAGCGCGAGGGCTTTCAGCGCTTCAGCATTGAAGCCAGCGACGACTTGCAGCACTGGACACGCTGGGGCGAGGGTCAGGTCGCGCGGCTGTCGTTTGCCGATGAATTGGTCGAACAACGTGTCGTCACCCTCCCCGGGCGAAGCGCGCGCTACTTGCGCCTGCTGTGGACCAATCCGCAGTCGGCGCCGACCCTGATCTCCGCGCAACTGGTCAGCACGCGGCCCGGCGTGCTGCCATTGAGCTGGTCGCCGAGCATCGCCGGCAGTGTCGAAAAACCCGGCGTGTATGTCTGGCAGTTGCCGGTGGCGTTGCCGCTGGAGCGCATGAAGGTCGAGATCACCCAGCCCAACAGCCTCGCGCCCGCCACCTTATATGGCCGTCACGACAGCAATGCACCGTGGCAGGTCATCGACAGCGGCCTGCTCTATCGTCTGACCCAGAACGGCCAGGACGTGGTGCAGGATGAAATGGAACTGCCAGGCAATGTCGTGCAGCAACTGAAACTTGAGGTCGATGATCGTGGCGGCGGCCTGGGCAAGGATGCACCCAAACTCAGCTTCGCCGTGCGTGCCACGCAGGTCGTGTTTCTCGCCCGCGGCGCGGCGCCCTACAACCTGGCCATCGGCAACGCGACCATCAAGGGCGCCAACCTGCCGCTGAATACCCTGGTGCCCGGCGTGACGCCCGAAAAACTCGCGTCGCTGGGCAGTGCAAAACTCAGCGTCACACCGGTGGCGATTCCCGCACCAGCCGCACCGGTCGAGGCAGGCCCTGACTGGAAACGCATCGGTTTGTGGGGCGTGCTGGTATTGGGGGTGATTTTTCTCGGCTGGATGGCGATTGGCACGCTACGCGCATCGAAGGCCAGGCGTTGAGGCTGAACCGATCCTGCACCTGGAAAAAGCAGGATCGTGCGCTTCAACTTGTCACCTTGAGATGGCTTGATTCGTGTAGCCCTTGAACTCAATCACTACGAAACCAGTCTGACAGGCAGTATTCAGTCGCCACACACGCTAAACTGTGCGCGTTTTTATTCCCCCTTCTTCGGAGCTCTCCATGTCCCGCGTTACCCTGAGTCGCTATCTGATTGAGCAGACCCGCAGCAACAACACCCCTGCCGATCTGCGCTTCCTTATCGAAGTGGTGGCGCGTGCGTGCAAGGAAATCAGCCATGCCGTATCCAAGGGCGCCCTGGGTGGCGTGCTCGGCAGCATGGGCACTGAGAACGTCCAAGGTGAAGTGCAGAAGAAGCTGGACGTGATGTCCAACGAAATCCTGCTCGAAGCCAACGAATGGGGCGGTCACCTGGCCGGCATGGCGTCCGAAGAAATGGACAACGCCTACCAGATCCCGGGCAAATACCCGAAAGGCGCGTACCTGCTGGTATTCGACCCACTGGATGGCTCGTCGAACATCGACATCAACGCCCCGGTCGGCACCATCTTCTCGGTACTGCGTTGCCCTAACGAATACCTGAGCCAGAACGAAGCCCTGAACGAAAAGGCCTTCCTGCAGCCAGGCACCCAGCAGGTTGCCGCCGGTTATGCCATCTACGGCCCGCAGACCATGCTGGTGCTGACCCTGGGGGACGGCGTGAAAGGCTTTACCCTGGACCGCGAGATGGGCAGCTTCGTGCTCAGCCACGAAGACATCAAGATCCCGGAATCCACCCAGGAATTCGCGATCAACATGTCCAACCAGCGCCACTGGGAAGCCCCGGTCAAACGCTACGTCGAAGAACTGCTGGCCGGTGAAGAAGGCCCGCTGAAGAAGAACTACAACATGCGCTGGGTGGCCGCGATGGTCGCCGACGTGCACCGCATCCTGACCCGCGGCGGCCTGTTCATGTACCCACGTGACGCCCGCGAGCCTTCCAAGCCGGGCAAGCTGCGCCTGATGTACGAAGCCAACCCGATGTCGTTCCTGGTCGAACAAGCAGGCGGCGCGTCCACCGACGGCCACCAGCGCATCCTCGACATTCAGCCTGAAGGCCTGCACCAGCGTGTGGCGGTGTTCCTGGGCTCGAAGGAAGAAGTGGAACGCGCGACTTCGTACCACAAGGAATAACCGAACATGAGCGCGCCCTGGCAGCCGCTTCTCGACTGGTGGTTCGGTTCAGCCGAATCGCAAGGCGAGGCTGCCAAGGCAAAAAACGCGCTCTGGTTCGGCAAGAAGAAATCCCAGGACACCGACGCGCAAAATCGCTTCGGTGGTCTGGTACAGCAGGCGCTCGACGGCAAACTGTCCGAATGGACCGCAACGCCGCAGGGCTGGCTGGCGCTGGTGCTGTTGCTCGATCAACTGCCGCGCATGATTTTCCGCGATACCCCGCAATCCTATTCCGGCGACACACGCGCTCAGGAGCTGGTCAAACACGGCCTGAAACTGCAACGCGATCTGGCGCTGACGCCGCTGCAACGCACCTTCATTTACCTGGTGCTCGAACACACCGAAAACCTCGACGCGCAAGACGAAGCCATCCGCCGCTTCGCCGCCCTGCTCCCCCTGCTGCCCGCCACTGATCGCGACTACTTCACCCGGACGCTGGAGTACGCGAAGAAGCATCGCGTGGTGATTGAGCGATTTGGGCGGTTTCCTCACCGTAATGAGGTGCTTGGGAGGGCGTCGACGGAAGAAGAAGTGGAGTTTCTGAAGGGGCCCGGGTCGCGGTTTTGAGCGTCGCACAATTTGCCTCTGCCGAAGGGGTGATCGGGGCGCTTCAATACATAAGTATTGTTCCTCCACGGAACCAGACCCACCCTTTTCTCTTCTAAGCTTTCGGCAGGACGTCCGCTGACGTCGCCCCCTCTCGGTCCAGGAGCTTCATCCATGTCTTTGCGTTCTCTCGCGTTGCTGTCGTTCTGCGTGCTGTTGGCCGCGTGCAGCAAGATCAATCAGGAAAACTATTCGAAAATTACGGCAGGCATGTCCAAGGCAGAGATCGAACAACTGCTCGGCAGCCCGACTGAATGCTCCGGCGCGCTGGGGATGTCGAGCTGCACCTGGGGCGATCAGAAGACCTTCATCAGCGTTCAATACGCTGCAGACAAGGTCGTGCTGTATTCGGGTCAGGGGCTGAAATGAGCGCCGGTCGTGTGATGCGAGTTGCAGCGGTGGCGCTGGCCGCTTTGTGGCTGAGCGCCTGTGCGGTGACTCCGGAAAGCGAATCCATGGCGCCTCGAACGGTCGACCATGTGGATTTGAAGCGCTACCAGGGCACTTGGTATGAGCTGGCGCGCATGCCGATGTTCTTCCAGCGCAACTGCGCGCAATCCCAAGCCCACTACACGCTCAAGGACGACGGTAACATCGCCGTGACCAACCGTTGCCGCACGCTGGAAGGCAAGTGGGAAGAGGCCACAGGCACGGCCTCGCCACAGGTTCAGGGCAAGACCGACAAGCTGTGGGTGGTGTTCGACAACTGGTTCTCGCGGCTGCTACCGGGTGTCGTCAAGGGCAACTACTGGGTGCTGTACGTGAGCGACGACTACAAGGTCGCGCTGGTCGGCAACCCCAACCGCAAGTACCTGTGGCTGCTGTCGCGCACGGCCCATGTGTCGGATTCGGTGAAAAACGAACTGCTGATGAAGGCGCAACAGCAGGGGTATGACACCACCAAGCTGATCTGGCGGGTTGAGGATTCGAAGATTGCCAAGGCGGTGGATTAACCGCGATTTTGCTTAAAGACGCATCTCCTGTGAGAGCCGGCTTGCTGGCTCCCACAGGAATTGTATTTCTGGTCGAGGCTTGAGCGATCACCCCAACAACGCCCTCAGCACCTGCGTAAACGCCCGGCTGCTCTCTTCTTCATTGGCATGGCGCCCGTCGCGAATCACCCACTTCCCGTTCACCATCACTTCGCGGATCTGCCGGTCGCTGCCCGCAAACAGCCAGCGATTGAGAATCCCGTCACCCGAGGCCGTCGCCAGATACGGATCGTTGCCATCGAGCACCAGCCAGTCGGCACGTTTACCCACTTCCAGCGCGCCGATCGGCTGGCCCATCGCCTGAGTCCCGCCCACCAGCGCAGCGTCATACAGCGTGCGACCCACCATCGGCTGATCCGCGCGATACAACCGGTTACGCCGCTGATCACGCAGACGCTGGCCGTATTCCAGCCAACGCAATTCTTCGACGACGCTGAGCGACACATGGCTGTCCGAGCCAATGCCCCAGCGCCCGCCCTGAGCGATGTAATCCACGGCCGGGAAAATCCCATCTCCCAGGTTCGCTTCGGTGGTCAGGCACAGGCCTGCGATGGCACGACTTTTCGCCATCGACGCCACTTCATCGGCTTCAGCGTGGGTCGCGTGCACCAGGCACCAGCGCTCATCGACCTCGACGTTTTCATACAGCCATTGCAGCGGACGACGGCCACTCCAGGCCAGGCAGTCGTCGACCTCCTTCTGCTGCTCGGCGATGTGAATGTGAACCGGGCATTGCTTGTCACTGGCCGCCAACACGTCGCTGATCTGCTGCGGGGTGACCGCGCGCAGCGAGTGGAAGCACAGGCCGAGCGCCTGGGCCGGTTGCGCGCTGACGATCGATTTCAGGTCCGATTGCAGGTTCAGGTAGCTTTCAGTGCTGTTGATGAAGCGGCGCTGCCCTTCGTTGGGAGCCAAGCCCCCGAAACCTGAATGCGTGTACAGCACGGGCAGCAAGGTCATACCGATGCCGACCGAACTCGCCGCTTGGCTGACCTGCAACGCAAGCTCGGCGGGGTTGGCGTAGGGCTTGCCTGCGGTGTCTTGATGAACGTAGTGAAATTCGGCGACCGAGGTGAAACCGCCCTTGAGCATTTCGATGTACAGCTGTCGGGCGATGACGCCCAGTTGCTGCGGGCTGATCTGGCCGACGAGGCGATACATCAGATCGCGCCAGGTCCAGAAGCTGTCGTTGGGGTTGCCCGCCACTTCCGCCAGCCCCGCCATGGCCCGCTGAAACGCGTGGGAGTGCAAATTGGGCATGCCCGGCACCACAGGACCGTTGATCAGTTCGGCACCGTGACGATCGGCGTCAGCCTGAACGTTGGTCAAAAAACCATCAGCACCGACCTCAAAACGCACGTTATTGGCCCAGCCAGCAGGCAATAACGCTCGTTCGGCAAAGAAAACGGACATTGCTTCGCACCCCTCGCGTGAAATTGTCTATACATATACAGACGTTTGCCTGCCCGGTAAACTGCGGCAAGCTTGTCGGCACTCGCGTTAATGGTTAGCGTGGGTGCTGTTCAAGGCTTCTTCACCCACTGTTTTATTTGTTTATAACAAGGATTTTTCTGTGCCGACTCCGCCTGCCAATTCTCCGCTGGCCGCCCAGATGGGTGACAGTCCGGCGCCGCTCTACGCCCGGGTGAAGCAAATGATCACCCAGCAGATACAGAACGGAACCTGGCCGCCGCATCATCGCGTGCCGTCCGAAAGCGAGCTGGTCACCCAACTGGGCTTCAGCCGCATGACCATCAACCGCGCCCTGCGCGAGATGACCGCCGAGGGCATGCTGGTCCGCATGCAGGGCGTCGGCACCTTCGTGGCCGAGCCCAAGACCCAGTCCGCGCTGTTCGAAGTGCACAACATCGCCGACGAAATCGCTTCCCGCGGCCACACTCACACCTGTCAGGTGATCATCCTCTGCGAAGAGGCCGCAGGCTCCGAGCGCGCCCTGGCGCTGGACATGCGTGAAGGCCAGCGGGTGTTCCATTCCCTGATCGTGCACTTCGAGAACGACATTCCCGTGCAAATCGAGGACCGTTTCGTCAACGCACTGGTTGCCCCAGACTACCTGCAGCAGGACTTCACCAAGCAGACGCCCTACGCCTACCTCAATCAGGTCGCGCCGCTGACCGAAGGCGAGCACGTGGTCGAGGCAATCCTGGCCGAGCCTGACGAGTGCAAACTGCTGCAAATCGAGAAAGGCGAACCGTGCCTGCTGGTGCGCCGCCGCACGTGGTCGGGCCGTCAACCGGTGACCGCCGCCCGTCTGATTCACCCCGGTTCACGCCATCGCCTGGAAGGACGTTTCAGCAAATGACTCAACTGACTGTTCTGCGCGCCGCCGAATACCCGCGCATGCCCTGGAAAAACGGCGGTGGCAGCACCGAGGAAATCACCCGCGACGCAGGCGAAGGGCTGGATGGTTTCGGCTGGCGCCTGTCGATTGCCGACATTGGTGAGTCGGGCGGTTTCTCGGTGTTCGCCGGCTACCTGCGCATCATCACGGTGCTGCAAGGCGCGGGCATGACGCTGAACATCGACGGCAAGGACAGCGAGCCTTTGCTGCCGTCCGATCCGTTCGCCTTCAGCGGCGACAGTCAGGTCTCCTGCACCCTGCTCGACGGGCCGATTCGTGATTTCAACCTGATCTACTCGCCCAAACGCTATCGCGCGCGCCTGCAATGGCTCGACGTGCTGCAGCCTCAGCGTTTTTTCAGCTCGGCCAATGTGTTCGTGGTGTTCAGTGCCGCCGAGCAGATGGCCGCCAACGTCGGCGAACACCCACCGCAATTGCTGGAAAAGCACGACTGCCTGCAACTGGATAACGCCGATGGGTCGCTGCTGGAAGTGGTGCTGTACGCGCCGCGTGCGAGCCGGGTGTGCGTTATCGAGCTCACTGCTGTTTGACGCCGATGCACTGATGCAGGAGCGCGCTTGCCCGCGATGGCGGTGGGTCATTCACCCCTTCATCGCCTGACGCCACGCAATCGCGGGCAAGCGCGCTCCTACAATGATTACCTCAGCAGACAAGCCGATGTTTGCATGACACAAGGACGCGCATGACCACGCTCAACTCAAACAAAGAAACCCCGCGCGCCCTCGCCATTCTGGCCAGCTTCCTGGCGTCGGAATCCGCCGGCGGCATCGTGCTGATGGGCGCCGCATTGGCAGCCGTCATCGTTGCCAATTCACCCATGGCCTCGCTCTACTTCGCCGCGCTGCACACCGTCTGGGGCGGGTTGTCGGTGGAGTTGTGGATCAACGACGGGCTGATGGCGATCTTCTTTCTGATGGTCGGACTGGAGATCAAACGCGAAGTGCTCGCCGGTGGCCTCGCCAGCTGGGGCCAGCGCGCGCTGCCCGGTTTTGCGGCAGCGGGCGGGATGCTTGTCCCCGCGCTGGTCTACGTCGGCATCAATATGGGTAACGCCGAAACCCTCAGCGGCTGGGCGATTCCGGCGGCCACCGACATCGCTTTCGCGCTGGGCGTTTTGTCGCTGCTTGGCAAACGCGTGCCCACTTCGCTGAAGGTGTTTCTCGCGGCGTTGGCGATTCTCGATGACCTGGGCGCCGTCACCATCATCGCGCTGTTCTACAGCACCGGCCTGAACCTGCCGATGCTGGGGGCCTCGTTCGCAACCCTGGCGGTGCTGGTGATCATGAATCGCATGGGCGTGCAGCGGCTGTTGCCTTATCTGTTGCTGGGCCTGTTGCTGTGGTTCTTCGTGCTGCAATCGGGAGTGCATGCAACGTTGGCCGGTGTGGCGCTGGCGCTGTGCATTCCGCTGGGCACACGACAGGAAGAAGCCCGCTCGCCGCTGTTGCTGCTCGAAGAGAAGATGCATTACTGGGTCGCGTTCGCGGTGGTGCCGGTGTTCGGGTTCGCCAACGCGGGGGTGTCGCTGTCGGGGATCACCCTTGGCAATCTGCTGGACCCGGTGCCGCTGGGCGTTGCGCTGGGGTTGTTCGTCGGCAAGCAGATTGGCGTGTTCGTGGCGGCGGCTCTGGCAATCCGCTCGAGGCTTGCGACGTTGCCCGAGGGCAGCAATTGGCTGCAGATGTACGGGGTTGCGCTGTTGTGCGGGATTGGCTTCACGATGAGTTTGTTCATCGGCAACCTGGCGTTTCCAGGCGCGCCGCATCTGATCGATGAGGTGAAGGTGGGGGTGTTGTTGGGGTCGATCTTGTCGGCGCTGGCGGGCGTCGCTTTGCTGCGCAGCAAGTGGGTGGGCCGCTGATCAACCTGGCGTAAAAAAAATGTCCAGGCAGCTGCATCCAGATTCATTTCTGGCGGGTAGTACAGACAGCAGCCCTTCGCTGCCGATGGAATACCTTCAGGAGAAACTGCGATGAACGCTAAACAATACTTCTGCCTGGCCGCCAGCTCACTGGCCCTGACGTGTGCAGCTTCAGCTTTTGCGCAAGCGGATCTGCCCGAAAGCATCAAGGTCCCCGATGGCCATAAAGTCAGCCTGGAGACCACCGGCGTTGGCGAAATCACCTACGAATGCAAAGCCAAAACTGACAACGCCAGCGAACTGGTCTGGACGTTCGTAGGCCCCAAGGCTGTGCTCAATGATCGCCAGGGCAAGCCAGTGGGGACCTATTTCGGCCCGCCGGCCACCTGGGAAAGCAAAGACGGCTCGAAAGTCACCGGAACACAGCTGGCGGTAGCACCGTCGGGCGCGGGTAATCTGCCGTATCAACTGGTCAAGGCCAACCCCGCCGAAGGCAAAGGTGCAATGCACGGCGTTACCTACATTCAGCGGGTCGCGCTTAAAGGCGGCGTGGCACCGTCCAGCACCTGCTCATCCGCCAACAAGGGCGCCAGGGAAGTGGTCAAGTATCAGGCTGACTACATCTTCTGGGCGAGTAACTGATCCCGAGGGTTGGGCGTATCGCGCAGGAACAGTCTATGCTCCTGCGCACACACCCTCGTCAATGATCGCGCAGGCGTCGTCCCTTTGATGGCTGATCAACTTGTCCGCACCACAGACACCCTTTGACTACGAAGCAGCGTTGCAGGCCTGCGCCCGCGGAGAGCGGTGGGCACTGCAACGCCTGTACGAACAGGAAAGCCCTCGCCTGCTAGGTGTGGTGCGACGCATCGTGACCGATCGAGCACGCGCCGAAGACATCGTGCATGACGCCTTCATCAAGATCTGGAGCGGCGCTGCGAGCTTCGACGCCGGGCGTGGCAGCGCACGCGGATGGATGTTCACCGTCGCGCGGCACCTGGCGCTCAACAGCGTGCGCAACAGCGCTCGGGAAGTATCGATGGACGATGATGGCGACCCGGACAGCCATGTTCAGACCACCCTCGAAGGTTGGCAGGAGATGGGCGATGCATTCGACTGGCGGGTCAACCCGGGCCGGATCTACACCTGCCTGGAACAGCTTGAACCGGTGCGCCGCAACTGTATTTTTCATGCTTACGTCGACGGCTATTCTCATCAGCAGATCGCACAGAAACTCGGGGCCCCGCTGGGCACGGTGAAAGCCTGGATCAAGCGCAGCCTGGCTTCGTTGCGGGAGTGCATCGGATGAATAGACAACCCGGGACCACACCGGATCCCGATATCCAGTCTCTTGCAGGTGAATACGTACTGGGCACGCTCTCGGCACTGCAACGCGCCGATGTCCAGAGGCGCCTGGAACATGATGCTGCCTTGCGTAACGCGGTGGATGAATGGGAAGTCCGCTTGCTGGCCCTGACCGATCTGGCTGAGCCGACCGTACCGCCGCCCGCCCTCTGGAACCGGATCGAGCAAACCCTCGACACGCTGCAAACAGCACCTGAGACGCAAACCGCCGCGCCGCTTGACCGCATCACGCGCTGGTGGGACAGCCTCAATCTATGGCGCGGTATCGCAGGCGTCGGCGTGGCCGCGTCGGTGGTACTGGCCTCTGTGCTGGTGACCCAGATGGCCGCAAAACCGGTGCCCTCTTATCTGGTGGTTCTGGTCGCCCCGCAAGACAAGGCGCCGGGCTGGGTGATTCAGGCCAACAATACCCGTGACATTCAGTTGATCCCGTTGGGTGAGTCATCGATACCCGAAGACAAGGCACTGCAGTTCTGGACCAAGGCCGATGACTGGCAGGGCCCCGTTTCGCTGGGGCTGGTCAAGCCCGGTGAAGTGCTGAGCGTGCCACTGGACAAGCTGCCGCCCCTGCAGCCCAACCAGCTGTTCGAGCTGACCCTGGAAAAATCCACCGGCTCACCGATCAACAAACCGACCGGGCCCATTCAGTTCATAGGACGGGCGGTCAAGGTGATCTGAGGTTCTGCCTGATCAACGTCGGCGCAGGACAAAAATTCGCCTCCCGTGCGTCGTAACAGTGTGTTTCAAGAATGCATCGGCGGTTATTCTCACTCATACATCGCACCCGCCTCCGGTGCGCCGCCGGGCACGGTCAACGCCTGTATGGAGCGCGGCCCAGCAGTGCTGCGGGAGTGTTTAGGATGAGTGAAAAACAAGACAAGATTCCTGACCTCGACGTCCAGACCCTGGCGGGCGAGTACGTGTTGGGCACCCTGACGGCTGATCAACGGGCTGAAGTGCAAGAGCGTCTGGCCCATGACCCGGTATTGCGCAAGGCCATCGAAGGCTGGCGTTCGCGGCTGCTCACGCTGACCGAAATGGCCGAACCGCCCACACCCTCCTCGCGCCTGTGGAACCGGGTGGAGCGCAACCTGGGTGGTCTGAAGCTCAAGCAGACGGCCGGCAAACCTCGCAAAAAACGCGGCAACCACTGGTGGGACAACGCGGGGCTCTGGCGTGGTCTGGCGGGTGTGGGGCTGGCGGCGTCGGTGATTCTCACCACCCAATTGCTGGGACAAGTGCCTGCGCCGCCAGCGCCAGCGTTTCTGGCAGTGTTGTCCACGCCTGACAACAACACCCCTGGCTGGGTGATCCAGGCCAGCAACATGCGCGGAATTCAGTTGGTGCCGGTGGATGAAGTGCAAATACCGATAGGCAAGGTGCTGCAGTTCTGGACCCAGGCCGATGATTGGCAGGGGCCGATTTCGTTGGGGCTGGTCTCGCCCGGGCAAACCTTCAAGGTGCCAACGGATCGACTGCCGCCGCTGCAGCCCAATCAGCTGTTCGAGTTGTCGCTGGAGAAAGCCGGCGGCTCGCCGACCAACAAACCGAGCGGGCCGATTCAGTTCGTTGGGCGAGCGGTGAAAGCGGGTTGATCCGCAGCGCTTACCAGCGCAACACACGGGGCCCGATCAGCGCGCCGATTGCCGTCGACAGCAACAAGCCCAGCAGATACCAGACGCCCCAGAACGGGATTTCCATCTCCGGGCAATGCAGGCAGTAAGCGATGGTGGCCAGCGACCCTGCCAGCAACCCGCCGCTCGCGCCTGCCAGACGCAAGCGGGTCGGCGCCATGCCACGCAGCGCCCAGAAGATCGAGATGTACCCCGGAATCGACAGCAGCACGATGTTGATCGCGCAGACCTTCCAGGTTTTGCCGAAGATCATCGCCGCCCGTGTTTCGGGAGCGGCCAGGATCAGGGCATAGACACCGGCCAGCCACACCACCAGAACGCCCGCCCCGGCCAGCCAGCGACCTGCACCTGGGCTCATGCCAGGTCGTGCCAGGCGGGTGACCATCCCCAGGGCGCCAAGCCCCAGGCACAGCGGAAACGCGATCTTGCCCCAGAACAGTGGCGTTTCGATCACCGTGCGCAAATCCGGGCGGGCGCCGAAGATCGAAAGCACCAGCACGGATGAACCGACCGCCGCCAGCGCCACTGCCAGGCTGAAACGCTTGGCGAGCTGCCGCCGATCAACCGGGGCGACGCCGCCCGCCAGCATGGAAATCAAGTCATCAGTTTTCATTGCGCACCTCGTATGCGTGCCGCCAGCGCCTTGAGGCCGCGATGCACGCCAATCTTCACCGCCGACTCGGACAGCCCGGTCATCTTCGCGGTTTCCGTCACCGACAGCCCTTCGAGCTTTACGTGCATGATCGGCAAACGCTGGCGGTCAGGCAGATCATTCAGCAGCTTGCCCAGATCACGGCTGGCCTGGGCCGGCTCCAGTTCCGGCTCGGCGAACAGCTCGGCGGTGTCGTCGAGGGAATCGTTGAACACCTGCCCTCTGGAGCGTGCGCGGAAAAAATCCGTGAGTTTGTAACGAGCGATCGCAAAGACCCAGGCGGTCAGCGGCTGGTCGGCCCGATACGTGTGGCGACCGTTGTGCACTGCCAGTAACACTTCCTGAAGCATGTCCTCGATCTCACCCGGTTGACGTTGCAGGCGCAGCCGCAAAAAGCCGCGCAAGTGGTTGCTCAGTTCGGTAAGGAAGGTGCGATACGCTCGCTCATTGCCGTCCTGCCCTGCCATAAACAGCGATTGCAACTGCACCTCCCGGTTGCGCAGCGCTGCGTTATGCACGGCGTGATCTGTAGTTCGGTCCATCGTTCGCCCTGGTTACATCTGCGTTGAATTATTTATAGGTGAAGCAGCTCGCGCAGTAGATGCCCTACAGCCGCCATAGACAATTCAACTTTCTGTTACCAAATGCACCAGCGTGGGGCGTTCGCACCCAAAAGTAACAAATCCGCGCCTCGCGTAACGCCTGCCTACTCTACCCTGACACCGCGATGAATTGTTTCAGACTATGCCCGGCGCGGCCTTGAGGCATTTCGGTTAAGTCATTCGACGAGTTGGCCCTTTGGTTGCATATGCTTGTATGTACAAGTAAATATGAGTATGCAAGAGTACTGTTGGTGCACCGCTTGGATTCACCGTCAGCGGCGCCTGATCTGCAGACCCATATTCCGCCTGTTCGACACAGGCACCGTCAGCCCAGTGCCTGGGCCGGATTGATCATCGAGGATTGCGAAGTGACGACTGACAACAAAACCCCAGCCCAGCAATGGACCAAACGCCGCGACGTGGAAATCCGCGCCGCCCACGGCACTCAACTGACCGCAAAAAGCTGGCTGACCGAAGCGCCGCTGCGCATGTTGATGAACAACCTGGACCCGGCCGTCGCCGAGAACCCCAACGAACTGGTGGTTTACGGCGGTATCGGTCGCGCGGCGCGTAACTGGGAGTGCTACGACAAGATCGTTGAAAGCCTGACCCACCTCAACGACGACGAGACCCTGCTGGTGCAATCCGGCAAGCCGGTCGGCGTGTTCAAGACCCACAGCAATGCCCCGCGCGTGCTGATCGCCAACTCCAACCTGGTGCCGCACTGGGCCAACTGGGAACACTTCAACGAACTGGACGCCAAAGGCCTGGCCATGTACGGCCAGATGACCGCCGGCAGCTGGATCTACATCGGCAGCCAGGGCATCGTTCAGGGCACCTACGAAACCTTCGTCGAAGCCGGTCGCCAGCACTACGACGGTAACCTGAAAGGCCGTTGGGTGCTGACCGCAGGCCTGGGCGGCATGGGTGGCGCACAGCCTCTGGCCGCCACCCTGGCCGGCGCCTGCTCGCTGAACATCGAATGCCAGCAGAGCCGCATCGACTTCCGCCTCAAAAGCCGCTACGTCGACGAGCAGGCCACTGACCTGGACGACGCGCTGGCTCGCATTGCCCAGTACACAAAAGAAGGCAAGGCGATCTCCATCGCACTGCTGGGCAACGCTGCTGAAATCCTTCCGGAACTGGTTCGTCGCGGCGTGCGCCCGGACATGGTCACCGACCAGACCAGCGCCCACGACCCGCTTAACGGCTACCTGCCAAAAGGCTGGACCTGGGAGCAGTACCGCGATCGCGCAGTCACTGAACCTGCCGCTGTGGTCAAGGCCGCCAAGCAGTCGATGGCCGAACACGTCGAAGCGATGCTGGCGTTCCAGAAGCAAGGCATCCCGACCTTCGACTACGGCAACAACATCCGTCAGATGGCCAAGGAAGAAGGCGTGAGCAACGCGTTCGACTTCCCGGGCTTCGTACCCGCCTACATCCGCCCACTGTTCTGCCGTGGCATCGGTCCGTTCCGCTGGGCCGCGCTGTCGGGCGATCCGCAAGACATCTACAAGACCGACGCCAAGGTCAAGGAACTGATCCCGGACGACGACCATCTGCATAACTGGCTGGACATGGCCCGCGAGCGCATCAGCTTCCAGGGTCTGCCAGCGCGTATCTGCTGGGTCGGCCTGGGCCAGCGCGCCAAGCTGGGTCTGGCGTTCAACGAAATGGTGCGCAGTGGCGAGCTGTCAGCGCCGGTGGTGATCGGTCGTGACCACCTGGACTCCGGTTCCGTTTCGAGCCCGAACCGCGAAACCGAATCGATGCAGGACGGCTCGGACGCTGTGTCCGACTGGCCACTGCTCAATGCCCTGCTCAACACCGCGAGCGGCGCGACCTGGGTCTCGCTGCACCACGGCGGCGGCGTCGGCATGGGCTTCTCGCAGCATTCGGGCATGGTGATCGTCTGCGACGGTACTGACGAAGCGGCAGAGCGCATCGCCCGCGTGCTGCACAACGACCCGGCCACTGGCGTCATGCGCCACGCCGATGCCGGTTACCAGATCGCCATCGACTGCGCCAAAGAGCAGGGTTTGAACCTGCCGATGATCAATAAGTAAAACGACGATGCTCTGTAGGAGCGCGCTTGCCCGCGATGACGTCGGAACATTCAACAACGTTGGTGACCGACGAAACGCAATCGCGGGCAAGCGCGCTCCTACAGGGGGCCGCGGCGTGATCCAACACTCGCTTTACGGGAAGGTTTGAGATGGCTGTTCCAGATGATCGTGTTGCACCAGCTTCGGTGATCGAAAGGCGTTCGATCGACTACATCCCTGACGCGGAGAGACAGGGTCGTCTGTTCAGTCAATTCACCCTCTGGCTGGGTGCCAATCTGCAAATCACTGCCATTGTCACCGGGGCGTTGGCCGTGGTGCTGGGCGGTGATGTGTTCTGGTCGTTGATCGGCCTGTTCATCGGTCAACTGCTGGGCGGTGGCGTGATGGCGCTGCACGCGGCGCAAGGGCCGAAACTGGGTCTGCCGCAGATGATTTCCAGTCGGGTGCAGTTCGGCGTGTACGGGGCGGTGATTCCGCTGGTGCTGGTGTGCCTGATGTACATCGGCTTCTCCGCCAGCGGCTCGTTGCTGGCCGGGCAGGCCGTCGCTCAACTGATTCAGGTGCCCGACTGGCAAGGCATCGTGCTGTTCGCCGCTGCCATCGTCGTCCTGACCATCTTCGGCTACCGGGTCATCCACATGATCGGCCGGGTCGCCAGCATCATCGGCGTGATCGCTTTCGTTTACCTGTTCGGCGCACTGCTGGCCGGGAACGACGTCGGCGCGCTGCTGGGCAACAAACATTTCTCGCTGAGCAGCTTTTTGCTGGCGATTTCCCTGTCGGCCTCGTGGCAGATCGCGTTCGGCCCTTATGTGGCGGACTACTCGCGCTACCTGCCGCGCAGCACCTCGGCCAGCAAGACCTTCTGGGCCGTGGGCCTGGGCGCGGTGATCGGTGCGCAGGTGTCGATGGTGTTCGGCGTGTTCGCCGCAGCGCTGGCGGGCAAGAGCTTCGCCCACCACGAAGTGCAGTTCATCGTCAGCCTGGGCGGCACCGGCGCGGTCGCAGCGGCGCTATATTTCAGCATCGCGTTCGGCAAGGTCACCGTCACCACCCTCAACGCCTACGGCAGCTTCATGTCGGTGGCCACCATCATCAGCGGCTTCAAGGGCAATCGGCACATTTCCAGTGCCTTGCGCCTGACTTACATCTTCGCCATGGTCGGCATCGCCACGGCGTTGGCGCTGGCGGGCAAGGACTCGTTCCTCAAGGACTTCTCGGCGTTCATCCTGTTCCTGCTGGCGTTCTTCACGCCGTGGAGCGCGATCAACCTGGTGGACTTCTACTGCATCACCAAAGAGCGTTACGACATCCCGGCGCTGTCAGACCCGGATGGCCGTTATGGCCGCTGGAACTGGATCGGCATCAGTATTTACGTGATCGGCGTGCTGATTCAGATGCCGTTCATCTCCACCCACTTCTACACCGGGCCGCTGGTCGCCAGCCTCGACGACACCGACATTTCGTGGATCATCGGTCTGGTCGTGCCCGCTGCGCTGTATTACATGGCCGCGAAAAAATGGCCCGGCAAGATTGCCGATCGCCTGATCCTGCCGACCGAGCAGGCCGAGCCGCAGAACATCCCCTTCAAGACCAGGAGCGTCACACAATGAGAACCAAAACAGCCCTGCTTTCGACGATCTTGACCGCAGGCCTGCTGGCCAGTGGCGTCAGTCAGGCAGCGGGATGGTGTGAGTCCGGCAAGCCAGTGAAATTCGCAGGCCTGAACTGGGAAAGCGCGATGCTGCTGACCGACGTCCTGCAAGTGATATTGAACAAGGGTTACGGCTGCGAAACCGACAGCCTGCCGGGCAACTCCATCACCATGGAAAACGCCCTGAGCACCAACGATATCCAGATCTTCGCCGAGGAGTGGGTTGGCCGCAGCGAAGTGTGGAACAAGGCTGAGGCGGCCGGCAAAGTGGTGGGTGTCGGCGCACCGGTCAAAGGCGCGGAGGAAGGCTGGTACGTGCCGCGTTACGTGATCGAGGGCGACGCCAAGCGCAAGCTGGAAGCCAAGGCCCCGGACCTGAAATCCATTGCCGACCTGGGCAAGTACGCAGCCGTTTTCAAGGACGCCGAAGAGCCTGACAAGGGCCGCTTCTACAACTGCCCGGCTGGCTGGACCTGCGAGCTGGAAAACAGCGAAATGCTGAAAAGCTACGGCCTGGCCGACAAGTTCACCAACTTCCGTCCGGGCACCGGCCCTGCGCTGGATGCGGCGATCCTGTCGAGCTACAAGCGTGGCGAGCCGATCCTGGCGTACTACTGGTCGCCGACGCCGCTGATGGGTCAGGTGGACATGGTGCGTCTGGAAGAGAAAGCCGACGTGAACAAGACCATCGATATCAAGGTCGGCCTGTCCAAGACCTTCCACGAGCAGGCCCCTGAACTGGTGTCGGTACTGGAAAAGGTCAACATCCCGATCGATCTGCTGAACCAGAACCTGGCGCGCATGACCAAGGATCGCATCGAGTCGCCAAAGCTGGCGAAGATCTTCCTCAAGGAACATCCTGAGGTCTGGCATCAGTGGGTCAGCGAAGACGCTGCCAAGAAGGTAGAAGCTTCTTTGTAAGGCTGAGGGCTTATGAACTGTGGGAGCCGGCTTGCTGGCGAAAGCGGTGGATCAGTAGCAATAGAGTTGGCTGACACTACGCATTCGCCAGCAAGCCGGCTCCCACAAAAGCAGCGCTGCACCCGACAACGGGCCCGCACCACCTGAGAGATCGAGACAAGACTATGTTCCCCGAAAGCTTCACGTTCTCCATCGCCGACTGGGTCAACGACTGGGTCGACAAACTGGTCACCAACTACGGCGACGTGTTCCGGCACATCTCCGACACCCTGCTGTGGGCCATCGTCAAACTCGAAGGCCTGCTGCGCGTCGCGCCCTGGTGGGTGTTGCTGGCCATCGTCGGCCTCATCGCCTGGCATGCCACGCGCAAAATCACCACCACGGCCGTCGTTGTCGGGCTGTTGTTCCTGGTCGGCGCAGTCGGCCTGTGGGACAAGCTCATGCAGACCCTGGCGCTGATGCTGGTGGCCACGTTCATCTCGGTGCTGATCGGCGTGCCGCTGGGCATTCTCTCGGCGCGCAGCAATCGCCTGCGTTCGGTGTTGATGCCGTTGCTCGACATCATGCAGACCATGCCGAGCTTCGTGTACCTGATCCCCGTGCTGATGCTGTTCGGTCTGGGCAAGGTGCCGGCGATCTTCGCGACCGTCATCTACGCCGCGCCGCCGCTGATCCGCCTGACCGACCTGGGCATTCGTCAGGTCGACGGCGAAGTCATGGAAGCGATCAACGCGTTCGGCGCCAACCGCTGGCAGCAGCTGTTCGGCGTGCAACTGCCGCTGGCCCTGCCGAGCATCATGGCCGGGATCAACCAGACCACCATGATGGCCCTGTCGATGGTGGTGATCGCCTCGATGATCGGCGCCCGGGGCCTGGGCGAGGACGTGCTGGTGGGCATTCAGACCCTCAACGTCGGGCGCGGCCTGGAAGCGGGCCTGGCCATCGTCATCCTGGCGGTCGTGATCGACCGCATCACGCAGGCCTATGGCCGCCCACGGCATGAGGCGAGCAAGTGATGAGCAACGAAGCGAACAAGATCGTCGTCAAGAACGTTTATAAGATCTTCGGCAACCGCGCCACCGAGGCGCTGAACATGGTCCGCCAGAACCAGAGCAAGGATCAGGTCCTGGCCCAGACTGGCTGCGTGGTCGGCGTGAACGACCTGTCGCTGTCGATTGGCAGTGGCGAAATCTTCGTGATCATGGGCCTGTCCGGCTCGGGCAAATCCACACTGGTGCGCCACTTCAATCGCCTGATCGACCCCACCAGCGGCGAGATTCTGGTCGATGGCGAAAACATCCTGACCTACGACATGGAAGCGCTGCGCAACTTCCGTCGGCGCAAGATCAGCATGGTGTTCCAGAGTTTCGGCCTGCTGCCGCACAAGACTGTGATCGACAACGTCGCCTACGGCCTGGCAATTCGCGGCGAGAGCAAGGCGCAGTGCGTCGAGCGCGCGCAGCACTGGATCAACACCGTGGGCCTGAAGGGTTACGAGAAGAAGTACCCGCATCAGCTGTCCGGCGGCATGCGTCAGCGTGTGGGCCTGGCCCGCGCACTGGCGGCCGACACCGACATCATCCTGATGGACGAAGCCTTCAGCGCCCTTGATCCGCTGATCCGCGCCGAAATGCAGGATCAACTGCTCGAGCTGCAGGCCACGCTGCACAAGACCATCGTGTTCATCACCCACGACCTCGACGAAGCCGTGCGCATCGGCAACCGCATCGCCATTCTCAAGGATGGCCGGTTGATTCAGGTCGGCACACCGAAAGAAATCCTCTACTCGCCAGCCGACGAATACGTTGACCGTTTCGTTCAGCGGCGCGTGGCGACCATTTAAGGACGGCGCAAGTCATGTCGCGAGCAGAACAGATCATCATTGGCGATGCACAGCTCACCTGGCAGGACATCACTGCCGTTGCCCGTCACGGCGCAGCCCTGTCCCTCTCGGACGCAGCCTGGGCGCGGATCGACAACGCCCAGGCCATCGTCCAGCGCATTGTCGCTAGCGACGAGCGCGCCTATGGTGTGAACACTGGGCTGGGCGCGCTGTGCAACGTATCGCTGCAGGGCGAGCAACTCAGTCGCCTGTCGCGCAACACGCTGCTCAGCCACGCCTGCGGTGTCGGCCCGGCCCTGCCGGACGAGCAGACCCGCGCGATCATCTGCGCCGCAATCATCAACTACAGCCAGGGCAAGTCAGGCATTCATCGTCAGGTGGTGCAAGCCCTGCTGGCCCTGCTCAACCGCCGCATCACCCCGCAAGTGCCGTCACAGGGCTCGGTAGGTTACCTGACCCACATGGCTCACGTTGGCGTCGCGCTGCTGGGCGTGGGTCAGGTGAGTTATCGCGGTCAAGTGGTGTCGGCGTTGCAAGCGTTGAGCGAAGAAGGGCTGTCGCCGGTCGAACTGGGCGCCAAGGACGGGCTGTGTCTGGTCAACGGCACGCCGTGCATGACCGGCCTGAGCTGCCTGGCCATCGCCGACGTGAACCGCCTGATGCAGTGGGCCGACGTGATCAGCGCCATGACCTTCGAAGGCCTGCGCGGTCAGCTCGATGCCTTCGACGAAACCATCATCGCCCTCAAGCCGCATCCCGGCATGCAGCAAGTGGGAAAGAACCTGCGCGGCCTGCTGGCGGGCAGTGAAGTGCTGGCCAACAGTCAGGGCATTCGCACCCAGGACGCCCTGAGCATTCGCTCGATCCCCCAGGTCCATGGGGCCACCCGCGACCAGCTCGCCCACGCCACGCGGCAGATCGAGACCGAGCTCAACTCGGCCACCGACAACCCATTGCTGTTGGGCACCCCCGAGGCCTATCGCGTGGTCTCCCAGGCCAACCCTCACGGCCAGTCCGTGGCGATGGCGGCGGACCTGCTGGCCATCGCCATGGCCGAACTGGGCTCGATTGCCGAGCGCCGTCTGGATCGCCTGATTAACCCGACTGTTAGCGGGCTGCCAGCGTTTCTGGTCAGCCAGCCGGGGGTTAACTCGGGGATGATGATCGTGCAGTACGTCGCGGCGTCCCTGTGCGCGGAAAACCGCCAGCTGGCGCAACCGGCGGTCATCGACAACTACGTGACCTCCGGACTTCAGGAAGACCACCTGAGCATGGGCACCAGCGCCGCTTTGAAGCTGCACAAGGTGCTGGAAAACGTCACGCAGGTTCTGGCCATCGAGTACCTGCTGGCCGCTCAGGCGTTCGAGTTCTTCAAGGGCCCGCGCTTCGGCGTCGGCACAGAAGCCGCGTGGCGTCTGCTGCGCGAGCGCGTCCCGGCCTACGATGAAGACCGCTGGCTGGCCCCGGACATCGCCAGCAGCGTGACGCTGCTCAAGAACGAAGAATCGCTGGAAACCGTCTTTCAGGTCTGCCGCGATTACGCGGCAACCCATAACAGCAACAGTCGCAGCTCAAGCGCCACAAGCGCGGAACAGGCAGGAGCCGGTTCAAGGCACGCGACCGACATCAACGAAGGAGTAGCAGCATCGTGACCGACACCCAAAAGGCGACCCCGCTGAACCTGATCCCCGGCCAGCTGACCCTGGCGCAACTGCGCGCGATCTATCAGCAACCCGTTGCGCTCAGCCTGGACGCCAGCGCCGATCAGCAGATCGAAGACAGCGTAGCCTGCGTCGAGCAGATCCTGGCCGAGAACCGCACGGCCTACGGCATCAACACCGGTTTTGGCCTCTTGGCCTCGACCCGCATCGCCAGCGCCGACCTTGAAAACCTGCAGCGTTCGCTGGTGTTGTCCCACGCCGCTGGCGTCGGCCAGCCGATCAGCGACGAGCTGGTGCGCCTGATCATGGTGCTCAAGGTCAACAGCCTGAGCCGTGGTTTCTCGGGCATTCGTCGTCAGGTGATCGACGCACTGATCGCACTGATCAACGCCGAGGTCTATCCGCATATTCCGCTCAAGGGTTCAGTGGGCGCTTCCGGCGACCTCGCGCCATTGGCGCACATGTCGCTGGTGCTGCTGGGCGAAGGCAAGGCGCGCCACAAGGGCCAATGGTTGAACGCTGTCGAGGCGCTGGCCGTGGCCGGTCTGAAACCGCTGACTCTGGCTGCCAAAGAAGGCCTGGCGCTGCTCAACGGCACCCAAGTGTCGACCGCCTACGCATTGCGCGGCCTGTTCGAGGGCGAAGACCTGTTCGCCGGCGCCCTGAGCTGCGGCGCGCTGACCGTTGAAGCCGTGCTGGGCTCGCGCTCGCCGTTCGATGCGCGCATTCACGCCGCCCGTGGCCAGCGCGGCCAGATCGATTCCGCTGCCGCCTATCGCGATCTGCTGGGCGACGCCAGCCAGGTGTCCGAATCCCACCGCGACTGCGACAAGGTTCAGGACCCCTACTCCCTGCGCTGCCAGCCACAAGTCATGGGCGCCTGCCTGACTCAGCTGCGTCAGGCCGCCGAAGTACTGGCCATCGAATCCAACGCCGTGTCCGACAACCCGCTGGTGTTCGCAGCCGAGGGCGAAGTGATCTCCGGCGGCAACTTCCACGCCGAACCCGTTGCCATGGCCGCTGACAACATCGCCCTGGCCATCGCTGAAATCGGCTCGCTGAGCGAACGCCGCATCTCGCTGATGATGGACAAGCACATGTCGCAACTGCCGCCGTTCCTGGTGGCCAATGGCGGGGTGAACTCCGGCTTCATGATCGCTCAGGTGACCGCTGCGGCCCTGGCCAGTGAAAACAAGGCGCTGGCCCACCCGCACAGCGTCGACAGCCTGCCGACATCGGCCAACCAGGAAGACCACGTGTCGATGGCCCCGGCCGCCGGCAAGCGCCTTTGGGAAATGGCAGAAAACACCCGAGGCGTGCTGGCTGTAGAATGGCTGGCTGCGTGTCAGGGTCTGGACCTGCGCAATGGTCTGAAGACCTCGGAAAAACTGGAAATCGCCCGCACTACCCTGCGCGGCAAAGTCCCGTTCTACGAAAAAGACCGCTTCTTCGCCCCTGACATCGAGGCCGCCACCGCGCTGCTGGCATCCAATTGCCTGAGCGAACTGGTGTCCGCTGACCTGCTGCCGAGCTTCTGATCGGGACAGGCCAGGGACGGCCTGTCATTGAAATGATCGAGCAGATGCTAAACATCTGTGGGAGTGAGCAACACTGCCGGATCGTTTCACAGCAATAGAACTACCAGGAAACGCGTGAGATGAAACCGCAAAACGCAACAGATCTGAAACGCGGGCTCAGCGCCCGTCACATTCGCTTCATGGCGCTGGGTTCGGCGATCGGCACCGGGCTGTTCTATGGCTCGGCGTCGGCGATCAAACTGGCAGGGCCTGCTGTCCTGCTGGTCTACCTCATCGCGGGTGCCGCGGTGTACATGGTCATGCGCGCCCTGGGCGAGATGGCCGTGCGCAACCCGGTGGCCGGCTCGTTCAGCGAGTACGCCACGCAATACCTGGGTCCGCTGGCAGGCTTTGTCCTGGGCTGGACCTACGCATTCGAGATGATCATCGTCTGCCTGGCCGACGTCACGGCATTCGGGATCTACATGGGTTTCTGGTTCCCCGACGTACCCCGCTGGATCTGGGTGCTCGGCATCGTTTTCGTGATTGGCGCGCTCAACCTGTGCAGCGTCAAAGTGTTTGGTGAAACCGAGTTCTGGCTGTCGCTGCTCAAGGTCGGCGCCATCATCGCGATGATCCTCGCAGGCTTCGGCATTTTGCTGTTCGGCATCGGGTCGTCTGCGGGCGACAGCGTCAGCCACGTGAGCAACCTGTGGACTCAGGGCGGCTTCATGCCCAACGGCGTCAGCGGTCTGGTGGCAGCCTTGGCTGTGGTGATGTTTGCCTTTGGCGGCATCGAGATCATTGGTGTGGCAGCGGGCGAAGCGCGCAATCCTGAGCGGGTGATTCCCCGTGCGATCAACGCGGTGCCGCTGCGCATTCTGCTGTTCTACGTGCTGACGCTGTTCGTGCTGATGTCGCTGTACCCGTGGCAGGAAATCGGTAATCAGGGCAGCCCGTTCGTCCAGATTTTCGACAAGCTGGGGATTTCCTCGGCCGCGATCATCCTCAACATTGTGGTGATCTCGGCGGCCGTCTCGGCGATCAACAGCGACATCTTTGGCGCCGGTCGCATGATGTATGGCCTGGCCAAACAGGGTCAGGCCCCCAAGGGTTTCGCGCAATTGTCGGCCAACGGCGTGCCATGGATGACCGTGCTGGTGATGGGCGCCGCGCTGCTCTGCGGCGTGGTGCTGAATTACCTGATTCCGGAAAACGTGTTCCTGCTGATCGCCTCCATCGCCACCTTCGCGACCGTCTGGGTGTGGCTGATGATTCTGGTCACGCAGATCGCCATGCGCCGCTCGATGAGCAAGGACGAAATCGCGCAACTGAAATTCCCAGTGCCGCTGTGGCCGGTCGCACCGATGGCCGCCACTGCATTCATGGTGTTCGTGTTTGTGGTGCTGGGGTACTTCCCGGACACCCAGGCCGCGCTGGCGGTGGGTGCGGTGTGGATTGTGCTGCTGGTGATTGCATATCGGGCTTGGGTGAAGCCGAACGAGGCCATACGCAGCCAACAGGCTTAACGCTGATTTTTTGACTGGCTCATCACCTGTGGGAGCCGGCTTGCTGGCGAATGCAGTGTGTCATTCAACACTGCAGTGCCTGATCCAACGCTTTCGCCAGCAAGCCGGCTCCCACAGGTTCTCTATCGTATCGATTTCTGGAGGCACTGATGAAAACGCTCTGGCTTAACTGTCACGCAGCAAGCATGGCAAACGGCACTTACTCGACCATCGAGGACGCCGCCATCGTGACCGACGGAGCGCTCATCGCCTGGATCGGGCCCCGTAACGAACTGCCGGATCAGGGCGACATCGACACGGTCGACCTGAACGGCGCCTGGGTCACGCCGGGCCTGATCGACTGCCACACCCACACCGTGTTCGGCGGCAATCGCAGCGGCGAATTCGAGCAGCGTCTGCAAGGCGTCAGCTATGCCGAAATCGCAGCGGCCGGTGGCGGTATCGCCAGCACGGTTCGGGCCACGCGCGCGGCCAGTGAAGCCGAGTTGTACGCCAGCGCCGAGCGCCGCGTGCAGCACCTGCTCAACGATGGCGTGACCACCATCGAAATCAAGTCCGGCTACGGCCTGGACCTGGCCAGCGAACGCAAGATGCTGCGCGTGGCGCGCCAACTGGGGGAAAAACTCCCGGTCACCGTGCGCACCACCTGCCTCGCCGCCCACGCCCTGCCCCCGGAATACAAGGATCGCGCCGACGATTACATCGCCCACATCTGCTCGGAAATGCTGCCTGCATTGGCGGCAGAAAACCTGGTGGATGCGGTGGACGCATTCTGCGAATACCTGGCGTTTTCGCCTGCGCAGGTCGAGCAGGTGTTCATCACTGCAGGCCAGTTGGGCCTGCCGGTGAAGCTGCACGCCGAGCAGTTGTCGTCGCTGCATGGTTCGAGTCTGGCGGCGCGTTATCAGGCGCTGTCGGCTGACCATCTGGAATTTATGACCGAGGAAGACGCCATCGCCATGGCCGCTTCCGGCACCGTCGCCGTGCTGCTGCCGGGCGCCTTTTACTTCTTGCGCGAAACCCAATTGCCGCCGATGGATGCCCTGCGCAAACACGGCGTGAAGATCGCCATCGCCACCGACCTCAACCCCGGCACCTCGCCGGGCCTGTCGCTGCGACTGATGCTGAACATGGCCTGCACCCTGTTCCGCATGACCCCGGAAGAAGCCCTGGCAGGCGCCACGATTCATGCCGCGCAAGCCCTGGGGCTGGCTGACAGCCATGGCTCGCTGGAAGTCGGCAAGGTCGCCGATTTCGTCGCGTGGAACATCGAACGGCCTGCGGACCTGGCCTATTGGCTGGGCGGGGATCTGGATAAGCGCGTCGTGCGTCACGGCGTGGAAAGTCGTTTCTAATCGGGAGAACACCGTGGATAAAGTTCTGAGTTTCACTCGCGGTCGCGTACCGCTGCTGATCAGCATGCCGCACCCAGGTCTGAATCTGACGCCGGTGGTGCGCGAAGGGCTGGTGGATGAGGCCGTGAGCCTGCCGGACACCGACTGGCACATCCCGCGTCTCTACGATTTCGCTCATGACCTGGGCGCTAGCGTGCTGGCGGCCGAGTATTCGCGCTTCGTCATCGACCTCAACCGCCCTTCCGACGACAAACCGCTGTACGCCGGCGCGACCACCGGGTTGTACCCATCGACGCTGTTCGAAGGCGATCCGCTGTTCAAGGACGGCCAGGTGCCGACCCAGCAAGAGCGCGCGATGTATCTGGAGAAAATCTGGACGCCTTACCACGACACCCTGCGCAACGAGCTTGAGCGCCTGCGTGATGAATTCGGCTACGCGCTGCTGTTCGACGCCCACTCGATTCGCGGCCACATCCCGCACCTGTTCGACGGCCGCCTGCCGGACTTCAACCTCGGCACCTTCAACGGCGCGAGCTGCGATCCCGAGCTGGAAAAACGCGTTGAAGCAGTGTGCGCAGGCGCGAAGAACTACAGCCACGTGCTCAACGGGCGCTTCAAGGGCGGCCACATCACCCGCCACTACGGCAACCCGGCCGAGAACATCCATGCGGTGCAACTGGAGCTGGCGCAGAGCACGTACATGGAAGAGTTCGTGCCGTTCCACTACCGCACGGATCTGGCCGACCCGACGCGCGTGGTGTTGAAGACCTTGCTGGAAAGCATGATTGCCTGGGGGCGGGAGAAGTACGGGAAGTAAGGCCCCACCCGCTTCTGCCCAAAAGGCGTGGGAGCCAGGCAGGACTCTCTGGCCGATGCTGTTTTTGTGGGAGCCGGCTTGCTGGCGAATACGTATGGTCAGTCCACCCATCAGTGACTGACACAATGCTTTGGCCAGCAAGCCGGCTCGCACAGGTATGGCGTTCGACGATAGGTCAGAGTCGAAAATTATTTCCTCAACAACCGCAACCCGTTGAACACCACCAGCAAGCTCACCCCCATGTCCGCAAACACTGCCATCCACATGGTCGCCACACCCGCGAACGTCACGGCCAGGAAGATCGCCTTGATTACCAGCGCCAGCGCGATGTTCTGCTTAAGCACCGCAGCGGTGTCTCGCGACAGACGAATGAACGCCGGGATCTTGCGCAAATCGTCGTCCATCAACGCCACGTCAGCGGTTTCAATGGCGGTGTCGGTTCCGGCAGCCGCCATGGCGAAACCGATCTCGGCGCGCGCCAACGCAGGCGCGTCGTTGATGCCATCACCGACCATCCCGACGCGATGGTTCTGCGCGTACAGCCCTTCAATGGCCTGCAACTTGTCGGTCGGCAGCAGATTGCCCTGGGCCTGATCGATCCCCACCTGCGCCGCAATCGCCTTGGCGGTGTGCGGGTTATCACCGGTCAGCATCACGGTTTTCACGCCCAGCGCATGCAGTTGCGCGATGGCTTCGCGGCTGCTGTCCTTGACCGTGTCGGCCACGGCGAACAGCGCCAACGGCCCGGTTTCGTCAAACAGCAACACCACGGTTTTGCCCTGGGTCTCCAGCACCTCAAGGCGCGCCTCCAGTTCAGGCGAACACAGCCCGGACTCGTGCACCAGCCGATGGTTACCCAAGTGGTACAAGTGGCCCTCGACCTCGCCCTTCACACCCCGCCCGCCCAGCGCTTCGAACGCCTCGACCGGCAGATGCCCGTCCTTGCCGAAATCAGTGGCAATGGCCTGAGAAACCGGATGATCGGAACGCCCCGCCAGGCTCGCGGAAATCGCCAGCGCGCGCTCACCGAACGCCTCGTCGAGCAGCACGTAATCGGTCTGCACAGGCTTGCCGTGAGTGATGGTCCCGGTCTTGTCCAACGCGAGGTAATCGAGCTTGTGGCCCATTTCCAGATAGACGCCACCCTTGACCAGAATCCCCTTGCGCGCCGCCGCGGCGAGACCGCTGACGATGCTCACGGGCGTCGAAATCACCAACGCACAGGGGCACGCCACCACCAGCAACACCAGCGCGCGGTAGATCCAGTCGAACCACGCCGCGCCCATGAACAGCGGCGGGATGATCGCCACGGCCAGCGCCAGCACGAACACAGCGGGCGTGTAGATTTTCGAGAAACTGTCGACGAAGCGCTGGGTCGGCGCACGTGCACCTTGAGCGGCTTCGACCGCATGAATGATCCGCGCCAAGGTCGAATTGTTCGCCGCAGCCGTGACCTTGTATTCCAGTGAGCCGGCCTGGTTGATAGTCCCGGCAAACACCTTGTCGCCGATGGTTTTCTCCACCGGCAGGCTCTCACCCGTGATCGGCGCCTGATCGATGCTCGAATGCCCCGCGACCACTTCGCCGTCGAGGCCAATGCGCTCGCCCGGCTTGACCCGCACCACGCTGCCCAGGGCGATCTGTTTGACCTCGACCTCAACCCACTGGCCGTTCTGCTGAACCGTCGCCATCTCAGGCGTCAGCTGCATCAGGCCGCCAATGGCGTTGCGCGCGCGGTCCAGGGATTTGGCTTCGATCAGCTCGGCCACGGTGAACAGGAGCATCACCATGGCCGCCTCCGGCCATTGCCCGATCAGCACGGCACCGGTCACAGCGATGCTCATCAGGGCGTTGATGTTCAGGTTGAAGTTCTTGAGCGCGATCCAGCCTTTTTTATAGGTGGTCAGGCCGCCGCTGAAAATCGCGACCAGGGCAATCAGTGCCACGACCCACGTTGGCGCGGCATCGGTGAAGTGGATGACTTCCGCCGTCACGGCAGCCACGCCGGAAAGCGCCAGTGGCCACCAGGGCTTTTTCGGCGCAGGCAGCGACGCTGCTTCGTCAGCGCCTTGCTCGATCACATCCGCCTGCATGCCCAGCGAACCGATGGCCTCGCGAATCGGCTCGGTCGAAGGCAGCTCATGCCAGACGCCCAACACGCGATTGATCAGGTTGAATTCGAGCGTCTGGATGCCCGACATCTTGCCCAGCTTGTTCTGGATCAGCGTCTGCTCGGTGGGGCAATCCATCGCTTCGATGCGAAAACGGCTGAGCCGCGCGTTGTCGGTCGAACCGTTGCCAACGCTGACAACCGCCGGAGCGCTCTCATGAGAACAGCAGGAATGGGCTGTGTGTTCATGCTTGCCGACCGGCGTGAATTTGCCGAGGGCGGCGTGGCTGTGACCCGCATGGTCATGACCTGTGTGATCGTGGCCGGTTTGATCGTGGAGCGAATGTTTGTGTACAGAGTCACTCATCGATTGAGTCTCTTGGTGTGCGTGTTGCCAAGTGAACACCCTGTAGCCACTATAGGGTCAAGCCTCAACTACGGGATCAGTCACATGAACGCATCTTTCAAGATCGGCGAGCTGGCCAAACTGACCGACTGCCCGGTGGAGACCATCCGCTATTACGAGCGCGAAGGCCTGCTGGCCGAGCCTGCGCGCAGCGAGGGCAACTACCGGCTTTACACCCAGGTGCATGTCGAGCGCCTGACGTTCATCCGCAACTGCCGCAGCCTGGACATGACGCTGGATGAAATCCGCAGCCTGCTGACCCTGCGCGACAGCCCGCAGGATCAGTGCGAAAGCGTGAACGCGCTGATCGACGAACACATCCAGCACGTCAACGCGCGCATCGCCAGCCTGCAGGCCTTGCAGGAGCAACTGGTGGATCTGCGCCAGCGTTGCAGCGAGGGCGCGCCGGATCATTGCGGGATTCTGGATCGGCTGGAGATCAGCGGCAGCGTCGTTACGCCGGAAGTCGAGCACTCCCACGTAGGACGCAGTCATGGGCATTAAAGCCACCTGCCCCTGAAACTGATTTCGAATTCGACTCGGACCTGTAGGAGCGCGCTTACCCGCGATGGCGGTGTGTCAGGCGACATACATGTCACAGACATACCGCCATCGCGGGCAAGCGCGCTCCTACAAATATGACATTTACGCGCTATGAATACGCTCCACCGCCTCGGTCACACCCGCGCCGTACTCGGGGTCAGCCAGCGTGCAATGTTTGATGTGCAGCGCGATGATCGGCGCCGACACGCCGCGCAGGGCACGTGCGGTGTTGTCGAACAGCGACTGTTTCTCTTTCGGGCTCATCTTGCGGAACAGGTTGCCCGGTTGCGAGAAGTAGTCGTCGTCCACGCGATGGTTCCAATGGCCCGCAGCGCCTTCGATGGACAGCGGCGGCTCGCGGAAGTCAGGCTGTTCCTGAAACGCGCCCTTGGTGTTGGGCTCGTAGGACGTCATGCCGCCGCGGTTGCCGTCGATGCGCATCAGGCCATCGCGGTGGTAGCTGTTCACGTGCAGCGCGGCCTTCGGCGAGTTCACCGGGATCTGGTGGTGGTTGACGCTCAAGCGGTAGCGTTGCGCGTCGCCGTAGGAGAACAGACGGCCTTGCAGCATTTTGTCCGGTGAAAAACTGATGCCAGGCACCACGTTGGACGGCGCGAATGCCGCTTGCTCAACGTCAGCGAAATTGTTTTCCGGGTTGCGGTTCAGCTCGAAGTACCCGACTTCGATCAGCGGGTAGTCGGCTTTCGGCCAAACCTTGGTCAGGTCGAACGGGTTGATGTGGTACGAGCCCGCTTGCTTCTCCGGCATGATCTGCACGAACAGCTTCCAGCGCGGGAAGTTGCCGTTCTCGATGTTTTCGTACAGGTCACGGTGATGCGACTCACGATCGCGACCTACCAGATCCTGCGCTTCGGCGTCGGTCAGGTTGGCAATGCCTTGCTGGGACACGAAGTGGAACTTGACCCAGAAACGCTCATGCTGGGCGTTGAGGAAGCTGTAGGTGTGGCTGCCAAACCCGTGCATCTCACGGTAGCTGCGGGGAATGCCGCGCTCGCTCATGACCACGGTCACCTGGTGGAAGGCTTCCGGAAGTTGCGTCCAGAAGTCCCAGTTGTTTTCGGCGCTGCGCATGCCGGTGCGCGGGTCGCGCTTCACGGCGTGGTTCAGGTCCGGGAATTTCAGCGGGTCGCGCAGGAAGAACACCGGCGTGTTGTTGCCGACCAGGTCCCAGTTGCCTTCTTCGGTGTAGAACTTCAGGGCGAAGCCGCGGATGTCGCGCTCGGCGTCGGCTGCGCCACGTTCACCGGCCACAGTGGAAAAGCGGGCGAACATTTCGGTTTGCTTGCCGACGTGCGAGAAGATTTTGGCGCGAGTGAATTGGGTGATGTCGTGGGTCACCGTGAAGGTGCCAAACGCGCCCGAGCCCTTGGCGTGCATGCGGCGCTCTGGAATCACCTCGCGATCAAAGTGCGCCAGTTTTTCCAGGAACCACACGTCTTGCAGCAGCGCCGGACCATTGGGGCCAGCGGTTTGAATGTTCTGGTTATCAGCTACCGGGGCGCCGAATGCGGTGGTCAGTTTGTTGCTCATGGGTGTATCTCCACAGGTCGCGTGTCTTGTTCGATGTGGAGAACGATAAGCAAATGCGGGCCGGGAAGCTCATTGTGAGTCCGCACTGGACTGATAGAGAAGATTAATAGACGATCGATTGATCAATAGCAAACAACGACGAACGGACATACTCTAGCAGAGCGCGCTTGCCCGTGATGCGGTGCGTCAGCAACCCTATTCGTCACGGGTACACCGCCATCGTCCGAAGGCGGCCCAGACCAAGCGCGCTCCTGCAGGAGTAATTCAGATCTGGCTGCGGTGATACCCGTGCGGCACGCCGCCCTTGGACAGCACCCACTGCCACAGCTGGATATCCCGGGCGCGGAAGGCCCCGGCGCAGGACAGCAGGTAATAACGCCACATGCGATAAAAGCGCTCACCCAGCGTCGGCTCAAACTCCGGCCAGGCCTTCATGAAGTTGTCATGCCAGGCCATAAGTGTCTTGTCGTAGTCCGAACCGAAGTTGTGCAAGTCTTCAACGACAAACAAACCGTCCATGGCGTCGCCCATCTGCCCGATTGAAGGCAGGTCACCATTGGGGAATATATATTTGTCGATCCACGGATCAGGATAAGAGTTGCGTTGATTCTTGCCGATGGTGTGCAACAGGAACAAACCGCCCGGCTTCAAACAGCGATTCGCTAACTCCATGTATTCACGGTGATTTTTGCGCCCGACATGTTCAAACATGCCAACACTGGCAATCGCGTCGAACTGTTCGTCGAGTTCACGGTAATCCTGAAAACGAAACTCCAGCGGCAAATGCTTGTAACGTTCCTTGGCCCAGGCGATCTGCTCTTTGGAGATACTCACACCCACCGCTTCAACGCCATAGTGTTCGGCGGCATAACTCATGAAACTGCCCCAGCCGCAGCCGATGTCCAAAACGCGCATGCCGGGCTTGAGTTGCAACTTGCGGCAGATCAGATCAAGTTTGGCAGTTTGCGCCTCTTCCAGCGTGGTCGCGTTCTCCCAATACCCGCAGGTATAGGTCATGCGCGAGTCGAGCATCTTCGAGTAGAAATCGTTGCCCAAGTCGTAATGCACTTCGCCCACGGTCTTGGAGCGTTTGATGTTCTGGCGGTTCATGAACTTGGCCATGAGCGCGTAGAACACCAGCCGGATGGGCTTTACGTCGTCGGTCATGCCGGTCTTGAGCAGGCGGTGGAAAAACTCGTCCAGATGATCACTGTCCCACTGCCCATCCATGTACGCTTCGCCCAACCCCAGATTACCCTGCGCGAACGCCCTTTCGATAACGCCGGGTCCATTGAAGCGAATGTCTGAGGGGGCGGAGCCATTAATCTGGATGCCGGCTTCGCCGAGTATTCGAGCAGCAGTGCGGTAGAGGCCGGAGTTGTGATCAGAGTAGGTGTCAGTGCTGAAGTTCGTCGTGGTCATGGAGGGAAATTTCCAAACGCGTGTCAGGCTAAAGACTTATCGGTAGACCCCGACTATAGAACAAACATCCCAAAGAATTAAACTCAATAGATCCAATTGACAGATTGAAAATATCTATCAAATCAATGTTGTTTACCACCTTGCAAAACAGTTATTACATAAATGCAACAATCGGAACTTGCATTAAAAGCGAGACGGCCAACCAAGTTAGGTTTTAACCGGTTAGAACATAGAAGGTTTGTGCGGTTTTACGCGGAAGTTTGGATCGCATGAATGGGTTTGTGTGGGAGCCGCTTTGCTGGCTCCCACAGGTCAATCTGAATTCAAACCGCCACAGGCGCCTTGATGCTTGGATCGGCGTCATAACCCACGATTTCGAAATCTTCGAAACGGTAGTCGTAGATGCTCTCCGGACGACGATGGATCTTCAGCTGAGGCAGCGCTTTCGGCGTGCGGGTCAGCTGAGTGGCGATCTGTTCTTCGTGGTTCGAATAGGCGTGGGTGTCGCCCAGACTGACGATGATCTCATGGGGGATCAGATCGCACTGCTGCGCCAGCATGTGGGTCAGCAGCGCTAGGGCGGCGATGTTGTACGGCAGGCCGAGGAACACGTCCGAGCTGCGAATGTACAGCTGCATCGACAGCTTGCCGTCAGCGACGAACGCCTGATACAGCAGATGACAGACCGCCAGCGCCTGACGCCCGGCCTTGACGTTTTCTTGCGGCGAGAGTTTTTCGTCCGGCAGGTACTCGGTGTTCCAGCCGTGGAACAGGATGCGGCGGCTGTTGGGGTTGTTCTTCAGGCAGTCGACCATGTAGTCGATCTGGTTGATCTTGCCACCATCCTTGGTCGGCCAGCCGGTCCACTGCGCGCCGTACACCGGACCCAGGTCGCCTTCTTCGGTTGCCCACTCATCCCAGATGGTCACGCCGTTTTCGTTGAGCCATTTGGTATTGGTGTTGCCGCTGAGCATCCAGATGAGCTCGTTGGCGATGCTTTTGAAGTGCAGCTTTTTGGTGGTCAGCAGCGGGAAGCCATCGGCCAGGTTGTGGCGGATCTGACGACCGAACACAGCCGTGGTGCCCGTGCCGGTGCGGTCGCCCTTGCGCGTTCCGTTGGCGATGACGTCCTGTAACAGCTCAAGGTATTGCTTCATGCCCTAAGGCCCTCTGTATCGGTGAATCTGCCAGGCGCTAGCACAAAGGCAAGGCCCGGCAGTTCAGAATCAAGCCGCTGCGTTGTTGGCAGCCGGCGCGCGGTGGTAGGCCAGCCAGATCAGCACCAGGCCGCCGATAATCATCGGCAGGCTGAGGATCTGACCCATGGTGACCCAGCCCCAGGCCAGATAACCCAGCTGGGCATCGGGTACGCGGACGAACTCCACTACGAAGCGGAAGATCCCGTAAAACAGCGCGAACATGCCGGAAACGGCCATGGTCGGGCGCGGTTTGCGCGAGAAGAAGTAAAGAATGGCGAACAGTGCCACACCTTCCAGCGCGAACTGATACAGCTGCGACGGATGGCGCGGCAGCTGCGCAGGGTCGCTGAACGGCGGGAAGACCATGGCCCACGGCAGGTCCGTCGGCTTGCCCCACAGCTCGCCATTGATGAAGTTGCCGATGCGCCCGGCGCCCAGGCCGATCGGCACCATCGGCGCGATGAAGTCCATCAGCTGGAAGAACGACTTGCCGTTGCGCTTGCCGAACCAGTAGGTCGCGATCATCACGCCGATGAAGCCACCGTGGAACGCCATGCCGCCCTTCCACACTTCGAAGATCAGCAGCGGGTTGGCGATGTAGTTCGGCAGGTCGTAGAACAGCACGTAGCCGAGCCGCCCGCCGACGATCACGCCCATGGCAACCCAGAAGATCATGTCCGAGAGTTTTTCCTTGGTCCACGTCGGGTCGAACTTGTTCAGACGGCGTGAAGCCAGGAACCAGGCACTGCCGATACCGACCAGATACATCAGGCCGTACCAGTGAATTTGCAGCGGACCGATGGCCACGGCTACCGGGTCAATCTGCGGGTAAGGCAGCATTGCGACTCCTTAAAAAAGCGCTCGTAGAGCGACGAATCAGATCAGAAAACTGGTACCAACCACCACCAGCAACAGTGCGAACAGTCGTTTCAGCACCCTGGGTGACAGTTTATGCGCAAGCCTTGCGCCAAATCGGGCGAAAAACATGCTGGTGACAGCGATGCCGATCAACGCCGGCAGGTACACGAAACCGAGACTATGCGGGGGCAACAACGGGTCGTGCCACCCCAGAATGATGAAACTTATGGCACTGGCCACGGCAATCGGAAAGCCGCACGCCGATGACGTCGCCACCGCCTGCTGCATGGTCAGACTGCGCCAGGTCAGAAACGGCACGGTCAGCGAGCCGCCGCCGATGCCGAATATCGCCGACGCCCAGCCGATCACCACGCCTGCGGCGGTAAGGCCGGGTTTGCCGGGTACGCCGCGGCTGGCCTTGGGCTTGAGGTCCAGAGCCATCTGGATCGCCACCAGAATCGCGAACACGCCAATGATCTTCTGCAGGTTGGGTCCGGCGATGTAGCTGGCCGTCAGCGCGCCAAAGCCTGCGCCGATCAGAATGCCCACAGTCATCCAGGCGAACACCGGCCAGCGCACGGCGCCCATGCGGTGATGGGCCCTGACCGACTGGATCGAGGTGAAGACGATGGTCGCCAGCGACGTGCCGACGGCCAGATGGGTCAGCACTTCGCTGTCAAAACCTTGCAGCGTGAAGCTGAACACCAGCACCGGAACGATGATGATCCCGCCGCCCACGCCGAACAGCCCGGCCAGCACACCGGCGCACGCGCCCAGGGCCAGATAGAGCAGAAATTCCATGGGAGTCTCCGAAAATCAGTGCGGCAGTCTACCGGAGCGAGCGTTTGCACTCTACCTGCGGTCGATGGATGTCCACCGGATGTGTGCGTAGAGTAGCGACAAAAAGGAGGCCCGCATGTGCCTGATCGTCTTCGCCTGGCGCCCTGCCCACCCGCAGCCGCTGATCCTGGCGGCCAACCGTGACGAATTCTACGCCCGCCCCACCTTGCCCCTCGCCCAATGGGAAGACGCCCCGCATGTCTTTGCCGGCCGCGACCTGGAAGCCGGTGGCACCTGGCTCGGCGTCAGCGCTGATGGGCGTATTGCCGCGCTGACCAACATTCGCGACCCTGGTCAGCCCTTGGGTCGTCGCTCAAGGGGCGAGCTGGTTGCTCATTTTTTGACCGGCTCCTTGTCGATTGAAGAATATCTGCGCGAAGTGGCGGGTCGCTCATCGGAATACGGCGGCTTCAATCTGCTGGTGGGCAATCGCGAGGAACTGCATTTTCTCAACGCCGCCCACCCCGTGCCGCGTCGGCTTGAAGCCGGTGTTTATGGGGTTTCCAATGCAGGCCTTGATACGCCGTGGCCCAAGTTGATGAAGGCCAAGGCTGCGCTCTCGGACCAGCTGGATCAGCCTGAGCCTGAGGCGCTATTCGGGTTTCTTGCCGATGCAGAGGCTGCGCCGGACGCTGACCTGCCAAGCACCGGCGTGGGTTTCGCAACCGAGAAACTGCTGTCCAGCGTGTTCATCGCCAGCCCCAACTACGGGACGCGGGCGAGCACGGTGCTGATGGCGAATGCGGATGGCAGCCGAAGATTGATCGAGCGCAGTTTCGGGCCCTATGGGGGGAGATTGGGCGAGGTAGAAATAGAAATCTGAAGCGATATCCCTGTAGCCGCCCGGCTTGCCGGCGGTCGCGAGCTGAAAGACGCCACCATCGGCAAGCCGTGCTACAGGAGGTACGAGCCTCAATGCCCTTTGACAGAAGCCGGATTGATCATCCGCGACAACCCGAGATTCCTCAGCGCCAGTTGCAGCGAGCTGCTGATGACTTGCGGGTTGTCGTTTTTCATCAACTGTTCCAGCAGCTCCTTGGCCTTGCTCAGGTTGATCTGGCGCAGCATCCACTTCACTTTCGGCAAGTTGGTGGCGTTCATCGACAGGCTGTCAAAACCCATCGCCATCAACAGCACCGCAGCGGCAGGGTCACCCGCCATCTCGCCGCAGATGCTGACCGGCTTGCCCTCGGCGTGAGCGTCGCGCACGACATTCTGCAGGGCCTGTAGAACCGCCGGATGCAGGTAGTCGTACAGATCTGCCACGCGCGGGTTGTTGCGGTCGACCGCCAGCAGGTATTGGGTCAGGTCGTTGGAGCCGACCGACAGAAAGTCCACCTGACGCGCCAGCTCGCGGGTCTGGTAGACCGCCGCCGGTACTTCGATCATCACGCCCACCGGCGGCATCGGCACGTCGGTGCCCTCGTCGCGCACTTCGCCCCAGGCCCGATGGATCAGGTGCAGGGCTTCTTCGGTTTCGTGGGTGCCAGAGATCATCGGCAGCAGAATCCGCAGGTTGTTCAGGCCTTCGCTGGCCTTGAGCATCGCGCGGGTCTGCACCAGGAAGATTTCCGGGTGGTCGAGGGTCACGCGAATGCCGCGCCAGCCCAGGAACGGGTTGTCTTCCTTGATCGGGAAGTACGACAGCGCCTTGTCGCCGCCGATGTCCAGCGTCCGCATGGTCACGGGCAGCGGGTGGAAGGCCGCCAGTTGCTCGCGGTAGATCGCCAGCTGTTCCTTTTCGCTCGGGAAACGCTGCTGGATCATGAACGGCACTTCGGTGCGATACAGCCCCACACCCTCGGCGCCGCGCTGCTGCGCGCGAGCCACGTCAGCCAACAGGCCCGTGTTGACCCACAGCGGCATGCGGTGGCCATCGAGGGTCACGCAAGGCAGTTCACGCAGCGCGTCGAGGCCCTGGGACAGCTGACGCTCTTCCTCGACCACCACCGAATACTGCTTGCGCAGGGCCTCGCTGGGGTTGGTGTAGACCTCGCCGTGGTAGCCGTCGACGATCAGCTCGATGCCATCGACCTTGGAATACGGCAGATCGACCGCGCCCATGACCGTGGGGATGCCCATGGCCCGGGCCAGAATCGCCACGTGGGAGTTGCCCGAACCCAGTACCGAGACCAGACCGACGAGCTTGCCTTCCGGCACTTCGCCCAGCATGGCCGGGGACAGCTCTTCACTGACCAGAATGGTGTTGTCGGGATAAACCAGCGTTTGCTGACGCGCTTCCTGAAGGTAAGCGAGCAGGCGACGGCCAAGGTCTTTGACGTCCGACGCCCGCTCGCGCAGGTAGGCGTCGTCCATCAGTTCGAAGCGATTGACGTGCTCATTGACCACCGAACGCAGCGCGCCCTGTGCCCATTGGCCGGTCTTGATGATGTTGGTGACTTCGCTGCCCAGCGAGGCATCGTCGAGCATCATCAGGTAAACGTCGAACAACGCGCGCTCTTCAGGGCGCAACTGTGTAGCCAACTTCGCCGAAAGGGTACGCATATCGCTGCGAACGCCTTCAAGCGCGTTTTGAAAGAGTGCGAGTTCCGCGTCGATGTCGGTGACAGTCTTGTCCGGCACCACTTCAAGATCGGCCGGCGGCAGCATGACCAGCGCCGTACCCACCGCAGCGCCCGGAGAACCGGCCACGCCGACGAATTTGGCTTCCTGGATGCCCTTGCCCTGACGCCCCAGCCCGCGAATGGAGCCGGTGGCCTCAGCGTGGGCGATAACGCCGGCGAGCTGGGCGCTCATGGTCACGAGGAAGGCTTCTTCCCCCTCGTCGAACTGACGGCGCTCCTTTTGCTGGATCACCAATACGCCGACGACACGCCGGTGGTGGATGATCGGCGCACCGAGGAACGAAGCGAAACGCTCTTCGCCAGTTTCGGCAAAGTAGCGATAACGAGGGTGATCGGCGGCGTTTTCCAGGTTCAACGGCTCTTCGCGCGTACCGACCAGGCCGACCAGACCTTCATTGGGGGCCATGCTGACCTTGCCGATCGAGCGCTTGTTCAAGCCCTCGGTGGCCATCAGCACGAAACGATTGCTTTCGGGGTCGAGCAAATAGACCGAGCAGACCTGGCTGCTCATGGCCTCTTTGACGCGTAACACAATAATCCCCAACGCCGCCTTGAGATCCTTGGCGGAGTTAACTTCCTGGACGATCTTGCGCAGCGTATTGAGCATGGCTCGGGGTCGAACTCCGTGTCAGTCGCGCGCCAACAGGCGCGGGGCAAGCTCTTTGAGTGCGCGGCGATACACTTCGCGCTTGAATGTCACCACCTGGCCCAACGGATACCAATAGCTGACCCATTTCCAGCCATCGAACTCCGGTTTACCGGTCAAATCCATCCGCACCCGCTGCTCGTTGGAGATCAGGCGCAGGAGAAACCATTTTTGCTTCTGACCGATACACAGCGGCTGGCTGTGCGTGCGCACCAGACGTTGCGGCAGACGATAGCGCAACCAGCCACGGGTGCAGGCCAGAATTTCAACATCGTGCCGTTCCAGCCCGACTTCTTCATTCAATTCACGGTAGAGCGCGTCTTCCGGCGTCTCCTGAGGGTTGATTCCCCCTTGCGGAAACTGCCAGGCATCTTGGTTGATACGGCGAGCCCATAAGACCTGGCCAGCATCATTTGTCAGAATTATCCCGACATTAGGGCGGAAACCATCGGGGTCGATCACGGCTACAACCTCGCAAACGCATGTCGTCGCATTGTTCCACAAAGATCGTGAAGGCAGCAACGAGGCGCAGACAGCTTATCGCGACAACTGCATTAATAGATGCGATCACTTGATGAAACCTCGTATTCTTGTGCTCTTTGTTCAGCTATTTCAGCGAGTAACCGCATGCGCCTGGCATTATTCGACCTTGACAACACCCTCCTCGGCGGTGACAGCGATCACGCGTGGGGCGATTACCTGTGCGAACGCGGCATCCTTGACGGCGCTGCCTACAAGGCGCGTAACGACGCGTTTTATCAGGACTACCTGGCGGGCACCCTAAACCTGACCGACTACCTGAATTTCAGCCTGGAAATCCTGGGCCGCACCGAAATGGCCCAACTCGACGAATGGCATGGTGAATTCATGCGCGATTGCATCGAGGCGCTGATGCTGCCAAAGGCATTGGCCCTGATCGCCAAGCATCGCGATGCCGGCGACAAGCTGGTGGTGATCACCGCAACCAACCGTTTCGTGACCGCCCCGATCGTCGCCCGCCTGGGCATCGAAACCCTGCTGGCCACCGAGTGCGAAATCGTCGACGGCCGCTACACCGGTCGTACCACCGACGTGCCGTGCTTCCGTGAAGGCAAGGTGACCCGCCTGAACCGCTGGATCGAGGAAAACGGCTTCAATCTGGACGACAGCTACTTCTACAGCGACTCGATGAACGACCTGCCGCTGCTGGAACAGGTCGCCAACCCGGTGGCTGTCGACCCGGACGAAAAACTGCGCGCCGAAGCGACCCGTCGCGGCTGGCCGGTGATTTCGTTGCGCGATTGAGATACCCAAACCGCCTCCCCCAAAGGTTTGCATTCGGCATGCAGACGGGGGAGATCTCTCGATCCTGTTTTAAACGGGCTTGGCACCCATCAGCCCGGCGATGGCGACGAAACAGACGGCGCTGAAAATCGCCAGACCCAGCGTAAAACGCGAGTTGCCGACGATCACCGGGCGGCGCAGCCGGTTAACCCGCACCGCCAGCCATGCCCAGCTCAACGCACCGAAGGTGTAGAGAATGCTCGCCCCCAGCAGCCAGGTCTGGCCCAGCGGCCAACCGGCGTAATGCACCAGCCACCAGCCGCTGATGGGCAAGGTCAGCAGGCACAGGCCCATCAGCAGCCAGACAAACACCCAGGGCCTTTGCATCGCGCGATTCTGCACGGTGAGATCCCCGGCCCGACGCCCCCGGACGATCCACACCGTCAACGCCAACCCGCTGATGAACAGCAGGGCCGTCGTGACCATGTGCAGGATTTTCAGCGCGGCGAAGTGTTCCATGGGGTTCGTTCCTTTATATAGGGCCGTGCTTTGAGCGTAGTCGCGAGCGGGAAGTTGCGTTGGGTCGCAATTCCACAGCCACCGCACACAGCATGCCGAACACAGAACCTGTGGGAGCCGGCTTGCTGGCGAATGCGGTGTGTCAGTCGGCATTTATGTATCTGATGTACCGCTTTCGCCAGCAAGCCGGCTCCCACAGGATCGAGGACAGCGAGAACATTTGCGTCAGCCCAAAAACAACCGATACGCCGGGTTATTCGTCTCATCCCAATACGGATAGCCAATCTCCGCCAGCGCCTTGGGCACCAGGTGCCGCTCATCCTCGGGCACCACCAATCCCGCCACCACACGGCCATCCGCAGCGCCGTGATTGCGGTAGTGGAACATCGAAATATTCCACCTCCCGCCCAGCTTATTCAAAAAGTTGAACAGCGCACCCGGCCGCTCCGGGAACTCAAAGCGGAACACCACTTCATCGCTGACCCGCTCCGAATGCCCACCGACCATGTGCCGCAGGTGCAATTTGGCCAGTTCGTTGTCGGTCAGATCCAGCACCGGGAAACCTTGCTCGGTGAGGCTGGCGATCAGCGCTTTGCGCGGGTCGTTTTCCGGGTGGGTCTGCACGCCGACGAAGATGTGCGCCTCGCGGTCGGTGTGGTAGCGGTAGTTGAATTCGGTGATCTGACGCTTCCCCACGGCCTCGCAGAAGGCCTTGAAGCTGCCCGGCTGTTCGGGGATGGTCACGGCAATGATTGCCTCGCGGCCTTCGCCCAGCTCGGCGCGTTCGGCGACGTGGCGCAGGCGGTCGAAGTTGACGT